>WNGD01004615.1_pt1 | contig 13521 bp, 14 predicted proteins | sample 5400671 | NCBI WGS metagenome assembly WNGD01 (sample SAMN13153369, study PRJNA577476) | soil metagenome | isolation source: 40 cm soil or saprolite under grassland replicate 2 | place: USA:California | collected 2016-06-15
GCTTCGCGCTCGCGATGGGCAACCACATCAGCTACCGCAACGACCCCGAACGACGCCAACTGCGGCTCGAGCGAGCAGCGAAACGGCTGCGCCTCGCCGCCTGAGCGATGACGGAGTTTCAGGTGCAACGTTACGAGACACCGCACTAGCGCTCCCGCGCCCGGGCCGGTATGCCGTGGGCGTTGTCGAAGTCGGGACCGAAGGAGGCCCAGTGATGGTGTACGTCGGGATTGGTCTGCATCGCAAGCGCTCGCAGATCGCTGTCCTCGACAGCGACGGTGAGCAGTTGCTTTCGCGCAGGATCGTCAACGACCCTGACACGTTTTCTCGAGCTGCTGCGCGGACTGGGCGATGACGCCGAGATCGCGCTCGAGGCGACCTACGGGTGGGAGTGGCTGGCAGATCTGCTTGAGGAGGCGGGCTACGACCTGCATCTCTCCCATCCGCTGCGGACCAAGGCGATCGCCGCTGCGCGGGTGAAGACGGACGCGGTCGACGCGAGGACGCTCGCGCATCTGCTCCGGGCTGACCTGCTGCCGGAGGCGTACATCGCGCCACGTGAGCTGCGCGACCTGCGTGACCTGTTGCGCCATCGGGTCGCGCTCACCCGGATGCGCTCCGCGCTCAAGCACCGGGTCGCTGCCGTGCTCGCCAAGAACGGCGTCCAGCCCGCCTACGGCGACCTGTTTGGGCCCGGCGGCCGCCGCTTCCTCGCCGAGCTTCCTTTGCGCGAGCCGCCGCGCCGGCGGCTCGACAGCCTGCTCGCCCTGATCGACGCTTTCGACGGCGAGATCGAGCAGACCAGCCGCGAGATCGACGCACGCGCCAGCGAGGACCCTTACGTCGAGGTGCTCTGCCAGATCCGCGGCGTCGGCCGCTACATCGCCATGCTCGTGATCGCCGAGGTCGGCGACATCACACGCTTCGCAAGCGCCCGCCACCTCTGCGCCTGGGCTGGGTTGACCCCGACCGTGCGCTCCTCCGACCGCCGCACCCGGCTCGGACACATCTCTGGCCAGGGCTCGCCGGCGTTGCGCTGGGCCTGGCACCACGGGTGCGAGCGCGCACGCATGAGAGCACTGGCGCTCGCCCAGCGACCCGCCGCGCACACGCCGTCGCCGCCGCACCCGTCGGTGAAGCGGAAACGCTCGAGCGCGCTCGTGTTGTGTCAATGGCCTCTCCTCGCCGACCACGCGACTGACGGCCGCCCACTTGATTGAGCCCTCGAGCCTCCGCACGACACTCCGGCCCGCCTCGCGCGACCGAATGAATGACTGGAAGCACTCCGCCAGCGCCACAACCGTCAGCTCATCCCGGCGCCCGATGACCCGCGGCCCCTGAGCAACAGTTGACACGGCCCGCTCCGTCATGAATGACTACCGGCCCTCCCTCATAGAGGCACCCACAGGTCGTGAAGAGCTGCGCGAGAGTCCTGAAAACGCTCTGGAAACGACCGGGTGCAACCGGATGAAAAGGCGGCGTCCGGCCAGGCAATGGCTCTGTCTCGGAGAGTCGGCCTACCCATGCGCTTTCGCGGTCAGGCGACGCTACATGAAACGGTTCGTCACACCTGTCACGCCGGAGGTCGCGGGTTCGAGTCCCGTCGCTCCCGTCCTTCTAATCGGCCTGCAAATCGGCAGCTTCTGTTGCCTCAACAGGCGGATACTGCGTGTCTTCGGGCAGCAAACGGGCAGCACGCTGACCTCAGCTGAGCAAGAAAATGCCTGCAAATCAGCCCTTCGCGGCCAACGCCGCCTTTTGCTCCGAGCAACTTCGTGACAGCGTCCGTTCAGGCAACATGACCTCCGGCGTGTTCACGCGACCAGCGGTAGAGAAATCGGCAGCGGCCGGCCGCTCAATGGGACGAGCCCGGCATTTCTGATGAGCGTCGGATCTTCCCCAGCCGGAGTGATCTCGATCAATCATTCGGTCAGCGACTCGCTCGGCTGGCGCGGCACGAAGACGCCCTGGTATCTGCGTTCCTATGACGGGCCGCTTCTCGTCCGAGGCGCGCGCCTCGACGGCTCGGGCGCGATTCGATTCGCGAAGGTGGATGGGCAGCATCTGCGGCAGTTGCGTTTCGCGGCCGTCGAGAACAACGGCGTCGAGGGCAAGTGGCGCTTTCTCGCCTCAGCCCCGCTCTTCCGAGCCAAGGGCTGCTACGGGTTCCAGATCGACGGAACAACCTTCAGTCGCGTCGTCGTGATGCGCGTCACCTAGCGCCCTGCGGATCTGCGCCGTGCCGAGCAGATGTGGTGGCGAAAAGCTATGCAGCTCGGGCACGCGGGCAGTTCCAGCTAGTCCCATGGCTCGTTGAGCTTGGCCAGCTTCACCGGGACGAATCTCGTCGAGCCGGCGCCTTCGGGACAGAGCACGACGTCGCCGACTCGTACCCGCCCAGGAGCCTTGAAGCAGGAATTGTCGGTGTAGAAGAACTTGCGCCCGGGCCAGCCGCAGCGCATCGAATCGGGATGTTTGATGTCCCCGCCGGTGAAACAGGCGCCGGTCACCGTCGTGGTGAAGGTAAGCCCAGGACGAGGTTGGCCGTCGCTGGTGAACGGGAGGACATAGCCGTTGAGCAAGGGATACGGCGGCGCTTTCGGCAGCCGCAGGCGCGGACCGCTCGGCGCTTCGACGAGTGTCAGCCGGCCGTGCTCGTCGACTTGGGCGTTCCAGATGCGCTGCGCCGGGTTCATGTTGCGCAGCACGTCGCCGTGGCTGGGGCACTGATACGAGAACAGCACCGGCTGCGAGCACGGGAAGCCGCTAGCGAGGTAGCCGTCGATGCGGTTCTCGCCGACCGTCACCTGACAGCCGTGCTTGACCAGGCGCACGTTGGCGACGCCGGTCGGCCACTGCATGTGGGCGCGGTTCCAGATGTCGGCGCAGCGCTGCAGCTGCCGGGGGTCGTCGAGCCTCGGCGCGTTAGCAACGACGAGGGCGGAGGCCTGTTCGGGCAGCCAGAAGAGTTGGCTTGGCTCGCTCAGCTCGAATCTAACCGCACGGCCACGGCCGCCTTTGGCCGGCACGACGATGATGAGCGCCTTACAGACGAGCGTGCACTTCCGAGTCCTGCGGAAGAAGGCGATGAAGCGGCCGTCCGGTGACCACACCGGCGGCGAGTCGACATCGTCGGCGAGCTTCTCGGGCGGCCTCGTGGGATCCGCCGACACCGTCCAGAGCGAGCATGTGGCCGAGTCCGCGGCGGCCGCAGTCGGAGGCGCTTCGGTCACTCGGCAGCGCAGGAACGCCAAGCGCGACCCGTCCGGAGACCACGTCGGTACCTCGGCCCGTTTGGCCACGACTTGCTTGTCTGACCCGTCGCGGTCAGCGACGACCAGGTCGCCCGTCGCCGAGAACCAGATGTCGCCGTAGGGAGCGTGCGGGCGGCGGATCAGCGCGATTCGCTCTCGGTCCGGTGCCCACTCGGGGGCGTCGAGCGCGAAATCGGATGCGTCGGACATGCCGGCGGTGACCCAGTGGGGGAACCGCCACTCCTCTGGGCGCGCCACCCGGCGCCACCTGCCGTGGTACGTGGCGGCGTTGTAGGGGAGCCAAGGATTGCTCCATTCGGCGCAGCTGAGCACGTCGCCGGCGCGGGTGAACTTCTGCGGGCTGCACGTCTTCGGCAGCGCGACCGGCCGGAGCTCGCTGCCATCGGGCTGCATGGCGTGCAGGTACGGGCTGGAACGAAGACCGTTGAAGACGAGGAGACCAGAACGGTGACCGCCCTGCCCGCCGCAGCCGGACAGAACGGCGGCCGCGAACACGAGGACAAGAAAGCCGCACGCCCTTCCGGAAGGCAATGGAGAAGGCGGGGTGAGCGACGAGCGGCTAAAGCGCGTCGATCGCATCGGCCTTCTGCGGAATGAACTGGCCGAGGGTCTCCCTGAGCGAACCGAGCCGTACGAGCACCGACATGCGACGGCCTCCCCGCTCGATCTGAAGCCGCGCGCTCTGGCCGGCGTTGAGGAGACTGAGCTTGTCGAAGATCCCTCTTCCCTTATGAGGTGCGTTGAGGACGTCGAGGATCACGTCGCCGACCCGAAGGACGCCCACCGCAGGCGAGCCCTTGGCAAGGCGAATCACGCGCAGCGGTCCAGCTTCATACTGGCCACCTTCGCGAACCACCACCCCGAGCCACGGCCTCTCGTCGAAGACCTCTGTCATTGAGCCATGGCTCTCGGCGACCGTGAACCGATAGGTCCTGATCGGACAGCAGTGGGCGTCACCCGGCGCCCAATAGTTCGCCTTCCCCTCGATCTTGCCCTTGTGGATGGTCCAGGTCGGGCCTCCCTCTCCGTACCAGCTGTAGACGACCTTCGCGACTCGGTCTTTGAAGTCGACGACGACCAACCGGCCGGCGTACCCTGACCCGCCGGAAACGAAGGTGGCCGAGAAGACGAGTTGCCGGCGCGCCCCGCGCAGGAGCGGAGCGAACTTGACCGGTCCGATCGAAGTGTCGGCGTTGTCGAGGATTGGGCTCGCGCGCTTGCTTGGAGGAACGTGTATGCCGGGGCTGTCATTCGAGCTGCGCATGTCAGCGTGGACGACCGGCGCCTTCGCTTTGGCCGCGTCGAAGGCAACTGTCCAGCGCCCGGCCACGCCGTCCCAAGAGAGCACTTGCAGGTCCGCATGGTGGTAGCCAAGAGGACCCGTCGCCGGCCCGACGGAGAGGACCACGACCTCGGGGACGCGGCCAGCGCTCAGGTGCGCACGCCAGATGCTGGTCGTCCGGTAGCGCGCCGGCACGACTCGCGCCAGTGGCGGCGGCGGGACGGGTGCCTTCCCGCTGACGGTCCGAGTGACGACCACCGTCACCGTTCGCGTGCCAGATGCGCAGCCTGCGAGCGACGCAGCCAGCACCACCGGCAAGACCGTCAGGGCTGCGGCGAGCGCACGCGAGGCTGTCCGACCTGTCATCGGCTTCCACGCAGACGCAGCCGAAGGATCCCGATGGCGCTGCGGACGCCGTCGCACGCGAAGGTGTAGACGTGGCCACCGTTTGCGCCCGAGGCATGAGGAGCGCCTACCTCGCTGGTGCCGCGACATCGCCTCCGCCTGTGAGCTCCTTGCGGAAGAAGACTCGGTCGAAGCCGTGCTCGTTGCCGCGGCCGACTTCGACGTAGCCGAGCGCGGGGTAGCGGGCCAGGTTCTCGGCCATGTGGATGTTGGTGTAGAGGATGACCGCGAGGTAGCCCCGCCGGCGCGCCTCGTCGTCGGCGAAGGCGAGCAGTCGCCGGCCAAGACCGCGTCCCTGGCGCTCGGGCCGCACGGCGATGTTGGCGACCTGTAGCGCCTCCGGTGTGTCCTCAAGGACGATGACGCCGGCCAGCTCGCCCTCGTCGACGATGGCCCAGACGATGCCGGCCGCGATCTGCGCCGCGTAGTCGTCGGTCATCGGCGACGGCTCGCGGCCCACGCGCGGCACGTACAGGGCGTAGGCGGCGCGGACGAGCGAGCGGATGCTCTCGGCCTCTTCAGCGCGGGCGGGGCGGATCGCGGTCATCGCTCGCTAGGTGGTGGCCTCGGTGTCGAGCGGACTGGCGTGGCCGCTCATGGGCACATCGTCGTCTTGAAGAGGTCCTTGCGCACCCTTGCGTTGACCAAGCCGCAGCCGATGCCGACGTCGGATCCCTCATCGATCACGGCCCACTTCGAGATCCCTCGCCAGAGCAGCGCCTGCGCGCCTTGGAGCGGCTGCCCGTTCCGTGAGCCCCGTTCGTCTGCGGCCGCGAAGTGACGGTCGACGGTCGAAACGCGGACGTTCGTGGCGCGCCACGTGCAGCCCGAGCAGGAGAGGTGGTAGACGTTGACCGCTCGTTGAATCGCCGCCAGCTCCGTGCGCGTCGGCGCGCGCGACGCCAGCGCCGCGCCGCCAGTGACCACGATGGCGAGCAGGGCGACGAAGGCGAGAGCGCGGCGAAACCTCATCGCAGGAACCTCAACGGTATTCCTGTCGCCGGGGCGGTCATACCGGCGGCTCGGGGTCGTACTGGATGTGCCGCCGTACTTCGCGCGCTCGCTCCTCCGAGTGCAAGCGGGCCACGAGGTAGAGCGCCATGTCGATGCCGGCCGAGACGCCGGCGGCGGTGATGACCTGGCCGGCATCGACGAAGCGTGCCTCGGATCTGACCTGGACGTCGCGGCCCAACTCGCCGAGGTCGTCGAGCGCGCTCCAGTGCGTCGTCGCCGCGCGACCGTCGAGCAGTCCGGCGTCGGCGAAGGCCAGTGCGCCGGTGCAGACGCTGGTTATCAGCGTTCCGGCCGCCGCCAGGCGGCGGAGCCGCTGGCGGACTTGCTCGTCGCCGAGCTGGGCCATCACGCCGCGGCCGCCCGGATAGACGAGGACGTCGATGTCGCTGGCCCAGTCCCAGGTGCGCTCGGGGAGGACGCGCAAGCCCTTGGCGCACATGACCGGTTCGCTCGTGTCAGCAACGGTGGAGACGGTCACCTCGTCGCCGGGCCAGGTCCGGGCCCAGACCGACAGCACCTCCCAGGGGCCGGCGAAGTCCAGCTCCTCGACGGCCTCGAACAGGGCGATGGCGATCTTCTGCGGCTTCGGCGCTATCAACGGCTCCAGACCCTGCCGCAGTCGTCGCTGCCGACAGCGAGGTGGCGGCGGGCAGTTCCCATGCCTTAGACCTCGACCGTCTCGCCGTCGGCGGGGACGAGGACGTCTGGCAGGACGCGGCGGACGTCGTCGCGGCTGTCGATGCAGTGGTTGATCGCCTCGAGGTGGACGACGACCACGGTCGGAACGCGGCGAGCGACCTCGGCGATGTCGGCGGTGGTCATCACCAGCGGCTCGCTGTCGACGAAGCGGGCGGCGCTGCCGTTGACGATCGCCACCCGCGGCCGATGCTCAGCGATCGCCTGCTCGACCTCGCCGCACCAGACGGTGTCGCCAGCGATGTAGACGTCGTCGACGACGAAGCCGCTGACGGGCCCGAGATCATCGGCCGTCGCCCCGTGACCATGCTTTCCGGCCGTACGCGTGATGCGCAGTGGGCCATGCGCGATGCTCTCGACGACGGAACGCGCGGCAAGGCCCCAGCTGCGCAGACGCTCCTCGTCCTCCGGCTGGCAGTAGAGCGGCACATCGCGTGGGAGATAGCGGACGGCCCCGTCGTCGAAGTGGTCGCGGTGGAGGTGGGTGACCAGCACGGCGTCGAGCCCGGCGACGATCTCTTCCGGTGGGAGTGGGAGGGGCACGAGCGGGTTGCGGCGCTCGTTGGCGGTGTTCTCGACCGCTGGTCGCGCGCCGGCGTCGTCGAGCATGGGGTCGACCAGCAGGCGCTGGCCGTCAAGCTCGAGCAGGACGGTGGCGTTGCGGATCAGTGTCAGCCGGCGCGACATGTTCTAGACCCGAGCCTAGAGCTCCATGGTCTTCCAGACTGCCGGCGCGACATCGTCGGGGTCGGTGCCGAGCTGCGTTGCGAAGTCGAGGGCGATGCGCTGAACGACTGCCGTCAGCGGGAAGATCGACAGCGGCTCGCCGACCTCGCTCGCGGCGAAGCGGTGGACCCGCGCGCCGCGGGACTCGATTGCCGTCGAGAGCTCACGCAATCGCTCACTGCCGGGGCCGCCGCCGTCGAGGCAGACCAACGCGTCGCGCTCCTCGAGGGCGAAGCCCGGGCCGTGGAGCAGCTGCTCGACGGCATACGACGAGGTGAAGACATGCGCCGCCTCGCGCACCTTCAGCGCGCCCTCGGCCGCGGTCCACTCGTTAGGCCCGGCGCCCACAAAGTCGAGCCCGCGGGGCGGGAGCGCGACAGCGGGGCTCGGTCCGGCGACGACCGCGGCGACCGCATCCGGCACCGCCTCGAGATCGAGCTCGGCGCCCAGCGCGCGGGCCAGCTGGGCCATCCGCATCAGCGCCGCCAGATGGCTGACGGTGAAGGTGCCGGAGCGCTCCTGGGCCACGGTCTCGATGTCGGCGCCGGAGCCGGCGCCGCCGATCGAGACTGTGACGACACCAGCCTCGCGAGCGCGTGCCAGCGCTTGCGAGGTGTAGCGCTTGGTGCCGCGGTGGCTGAGGACGACGAGCGCATCTCCGCGCGCCGGTGCCGGGCCCCAGAGGACGCTGTCAGCGGCCGCGACCGCGAGCGCGTCGAGGCCGGCGCGACGCAGGAGGTACGCGCCCTGGTTGGCGGCGTGGAAGCTGGTGCCGGTGCCGGTGACGAAGATCCGTCGCCGGCGAAGGCGTGCCGCGGCGGCGTCGAGCTCCGCAGCGTCCGCCAGCAGTCGCGTCAGTTCGGACGGTTGCGCAGCGACCGGTTGCTCCATCGCCGTCGTCGCCGTCACCGCGCACCTCTTGTCTTGCCGGACACCATCACGTGCACTCGAAAACACCAGGGTCGTGCTTGGCGCCGTGAAGCACCAACGCCGCGACATGACCGCCGCGCTGGCGCGCCGCGCGCGTGATCGCGCCGCCCGCAAAAACGAGCCTGAGCTCGGCCTGCGGGGTCCGCAGGTCGATCGAGGCGATACAGCCCAGGCTGACGCGCCGCTGGACTAGCGGCTCCGCGGTGCGAGTCGGCATGCCGACGTGGACGCCGTGAGCTTCGACGTAGCGCGGCTCGTCCGTATAGAAGAGGCCAAGCCGTCCGCTGCGAGCGTCGATGAAGAAGACAGTGCGACACTTCGACGCCGGCCGTGGTTGCACGAGCGGCAGGGCGTCGGCGCCGGCGTTGCGTCCACAGATGTAGCCGAGCGCGTCGTAGCGTGCCGAACCGAATGGCGAGGCGACCGTGTTCCGTCCGCGCCGTTCGGCGTCGGGCCGGCCCGCGAAGGAGATGACGTCGCGGCGACCGCTGACGTCGACGCGCAAGGGTCCGATGTGGCCGTCCGCGTTGACGGAGACGGTGACCTGAGCGTCAGCGCGCGCATGACCTGCGCCTCCACAGGCGCTCGCGGCGAAGAGAGCGATGAGCACGCCAGCATCGGCAAGGGCTCTCAGCGCCTTGACGGCGACTTCGCTGATCCCCGTTCGTCTCCGGCAGCTCATCAGCGGTTCCAATCGGGACAGCAGACGGCGCCGCCGAGAGTGAAGAGCGGCCGGCCGTCGCTGACGCGGATGATCGCCAGCAGCGCCCGCTCGCCGCCGCCGCTGCCGACTGCGAAGCGACCGTCGCGTGACGCCTCGTCGACGTAGAACGGTCGCACCACCCGATGGCGGCCCTTGCCTGTGGTCAAGCGAAAGCCCAGCAGCCGACCGCTTCGGTCGAGCCGTGCCGCTTCGTCACCCCGTTCGCTGCGGACGCCGACGAGTAACCCGTCGCCCGGCAACCAGGCAACGGGCTCTAAGCCGTAGTAGCCGTTGCGCGACATTGCGTCCGGCGGCCGCGCGATGAGCGGTCGCAGTTCGGAGCCGTCGGGACGGATGGTCCAGATGCCTGACGGCGGGCAGTTGACAGGCAAAGTCTTCCGCCGTGGCAGCCGCCTGAAGGCGATGCGCTTCGGCCCCCAGACCGGCGAAGCGCTGCGCCCGTCGCGGGTCAAGCGCCTGCGGTCGGCGCCCGAGAGGCGGACGACGTAGAGGTCGGTGGGCGCGCCGCAGAGGTCCTCAGGGCTGGCGCGAACCGCGCGTGCGTAGGCGACGCGGCGGCCGCTGGGCGCGAGATCGACGCCAACGATCGCGCCCTGGGCCAACCGATGCCAACGACCAGAGCGGGTGTCGACAGCTATGAGCGCGCGGTCTGTAGCTGCGACCAGCCAGCGGCCGTCGGGGGACCAGGCTTGCGGCACCATCCTCGTCGACGTCAGTCGCCGGTCGCGCTTGCCGTCGCTCGACACGAGGTGGATCCCATCGCGCCGTCCGACGGCGACCGTACGGCCGTCGGGCGCGAGCGCGGCCGAGGAGCCGCGGCTCAAGCGATGCGCATGGCGTCCATCGGCGTCGGCGATCCAGACCGACACCTCCGGCGGCGTCACCCGGACGAAGACCAGATGGCGCTCGAGCACCGGGCTGGCGCCCCCGCAGGCCGACGCCACCAAGGCGGCGACGGCGATAGCGAATGTCGCGCGCGCTACGGCCAGCGCGGCAGCAATCCGGCGAGACCGGGAGCGCCTGCCCTCGGCTGCGGTCACTGCCGCCCCCTCAGCAGCGATCGTCGCCTCACCTTGCTGTCGCCGGCGAGGGCGGCGAAGCTCGGCAGGACGAGGTCGGGCTTGTATTCGGACGCGCGCAGGTCAGCCTCGGTTGAGGTTCCAGTCAGGACGAGGATGGCGTCGAGCCCGGCCCGCTTGGCGCCGGCGATGTCCGAGGCCAGGTTGTCGCCGACGACCGCGACGCGATCGTGCGTGCATAGCAGCTCGCGGGCGATCAGGAACATGAAGGGCTCGGGCTTGCCGATGACGGTCGCCTTGCTGCCGGTCGCCGTCTCGACCGCGGCCAAGACGGCGCCGGTCGCGGGCTCCGGTCCGTCCTTGCCGGGGACGACGCGGTCGCGTCCGGCGGCGTAAAGCTGGGCGCCGTTGGCGACCGCTCGTGTCGCCGCGCGTAGCTCGTCGAAGTCGAAGCCGGTGTGGCCGCCGACGACGACCAGCGCGGCGCTGTGCACTTCGTCGGCCGCGACCAGCCGCAGGCCGATGCTCGTCAGCTCGGCTTTGAACGCCGCCGAGCCGATTACGAAGGCGCGTCGGCCGGCGAGCCCCGAGCCGGCGAGGAAGCGTGCGGTCGCGTTGGCCGAGGTCACGACGTCGTCGGCGCGCGCCGGGACGCCGATCGCCTCCAGTCGCGCCGCCTGCTCGGCGCGTGAGGTCGTCGGGTCGTTGGTCAGGAAGAGCAGACCCTTGCTGCGAGCGCGCAGGAGAGCGACCGCCTCGGCCGCGCCTTCAATGGGGACGCCGCCGCGCCAGATGACCCCGTCGAGGTCGACGATCAGCGCGTCGTAGTCGAGGACAGCCGCGTCCGAGGCCCTCGGCTTCGCTCGCAGTGCGGCTTGTTCGCCGCCGACGATGCGAGCGAGCATGGCCGTGTAGTCGCGCTGGCCGGAGCCAGTTGCCTCGGCTTCGATCAGCCAGCTCCTTGTTGCCTCGAGCAGGCGCAGCTCGTGGCCGCTGCGCGCGGCGGCCTGGATCAGATCGGCGTCCTTGCGGGCCAGTGAGAGCGCGAACCGCCGCGGGTACTCACCGTCTGCGATCGACTGGCGCCGACGCTCGGCTTGGGCGGCGAGAGGCGTCGTGGCCAGCACCTCATAGATCGCCTCGTCGGCCAGCCCAAGGCCGCGTGCCAGAGAGACCATCTCGCCGACGAGCGCGACGCTGCCGAACAGCGCGGCGTTGGCGACCAGCTTGGCCGCGGCGCCGCTTCCTGAGGGCCCGACGTGGTGGACGGTGCCGTGCTGCACGAGCAGCGGCCGCACGGCGTCGACTGCCGACGGCGCACCGCCGGCGAAGATCGTCAGCTCGCCAGCCTCGGCCTCGGCGATTCCGCCGAGCACCGGGGCGTCGACGAGCTGCGTCCCGAGCGGCAACTTGCTGGCCAATTCGGCGACTGCCGCCGGGCCGACGGTCGACATTTCGATCACCGTCAACGACGCGTCGGCACCAGCGGCGATGCCGTCGGATCCATCGCTGACGGCGCGCAATGCCGCTGGGTCGGCGAGCATGGTGATGAGGACGTCAGCGCGCCGCGCCGCCTCGGCTGGTGTCGCCGCGGCCACGGCGCCACACTCGAGCAGCAGGCTTAGCTTCGCCGCTGTGCGGTTCCAGACGACTACGTGGTGTCCGGCGGCGAGCAAGCGGGCGGCGATACGCGAGCCCATGGCACCGATGCCGACGACGGCAACGGTCATCGCTGCTCACCTCCAGTCCGACCGCCTTCGCCGTCGCGCGACTCGAGCCAGCGCACGATCTCCGCTGCGTTCTCGGCCGGTGCGGCAATCGGGTCGAAGACCTTGACGATCACGCCGCTCTCGGCGACCAGCGTCAGCCGCCGGTAGAAGCTGCGCCCGCCGGCGGTGAAGGTCGGCAGCCCGAGTGCTGCCTGCAGCGCGCGGGCCGGGTCCGAGATCAGCCGGTACTTAAGTCCCACCCGCTCGGCGAACGCCTGCTGCTCTTGGACCGTCTGCACGCTCAAGCCGGCGACCTCGGCGCCGAGCTCGGTCAGGCGTGGGTGTTGATCGCGGAAGCCGCAGGACTGCGCCGTGCAGCCGCGGGCCCCAGGAATCGAGTCCCACTCCGGCACCGGCGGCTCCGGCAGTCCAGTCGCGTGCCGGTAGATAAAGAGGACAAGCCGCCGCTCGGCGAGCGAGCTCAACAGCGCTCGGCCCTGCGTCGAATCGAGGCGCAGCGACGGCAGCCGCCGCCCGATCAGGTGGTCGAATCCCGCGGGCTTCGCCGGCACGGTTGGCGGCATCGAGCTCCTAGCGCCCATCCGCGCTCCAGGGCGTGAGTGTCCCGGCCAAGAGCTTGCGCGCCCGCCCGCGGACGATCGCCGTGTCGCCGGCGACGACGCTACGCAGATCGTGTCGAGGCCAGCCTCGCGGGCGAGCCCGGCGATGCGCGTCGCGTCGAGCTCGAGCGCGGCCAGCTGCGATGCGTCGGCGACTGGCACCACGAGGTGACGCAGCCCGGTCCCGGCGCGGGCGAGCCGCAGCGAAGGGTGGGGCTCCAGCGAGCCCAGCGCCGCTCGCACCTTGGGCCAGCTGACCGGCGCCCGCCCGAGGAAGGCCAGCCGCTGCGTCATCGCCACCAGCCGGTCGCGCAGCGTCAGCGCGAACTCGCCGCCCCGAGCGCGCACGATCACCTCGTCGCCCCAGCGCCAGATCCCGCGCTCGACGAGGGCGGTGGCGACGGCGACCGTGACGTGACCGCAGGCCTCGATCTCCTGCTCGGGCGTGAAGAAGCGGACGTCGGCAACCCCCCGCTCGTCGCTCGGCACGACGACGAAGCCCGTCGTCGGCACGCTCAAGACGGCGGCGATCGCCTGGGCCGCCTCCTCGGCGAGCGGCATCGACGTCAGGACGACGCCCGCCGGGTTGCCGCCGCCGAGGCCGTCGGCGAAGGAGGCATAGATCCAGGCCAGCGGCGCCGCCTCTGGGGACGTCGCTGATGTCGCTGACTCGGCGGCCTGGCTGAGCGCGCTCATGTCCGGCTCTCCGTGGCCAGCCGCAGGCCGAGAGCGATCAGCACGCAGCCGGTCGCCGCCTCGAGCAGGCGGCGGACACGGCCGCGGCGGATGAAGTCGCCAGCCTTGGCGACCGCGAAGGCGTAGCCGCTCAACCAGACGAGCGTCATCGTCGAGAACAAGAGCCCGAGCGCCAACAGGACGGCGAAGGCGCCGTGGCGATGGGGCGCGAACTGCGGCAAGAGCGCCGGGAAGAAGGCGATCATCTTCGGGTTGGTCAGGTTGCTGACCAGACCCTGGCGCAAGGCGACTAGTACGCGCGTCCGCAAGTTCGGTGGTCATGCTGTGAGTTGAAGCTTTGGCTCTTGGCTGTCGATCCGGTCGAGCAGTCGGGCGAGGTCGTCTTTGGTGAAGGTCCACTCGAAGGGTTGGGCGATCTGCCGGTA
>WNGD01004616.1_pt1 | contig 13521 bp, 12 predicted proteins | sample 5400671 | NCBI WGS metagenome assembly WNGD01 (sample SAMN13153369, study PRJNA577476) | soil metagenome | isolation source: 40 cm soil or saprolite under grassland replicate 2 | place: USA:California | collected 2016-06-15
GCGGCGCTGCTCGTCGACTTCGGCGCACAGGCCGCGGCGACCAAGGCCACGATCGCGAGTCCCAGCACTGGTCTGCGCATCCGTGCTCCCTCCCGGAACCGGCAGAAACGCGCGAAGCCTAGCACGGGTCGTCGGACGGTCCGCCCTACCTGCGCGGCTCCCACGAGAAGGTCCGGGCCGCCACGACGAGTCCCGCGACCCCCCACAGCGCGACCACCGCAACGTCACCCCACGAGAAGTCGAAGAAGGGCTTGCCGTAGTACGCCCCCAAGAACGCATCGACCAGGTGTCGTACCGGGAAGACGTTCCCGACGACATCGACCCACTTCGGAACGTTGTCCCCGATCGGGATGAACACGCCGGAGATGAACAGCAGCGGCAGGATGGTGGCGTTCACGACCGGCGGCGCGGCGTCGGCGTTGGGGATCCCGCCCGTGAGGGCGAGCCCTAACGCCGCGAAACTCGCGGCGCCGACGAGGACCACGACGATCGTCCGAACGAGTCCGATCCCGGTCGGGATCGAGGCGTTGTAGAACGCCGCCCCGAACGATGCGCAGATCGCGACCAGGAGCACCGCGATCAGCACCGCATGGATCACGCGAGCCGTCAGGTAGTCGGACCCAGGCAACGGCGTGCCTCGTGTCCGCTTCAGGATCCCGGCATCGCGCTGGAAGGTCACGCTGATCGCGAGGTTCGTGTAACACGCGGTGATGATCGCGAACGCCGACATCCCGGCCACGTAGTAGGTGGACTGGTTGAACTCGAGTCCGTGGATCGTCACGGTGCCCCCGCCGAGGAGCGCCGTGAAGATCACGAGGAACATCAGTGGGAACGCGAAGGTGAAGAACGCCGCCTGCGGGTTCCGCCAGAAGGCCCTGTTCGTATAACGGACCTGCCGGGCGGTAAGCGCAACGTCGTTCACGTGCCCACCTCCGAACCCGTCAGCTGCAGGTACACGTCCTCGAGGGTCGGCAGGCTGATCTCCAGCGCCTCCAGCTCGACGCCGTGATCCAACGCCCATCCGGTGAGGTCGTGCACGATCCTCGTCGTCTCCCCCGCGTCGACCCGCAGCTCATGGGTGCCGTCGGGGAGGCGCTGCACCCGATCCGCCGGCTCCGGTGCGCCGTCGGGGAGCCGGAACCGGATCCGCGTCTGCATCTGCTCGCGACCGGCGATGCTCGCCGGCGGACCCTGGGCGACGATCAGCCCATCGGCGATCACCACGACGCGGTCGGCCAGGTACTGCGCCTCGTCCATGAAGTGCGTGGTGAGGAACACGGTCTTCCCGATCGCGACGAGGTTCTTCACGACCTCCCACGCGGTGCGCCGCGCGTTCGGGTCGAACCCGGTGGTTGGTTCGTCGAGGAAGAGCAGCTCGGGGTCACCGGCCAGGGCGATCGCGACGTCGAGGCGGCGCTGCTGGCCGCCGGACAGCTTATTCACACGTGTGTCCCGCTTCTCCGTGAGCCCGACCACCTCGATCACCTCGGCGGTCGGCCGGCGCGACGGGTAGTACCCGGCATACATCTCGATCGTCTCGGTCACGGTGAGGAACGGGTCGATGCCCGTCGATTGGAGCACGATGCCGACGCGCTCCTTGAGTGCGCGCTCCCGCCTCGCCGGGTCGTGCCCGAGCACCTTCACGTCGCCGGCGCTTCGGGTCCGGTACCCCTCGAGGATCTCGGTGGTCGTGGTCTTGCCCGCCCCGTTCGGCCCGAGCATCGCGAAGACCTCGCCGCGATCGACGTCGAACGAGATCCCCCGGACGGCCTCGAGCTCCCCATACGACTTGCGGAGGTCGTGCACCTCGACGACGCGTTCGCCCATCCCGGCGGGACCCTACCCGATGCCGAATCCGGCCCGCGTGTCGACCCGGTTGCGGAGCGGCTCCCCCCGGACGAACCGACCGAGGTTGTCGAGGAACACCGCGACGACCGCCTCCTCCCACCCCTCGAAGTCGCCGCAGATGTGGGGCGAGACGATCACGGTCGGGAGCGTCCACAGCGGCGACGTCGCGGGGAGGGGCTCCTCCTCGAAGACGTCGAGCGCCGCTCCGCCGATGGCGTCCTGCTCGAGCGCGGCGACGAGGGCGCGCTCATCAACCGTCCCGCCGCGACCGACGTTCAGGAAGCGGCCGGTGGACTTCATCGCCGCGAACGCGGCGGCATCGAAGAAGTGGTGTGTCCCGGGTGAGAGCGGCAAGGCATCGAGCACGACATCGGCCTCGGCGAGCATCGCAAGGAGGTCGTCGGGGCCCCCGATCCGTTCGAACAGATCGTCGACGCGCGGCGCGCGCCCGACCGCGGCCACAACCATGCCCAGGTCACGCGCGCGCCGCGCCGCCGCCCGGCCGATGGGCCCGGGCCCGACCGCCAGGAACCGCTTGCCGGCCAGACGCTCGGTCCCGCGGTCGTCGTTCCACCGGCGCTGGGTCTGCGACACGAGCGAGCGATCCAGACCCGTCACCATGGCGAGCATCGCCCCGATCACCCACTCGGCGATGGCGTCGTCGAAGACACCGCGCGCATTCGTGACCTCGACGTCGCTCTGCACGAGCGCGGGGAACAGCAGCCCGTCCACGCCGTCGCTGGCGGACTGGATCCATCGGAGCGTCGCGGCGAGCGGCCAGGCCTCTTCGAGGTCGGGCTTCGCTCCATGGAAGAAGAACACCGCATCGGCGTCCCCGAGCGCGGACCGCAACGTAGGCGCGTCCGGCACGAACCGGACCTCCGCGACCGCTCCGGCCGCCTCGATCCCCGGGAGGTGATCGGCGTTCGCCGCCCGCCACACGACCACGGTGGGTCGCTCGGTCATAGTGGCTTCCGGTTGCCGAACCCCGTGGTCGCCTCGTGGTACCAGGCGACCTCGTCCTCGCCCAACCGCCAGCAAAGGTACACGCGTCGCCCGTCGCGCTCGGCGGGGAAATCGATCAGTCCGATCTCCGGATCGCGCAGGAGGATCCCGCGCTCGGCCAGGTGTTCGATCTCGGCCTTGAGCGTCTGCTGCTGCGTGAACCACCCGGCCTCGGCAACGCCACCACCATCACTCGCCACGGCGGCCTTGATCCGTTCGCTGGCCGCGATCAACCCGTCGCGCGCGACGCGGAGACGAGGGAGTCGCTCCCGCAGGTCCATCAGCTCAGCGTTCGCCTCGTCCAGGCTGTACAGCCGTTCCTCGGTCACGACGCCTCCAAGAGGGCTGGCAGTTGGCGGAGATCGCTGACGCGCGGACCGGTGAAATCCGCATGGCGCCCCCGGCGATCGATCAGGACCGGGAACATCCCCACGCCGGCCGCTGGATCGATGTCGAAGTCGGGCACATCCCCGACGTAGACGACGTCGCGCGCCGGAAGCCCGACCCTCTTGAGCGCGAGATGGAAGATGGCGGGGTCCGGCTTCTCGACGCCTTCGATCCCGGAGACGACGCGGACGGAGAGCAGCGAGGTGAGCTCCAGGTCGACGAGGAGATCCTCGAGCCACGCCTCGTAGTTGGAGATCACCCCGAGTTGGAGGCCCGCGTCGCGTAAAGCCTCGAGCGCCGACCCCACGTCATCGAACGATGCGTAGTTCGTTCGGTCGGTGAACGCTCCGTACAGCGTGTCGGCCAGGCCGTCGTCGCGCGGAAGGTCGAGCACGTCGAGGAAGCGGTCGTAGACACCCAGCCAGAACCGGCGGGACCGCTCCGGCGCCGTCGTCCAGAGGGCATGTTCTTCCGACGCCCGCCGGAACTCGTCGGTGACCATCGCCAGGCCTTCGCTGATCGCGACGGGGTCCCGGGGGTAACCCTCGCGCGTCACGACCCGCGCGAAGAGCTCAGGGAACGAGGGCGCCGGATGCACGAGCGTCTCGCCCGCGTCGAAGAACACCGCACGGAACCGCACGCGGGAAGGATACCGACGCTTCAGACGGGAGCCGATGCCCGGTCTTGCAGCTGGTGCCAGAGCACGTCCACTTCGCGCTCGAGCTCGTCGAGCGTGCCCTCGTTGTCGATCAACACGTCCGCTGCCTGTGCGCGCTCTGCCAAGGGCAGCTGCGCCGCGATCCGAGCGCGGACGTCGCTCTCGTCCATGCCACGCGCAACGGATCTGGCGATCTGGGTGTCGATCGAGGCTGAGACCACCACGACGATGTCGCAGTCCCGGTGGGTCCCCATCTCGATCAGCAACGGATTGACCAGGATGACGACCCGTTCGCCGTCGAGGTTCTCCTGGATGCCATCTGCGAACATCCTGCGGACCTCGGGATGCACGATCGCCTCGAGGTCAAAGAGCGCGGCCGGATCGGCGAAGACGATCGATGCCAGCTTCCGACGATCCAGCTCACCGTCCGGCCCCAGGACGTCGGCACCGAAACGCTGCGTCACCTTCCGGAGTCCATCGGATCCGGCGACCACCGCCGCCCGAGCGAAATCGTCGGCATCCAGGACGACGGCGCCGCGCTCCCGGAGCATGCCCGCGACCGTCGATTTCCCGGACCCGATCCCCCCCGTCAACCCCACGAGGAGCATGCGACCCGCTACTCGCTTCTGCCCTCGCGGCGTTTCAGGTCCTGCAGGATGGCTTCGAGCGAGACCTCTTCGTCGGCGGTCTCCGCCTCGGGCTCCGCTTCCTCGGTCGGAGCCACGGTCTCGGGCGTGACGACCGGCTCGGCCGGGGCCTCCTCTGCGGACCGGGGCGCTCCCGCTCCTCCCGACGCGTCGGCTTCGACCGGCTGCTCACCGGCCGCCTCTCCTGCGTCCGCAACGACGACGTCGGCGACGGCGCTCCCCGGCACCGTGGTCGATTCGGCCTCGGCGACGGCATCCAGGATCTCCTGGGGGACCTCGATCGCGGTCGACATCTCGGGCCCGGCTTCGTGCTCGGGCTCCTCCTTCTCGACCTCGATCTCCTTGGGCTTCGGAGGAGCGGCGGCGACCTGTCGCATCGACAGCGAGACGCGACGTCGCGAGACGTCGACGTCGATGACCTTCACCTGCACCTCCTGGCCGACCTGCAGCACAGATTCCGGAGAATCGACGTGCTCATGGCTGATCTCGGAGATGTGAACGAGGCCCTCGATGCCCTGCGCGACCCGGACGAACGCACCGAAGGGGACGAGCTTGGTGACGGTCCCGGTGATGACCGAGCCGGCCTGTGAGGTGCGCTCGAACTCCTTCCACGGATCTTCCTGGGTCGCCTTGAGCGAGAGCGAAACGCGCTCCCGCTCGAGGTCCACGTCGAGCACCTCGACCTCGACCTCCTGCCCGACCGCCACGACCTCCTGGGGATGATCCACGTGCTTCCACGACAACTCGGACACGTGCACGAGCCCGTCGACACCCCCCAGATCCACGAACGCGCCGAAGTTGACGATCGAGCTGACCGTCCCCTTCCGACGCTCACCCTTCTGGAGTGACTGCAGGAAGGTCTTGCGACCCTCCGACTGTGACTCCTCAAGGAAGGCGCGACGTGATAGCACGACGTTGTTGCGGTTCCGGTCGAGCTCGATGATCTTCGCCTCGAGCTCCTGCCCGACGAAGGGTTGCAGATCGCGGACTCGGCGCAGGTCGACGAGGGATGCCGGCAGGAACCCGCGCAATCCGATGTCCAGGATCAGCCCGCCCTTCACGACCTCGATCACGGGACCCGTGATGGTCTGGCCGGAATGCATGACCTCCTCGATCCTGCCCCACGCGCGCTCGTACTGCGCCCGTTTCTTCGACAGGATCAACCGGCCCTCCTTGTCCTCCTTCTGGAGCACGAGGGCTTCGATCCTGTCCCCGACCTTGACGACCTGGCTCGGATCGACGTCGTGGCGGATCGAAAGCTCCTTCGAGGGGATCACCCCCTCGGACTTGTACCCGATGTCGAGGAGCACCTCGTCGCGATCGATCTTCACGACCTCGCCCTCGACGATGTCGCCATCCTTGAAGTCGCGGAACGAGGCCTCGAGCGCGGCGATTAGCTCTTCGGGTGTCAGGTCGGGCTGCTCGCCCGCCTTGGTCTCGGTCGCCGCCGGTTCGGGAGCCTCGTCCACCGGCGCTGCTGCCGGGGCCTCCTGCTCCTCATCGGACGCGACCGTCATCTCGTCACTCATACCGTCCGTCTCCTTCCGCCGCGCGGGACGCTTCGCCGAGGGCGGTTTGGGTTTTGCCTCCGGCGCGGGACGCGAACCCCGCGGGCCGTACGAGAGGTTACGTACGCTGCGAGAACGACGTCAATGAGAACGGGTGAGCGTCAGTGTCCCGCGGGCGTGGCTTCGGCCCAGTTGGGACCCCAGCCGACGTCGGCACGAAGCGCCACGTCGAGATCGATCGCGTGCTCCATCCGATCGGCCACCACGGCCGCCGCGTCCTCGACCCGGTCCGCCGGCACCTCGAAGACCAACTCGTCGTGGACGGTGAGCAGCATGTGGCAGTCGAGCTCCGGCCGCTGCCGCAAGGCCTCGTCCACGCGGATCATCGCCACCTTGAAGACGTCGCTGGCGCTCCCCTGGATCGGTGCGTTCAGCGCCTGCCGCTCCCCCAGCGCTTGCAGCCTGCGGTTCCCGCTCGTCAACTCAGGGATGTACCGCCTCCGGCCAAGGATCGTCTCGGTGAACCCGTCCATCCGCGCCCGGTCGACCTGTGCTCGGAGGTAGTCGCGGATCTTCGGGAATCCCTCGAAGTATCCGCTCAGGATCTCCTCCGCCTCATCGGGCGGGATGTCCAAGCGCTGGGCGAGACCCCACGCGTTCATGCCGTACGCCAACCCGTAGTTCACCATCTTCGCGCGACGCCGGAGCTCAGGGTCCACCTGATCGAGGGGCAATCCGAAGACGGTGGCGGCGGTTGCGGCATGGATGTCGGTCCCGGCCTCGAAGGCGTCACGGAGCCCTTCGTCACCGGAGAGATGGGCGAGTACGCGGAGCTCGATCTGGGAGTAGTCGGCGACGAGCAGCAGCTGGTCCGGCGACCCCGGGATGAACGACCGCCGGATCCGGCGACCGAGCTCCGAGCGCACGGGGATGTTCTGCAGGTTGGGGTTGGAGCTGCTGAGGCGTCCCGTCGCGGCCGCGGCCTGATTGAAGGACGTGTGCACGCGACCGTCACGCGGATCGACCATCCGGGGCAGGGCCTCGAGGTAGGTGGAATTGAGCTTGTCGAGTTCGCGCCACGACAGGAGCGCATCGACGATCTCGTGGGTATCGCGGAGCTTCTCCAACACCGACGCGTCGGTCGAGAGGGCACCCTTGGTGGTGCGCTTCCCGGGTTGCAACCCGAGCTCGTCGTACAGCACCTCCCGCAGCTGGGGAGGCGAGTTGAGGTTGAACTCCCGGCCGGCGAGCCGGTAGATCTCTGCCGTCAGCTCGGCCATCTGCTCCCGAGCCGTCGCGCCCATCTCCTGGAGGTACTGGACATCCAGACGCACGCCACGGGCCTCCATCCGCGCGAGGACGGACGAGAGCGGCAGCTCGACGTCCTCGAGCAACCGCCGGAGCCCGAGGCGGTTCACCTCTTCGTCCATGACGGGGGCGAGCAGCGCGACGGCCGCCGCGTCCGCGGCCGTCGCGCGCCACGGATCTTCCGCGAACAGCTGACCCGCTTCGTCCTCACCCGCGTCGCCGACCACGTCCACTCCGAGATAGCGCTCGCAGAGGACCGGCAGCGGATAGGTAGCAGACGCCGGGTCCAGCAGGTAGCCGGCGAGCATCGTGTCGAAGGCGACGGCGGCCACGCTCCCCCCTTCCGCGAGCACCGTACGCTCCAGCGCCTTGGCGTCGTGCGCCCACTTCGGCGCGGTGGGGTCGGCGAGCGGGTCGGCCAGAGGCCCCAGCCCATCGAGCGGGGCGTAGGCGGCCTGCCCGCCCCCGGCCGATACGGCTGCCCCCCGCACCCTGCCGTCGTCGGCCCGCAAGCGGACGGCCGCGGGTCCGGCCTGGAGCACCTTCACGAGCTCCGAGACGTCGCGTTGGGTGAGGTCCAACTCCGCCAGCTCGACCTTCGGTTTGATCGAGCCGACCGCCTCGTTGAGCCGGTCGAGCAACGAGCGGAACTCGAGCGACGCGAACAGTCGATGGACGGCGTCGGGGTCGAACGCACCCATCACGCAGTCCTCCGGCCGGACGTCCAGATCGAGGTCGGTCACGATCCGGGCGAGCTGCTTGTTCAGACCGAGCCGATCGACCGCGGCCGCGACGCTCTCCTTGAGCTTCCCGCGCAGGTCGTCCACGTGCGCGACGAGATCCTCGACCGAACCCCACTCCTGCACGAGCTTGGCGGCGGTCTTCTCCCCCACGCCCGGCACGCCCGGGATGTTGTCGGATGTATCGCCCTTGAGCGCGACGTAGTCCAGGTACTGGGAGGGTGACACGCCGTACTTCGTCAGCACCTCGTGGGGGCCCATCAGGTCGATCTCGGAGATCCCGCGCCGATTGAACAGGATCGAGATGGCGCCGCGTCCGTCCGACGGATCACGGGTCAACTGGAAGAAGTCGCGATCCGCAGTGACGATCACGGCGTCGATGCCCTCGTCGCTCGCCTCTTCGGCCAGCGTTCCGAGCGCATCGTCGGCCTCGTGACCTTCCACCCGCACGATGGGGATCCGAAGCGTGTTGAGCACTTCTTCGATGAGCGCGAGCTGCGGCCCGAAGTCGGCCGGCGTCTCGCGACGACCGGCCTTGTACTCGGCATCCATCTCCAGCCGAACGGTCGGTTTGCCCGTGTCGAACGCCACGGCGATCAGGTCGGGTTTCTCCTCGGCGAGCAGCTTGATCAGCATCGAGGTGAACCCGTAGACGGCGTTCGTCACCGTGCCGCTGCTCGTAGCGAGGGTCGGCGGGAGCGCGAAGAACGCACGATAGGCGAGGCTGTGACCGTCGAGCAGGAAGAGCTTCCGTCGTTCGCGCTCGACGCCGTCATCAGCCACGCCCTCATCCTAACGAGCGCTCCCGACGGCCCCGCCGGCCAGGTCGCCGGGGTCTCGAGTCACGGTCGAGAGATGGTTCGTATGCGAACTTGCCGCGAATCCGACCTCCCCGATAGGATTCGCCCGCGTGGAGCCGGCGCGTGTTTCGGAGCGTCGGCGCGGCTTCGGAAGGTGGCGGTGATGAGCACGGCAGAAGTTGCGGCCCTCGGGGCCGTCGCCGGCTTCACGATCTTCCTCGGACTGCCGATGGGTCGCGTCGAGATGCGGAGCGTCAGGACCAAGACGCTCCTGAACGGGATCTCGGCCGGGATCCTCACCTTCCTGTTGATCGACATCCTCGCGAACGCCGGCGAGGTCCTCGACGGGTCCCTCACGACCGCCCAGGTCGGCGGCTCGTGGGCGCGGTTCGCGGGCCTAACGCTGTGCTACGGGATCGGGCTGGGCGTCGGACTGATGAGCCTGCTCTACGTGGGCAAGGCCATCCGACGACGTCGCGCGAGCATCGGCCCCGGCGCGATGGCCTACGCGGAGACCGCGGTCGGTCGTCGGGACGAGGCGCTCCACCTCGCGATGACGATCGCCGCGGGGATCGGGCTGCACAACTTCTCCGAGGGACTCGCGATCGGTCAGGCAGCGCACGCCGACGAGATCTCGCTCGCCCTCCTGCTCGTGGTCGGCTTCGGGCTGCACAACGCGACGGAGGGCTTCGGTATCGTCGGCCCGCTCGTCGCGGCGGACGTCCGCCCGACGTGGTCGTGGCTCCTGCTCGCCGGTCTCGTCGCGGGCGGGCCGACGTTCTTCGGAACCCTCATCGGGAACTCGATCTCGAGCGAGTACGTCTTCGTCGCGTTCCTCACGCTCGCCGCGGGTGCGATCCTGTACGTGATCGGTGAGCTGTTCTCGGTCGGCAGGAAGCTGTCGTGGGAGATCACGTTGTGGGGCGTGCTGATCGGCTTCCTGTTGGGACTCGGCACCGAGCTCGTCATCGTCGCCGCGCGAGCTTGAGGCTTCGTCACACCCTCGGGTGTCGGTCGAGGGTTTGCGTCGCCGGAACTCGTTCACGGTCTTGTCGTTCTTTCGACGGCGACGCGTCACCTGCGGCGATGGTCAACATGGACTGCGCACGAGCACATCGCATCCAGTTGACAGGTCTCAACCTTGCGTCTAACCTCCGCTTTCGGTCCGGGCGGTTCACACCGCAAGGGACCTCGACGTGACGGGCCGCGGCGCTCGACAGGGGACGGTCGCGTATGGGGAAGGCGCGACCGGCTCCGAGGGGAGCCGCGGCCCGTCATCTCGTTCGGGGTGATCCGTCACAGGACCGCATCGAGGAACTTCCGGGTCTCCGGGAACCGCGTGTGCTCGAAGATCTGCGTCGGGGTTCCCTCTTCCAAGATCACGCCGTCGTTGAAGAAGCACATCCTGCTCGCCACCTCCCGCGCGAACCCCATCTCGTGAGTGACGACCATCATCGTCATGTGCAGCTCGGTCGCCAGTGACTTCATCACGTTGAGGACCTCTCCGATCAGCTCCGGGTCGAGCGCCGACGTCGGCTCGTCGAAGAGCATCACGTCGGGCTCCATCGCGAGCGCCCTCGCGATGGCGACTCGTTGCTGCTGACCCCCGGATAGGCGGATCGGGTATTCGTCGGCCTTGTCGGCCAATCCGACCTTGGCGAGGAGCTCGAGGGCCGAGGGCTTGACCGACGCGGCGTCCCGCCCCTTCACGGTGACCGGACCCTCCATCACGTTTTGGAGCGTGGTCATGTGCGGGAAGAGGTTGAACTGCTGGAAGACCATCCCAGCGTGGGTCCTCAGTTTGCGGATCTGCTCCCGCTTGGTCCGGGTTCGGTGACCGCCCTCCATCCGGATCCCTGCCACCTCGATCCAGCCCTCGGTCGGGTCCTCGAGGAAGTTGATGCAGCGGAGGAACGTGGATTTTCCCGACCCGGATCGCCCGAAGATCACGACCACTTCGCCCGCATGAACCTTCAGGTCGATCCCCCTCAGCACCTCCAGGGGACCGAAGTATTTATGGAGGTTCTCCACGCGAACGACGGCCTCTCCATCGTGGATCATGGCCGTGGCTCCTCGAAGGTGGGCAGGATCCCCGGTTGGCCTGACGGCGCGGCGATCTCAGCCCCTCCTTGCTCATCGCCTTGCTCATCGCGGGCCGGAGCCGGGAGGTACTGGTTCCGCCTCCCTCCGGTCGCGGTTTGTGCCGTCACCCGCACGTAGCCCTTCGCCATCCGACGTTCGATCCGCACCTGGAAGACCGTGAAGATCGCGGTGAGAGCCCAGTACAGGGCAGCGGCCACGAGGAGCGTCTCGAGCCGCTTCGTGAGGTCCTCGGAGAACGCGAGCTGCGCTCGCAGGAAGAGCTCCGCGCGAGCCACTTCCGCGCCCAAGAAGCTCACGAGCGCGGTGTCTTTCATCATCGCGATGAACTCGTTGCCCGTCGGCGGGATGATCACCCGGGTCGCCTGTGGCAGCACCACGCGACGCATGCGTTGTGGGTAGGTCATGCCGAGCGCGTCGGCAGCCTCGGCCTGCCCGTGGCCGACGGATTGGATACCGGCCCGGAAGATCTCCGTCATGTACGCCCCGTAGTTCAGCCCCAATCCGATCAAACCCGAGACGAACGCGCTCAGCGCGAGGAACTTCACGACCGAGACCCTTCCGAGATTGACCCCGATCTGCGGCAACGCCAGGTTGATCAGGAAGAGCTGCACGATCAACGGGGTGCCGCGGAAGAACGACGTGTAGAAGCCGGAGACGCCGTAGGCAACGGGGTTGTGCGACAGGCGCCCGAGAGCGCCCAACAGCGCCAAGAAGGTGGCCAGCAGGATGGCTCCGACCGCGAGGAGGATCGTGTACTCAAGCCCTTTGGCGATGTACGTGAAGTTCTCGGCGATGAACCTGAAGTCGAGGTCCGACAGCGCGAGGAAAAGACCCAGCATGAAGAAGATCGCGGCCCAGACCAGAGCGACCTTCAGCCGGAATGGCAGGCGCGCGCTCGCGAGCGCGAGCGCTTCCGTATCGCCGGCGGCCGATTTCCCGACGAGGAGGAGCACCACGGCCGCGCTACTGAGGGCGGTGGCGACGTACGCCTCTCTCGACGAAGTCAGACCTTGGACGGCCAGGAGGTACCCGGCGCTCACGACCGCGGACGCGAGCGCTACCCACCAGCTCCATGGACGAGAGACGTAGATCAGCCCGCCTCCCACGAGGCACAGCACGCCGACGAGCGCGAACAGGACGATATCGCCGGGCGGGACGTTCGCCTTGCTCGAGAAGACCAGGACCGGCAGGAAGACGAGCGCCATCGCCCCTTCCGTGAACAACACCCACGCTCCGAAGAGCAAGTATTTGGCGCTCGGCGGCTCCTGGACGTGACGGGCCGGGAGCCGAGTGCGCTCGGCTCCCGCCGCCTGCCCCTGGACGCTCACCAGAAGCCTCCGGCTTCGGTCAGGAGGATGCGTTCGACGTCGTCAGATCGGTCTTCCACCACTTCTGCGACAACGCTGAAAGCGTCCCGTCATCGTGCATGTCTTTCACGATCGAACTCACCGCCGCGAGCAACGTAGCCTGGTCGACAGGCGAGTTCTTGTCGAGTGCGATCGAGAGAGGCTCGAAGTAGAGCGGGTCACCGACCAGCTTGATCGGACCGCCGTCGTCGATGTAGGCCTGGATGATCGGCACCGCCGAGATCGCCGCATCGCACGCGACGCCGTCGCCGAGGGCGAGTTTGTCGAGGGCGTCGGTGTCCGTCGTGAACGTGAGGATCTGCGGGTTGTCCACGACGAAGGAGAACTTCGGGGCGCCTGCACCCAGGACGAGGGTCTTCTTGAGGTAGTCCTGATACGTCGTGGAGACGCCGACGCAGATCTTCTTGCCGTTGAGATCGGTGCTGACGTCGTTGATCGACGTGTTGGCCTGGGCCACGGCCACTCCCGCGGGGGTGTAGTAGTACGCCGGCGTGAAATCGAACAGCTTCTCGCGGGCGACGGTGTCCGTCATCGAGCCCACGCTCAGATCCCAGCGGTCATTCCACGAGCCGGCCGTGATGACATCCCAGTTGTGAGCCTGGATGTCGGTGCTCACGCCCAACCGCTTGGCGATCTCGTTCGCCACGTCGACGTCGAAGCCGTTCCACGAACCGGTTTTCACGTCGTACCAGGACGCCGGCTTGTACTTGGGATCGGTCGCGATACGGATCGTGCCGTTCTTGCAGATCACGGAGAGCGCGTCGGTGCCGGACGTGTCGACGGACGCGCATGCGCCGGCGCCCGTCGATCCCGAGTTGGTGCCGGTCGCAGCGCTCGTCGACGAACTGCTGGCACATGCGGCGGCGATCAGCGCGAAGATCGCGACCAGGGCCGCCAGATGGAACCGGGACTTCAGCATCCGTGTCCTCCTTCCGAGGGACGCCGAGGCGTCCTTCCGCCTCAGGGCGGGACTATAGGCCCGAGCATCCACGCGGGCAATGCAGGGTCCGTCGTTCTCTCGCTTGTACGCTGTCGGGCCCGGCCGGGATGGCGGAACTGGCAGACGCGCGGGACTCAAAATCCCGTGGGCTTCGGCCCGTGCGGGTTCGACCCCCGCTCCCGGCACCTGGAACTACCTGCGGATACGAGC
>WNGD01004619.1_pt1 | contig 13517 bp, 19 predicted proteins | sample 5400671 | NCBI WGS metagenome assembly WNGD01 (sample SAMN13153369, study PRJNA577476) | soil metagenome | isolation source: 40 cm soil or saprolite under grassland replicate 2 | place: USA:California | collected 2016-06-15
ACGCCCTCGGCGCGCGCGTTCCTGGCGAACTATCTGACACTCCCTTAGCTCTAGAGACCTGACCTGGTTTCTTCAAGAAAACCTACTCGGGTGTCGATGCAGTTGTCGTGTTTGGAATCGCGCCCGCCCAGGTACCGCGAAACAGAAGCTTCGTGGTCGTCCAGTGGCCCGTTCCGATTGTCTTCTCGCGGGGAGCCCTCGTGCCTGTTGGCGTCTTCGCGCTCATCTTCGTGGCCTTCAGCGGCGTCTCGACACCGCCCGCGCTGGCGGCGGTCGCTCTGTTCGGGGGCATCGGCGGCGTTGTCTCGCTGATCGTCCACGAGCTCGGCCACGTCAGCATCGCGCGCAGGCTCTCCGGGGTCAGGCTTGAGAAGGTCAACGTCATGTCGCTCGGCGCCGCGGCGCATTTCGACGGCTCCTATCGGAACGGCCGCGAGCAGGCGCGGATGGCCCTCGGCGGGCCTGAGGCATCGTTCGCCTTCGCGCTTTCCATGATGATTCCGGTGCTGTTGCCGGCGCCGCTTTGGCTCAAGGTCGGTGCACTCGGGCTGGCGTTGCTCAACGTCGGGATCGGGGGCCTGAGCCTGCTGCCGGTGCACCCCCTCGATGGCCACAAGCTGATCGTCGGACTCGTCTGGTGGGCGGTCGGATCGGAAGATCGGGCCAGGCGAATCATCAGGCGCACAGGTAAGGCCCTACTTGCGGTCGATGCCTCGGCGGTCGCGCTTCTCTTGGCGGCGAAGCCCCTGATCGGGGTGACCGTCGCTGCCCTCGCAGCCGTCGCATTCGCGCAGAAGCGTTTCGTGGGCGCGAGACCCCGGACCTAAATACTCGAACGGGTGACGATCCCCCGGTCCGTTCGGGCGATCCTTGTCAGACAATGCGGGATCGGCTTCGCTATGCCCTGTTAACTGCGGCCGCCGGCAGCGGCGCCGCGATCTTCGTGACGTTCACGTTCTACGAGAAGCCCGGCCTCGGACTCGGCCACTTCTACTACGTCGCGATCATCCTCGCCGCACTGGCGACGGGGCCAGCGGTGGGCGCGGCCGCGGCCGGTGCCGCGACCGTGCTGTTCGCACTGGGCGTGGTGCTCAATCCGGACATTCCGCCGAGCGAGGTTCTGTCGACGAGCACCGGAATCAGGTTCGTCACCTACATGACCGTCGGGATCGTCACGGGCTACTTCGCGAAGCGGAATCGCGTCCTCATGGCCGAGCTGCAGCTCCTGGCCGAACGCGACGCGCTGACCGGGTTGCCGAACACGCGCGTCTTCGAGCGCGCGATCGGCGAGCGCCTCGGCCGCGACGAGCCTTTCGCGCTGGTCGTCGGCGGCGTCGACGAGCTCGCGTCCGGGACCCGCCGGCGCGCGGCAAACGCCGACGACATGCTCCGAGAGATTGCTTCCCGGCTGCTGCACTCGCTGCCGCCCGGCGACGAGGTCGCGCGCATCGGCGACGAATCTTTCGCGGTGCTCACGCACGCGGGGAGCGCCACCGAGGCCGGCAAGATTGCCGTCCAGCTACAGCGCCTGCTCGCCGCCGAAGGCCTCGCCGTCACGTTCGGGTGGGCGGCCTACCCGCAGGACGGCGCGAATGCGCTGTCGCTCTACCGGGCGGCGGACGAGCGGCTGTACGCGCGCCGTGTCATTCAGCGCCAGGAAGCGGTCGTCTCGCTTCCGAGCCCCGCAGCGTCCGCCTAGGAGGGCAAGCCCTCCTAGTTCGGCGAAACTTCGAGCACCACGCAGTTGTCCCGGTACGCTGCTGCAGCTTGGTCGAGAACGGCGACCACGTTGTCCTGGGTCTGGCGCGGATCGTCGTTCCAGTCGACCAGGGAGTCGGCGTCGATCAGGTCGGCGAGCGCGTACAGCGCGGCTCCGAGCTCGGCAAGAGGGAGCTCGCGCTCGAACGAGGCCTCGCGCTCCAGGACGGCGATCATCGCGCCGAGCAGGGACCAACTTGCGGCTGCGTCGTTCCACGGATCGACTTCCAAGCCGTTCACGTCCCGCGCATCTGCCCCGTGGCACCACGATTCCGCGACCAGCGTTCGCGCGTCTTGCAGGAGCTGCCGACCCCTCGATTCCGTCATGGACCAAGCGCGTCCCCGACGGTCGGGAACCTAAACACCGGCGAGCGATAGGATCGCCTGGCCGTGGACAAGCGAGGAGAGCGAATTGGACGCAACGAGGCGTTTTTCCGCGAGGTCAACGAGCGGATCGAGCGCGTCACGGAGACGCTTCAAGTGGAGACGCTGACGATCCTCTGCGAGTGCGGGGACCCGTCTTGCTTGGAGCAGATCGAGGTGTCGTTGCCGGATTACGAGCGGGTGCGAGCGGATCCGACGCTCTTCTTCATCCGCGCGGGCCATGAAGACTTCGACGTCGAAGACGTCGTCGAGGAGCACGAGGACTATCACGTCGTTCGCAAGAAGGACGGTAGCGCCGCCGCTGAGGCGCAAAGGCTCGATCCGCGCGACGGCTAGCCCGAGGCGGAGAAGCTCGAGCCATCACCCGTGACGCGGGTCCCGATGCGCTCAGCCGCGGCGAGGCGGCCCCAGCGCCCCGTCTTCAGGGTCGAGATGGCGTCGAATTCATACGCGTAGCGGTTGCAGGCCGCGTGGCCGGCGGCCCAGCTCTCGGCGGTGACGACCGGCCGCCAGGAGCCGCCCGCCGTGGGCAGGTAGGCGGGGCCGCCGACTGCGTGCCCGTTCACGAAGGCGCGCCAGACGTCGCGGCGGATCTCGACGACACGGACGCGGTAGCGGCGCCCGACGACGGCGGGACCGAGGTCGTAGAAGCGGCGCGCCTCACCCTGTGAGACCGCCTCGACGTAGACGCGCGGCCCGACGCGCGGAAAGGAGGCAATACCGGCCTGCAGCCACTCGCTCGCGCCGTCGGGGCCTGCATGGATGCCCCCGACCCCGACCCAGGCCGCCGCATGCCCGGTCGGGACCGACGCCGGCGCGGTCGCCGAGATCGTCGCTTCGACGCCGTCCGCTCCGTCTCGCCCGGCGTAGCCGGCATAAGCGTATCCGTGCCTGCAGGGACGGACAGTCGCCTGCGACGGCGACGCCAGCGACGGCGCAACGATTGACGAGGCGACGGCAGCGAACGCCGCCGCCGCGACTGCCCTGCATCTCAATTGACTCCCCTTCCTCCCAGGAGAAACGGTACGACACTTGCGGGGGTTACGGCAACTCGCCGACCGGCTCCGCGTAGCGCGCGCGTGTCGCGAGGTAGGTCGCGACACAGACACCGGCTAGCACCAGGTACGGAACCGCGTCCCCCGCGGCTCCGGCCAGGGCGCCGCCCGCCGCAGGCCCGACGAGCGCGCCGATGCCCCAGCAGGCGTTCATGAGACCGAAGGCCAGACCCTGCGCCACGCCTGCCAGCTCCGCGCCGTGCGAGACCAGCGCGAGGCCGGGCGTATAGAAGGCGCCGTAGGCGATGCCGGAGGCGAGGACGAGCGGCGCGATCAGCCCAGGCTCGGTCGCCCAGGCGAGGGCGGCCGAGACCAGGATCGAGGCGAGGAGCGCCGCGCGCACGGGCCGCATCCGGCCACGGCGGTCGGTGAGGCGGCCGAGCAGCGGATTCAAGACCACCTCGAGCGCCGTGGTGGCGAGGAAGAGAGCGCCGATCGCGATCGTTCCCCAACCGTGCTGGCTGAGCCGGAGCGGAACGAGCACGATCAGGACGCCGAAGAGTAGAGCCGGCAGCACGATCAGCCAGAGCCCCACAACGAGCGAACGTTCCCGCATCGCGACCCAGCCCGCCCGCAGCGCCTGCCGCTCGGGCGCGACGCCGGGCGTCGCAGCGGCCCAACCCGCGAGGGCGGCACCTGCGACCGTGATGCCGAGAAAGGCCGCGCGGATGCCGACGATACCGGCCAGCGCGCCGAGCACGGGGCCGAGCAGCGCGCCGAAGACGGCGGCACCCATCGCCGTGCCGAGCAGCTCGCCGCGGCGCTCGCGGGGCGTCGAGGCGATCACCCAGGCGAGCCCGCCGGCCCACGAGCAGGAGCTGCCGACGCCCTGAAAGAGGCGCGACAGCCCCAGCGCCCAAATGTCTCCGGCAAGCGAGAAGCCGAGGCTCGCGGCCGTCATCAGCGCGAGTCCGATCAGGACGGTCGGCTTGGGTCCGAACCGGATCGTGGCGAGTCCAGCCGGAATCGCGCCGAGCAGCGTCCCGGCCGCGTACGTCGAGATGAAGACGCCGGCACCGGCCTTCGACAGCTCGTACTTGTCCGCGAAGTGCGGGACCAATGGCGTCAGTGCGGTGAAGAACAGCGTGTCCACCGCGACGACCACGCTTACGAGGACGAGCAGACGGCGCACGGCGCCGAAGCTATCAGCGCCGGGTTTCGCTACGGTCCCGCGCGATGAGCACCGCGACGATGCATACAAACCACGGCGCGATCGAGCTCGAGCTCTTCGACGACGACGCCCCGAAGACGGTCGAGAACTTCCGGAAGCTCGCCGGCGAGGGCTTCTACGACGGCGTCATCTTCCACCGCGTGATCAGGGACTTCATGATCCAGGGCGGCGATCCGACCGGCACGGGGAGCGGCGGGCCCGGCTACACGTTCGAGGACGAGTTCAACGAGCACAAGGTCGAGCGCGGCGCGCTGGCGATGGCGAACGCGGGTCCGAACACGAACGGCAGCCAGTTCTTCATCGTCACGACGAACGCCGCTCCGTGGCTGGACGGCAAGCACACCGTCTTCGGACGAGTCACCGCAGGCATGGAAGCGGTCGACTCGATCGAGGGCACAGATACGGATGCAGCCGACAAGCCTGTTGCCGACGCTGTGATCCAGCGCATCGAACCAGCGGCCTGACCACAGCTTCGTAAAGCCTTCGTAACGCCTTCGTGACGCTTCGCACGAGCCGCTAACCGCGGCCGCCGGTTTGCGTCTAAGTGTTCTCGGATAGGTCAACAGACCAGGGCGCGCCCTTTGTGCCGCAGCGCAGGCCGTGCCCGCCGCCGCCACTTGACGTCAACGACCCCGGGGGTCCATTCGTGTCTGCAAACAAACGCTGGCTATTGCTGTTAATGGGCGCGTTCGTACTGACCGCGGGAGTGGCGCGGGCGGCCGTGTCGCTTTCGGCGCCGAAGCTTCTCGCGCACGCCCCGCGGCACCGAGGCAAGCAGAAGCCGAGCCACGTGAACTCTGTCTTGATCCGCCGCTATCGCGCCAAGGCATGGCGTTGGCAGGCGCTGACTGGAACCGCACGCACAACGCATCCCCTCGGGCCCAATACGAGGGCCGGCCTCCGCTTCTGGGTCCGCACTGCCGGCCGGGCATATCTCAGGGCGATCCATCCGCCGCACAGGCGCGCCTGGCTCTGCATTCACCGTTACGAGGGCTCGTGGCGCGACTCGGGGGATCCGTACTGGGGCGGGCTGCAGATGAACCGCGGCTTCATGGCCGGCTATGCGCCGCGCTACCTGCTTCGCCGCGGGCTGGCCGACCGCTGGTCGCCGCTCGAGCAGATGTGGGTGGCGGAGCGCGCCTACAGCAGTGGGCGCGGTTTCTACGCCTGGCCGAGCACGGCACGGATGTGCGGATTGATCTGAGCCGGTTTGGGGGAAAATGGGGCGATGGCAGACGAGCAGATCCGGGCGCTGCTTGAGAAGGGGGAGGAGCAAGGCTGCCTCAACCTCTCGCAGTTCGGTGAGTTCGTGCAAGAGCACGAGCTCGACGAGGAGCAGCTGACTCACCTCTACGAGGAGCTCGACGCCCGCCACATCGATCTCACCGACGACTGCGCCCGCAGCGAGACCGAGGCCGAGTCGACCTTCGTGAACGGCGACCTCGCGGTCGCCACGACCGACGCTCTGCAGCTCTTTTTGAACGAGGCAGCGAAGTGGCCTTTGCTGACGGCCGAGGAGGAGGTCGACCTTGCGAAGCAGATCGAGCGCGGCGATCCTCAGGCGAAGGAGCGGATGATCAACTCGAACCTCCGGCTCGTCGTCTCGATCGCAAAGCGCTATCAGGGGCACGACCTGCACCTGCTCGACCTCATCCAGGAGGGGATCATCGGCCTGATTCGCGCGGTCGAGAAGTTCGACTGGCGCCGCGGCTTCAAGTTCTCGACCTACGCGACCTGGTGGATCCGCCAGGCCGTCCAGCGCGGCGTCGCGAACAAGTCGCGGACGATCCGGATCCCGGTTCACATCGTCGAGCGGGAGCAGAAGATCGCCCGGGCTGAGCGCGAGCTGGCGACGAAGCTCGGCCGGCAGCCGACCGAGCAGGAGGTTGCGAAGCGGATCAAGCTGCCGTTGAAGCAGGTGCGCGAGGTGCGGCAGGCGGCGCGTGCGGTGACGAGCCTCGACAAGCCGATCGGCGCCGAGAACGAGGGCTCGTTCGGTGAGCTCGTCGCGTCCGATCAGGAGACACCGGAGGAAGAGGTCACCTACAGCCTCCAGGAGAAGGCGTTGCGCCGGGCCGTCGCCGAGTTGCCCGAGCGGGAGCGGGAGATCGTCAAGCTCCGCTACGGCCTGAACGGCGACCGCGACCCGAAGTCGCTCGAGGCGATCGGCCGCGAGCTCGGGCTGACGCGCGAGCGCGTGCGCCAGATCGAGGCCGCGGCGCTCGAGCGGCTTGCGGTCAACCGCGAGCTCGACGCGGTCTCGGACGCTGCCTGACGGGTTGTAGGGACAGTCGCTTTAAGGGACTGTCCCTGAAACCGCTTAGCTCTCGCTCTCGTTCGGGTCTTCCTCTGCCGCCAGCTTGAGCGAGCCTTCCAGTGACTGGTCGAAATGGCGCTGCTGGATCGGCGTCACCCACTGGACGAGCTCCTGCAGCCCAGGCAGGTTCGCGCGCTCGTTCAGCTTGCCGACGATTTGCCAGTGACCGACTTCGGCGGCCTCCGCCATGGTCAGGAACTCGAAGCCGTCGAGCTCGTCGGCATCGTCGCCGAGACGCTGCCTGACGGGCCGTAGGGACAGTCCCTTTGAGGGACTGTCCCTGAAACCGCTTGAATCATCGGACGACGACGGCGACGACGCCGCCGAGCACCGCAATGCCTGCCGTCAGCCAGGCCACGTAGTCGCCGACCACGCCGCTGTGAAGCGCCTTCAGCCCGGCAACCGGGCGGTCGGCAACGCGCGCCGCCGCCCGCCGAAGGACGACGGGCAGCCGCCTCCGGTAGAGGCCGAACGCGGCGAACGCGAGCGCTCCGAGCGTCGAGGCGGCCCCGTAGGCGTAGGCGGCGGCGCTCGGTGAATACGAGCGCGTTGGGGCCGGGGGCGGCGGCACGCCGTGCAGCACCTCGCGCGCATGCGCCGAGCGATCGACCAGCCGCTCGGCATTTCTCAGCGCGTGGCCGGCGAGCTCGGGAACGAACGCGAGGCCGAGGCCGACGAGTGCGAGCGCAGCCGCCGGGATCCAGAGCAGCGGCTGGCTCACGCGCCTCGTATCGGTCGGCTCCGCCTGCGACTCCTCCGGCTCGTGCGAGAAGAGCGGATCCCTCGCCTCGCCGAGGCCGCCGAAGATGCGGGCCGCGGCGCGGAGGATCGTTCCAGCGCTCAGCACCGCCGCGAGCGCGAGCAGCGGCGGCACCCAGCCGTAGCCCAGCGCGTCGGCGGAGTCGACCATCAGCGCGTTCGCGAGAAACGGCCCGAACGGCGGCAGCAGTGCGAGCGCGAGCCCGACCGTCGCGAAGACCACGCCGGCAATCGGCGCGCGCCGTCCCCGGCCGCGCAGGTCGAGCTCGTCGCCGCTCTCGAACCTCCGGACAAGGATGCCGACGGCGACGAACGCGGCTCCCCGGAGCAATCCGTTCGTGTTCAGGTAGACGATCGAGCTCGCCAGGCCGCTCCTCGTCAGCAGCGCGATCCCGACCAGGACGGCCCCGATGTTCGAGATCGTCGCGAACGCGAGCATGCGCTTGAGGTCGCGCTGGAGGAAGCACATGAAGCCGCCCACGATCGCCGTCACCAGACCGAAGCCGATGAGCACCGGCCGGATGTCGCCGGCGGTCAGCGTTCCCGAGAAGCCCGTCCAGTAGATCCGTGCGATCGCATGCAGTCCCAGGTCGCTCATCACGCCGGCAAGCAGGATGCAGACCGGCACAGGCGCGACCGCGTAGGCGTCCGAGAGCCAGAAGTGGAACGGCACCGCGCCCGCCTTGGTCATGAAACCTCCGACGAGCAGCGTGAAGGCAACGATCACGAGCCCGTCCGCGTTCGCGTCCCGCCCGGCGAGCGCCTCGCCGATCTGAGCGAGGTTCAGCGCGCCGGTGCGTGCGTAGAGAAAGCCGATCCCGAAGAGGATGCAGAACGAGCCGACGCTGTTCGTGACCGCGAAGTTGATCGCGCCCTCGAGCGGCCCCGCGTGCTCGACTCCGTAGCCCGTGAGCGCGTAGGCGACGACGCTCATCAGCTCGAACCAGACGAACAGGTTGAACAGGTCGCCCGCGAGCGCGAAGCCACACATCGCGCCGACGAAGACGAGCATCAGGACGGGGAACAACGTCCCGACCTCGTCGAAGTACCGCCACGAGAAGACGAGCGCGGCGAGCGCGAGCGTCGCCACCAGCGTCGCGACGGCCGCGCCGCCGGGATCCACCGTGAAGGAGACCCCGAGCGCGACACCGTTGCTCGGCTTCCAGCCGCCGAACCAGTAGACGAGGTCGTGGTCGTTCGAGCGAAAGACGAGCAGGAGCGAGATCACGAGCGTCGCCGCGGTCGCCGCGATCGCGATCAGGTCGTCGAGGCGCCGGCCGCACCAGTATCCGAAGGCGGTTAGGGCCGCCGCGGTCAGGAGCGGGATCGCAACCGGCAGCGGGACGAGCACGTCCATCAGCCGCGCACCGGCCTCAGCTCGTCCGGATTCATCGTCTTCGCGTGCTTCTTGGCCTGGATCGCCAGCGCCAGCAACAGCGCGGCGACGGTGACGCTGACGACGATGTCGGTCAGCGTCAGTGCCTGGACGACCGGGTCGACCGCCTTCGTGCCCAGCGGGACGTCCTTGAAGATCGGGGCGCCGCCGTGCTTGACGTAGCCGATCGAGAGCAGCAGCACGTAGGTCGACGACTGGGTCAGCGAGAGGCAGACGACGAGATGGATGAAATGGCGGCTGCGGACGATCCCAAAGATCCCGACGAGGAAGATCCAGGCCGCGAGGACGAAGGGCAGGTAGCTCACGACGGGCGCCGCGTCGGGTCGATCAGCACCGCCCGTTCGCTCAGGAACTCGTTGAAGAGCAGCACGAACGCCGCTGTCACCTCGAGTGCGGACGCCCAGTTGAGGAGCGGGATGCTGCCCCCGGAAGAGAGCTTTCCGGCGACGCCGTAGGGAAGCAAGTTGTGCAGGAACGCGTCGCCGATCAAGAGGGCGCACAGGCCAATGACGACGTAGCCGCCTGCCCCGGTACCTTCCGTGAGCTCGACCAGCGGCACCGGTGTCAGCCGCCGGTAGGAGCGGTACGAGCCCGCGAGCCAGACGAGCAGGAACGCCGCCGCGAGGACCACTCCTCCCTGGAAGCCGCCGCCCGGCGTCACGTAGCCGTGGGCGACGATCCAGAGGCCGAGCACGAGCGTGGCACCGGCGAACGAGACGCCGAAGGCCCGTAAGGCGTCGCTTCGCACCGGATCCTCCGGTACCGGCGCCTCCTCCTCGCGCGGCTCGCGGAGCAGCATCGCCACACCCATGACGGCGGCGAAGAGGATCAGCTCCTCGCCCATCGTGTCGAAGCCGCGGTAGTCGAAGACGACTGCGGCGACCACGTTCGAGGTCTGCCGTTCCTGCGGCGCCGTCTTGTTGAGGATCTTGCCGTAGGCGCCGTGATAGTCCCCGAACTTCGGCAGGCCGGTGATCGACCAGAGCAGCAGGGCTGCAAGACCGGTGGCAGCGACGCCGAACAGCGCCAGGCGGGCGCGCCTACTCACCGGCGCGGTCCCGGCGGATCGCCACGAACAGGACGAGCGGGTAGCCGATCGTGCCGACGACGAGCATCGACAGCGCGACGTCGGGGGCCTGCAGGACGACGAAGAGGACGACGAGCAGCAGCGTGTAGGCGCTGCTGACGATCACGAGCCGCACGAGGTCGCTCGTCAGCGCCACGACCAAGGCACCGAGCGCGACGAGAATCATGATCGTCGCTTGGAGCGGGACCATCAGGCGCGCTCCCGTTCGGCGGGCGTCGACTCGAGGCCGCCCCGCCGCCGGATTCGGATCAGCCGCGCGGTCGCACCGGCGACGGCGGCGCTGCCGAACGCGAGCAGCAGGGCGGTGAGGAGCGAGTTCAGCCCCTGCGAGGAGACGAAGCCCTCGCGGACGCAGACGGCGGCGGCGATCAGCGCAGGCCCCAGCGCCGCCGCGGCGCCGGCGTAATGGAGCCGGTCGATCGCGTTTCGCATAGCTAGCAGTCCCAGACAGCAGACGAGCTCGGCGGCGACGCCGCCGGCGACGAGTGCGTCGACCGCGTAATCGCGCACGGTCACAAACGTCGGTCGGCGAGAAAGCGGACGAAGATCAGCGCGCCGACGACGTTCAGGAATGCGAGCACGATCGGGACCGCGAAATACGAGGAGCGGTGATAGCCCTCCGCGAGCAGTAGGAGCGCGACCGTCGCCAGCGTTGTGACGAGCTCGAGCGCGACTAGGGCGTCGAGGATCGGCGCGCGGACGAGCACAACGCCGCACGGAAGCAGCGCGGCCAGCAGCACCGTCGCCCCGATCAGCCAGACGTTCACGGCACTGTCTTGGAGGCGCGCGCGGGCACGAGGTCGTGCTTGAGCGCCACGTCGCGGTCGCTGTCGACATCGACGACGATCGTCAGCGGGCTGACGTTGTCGATCAGCGGCCGCAAGGCGCGGTTGCCGGCCGAGACCGGATCGTCGCCGCCCGCCTCGAACGGGACCGCGACCCAGGCGCTGCGGACCCGACGGATTCTCGCCAGATCGAGCGCAAGTGAGACCGTGAGGATCCAGAACTCCCGCAAGATCTGTGCCGGCAGGCGAACGACCGCGCTGATCGCCGCGGCGCCGGGCGCCAAGCGAAGCAGACCTCGTCGCCGGAGCAGCTCGAGGAGCGTCGCGCCCAGGGCGGCCGCCCCGCCACCGGCCGCGAGCTCCATCTGCTCGTTCGTTCCCTCCATGACGACGTAGAGACCGAGCAGCGCCAGCCACCAAAGGGTCCAGGAGCGGAGCGCGTGGATCACGGGGCCCCTGCCGAAAGCGGCGGTGTCGGCAGTCGGGCCCCTTCCCGTATTCCGGAGAGGAGCTCGAGGAAGGTCGCGTCCGCTGCGTGCCGCGGCTCCCAGCCCAGCTCGGTGCGGGCCCGCGAAGCGTCGAGGAGGGGCGCGGCCAATCCGAGGTCGAGCCAACCCTCGGGAGTCGGCTGCAGATGGAGGCGCCAGCTCAACCAGGCGGCGCCGCGCGCGAGCCGGGCAGGGACGCGGATCGTCCGCGCCCCCAGCAGCCGCGCGATCAAAGCAGGGTCGAGGACGGGTTCCGCCGCGAGGTTGAAAGCGCCGCGCAGGTCGCTGGAGAGGGCGAGACGGTAGGCCTCGCCGACGTCGAGCGAGTGCACGGCCTGGAACCGAAGCCGGGGTATCTCGGGCACGGCCGGTACCTTGCGGGCGAGAACGCGCGGGAACATGCGGCCGGCGAAGAGCCTCCGCTGCTCCTCGCCGGACTCGCGCTTGAAGATCAGCGCCGGCCGCACGCGGACGGTCCGGATCTCGGGATGCTCGCGCTCGAACCGGTCGAGCAGCCGCTCGACCTCGGCCTTGTGGCGCGAGTAGAAGCTCGACTCGACGCCGTTCGTCGGCCAGCTCTCGTCGACGCGGCGGTCCTTCGGGCCCGGCGAGTAGGCGCCGACGGAAGAGGCGTAGACGAGCGCGGGCACGCGCGCCTCGCCGACGGCGCGGAAGACTCGCTCCGAGCCGACGACGTTGATGCGCCGAAGGGTCCGCAGTTCGTGCGAGGGCTGGATCGCCCAGGCCAGATGGACGACGGCGTCGGCTCCGCGGAAGTGCGGCGTCAAGTCGTCGCGGGCGACGTCCGCTGCAGCCCACTCGACCTTCGGCACGGTGAGAGCCGGCAGCCGGCGGGCGAGGCCGAGCACGGATTCGACCGCGGGATCCGCGGACAGCGCTTCAAGCACGCTCGTGCCGACGTTGCCGCTCGCGCCGGTGACGACGATCCTCATGATGCGGTCTCCAGCAGATCGGAGGGGCAGTCGCCCAGAAGCCGGGTTTGGACGGCCGCAGCGGCAAAGCCGCCACGGCCTCTGAGACGACATCGCAAGCGATGCCTCATGCAGCCTCCAGGATCCCAAGCTCCTCGCCGAGCGTGAAAAAGGCGGCCGCGTAGGGGGAGCCGTCGGTACGGCGGCGCACCTCGTCCCAGTTGACCTGCTCCCGGACGGGACGGGCCATCTGGACGACGCTCTCGTAGTCGAGCTCGTGCTCGCGCAGCGCGGTCAGCTTCGTCACGAACACGTCCTCGAGTGCCATCACGCGCAGCGGCACTGCGTTCACGTTCAGCTCCTCGGCTCGCTCGAAGACGGCGTCCTCGATCGGCTGACCGGACGGCCCGAAGATCAGGTCGATCATCACCTCACCGTGATAGGCCTTGTAGAGCCATCCCTCCGGCGGCTCCTCCGTTCGCAAGCCTGCGCTTGCGAGCACCTCGAGCGCCCGCTCCGCGTCCGCAGGCTGGAGCATCAGGTCGATGTCGTGCACGGTCTCCGGCCCACCGCGGGCCCAGACGGCGAGCCCGCCGCCGAGCAGGAACGGCACTTCGGCGTCCCGTAGCAGGCCCGCGACGTTCTTCAGCGTCTCGAGCAGCTCGTCGAAAGGCGTCTCGTGCTCTGGCACGCCTACGGGGTACCCGGCCGCGCCCGACTCAATCGCTCCGCTTGAATTCGGGCGATGGCGAGGCCGATCCACATCGCCGCGGCGGGCGACATCCACTGCAGCCCCGAGAGCCGCGAGCGCGTCGAGGAAGCCTTTGCGCGGATCGCCGACGTCGACCTGATCCTGCTCGCCGGCGACCTGACCACGCACGGCGAGCCCGAGCAGGCGGCCGTGCTCGCAGACATCTGCCGCTCCGCGAAGCCGCGAATCGTCGCCGTGCTCGGCAACCACGACTGGCACGCGAATCGGATCGACGAGCTCGTCCCGATGCTCGAGGACGCCGGCGTGACGATGCTCGACCCGGGCTGGACGACCTGCGAGGTCGACGGCGCCAGCGTCGGCGTCGCCGGCACCAAGGGTTTCGTCGGCGGCTTTCCGGACTCGCAGCTGCCGGACTTCGGCGAGCCGATCCTGCGGCAGGTGTACCGCGACACGACCGCAGAGGTAGAGGCGATCGCCCGGGGGCTCGAGGCGATCGAAGGCTGCGACCATCGCGTCGTCCTGCTCCACTACGCGCCGACGATGACCACGCTCGAGGGCGAGCCGCGGGTGATCTGGGCGTTCCTCGGCACCGACCGGATGGCGCCGCCGATCGGCAAGCACCGGCCTGACGTTGTCCTCCACGGGCACGCCCATCGCGGCACCTTCGAGGGCG
>WNGD01004620.1_pt1 | contig 13515 bp, 13 predicted proteins | sample 5400671 | NCBI WGS metagenome assembly WNGD01 (sample SAMN13153369, study PRJNA577476) | soil metagenome | isolation source: 40 cm soil or saprolite under grassland replicate 2 | place: USA:California | collected 2016-06-15
ACGGCCGCCACCAGGACGGCGGCGGTGAGCACGGCGCGCGACACGAGCCCCAACCGTCGGGATCGTGCTCGCGCCACTCTCGATCGCGCTTCTCCCATACTTCCCCCTTGCGACGGGCTTGGCTGATTTGCGTGAGCGCCGGCGGTCGCCACTGCCCGTCGCATCCATGCGGGCGGCCTCCGGCGGCGGCGTAATAAAAGCCGTTCTCCTCGATCAAGTCAAGCTCTCTAAAGTCTTCAAAACATCAATGCTGGATGGGTGAGGCGGGCTCGCAGGAACAGGCAGGCAACACCCACACTCGGGGCATAGGTTGCTCTGCCTGGGAAGATGCGCCGGCGCGGCGGTCCTGCCGACCTCGCGGTACCGCGGTCTCAGCAGGGGTGCGGGTCGAAGTCCCGGATCGAGCTGGAGGGCGTGGCCGGCTTGGCGGTGGTGGGGGGCCCGGCCGCCGTGGTGGCCGTGGAGGCTGCCGCCGGGGCGTTGCGGAGCCCCTTGTAGCCAGTGCCCACCACGACCACCAGCGTCGAGGCGGGCAGGGTGGCGTCCTGCCGCAGCTGGACGGTCCCGAGGATCATCCCGCCGAGCGACTGGGCGGCGGCCAGGCCCTGGGCGCCCGCCGGGTAGCGGATGCTGGTGGCACCGGCCGGGTCGATGGTGGCGGGGAGGGCGTTGCCGTCGACGACGGCGCCGCTGACGCCGATCCCGTGGAGCTGGCCGGCGACCCGGGCGGCCAGACGGCCGATCTTGGTCCCGTTCTGGACCTTGACCCCGATCTTGGCGAGCGAAGCCGCGCCGGAGCCCGACCCGGACGAGGACGGGGACGGGGACGGGGTGGTCTGGCCGAGGAAGCTGGCGATCACGTGCTGGTCCTCGGCGGGGTTGGGCAGCAGCACGTCGCCGAAGCTCTGATAGTGGTTGGCCACCGTGGTGGGCATCGTCACGTTGGCGAGCTGGTTGGGGTCGAAGCTGCGGAACTGCCGCGCCAGGCTGACCGCGGTGCCGACCGACATGCCGCTGTCGATGGTCAGCTGGTGCACGACCGCGCCGATGAACTGGTTGGCCTTGAGGGGGTTGGTGAGCCCCTCGGAGAGGCCCTTCTTGAGGACCACCCGCAGGAAGGTCTGCTGGCGCTGGATGCGGCCGAGGTCGCTGAGCGGGTCGTCGTGCCAGCGCCCGTTCTTGAGGTACTGGTAGTGGCGCGAGCGGGCGACCGACAGCGCCTGGTCGCCGTTCAGGTGGAGGCAGCCGGTCCTGGTGATGTTCAGACCGGAGAGGTTGTGGCTGCCGTCCCAGTCCCTGACAGGGAAGGGGAAGTCGAGGTTGATCCCGCCGAGCGCGTTGATGATCGAGCGGAACCCGTCGAAGTTGACCAGCAGATAGTGGTTGATAGGGATGCCGAAGTCCTGCTGGATCGTTTCGATGAGCTGCTCGGGGCCCTTGTCGAAGGCGGCGTTGATCTTGTTGCGCCCGCTGGTCCCGGCGATCGGGACCAGCGTGTCGCGCGGGATCGACAGGATCTTGATCTGGTGGGCGGCCGGGACGATGCGCACCAGCATGATGACGTCGGAGCGCTGGCCGCTGGCGTCCTGGCTGCTGCCGAACTCGGCCTTGTCGCCGGCCTGGGTCAGGGCGCTGCGGGAGTCGGAACCCACCACCAGCAGCACCATCGGCTTGCCGGGCTGGGCCGCCTTGTGCAGGCCGGGCAGGTTGATGGAGGCGATCTGCCCGAAGCGCCAGTGCGCGTACCCGTAGCCGCCCACGGCCACGACCAGCGCGACCACCAGCACGCTGACGAGCGCGATGATCAGCCGGCGCTGGCGGCGCTGGTGCTGCTGGCGTTCACGCGACGGCGCGGCACGCCGGATCGCCCGCCGGACCTCCGGCGGGAGCGACCCCGTGCCTCGTCCCGCACCGCCGCCACCTTGGCCGCGGGGCCACTCATCCACGACCGGCCCTCACCCCACCTCGCTATGGATACCGGACATGGTGGAGCCTGCCACCTAAAGTTTGGATGAGGAAGCCAAGCCGACCTCCTCCAGTTGGCTCAGCCCATGCCGACGCCCTGGGAGCGCTGCAGGCTCTTGCCCTCGGTCTGGAGGGCGGGGGCGACCATCACCTCGGCCTTCTGGAACTCCTTGAGAGTCTGGTAGCCGCAGGTGGCCATCGAGGTCCGCAGCGCGCCGAACAGGTTCATGGTGCCGTCGTTGACCGGCGCGGGGCCGAGCAGGATCTCCTTGAGGGTGCCAAGCGCGGACGTCTTCACCCGCGTTCCGCGCGGCAGGTCCGGATGGAAGGTGGCCATGCCCCAGTGGTAGCCGCGGCCGGGTGCCTCCACCGCGCGCGCCAGCGGCGAGCCGATCATCAGCGCGTCGGCGCCGCAGGCGATCGCCTTGGCCACGTCGCCGCCGGTGCGCATGCCGCCGTCGGCGATCACCTGGACGTAGCGGCCGGTCTCCTCCAGGTGCCGCACCCGCGCCCCGGCCGCGTCGGCCAGGGCGGTCGCCTGCGGCACGCCGATCCCGAGCACCCCCCGGCTGGTGCAGGCCGCTCCGGGGCCCACGCCGACCAGCACGCCGGCCGCGCCGGTGCGCATCAGGTGCAGCGCGGTCGAGTAGGAGGCGCAGCCCCCCACGATCACCGGCAGGTCGTAGCGGGCGATGAAGGTCTTGAGGTTGAGCGGCTCGGTGGTCTGCGAGACGTGCTCGGCCGAGACGACCGTGCCCTGGATGACCAGCACGTCCAGGCCGGCGTCGAGGGCGTGCTGGTGGTAGCGGGCGACCCGCTGCGGGGTCAGAGAGCCGGCTGCCAGCGCGCCGGCGTCCTTGATCTCCTTGACCCGCTGGCCGATCAGCTCTGGTTTGATCGGCTCGCGGTAGATCGCCTGCATCCGCTTGGTCGCCTCGGCGTCGGGGAGGCCGGCGATCTCCTGGTAGAGGATGTCCGGGTCCTCGTAGCGGGTCCAGAGGCCCTCCATGTTGAGCACCCCGAGGCCGCCGAGGCGGCCCAGCTCGATCGCGGTGCGGGGCGAGACCACCGCGTCCATCGCCGAGGCGAGCAGGGGCAGCGCGAGCTGGTAGGCGTCGAGGTCCCAGGAGATGTCGATGTCGTCAGGGTCGCGGGTGCGCCGGCTCGGCACGATGGCGATGTCGTCGAAGCCGTAGGCGCGGCGACCGCTCTTGCCGATGCCGATCTCGACCTCAGCCACGGGATCCTCCAGGTTTGGGAGAGAACGGGGGAAAACCAAGAAAACAAAATGACCCGGCCCGCTGGTCGGCCAGGTCAGATCGGGACTCCATACCTGAAGCTACCAGCGCGGTTTTCCCCCGGTCAAGGACCCCTCACGAGCCACCCGAAGGGGGCCACGTGACGCGGAAGCGCGGTACCATTCCACCGTCAGGACCAGCGTCACCCGACTGCTTGCAAGAGGTTCACGTGCCCGACCCACTTGACCCGTTCGGGTCTGAAGATGAGAGCGAGAGCTCGGATTTCGAGCCGATCGACGAGGAGGAGCGCACCGCGCTCCTGGAAGACCTCCGCGACCTGGCCGAGTTCCGTGAGGCGCTCGAACCACGCGGCTTCCGTGGCGTCGTGATCCCCTGCCCCGACTGCGAGGAGGACCACTACTTCAGCTGGAGCCTCCTGCGCGAGAACCTGGAGCACATCCTCGACCACGGCGAGCCTCGCGTCCACGAGCCGGCCTTCGAGCCGCAGGTCGACCACTACGTGACCTGGGACTACGGCCGCGGCTTCGTCGACGGCCTGCTGGAGGGCGAACGGGAGACCGCCTCCACCGCGCTGCGCGACGAATGGACCTCCCCGGTCGAGGCGTCCCGGCGCCTGCACCGCGCCCTGCTCACCCGCGGCCTCACCGAGGACGAAGTCGCCGCGGTCCTCAATGAGGGCGGCCTGCCCCCCGCCGAGTAGCCGGCGCCCGCGCCCTCTCCATCTTCGGCTACATCCGCATCGGGACGGGGACCCGCAGGTAGCCGCGGAGCTCTCCCAGCTCGTCGTCCCAGCCCCATTCGTTGTCGAGGTAGGCGCGCTCGCGGACCTCCTCGGCCAGCCCGGCGAAGCCGGACTCGGTCAGGGTGAGCCGGGTGCCCCGGGGGACGTCCTCAAGGGCGAACTGGACCAGCGTGGTGGCCGGGTCGTCGCCGGCCGGCCGCCAGCGGAAGGCGAGGCGGCGCCGGGCCTCGACCCTCTCGATCTCGGCGCTGGCCCGCTCGCCGGCGCCGAAGTCGAACCGCACCGCGCCGCCCGGCCGCAGGTCCAGCTCGGCGCTGTTGCAGAACCAGCCGGCGAGCTGGTCGGGGTCGGTCAGCGCCTGCCACACCAGCTTGCGGGGCACCGGCAGGACCATCTGCCGCCGCAGCTTGTCGGGGACCTTCGCCTTCACCCCCACTGGCGCTCCCGGCCCAGGCCCCGGTCGTGGCGGCGGTTGCGCAGGCGGTCGCGCCAGGAGGCGACGGCCGCCGCGACCGCCACGCCGCTGGCCGCCACCGCCACCCCGGACGGCAGCCACACCAGCCAGAGCCGGCGGTGGCGGCGGAAGTCCTGCACCGGCCAGCCGCGTTCGGCGGCGAGCTGGCGCAGCATCCGGTCGGGGTTGACCGCGACCGGATGGCCGACGCCCTCCAGCAGCGGCCGGTCGTTGACCGAGTCGGAGTAGGCGCTGGAGGCCGCCAGGTCGATGCCACGCTCCGCGGCCAGGGCGGTCACCGCCTCGACCTTGGCGGGGCCGTGCAGTACCGGTCCGAGCAGCCGGCCGGTGTAGACGCCGTCCGCGAGCTCCGCCTCGGTGCCGAGCGCGCCGTCCATGCCGAGGTAGCGGGCGATCTCGCCGGCCAACTCGCGCGGCGCGGCGGTGACCAGCCAGGTGACGTCGCCCGCCGCGTGGTGGGCGTCGACCACCCGGCGCATCCCCGGGTAGATGCGCGGGCCGATCACCTCCACCACGATGTCGTGCCCGAGCTGGGTCAGCTCGTCCCGCCGCTTGCCCTCGACGAAGGCCAGCGCCGACTCGCGCGCGGCCTCCATGCCGCCACGGCCCTCCGCGCCGGTGAGCCGGAAGGTGAACTGCCCGTAGGCGAACCCGGCGACGTCCCGCCAGCTGTAGAACCCGCGCCGGTAGAGCCCGCGCGCGAACAGGTACAGGCTGGACCCGGGAAGCAGGGTCTTGTCGACGTCGAAGAACGCCGCCTTCGCCTGTTCTGCCGGCCGTGGCGTGGTCATTTCGGCTGGTCAAGGCCTAGTTGGGTGCGGAACCACGGCAGCGTGCGCTCGATCCCCTCGGCGAGGCTGACCTGCGGCTTCCAGCCGAGCCGGCTGGTGGCCAGGGTGATGTCGGGCCGCCGCACCTCGGGGTCGTCCTCCGGCCGGGGCTTGAAGACGATGCGCGGGTCGTCCTGCCCCGCCGCCCGCGCCACCAGCTTGGCCAACTCCAGCACGGTGACCTCCTCGGGGTTGCCGATGTTGACCGGCCCGCTGAGGTCGCTCCACAACAGCCGCCAGATGCCCTCCACCAGGTCGTCCACGTAGCACAGCGAGCGCGTCTGGCTGCCGTCCCCGTGCACCGTCAGCGGCTCCCCCCGCAGTGCCTGCACCGCGAAGGTGCAGAACGCCCGGCCGTCGTCGATTCTCATGAAAGGTCCGAAAGTGTTGAAAATACGCACAATGCGTGTATCCAGCCCATGCGAGCGGTGGTAGGCCATGGTGAGGGCTTCGGCGAAGCGCTTGGCTTCGTCGTAGACGCCGCGGGGGCCGATCGGGTTGACATGGCCCCAGTAGATCTCGGGTTGGGGGTGGACCTGGGGGTCGCCGTAGACCTCGCTGGTGGAGGCGAGCAGGAAGCGGGCGCGTTTGTCCTTGGCCAGGCCAAGGGCGCGGTAGGTGCCGAGGGCGCCGACCTTGAGGGTCTGGATCGGGTAGCGGAGGTAGTCGATCGGGCTGGCCGGCGAGGCGAAGTGGAGCACCACGTCGACCGGGCCGGCGACGTGGATGAAGTTGGTCACGTCCACGTCGATCAGGCGGAAGCCCGGGCCCTGCAGCTCGTCCACGTTGGCGGCACGGCCGGTCAGCAGAGAGTCCATGCAGACCACGTCGAAGCCCTCGGCCAGGAGGCGGCGGCAGAGGTTGGAGCCGAGGAAGCCGGCGCCCCCGGTGATGACCGCCCGCGGCACCAGCTACCCCGCCCGGTGGGCGTGGTGGGCGTCGGAGGCGGGACCGGCGGGCGGCCGGCCGACCCCGGCGACGGTGAACCCGGCGGCGACGAAGGCGGCCTGGTCGAGGGCGTTGCGGGCGTCGACCAGGATCGGGTAGGCCATGCGGCCGGCCAGGTCGGCCGGGTCAAGCTCGGCGAACTCGCCCCATTCGGTCATCAGTACCAGCGCGTGGGCGCCGATGGCCACGTCGGCGGCCTTGGCGGCCAGCTCGACCCCGGGGGCGAGCTGGGTGACCTCGGCGCTGCTGGCGACCGGGTCGTAGGCAAGCACGCTGGCGCCCTCGTCGAGCAGCATCCTGGCCACGTCGATGGCGGGCGACTCGCGCAGGTCGTCGGTGTCGGGCTTGAAGCTCAGCCCGAGGATCCCGATGTGCTTGCCTTCCAGGTGCCACAGCAGGTGGCGGACCTTCTCGACGATCGCGCGGCGGGCGTCGGAGTTGACCCGGGCGACCTCGCGCAGGATGGCGAAGTCGACGCCGAGCTCCTGGGAGCGGTGGGCGAAGGCGGCGACGTCCTTGGGGAAGCAGCTGCCGCCGTAGCCGGGCCCGGCGCGCAGGAAGGCGGCGCCGATGCGCGGGTCGAGGCCCATGCCGCGGGCGACCAGCTCGACGTCGGCTCCGGCGCGCTCGCAGACCCGGGCGACCTGGTTGATGAAGCTGATCTTGGTGGCCAGGAAGGCGTTGGAGGCGTGCTTGATCAGCTCGGCGGTGTTGCGGTCGGTGGCCAGGAACTCGGTGCCGGGCCGCTCGGTGATCGGGGCGTAGAGCTGCCGCAGCACCTCGGTGCCGCGTTGGGACTCGGTGCCGAGCACGATCCGGTCGGGCCGCAGAGTGTCCTCGACCGCGGAGCCCTCACGCAGGAACTCGGGATTGGAGGCGACCTCGTAGTGGACGCCTTCGGGCGCCTCGCGGGCGATCACCTGGGCGACCCGCTCGCCGGTCTGCACCGGGACGGTTGATTTCTCGCAGATCAGCCGGAATTCGCCAACCGGCAGGTTGCGGGCGACCTCGCGGGCGACCGCCTCGACGAAGCGGAGGTTGGGGCTGCCGTCGGGGCGCGGCGGGGTCCCGACCGAGACGAAGATCACCTCGCCGTGACGCACCGCCTCGCCCTTGTCGGAGGTGAAGCGGAGCCGCCCGTTGGCCAGCGCCTCGGCCATCAGCGGCTCCAGGTCCGGCTCGTAGAACCAGGCCTTGCCGCTGCGCATCAGGTCGATCTTGGCCTGGTCGTCGTCGTCGGCGACCACCTCGTGGCCGATCTTCGCCAGGCACACCGCGGTGACAAGCCCGACGTGGCCCGCCCCGATCACCGTCACCCGCATGTCAGTCGCTCCCGTCGCGGTCCTCGTAGTGGGCGATCTCTAAAGACTCAGGAAACAGACGGCGATCTTACCAATGCGTCGATCCCTGACGAGCTTCATCCCCATCTTCCCGGAACTCGGGAACGTCTCGATCACGGTGCGTACTCGAATGCGTAAGCGAACCCAGATGCGTCATCGCGTCCGCCTGGCCGCGGTCGCCACCGCCCTCGCGGCCGCCCTCGCCGCCGGTCTGGCGCCGGGTCCGGCCTTCGCGGCCACGGCCACGGCTGCCGCCGCCGGGCCGAGCGTCGCGGGACGTTCGGCGATCCTGGTGGATGCCGCCAGCGGCGCGATCCTGTGGAGCCGCGACCCGGCCACGCCGCGGGCGCCGGCGAGCCTCACCAAGATGCTGACCGCGCTGCTGGTCCGCGCCACCCTGCCGCTGGACGCGGTGGCGGTGGCCGGCAAGGACGCGGCCACGGCCGCGCCCACCCGGCTGGGGCTGCGTGCCGGCCAGAAGCTCCGGGTCGGGCCGGCCCTGGAGGCGATGATGATCCTGTCGGCCAACGACGTGGCGGTGCTGCTCGCCGACCGGGCCGGCGGCTCACCGCAGCGGTTCCAGGCGGCGATGAACGCCGAGGCGGCGCTGCTCGGGCTGCGCTCCTCGGCCTGGCACAGCCCCAACGGGCTGGACAACCCCGGGCACCAGGCCAGCGCCTACGACCTGGCGATCCTCGGCCGCGCGGTGCTGCGCGACCCGTGGCTCGCCCGGGTCGTGCGGATGCGCCAGACCACCATCACTGGCCCGGATGGCCACCCTCGCGGCCTCCATACCCATTCGGGGTTCCTGGTGAGCTACCCCGGCGCGATCGGCATCAAGACGGGCTTCACGAACGGCGCGGGGCACTGCCTGGCCGCCGCCGCGACCCGCCACGGCCGCACCCTGATCGCGGTGGTGCTCGACAGCCCCAGCCCCCCGGCCGACGCGGCGCAGCTGATGAACTGGGGCTTCGCCGGCGGCAGCTCCGGCAGCTCCGGCGGCTCCAGCCGCCGGGTCTCCGCGGCGACCGCCGCCGTGGCGATCCTGCCGCCGTATGTCCAGCCGGTGGGGGTGAACTCGCTGGTCCCTCCTGCCACGGTCCCGGCTGCCTCGCTGGTGACGCCGGCGGTGCCCCGGGGCCCGGGTGGCGGCTGCCCAGGCACTGCCGCTCGGCCGCTTCGCCGGCGAGGCCGCGGTTCTGTGCGGCCTGCTGCTGGTCGGCGCTGCCGTGTCGCTCACCAGCCGGCGGCGCCGGCGGCGGCGCTACCTCTTCAGCGACGCGCCTGGCGACACCACGACCAGCTCCAGCCTCTGAGCCGCTTCAGGCGGTGGTGAGCTGGGCGCGCAGCTCGGCGGCTGCGGCCGCCGGGTCGGGGGCGTCGGTGATGGCGCGCACCACCACGGCGCGGGTGGCGCCGGCGGCGCTGACCGCGGGCAGAGTCGCCCGGTCGATGCCGCCGATCGCGAACCAGGGGACCGGCGGGTGGAGCGCGGCGACCGCCTCCAGCAGGCCGGTCCCGACGGCGGGGCGGCCGGGCTTGGTGGCGGTCGCATGGACCGGGCCGACCGCGAAGTAGTCCCAGCCCTCCTCGATCGCCCGGCGGGCCTGGCCGAGGTCGTGGGTGGAGCGGCCGAGCAGCAGGCCGTCACCGCCGACGATCCGCTCCGCCCAAGCCATCGGGAGGTCGTCCTGGCCGAGGTGGAGGATGTCGGCACCGGCGGCCAGGGCGACGTCGGCGCGGTCGTTGACCGCCAGCAGCCCGCCGTGGCGGTCGGCGGCCTCGCGCAGCACGGCGGCGGCCCGCAGCAGGGGCACGGCCTCGGCCCGCTTGTCGCGGAGCTGCACCAGGTCGACCCCAGCGCCGTAGATCGCGTCGGCGAAGGCGGCCAGGTCCGGCCGGATCGGCGTGCAGACGTACAGCCGCGCGGCCGCCAGCCGCTCCCGGCGGGCCTGCCGCCGGTCAGCGGCCCGATCGTCGGGGTCAGCGGCCATCTGGCTCGGGGAGCGGCGCTGACAGGTCGGCGAGGCCCTCGAAGGAGCTGGAGGCCTCGGCGTAGAGGCGCCGGGGGATCCTGCCGGCGAGGTGGGCGAGGCGGCCGGCCTCGACCGCCTTGCGCATCGCCTCGGCCATCAGGGCCGGCTCCCGCGCGCGGGTGACCGCGCTGGCCAGCAGCACCGCGTCGCAGCCGAGCTCCATGGCGACGGCGGCGTCGGAGGCAGTGCCGATGCCGGCGTCGAGCACGATCGGGACGGTCGCGTGTTCGAGGATGATGCGAAGGTTGTAGGGATTGCGGATGCCCATGCCGCTGCCGATCGGCGAGCCGAGCGGCATCACCGCAGCGCAGCCGAGCCCCTGGAGCTGGCGGGCGAGGATCGGGTCGTCGTTGCTGTAGGCGAGCACGGTGAAGCCGTCGTCGACCAGCGTCTCGGCCGCGTCGAGCAGCCCGGCGCCGTCCGGCAGCAGGATGCGGTCGTCGCCGATCACCTCCAGCTTGATCCAGTCGGTCTCGAACGCCTCCCGCGCCAGCCGCGCGGTGCGCACCGCGTCCCGGGCGGTGAAGCACCCGGCGGTGTTGGGCAGCAGCTTGCAGCCAACCCGCCGCAGCACGTCCAGCACCGACCCCCGGGCGTCCGGGCTGGTCCGCCGCAGCGCCACCGTGGCCAGCTCGGCCCCGGACGCCACCAGCGCCCGCTCCAGCGCCTCCATGCTCGACGCTCCCCCGGTTCCCATGATCAGCCGGGACGAGAACGCCTGCCCGGCGATGGTGAGCGGGTCATCCATGGTTCTAGCCTCCCTGCGCCGCGCCGAGCACCTCGACGCGGTCCTGCTCGCCGAGCGTGGTGGTGGTCCAGGCGCCTTTGGGGACCACTTCGCCGTTGAGGGCGACCGCGATCCCAGTCGCGGTGGGTGTGTGGCCGGCCACGCCGAGCGCGGCGGCGACGGTCGCGCCCGGGTCCAGCTCGGTCGGGACGCCGTTGACGAGCACGGTCATGGCTGCCCCCCTCCCGTCTCGGCCGCAGCCGCCGTGGCCGGCGCCGCCGTGGCCGCCGCCGCGCCGAAGCGCAGCGGCGAGAACGGGGCGATCAGCTCGGGGACCTGGCCGGTGGCGAGCAGCTCGGCAATCGCGTCGGCGGTCACCGGGGTCAGCAGGATGCCGTTGCGGTAGTGCCCGGTGGCGACGACCAGGCCGTCGCTGAGCTGGCCGAGCAGCGGCGCGTTGTCCGGGGAGCCGGGCCGCAGGCCGGCGACGGTCTCGATCAGCCGCAGCTCGCCGGTGTCGGGCAGCAGTTCCAGGGCCGCGCGGAGCAGGTCGTGGACGGCGCGGACGGTGACGGTGGCGTCGAAGCCCCGCTCCTCCACGGTGGCGCCGACCACCACCCGGCCGTCGCCGCGAGGCACCACGTAGACGTCCAGGCCGCGGACGTTGTGGCGGCACACCGGCGCTTCTTGTGGTCCGCGCAGGTGCAGCAGCTGCCCCTTGACCGGCCGGACGGGGGGTACCAGATCCGCTGGGACGCCCTCCAGCCCGGCGCTCCAGCAGCCCGCCGCGAGCAGCACCGTTCCAGCGTCGATGCGCTCGCCGGTGGCGAGCGTGACGCCTCGGGCCCGGCGGGGCCCCACGCCCTCAAGATGAACCGTGGCCACGCGGCCGGGCGCCACGCGGACCCCGGCCCGCTCGCAGGCGGCCCGCAGCGCCTCGGCCACGGCCCGGTTGTCGACCTGCGCGTCGCTGGAGGCGAGGATGCCGCCGCGGACCCCGGGTGCGAGGCCCGGCTCGAGCTGGCGGCATTCTCGGCCTCGCAGCCGCTCGGATTCCAGTCCGAGCCCACGCTGGAAGCGGTAGAGGTCGTCGAGGGCGGCGTTGTCGTCGCCGTCGCGGGCGACGATCAGGGTGCCGTTGCGGCGGTAGCCGACCTGGCAGCCGCTGAGCTCCTCCAGCTCGGCGGCGAAGCCTGGCCACCGCTCGGCCGCTGCCAGGTTGAGGCGCAGCAGCGCCTGCTCGCCGTAATGGACTTCGCCGACGGGCGCGAGCATCCCGGCCGCCGCCCAGGAGGCGCCGTGCCCCGGCTGGTCGTCCACCACGGTCACGGCGAGCCCACGCCCGGCGGCCCGCCAGGCGATCCCGAGCCCGATCACACCCCCGCCGACGATGACGAGGTCAGGAGCGTGCCCCGTTCCGGCTGGCTCCCGCATCGTTGATCTCCTCCCTCCGCCGGCATTACCCGGAGCAGGTTCAAACGGTCGGCGGCACAACGAATTAGCCGCCCTCTCAGCCCGGTGGCCCGGACTCCCGTGCGCTTCCCAGCGTACTCTTCACCCCGAGATGGCCAGCAAGGTCGATATCTACGTGGAACAGGGCGTCCGCGCGCACGCGGGCGGCGCCGTGGTGGCGTGGACCTTCTCGCTGCCGCACTGGGGCCACTGCGGGCAGGGCCCGGACGAGCGCTCCGCGCTGGCCGCGCTGGCACGGACTGGCGGCCTCGACCCGGACGCGATGGTGGTGGCCGAGCGGATCGAGGGCGTCGAGGCCGCCTTCCAGCGAGACCGCCGCCCCGCCGCCCCGGAGGAGACGGCCCGCACGATCGAGATCCTGAAGGCGGCGCGGGAGGACACGATCAGGCTGGTCCGCTCGGCCACCGTCGCGGAGCTGGACTGGCGCGACCCCGCCGCCGCGTCCGAGCGGGCGCCGCTGGCTGGGACCGGGCCCAGCTGGCAGACCCTCCGCCAGGCGGCCTGGCATCTCTGCGACACCGAGTCCCGCGTCTACCTCGCCGCCCTCGGCGAGGCACCCCCGCGCCGCAGCCTCGACCTGCTCACCGAGCTGGAGCGCTCCCACCAGCACGTGCTGACCACGCTCGCGCGCCTGCGCCGGGGCCGCTCCCGTAGCCTGGGCACCGAGACCTGGACCACCGTGAAGGTCCTGCGCCGCCTCGCCTGGCACGAACGCGCCGAGCTGATCCCGATGCACAACCTGCTGGCCCGGGCGCGGACAGCGGCCCTCAACTACTGAAAGCGGGCCCCGGCCACAGGCGCCGGAGCCCGCTCCCTGATGATCGGGTGTGGGTTGTTCGTTGTTACATGCCCATGCCGTGGTTGTGGCCACCGCCGGCGCCGCCGTCAGCCTTCTCCTCCGGCTTGTCCACCACGAGCACCTCGGTGGTGAGCAGGAGTGCGGCGATCGAGGCGGCGTTCTGCACCGCGGAGCGGGTCACCTTGGCTGGGTCGATGATGCCTTCCTTGACGAGGTCGACGTACTCGCCGGTGGCCGCGTTGAGGCCATGGGCGCCGTCCAGGTCGCGGACTCGGGCGACCGCCACCGCGCCTTCGAGGCCGGCGTTGCTGGCGATCCAGTAGAGCGGCAGCTCCAGCGACTTGCGCACGATCTGCACGCCGGTCGCCTCGTCGCCGGTCAGGTCCAGCTTGGCCAGCGCGTCCTGCGCCCGCAGCAGCGCCACGCCGCCGCCGGGGACGATGCCCTCCTCGACCGCGGCGCGCGTGGCCGAGAGGGCGTCCTCGATGCGGTGCTTCTTCTCCTTCAGCTCGACCTCGGTGGCCGCGCCGACCTTGACCACGGCGACACCGCCGGACAGCTTGGCCTGGCGCTCCTGGAGCTTCTCGCGGTCCCAGTCGGAGTCGGTCCGCTCGATCTCGGTCTTGATCTGGGCGATGCGGCCCTTGATGTCCTGCTCGGTGCCGGCGCCCTCGACGATGGTGGTCTCGTCCTTGGTGATGACCACGCGGCGGGCGCGGCCGAGCAGGTCGAGGGTGGCGTTCTCGAGCTTGAGGCCGACCTCCTCGCTGATGACCTCGCCGCCGGTGAGGACGGCGATGTCGGCGAGCATCGCCTTGCGGCGGTCGCCGAAGCCGGGGGCCTTGACCGCGACCGACTTGAAGGTGCCGCGGATCTTGTTGACCACCAGGGTGGCCAGCGCCTCGCCGTCGACGTCCTCGG
>WNGD01004961.1_pt1 | contig 13514 bp, 17 predicted proteins | sample 5400671 | NCBI WGS metagenome assembly WNGD01 (sample SAMN13153369, study PRJNA577476) | soil metagenome | isolation source: 40 cm soil or saprolite under grassland replicate 2 | place: USA:California | collected 2016-06-15
CTCGCCCAGGCGGATAGGGCCCGGCGCATCCGCAGCAGCATTCGTATTCACCGCATGCTTACGATCGTCTATGCCGGGCTGCTGTCCGACCCCCCGATCGGGTTATGCCGAACGGGCGCGCCGGAGGGCCGTTACGATCGACGCGGTGGCCGAGTCGGTCGAGGAACGCGAGCGGCTCTCGTGGGCCGACTTCGGTGACGCGGCTCGCGTTCTCGCGGGCAGGGTCGTCGACGACGGCTACGAGCCCGACCTCATCCTCTCCATCGCCCGCGGCGGGCTCCTGGTCGGCGCCGCGCTCGGCTACGCGCTCGACGTGAAGAACACGTGGACGATGAACGTCGAGTTCTACACAGGGATCGAGGAGCGCCTCGACGTCCCGATGATCCTTCCACCGGTTCCCGAGCTCGTGGACCTCGATTCGGCGCGCATGCTCATCGCCGACGACGTCGCGGACACTGGGGAGACACTCCGGCTCGTAAAGGAGTTCTGCGAGGGCAAGGTCGCCGAGGTCCGGTGCGCGGTCCTCTACGAGAAGTCCCGCTCCCTCGTCGCCTGCGAGTACGTCTGGAAGCGGACCGACCTCTGGATCGACTTCCCCTGGAGCGCGGAGCCGCCTCTCGCGACCGCCACCAAGGTCACTGCGGACGCAGCGTCGGGAAGAGGATGACGTCCCGGATCGTCTCGCGGCCGGTCAGGAGCATGGTCAGCCGGTCGATTCCGAGCCCGAGCCCGCCCGTCGGCGGCATCCCGTACGAGAGCGCCTCCACGTAGTCCGGGTCGCCGCGCTCTCCGAGGACGTGCTCGGACTGCTCCTCGAAACGCCTCTGCTGCTCTTCAGCGTCGTTGATCTCGGTGAACGCGTTGCCGAGCTCCATCCCACCCGCGAAGTACTCGAACCGCTCGGCCAGCGTCTCGTCGTCGTCGGTGAGCCGGGCGAACGGCGAGAGCTCGACCGGGTAGTCGTGGACGATCGTGGGCTCGACGAGCTCGGGCTCGACGAAGTGGCTGAAGGCGTGGTCGACGAGCTGTGGCCAGTCCTTGTCGGCGGCTGTGTCCACGCCGCGAGCCTCGAGTGCCGCGCGCAGCTCCGACCCGTCGCGCGTCCAGAGCTCGAGGGCGGAGAGCGCGTCGACGAACGGGAGTCGGCGCCACGGCCTCCTCAGGTCGAGCTCGCGTCCCTTGAACGTCACGCACGTGGTGCCGAGGACCTCCAGCGTGACCCTCTCGACGAGCTCCTCGATCCGGGCCATCGTGTCCCTGTAGTCGACGTACGCCTCGTACCACTCGAGCATCGTGAACTCGGGCTGGTGCTTGTAGGAGACGCTCTCGTTGCGGAAGTCCTTCCCGATCTCGTAGACGCGCTCGAGACCGCCGACGATCAGGCGCTTGAGGTACAGCTCGGTCGCGATCCGGAGGTAGAGGTCGGTGTCGAGCTCGCTCGAGTGGGTCACGAACGGAAGCGCGAACGCACCCCCGTACCGCGGTTGCAGCAACGGAGTCTCGACCTCGACGAAGCCCTCCTCGTCGAGGTAGCTTCGGATCGCACTCACGATGCGAGAGCGAAGGACGAAGTCGGCGCGAGTGCCCTCGTTCATCAGCAGGTCGAGGTACCGCTTGCGATAGCGCTGCTCCACGTCGGTCAACCCGTGGAAGGTGTCCGGAAGCGGGCTCCGGTTCCGGGCGAGCGGCACGACCTCGTCCGCGAAAAGCGAAGGCTCGCCGCGCCTCGATTTCCCGGCGCGGCCCGCGGCGCCGACGACGTCGCCGAGATGGACGTCGATCGCCCCGGTGCGACTCGTGTCGCAGATCAGCTGGATGCGTCCGGACGCGTCCACGAGGTCGAGGAACACGAGCTTCCCCATCTCCCGCCGGGCCATGACCCGCCCGGCGATGCGACGACTGGCATCCCCCTCTCCCCCTGCTTCGAGCTGCTCGGACTCCGCGCGCACCGCGGAGACCGCATCACGGTCCGGGAACCGTTTCGGAGCCTGCATCGCGGGCGAGTCTACGGGCGCTCTCATCGGAACGCGGTCGACACTCGCCTCCCGGACGCGGGACTCGAACGCGAGAGCCTGGCGCCGGCTAGAGAGTCTGGCTCTCGCCGAAGCGCTGCCGCACCTCGAGCGGAATGAGCGGCCTCTCGGCGCGCGTCTTGATTTCCTGCACGACCCACGTTGTTGCCGTCGGGGTCACTGAACCCGAAGAACGTGCCGCCATCGCGCTCGTCGAAGACAGTGATCTCGCTCACCTCGCGCCGCGCGCGAGCAACTCCTCCCGGGCCGCGACCACGTCCGCGACGACAAGCTGAAGACTCCGCATCGACGCCGGCGCCATCTGGTTCTGTGCGGGCAGATCGCCGAACACGATCGAACAGGCCGAGCCGGGCAGCGTGAGCTGAACGACGTGCATGTGCTCGTTCGTGGTGTCGCGATCGAGGTGGAAGCCGACCTTGTCCCGGTAGAAGGCGACCGAGCGGTCGATGTCGCTCACGGGAAGGACGACGACCTCGAGGGTCCAGTCCATGCGAACGTCTCGCCCGTCAGGCGGCCTTGATCTCCATGATCTTGAACTTGAGCTTCGTCCCGCGCGGAGTCGCGACCTCGACGGTCTCGCCCTTCTTCCGGCCCATGATCGCCTTGCCGACCGGGGATTCGTTCGAGAGCTTGCGATCCGCCGGGTTCGCCTCCGCCGAGCCGACGATGAAGTACTCGATCGTCTCCTTGGCGTCGAGGTCGCGCAACCGGACGACGGAGCCGACCGAGACGACGCTCGTGTCGACTCGCTTCGTGTCGATCACGCGCGCGTCCGCAAGACGCTCCTCGAGCTGGGCGATGCGATGCTCGAGCATCATCTGCTCGTTCTTCGCGTCGTCGTACTCGGCGTTCTCCGCGATCTCGCCGAACTCGCGAGCGGCGGCGATCCGCTCGGCGATCTCGCGACGCTTGTCGGTCCGCAGGTAGTCGAGCTCACGCTTCAGGTGCTCGTACCCTGCAGGAGTCAGGATCACATCCTTCACGTACAACCCCCAGGAAAGAACTCCAGAAAGACAGCCCAGAGACGGGATGGCGGGGCCCGCAGGCCCCGTCGAACGGCTCGCAATGGTAGCGGCGGCCGTCGACCCTCGTCAACAGAGCGCAACTAACATCGCCACGGTGCAGATCGACCTGCGAGCGCCGTGGCACATCGGACCCGTCGAGGTGCCCACACGCCTCGTCCTCGCGCCCATGGCCGGGGTGAGCGTGCAGGCCTTCCGGCGTCAGGGGCGACGCTACGGGGCCGGGCTGGTCTGCTCGGAGATGGTCAGCTGCGCCGGAATCGAGCATCGGAACGAGCGAACGCTCGGCTACCTGCGAGTCGCCGCCGACGAGCATCCGCTGGCGATCCAGCTCTTCGGCTCGGACCCGGGCGCGATGGCCGACGCCGCACGCATGGTCGAGGCGGTAGGCGCCGACATCGTCGACCTCAACTTCGGCTGCCCGGTGAGGAAGGTGACGCGGACCGGCGCCGGGGCGACGCTGCTCGAGAATCGTGAGCTTGCCCCAAGGATCGTCGAATCGGTGGCCGAGGCCGTCGACGTCCCGGTGACGGTGAAGCTGCGACGCGGCCTCGAGAACGGCTCGCGAGCGTGTCTCGACCTCGGGCCGCGGCTCGTCGAGGCGGGCGCCGCGTCGCTGACCCTCCATCCGCGATCCGCAGTTCAGATGTACACCGGGGAGGCAGACCACTCCCTGACGGCCGAGCTCGTGTCCCTCGTCGACGTCCCGATCGTGGCGTCGGGTGACGTGACGTCGCATGCGAAGGCGCGAGCCGTGCTGGAAGCGACGGGGGCCGCGGCGGTCATGGTCGGCCGGGGCGCGCAGGGAAACCCGTGGGCCCTGCGGGAGATCGTCGACGGAGGACGCGGAGAGCCGAGCCGGGAGGAGGTCGCCGCCGAGCTCGTGCTCTTCATCCGCGAGGCGGTGCGAGAGCTCGGCGAGCGCCGCGCCTCGAGCTTCCTGAAGAAGTTCTACGGCTGGTACCTCGGGCGGGGGCGCTTCCCCCGGCCGTTCAAGCAGGAGCTCGTCCAGCTCGACTCGACCGAAGAGGTCGAGCGCCGTCTGTTCGCCGCGGCGCCCCGTGCGAGCGTACTCGTCGAGCAGCTCGAAGCGGAGGTGCCCAGCGGGGGCGAGATGACTCTCGAGCTTCCCGTTTCCATCTACGGGGGCGGCTAGTCTTTCGAGCCGGCGAGCGCGGTTGCGACCCCGAGCCCTAGGTACACGCTGCTCGCGACGTGGCGCTGCACGCGCAGGAAGCGGCGGGAGCCGCGCAGGAGCCCACCGGCCGTCCCGGCAACGAGCGCCCACAGGGAGTCCGTGACGAGCCCGAGCCCCGCGAACAGGAGCCCGAGAAACGCGATCTGGAGCGCCGGATGGGGCGCGTTCTGGTCGACGAACTGGGGCAGAAAGGCCAGGAAGAAGAGTGCCGTCTTCGGGTTCAGCACGTTGACCACGATTCCCTGCGCGAATACCCGGCGAAGCCGCCGCTCGCCCCCAACCGGTACGTCGGCCTCGGCGTGTCCGGAGAAGAGGGTCCACAGGCCGAGCGCGACGAGATAGACGGCCCCCGCGATCTTGACCGCGGTGAACGCGACCGCCGAGGAGAGGATCAACGCCGAGAGCCCGGCCGTTGCGGCCGCGATGTGGACGAGCGTCCCGGTGTGGATCCCGAGCACCGAGGCCAGCCCGGCACGCCGGCCCTGGTGCACGGAGCGAGTGACGACGTACAGCACGGCCGGGCCCGGGACGACGAGCAGCGCGAGCGCGGCGACGACGAAGAGCGCGAGCCGGCCCGGGTCCGGGATCATTTGTTGAGCTCCCAGACGAGCCGGAGGCCCTCGAGTGTGAGGAACCCGTCGACGAGCTCGATCGTCTGCGAGTGCGGCGCGACGAGATCGGCGAGGCCGCCCGTTGCAACGACCCGGGCCTCGGCGCCGAGCTCCTCGCGAATGCGCCCCACGATTCCGTCCACCTGGCCCGCGAAGCCGTAGACGAGGCCGGACTGGAGCCCCCCGACCGTCGTCTTCCCGATGACGGAGGCAGGTACGGCGTAGTCCACCTCGACGAGCCTCGCCGCGCGCGCGAACAGAGCGTCCATCGAGATCTCGATGCCCGGCGCGAGGACGCCGCCGACGTACTCGCCCGCCGGTGAGACGACGTCGAAGTTCGTCGAGGTCCCGAAGTCGACCACGATGACCGGGGCTCCATAGCGCTCCTTCGCTGCGATCGCGTTCGCGATCCGGTCCGGCCCGAGCTCGCGCGGATCGTCGTAGCGGATCGGGATGCCGGTCCTGACTCCCGGTCCGACGACGAGAAGGGGCGCATGGGCCCACTTCGAGGCCAGCAGCTCCCACTCGCGAACGAGGACGGGAACCGACGTCGCGAGGCAGATTCCGCCGACGGAGTCGAAGTCGAACAGCCCGCTGAGCAGGACACCGAGCTCGTCCGCGGTCGTCGAGTGCTCGGTCGTGAGGCGCCAGTGGTCGCGGAGGTCGGCGTCCTCGTACAGGCCGAGCACGGTTTGCGTGTTCCCCACGTCCGCGGCGAGCAGCATGGCGCAAGTGAATCAGAGCGCGTGGGCGGGTCTCAGGTTGTGCAGGCGGACGCGCGGGGAGTAGAGTCGAGAGGCGTGTTTCGGAGGCGGACTCGAGGGCGGACTCGGAAGGCTGCTTTGCTCCTCACGGGGCTTTCCGCAGCGGTCCTCTCCGTCGTCGGGCTCCGTCGGAGGCGGACGAAAGGGAGCCCTATGGCTGATTCCAAGACGATCGTTCGACAACTCCTTGAGGACCCCTGGAAGGGCAACTGGGGCGTGATCGACGAGTACCTCGCGCCCGGCTACATCGGGCACGATCCCTCGCAGCCGCAACCGATTCGTGGGATCGACGGGCTCAAAGCCAACTTCCAGCAGTACATCGACGCGTTCACGGGCGCTCACATCACGGTGATCGAGCAGATCGCCGAGGACGACGTGATCGCCTCGCGCTGGACGGCGAGCGGGACGCACACCGGCGAGATCGCCGGGATCGCGCCCACCGGCAAGGACGTCACGATTTCGGGCATCACGATCTCCAAGCTCGAGGGCGGCCGCGTGATCGAGGAGTGGGTCAACTGGGACACCTTCGGGATGCTCGTGCAGCTCGGCGCGATTCCGATGCCCGCGACAGCCTAGGTTTTTGAGCAACAGGGCGCTGAGGAGAGCCGCCGAGAGGCGGCTCTTCCTCGTTCGAGGCTCAAATCTCGACCGCGTTCGGCCGATACCTCGATCCGATCAATGTCAGCGTTCGCGAACCCGAGCCACATGCCGTGCCCCGACTGCGGCGCGTCCGTCTCCTCCGCGGAGCAGAGCGGGCACGTCTGCGACCCCGAACGGCGTGCCGACTTCCTGATGTTCCAGCTCCGTGAGGAGATCGCAGGATTCGAGCGGGGAGTGCGCGAGTACCTCACCTCTCCGCACGGCCGGTTCGCACAGTGGCTCGCCGAGCGCCGCCGGCCGCCGCTCCTGGATTAGCACACAGGATCGGAATCCGCTCGGGCAGATTTCGATCGCGCCAACATCCTTAAATCGCGGCCGCGGAGCGCCCGCGATGTCTCCGCGCTCAGATCAACCGCGCGGCTGTCTAGAGCGCGTCGTCGTCGCCGGGGAGCTGCTGCCCGATGCGCTCGGCAAGCGCCTCTGCAGTGAGACGCGGCTCCTCTCCTTCGCCGCGCAGCTCCTCGACGGTGACGTCGCCGGACGTGTACACCTCGGCGCGCGGAATGATCCGTGACGGCCGGTTCTTGTCCCACACCCAGACGTCCTCCATGCGGATGTGGAAGTACGGGTAGCTCGCCTGCGGGAGGGCCTGCATGTCGAGCTTGTTGCAGAGATAGGTGGCGTCCTGGGTCAGCACGCAGAAACGGAAGAGCCCGAAGACGGCCGAGTACTCGCGCTTGAGCGATAGCTCGAGCTCGGCCTCGAATTCGTCCAGTTCGTCGAGGTGCGACATGCGGGTCGTCAGTGTAGACGAGCAAGGAGCTCCGAAACCTGCCCGCGGCCCGGAATCTCGAGGGCGGGAGCGAGCTCCGCGAGCGGCTCGAGCGTGAATCGGCGCTCGTGGAGGCGCGGATGCGGGACGCGCAGGCCCGGCTCATCCACGACCTGGTCGTCGTAGACGAGTACGTCGAGGTCCACGGTTCTCGGCCCCCAGCGCACGCCGCTCCGCACGCGGCCGAGCGCCTGCTCGATGCGGAGCAGCACGTCGAGCAGCTCGCGGGGGGAGAGCGAGGTCTCGACGGCCGCCGCCCCGTTCAGGAAGAGCGGCTGGTCGACGAGCCCGACCGGGTCGGTCTCGCGGAGGGTCGACACGGCCGCGACCTCGATTCCCGGCTCTTCCGCGAGCAGCTCGACCGCCCGGCGGAGCGTCGTCTCCCGGTCTCCGAGATTCGCTCCGAGTCCTACGTATGCCCGCGTCACCGGTTACGTGCGCAAGCGCTCGACGATCACGGCGGCGTGCTCGACCGGCGGGTCGAGGACGACGTCAGGCTTACGCACGCGAACCCGGACCCGCTCGACTGCAGCGAAGCGCCCGAGGATCCCGTCGGCGATCGCACCCGCGAGTCCCTCGAGAAGCAGGCGCTCGGGGCCGGCGAACACCTCGCGCACGAGACCCGCCAGACGGCGGTAGTCGACCGTGTCCTCGATCCGGTCGCTCGCGGTCGCGGACTCCTCCACGTCCACCCACAGGTCGACGAGGAAGCGCTGCCCGAGCCGGCGTTCCTCCTCCAGGTAGCCGTGGTGGCCGAAGACGACGAGACTGATCAGTTCGATGGTCATGCGATCGCGTTTCCCTCGACAGCCGCCGCGATAGCCAGCGCCTCTACCGTCTCCAGCACGTCGTGGACGCGGAGCATCGACGCGCCGTGCTCGAACGCCGCCACCGCGGCGCCGAGCGACGCAGGCATCGTGCCGACCGTTGCGGTCGGGTCACCGAGGATCCGCCCGAGCGAGCTCTTCCGAGAGAACCCGACGAGCACGGGACGGCCGAGGGCAACCAGCGCGTCCAGGCGGCGCACGAGCTCGAGATTCTGCTCGACGGCCTTGCCGAAGCCGATTCCGGGGTCGAGGCAGATGCGGTCCTCGCGGATGCCGCGCGCGACAGCGTGCTCGAGCCGCTCCTCGAGGAAGGCGACGACCTCGGAGACGACATCGTCGTAGCGAGGAGCGGCCTGCATCGTGCGGGGCTCGCCCTGCATGTGCATGAGGCAGAGGTAGACGTCGTGCTCGGCGACGACCTCGGCGAGCGCGGGATCTCCGCGCAACGCGGTCACGTCGTTCACCATCTCCGCGCCGAGCTCGACCGCCCGGCTTGCGACCGCGGCCTTCGAGGTGTCGATCGAGACCGGAATCCCGCCAATCGCCTCGAGGACGGGCACGACGCGGGCGAGCTCCTCGTCGGCCGAAACAGGCTCGGCTCCCGGGCGCGTCGACTCGGCGCCGATGTCGACGATCGCGGCCCCCTCGGACACGAGACGCCGAGCGTGATCGATGGCATCCCGGGGTCGCAAGAACCGTCCTCCGTCCGAGAAACTGTCCGGAGTGACGTTCAGGACGCCCATGACCGCGGGGCGCTCGAAGCGCTCTTCGAACGGAGGCCGCTCCGTTGCCACGCGGCGGAGCGTAGCGCCGTGGCCAAACCCGGACGAGAGTCGTAGACTCCGCCTCCATGAGCGCCGTCGCCTCGAATACGGGTCCGCTCGGGAAGCGACGCGGGATCGGCTTCGCGATCCTCATGTTCATCATCACCCTGGGCTTCTACTCGTACTACTGGGTGTTCAAGACCCAGGACGAGGTGAAGAACCACTCCGGACAGGGCCTGGGCGGCGTTCTCGGTCTCGTCGTCTGGATCCTGGTATCGCCGGTCAGCGCCTTCGTGATCCCGTCCGAGATCGGAAAGATGTACGCCCAGGACGGGCAGCAGCCGCCGGTCACGGGGTGGACCGGTCTCTGGCTTTTCCCTTTCGGGATCTTGCTCGTCCCCGCGATCGTCTGGTTCGTGAAGATCCAGGGCGCGCTCAACCGCTACTGGGACGGCAAGGCCGCTCCTATCGCGGCACCAGTTCCCAGCGTCTAAGCGGATACGAACGTCGAACCGGATCGACGGCCCATGCGGACTAGCCCTGCGCGTCTCGTCCTGCCCGCGGTCGGAGTGCTCGTTCTCGTGGCCGTCGTCGCGGTGGCGGCCACCGGCTCGACGCCGGGCGGCTCCACCAGGACCCAAAGGCCGGGGAACGCGTTTCTCGACACCGTGTTCAGTCTCTGGCTCGTCGCGCTGGCAATCGGGGCCGGCCTGCTCGTGTACGGGCTCACGCAGCGTCGCGTCATCGCCGAGCACAGAGCCGCGAGCCGCGCTCGCCGACGCGGGATCACGTTTCTCCTGGTGCTCGGCGGGCTCGCCGTCGCCGCCTTCCTTCGGATCGTCCATCAGCCGCTTCATCCGCTCCACGGCGGTTCGGACGGATCGGCCGGCCAAGCGGGCGGGGCAACCTCGCGCGCCGGGACGATTCGTGACTATCACGCCCAGTTCGCATGGATTCCAGTGCTGGTGATCGTCGGGCTGGCGGCAGTTGGGGTGCTCGCCTGGACGCTTGCAGCGCGCCGGCGGGTGCAGGCGGACGTCGTCCGGAAGAGCGTTCGAGAGGCCCTCGGCGACGTGATCGAGGAGGCCATCGACGACCTCCGGGCCGAGCTGGACCCGCGCCGAGCGGTCATCGCCTGCTACGCCCGCCTGGAGCGTGCGCTCGCCGCGGCCGGCTTTCCACGGCGACTCGCCGAGACCCAGGAAGAGCATCTCGGGCGGATCCTCGGCCAGCTCGACATCGAGACCGGCTCGATCCGGCGGCTCACAGATCTCTTCACACGCGCGAAGTACTCGCAGCACGAGGTGGACACGCGCATGAAGGACGATGCGATTGCCGCGCTCGTCGAGGTGAGGGACGAGCTTCGAGCTTCCGAGGCGCACCGGCAAGAGGTCGAGAAGTCGCTCGCCCTGGGCACGGCTGGCTCGTGAGAGCCGATGTCCTTCGCTCGGTCCGGTCCCTCATCCTCCCGACGCTCGCACTCGCCTTCGTTCTCGCATTCGTTCGGGGAGAAGCCGCGCTCGCTGCCAGGATCTACGCCCTCCTGCTCTGCGGCTTTGCGTCCGTTCTGACCCTGAAGGCTCTGCGCAGGGCCCTTCCCCCGACACGGCGGCTGCGTCCCTCAGCGACACAGCGTGCCCGCGGCCGTCGAACGCCTCCGGAAGAGCTCGCCCGGATCGAGCAGGAGGTCTTGCTCGGGATGGCGCCTTCCGACCTGCACCGCCGCCTCCGTCTGCGGCTGCGCGAGCTCGCGAGCGAGCTCCTCGAGGCGCGTCGACGTATCGGGCTGGACGACGATCCGGAAGCGGCGCGGCGGATCCTCGGCGACGAGGCGTGGCAACTGGTGCGAGCTGACCGGCCCCCGTCCGAGGACCGTTTTGCGCACGGGATCCCGGTTTCCGAGCTCGCCCGCGTCGTCGAGTCGCTCGAGCGGATCTAAGTGATGGACCTCGAACGCGTCCAGGAGCTCTCCACTCGCGCACTCGACGAGATCGAGCGAGCGATCGTCGGCAAGCGAGAGGAGCTCGAGCGCGTCCTCTGCGGGTTCCTCGCGAACGGGCACGTCCTGCTCGAGGACTACCCCGGACTCGCGAAGACCCTTGCGGCTCGCTGCTTCGCGCAGGTGCTCAGCATGCGCTTCACCCGCATCCAGTTCACGCCCGACCTGATGCCCGCGGACGTGACGGGCTCCTCGATCTGGAACCAGCGCGACGCCACCTTCGAGTTTCGGGCGGGCCCCATCTTCACGAACTTGCTGCTCGCGGACGAGATCAACCGCGCCCCGCCCAAGACCCAGGCCGCGCTGCTCGAGGCAATGCAGGAGCGTCAGGTGACGATCGAGGGCACCACGCACCTGCTCGCACCGCCGTTCCTCGTCATCGCGACCCAGAACCCGATCGAATACGAAGGCACCTACCCGCTGCCGGAGGCTCAGCTCGACCGCTTCCTGCTCCGGACTGCCTTCGGCTACCCGAGCCGGGACGAGGAGGTCGAGGTGCTCGGACGGAGGGTCGAGCGGCAATCGGACGAGGTCCTCCTCACTCCCGTCCTCGACCGCGAGACGCTCCTCGAGATGCAGGAAGCGGTCGAGACCGTCCACGTGTCGGAGAGCGTGCAGCGCTATTGCGTGGACATCGCCGCCGCCACCAGGGCCTCGCCGAGCACAGCCGTGGGCGCGAGCCCGCGCGGAAGCCTCGCGCTGCTCAAGCTCGCGCGCTGCAAGGCCGCGCTCGCGGGACGCGACTTCACGCTGCCGGACGACGTCAAAGCAGTCGCGGTCCCCGCCCTCGCCCACCGCATCGTGCTGCTACCCGAGCTGTGGGTGCAGCGAGTCTCGCCCGCCGACGTCGTGGCGGAAGTCCTCGGGACCGTCGCCACGCCGGCGCCCGAGGACATCCCCGTCCGCCCGTGAGACGCACCGCCAGCCCTCGCGTGGAGGGCTACGCGATCCTTGCCGGAGCCGCCCTCCTGGCAGCGCTCGTGCTCCGGCGACCCGAGCTGGCGGTGGCAGCCGCTCCGTTCGCGCTCGTGCTCGCGCTCGGCTTGCGGCTCGCCCGCGACCCCGCGGTCCGCGTCGACCTCGAGCTCGCCGCGGACCGGACGCTCGAGTCGAGCAGCCTTCCGGCGGAGCTCTCGGTCCGGTCCGAGTCCGGAGTCGATCGGCTCGAGCTGCTGGTCGACCTCCCGGAAGGCGTGGGTGTGGCAGACGGCGACAACGCGACCGCCGTCCGTCTTCGTCGCGGGGAGGAGCGGACGCTGTCCTTCGACCTCCGCTGCGAGCATTGGGGGGTCTACGACGTCGGCGAGATCGAGGTCCGGGCTCGCGACCTTCTACGGCTCGTGGTCTGGGAGGAGCGACTCAGGCTCCGGCGCACCATCAAGGCCTACCCGCAAGAGCAGCTCTTGGACCGTCTCCTGGCGCCGCTCGAGACCCAGGCACGGGCCGGGAGCGACGTCGCCCGCACGAAGGGCGACGGGATCGAGTATGCGGACCTCCGCGCATATGTTCCCGGAGATCGTCTCCGCTCCATCAACTGGCGTGCGTCCGCGCGCAGAGACACGCTCGTCGTGAACGAGCGGCATCCGGAGCGGAACACCGACGTCGTCCTTTTCCTGGACAGCTTCTCCGACCTGCGAGGGCCGAGCCGGAGCACGCTCGACGACGCCGTACGAGCGGCGGCCACACTCGCGACGAGGTACCTCGATCGCCGCGACCGGGTCGGGCTCGTCGCGTTCGGCGGAGTCCTCCGCTGGGTCCAGCCGGGCCTGGGCGTGGTTCAACGCTTCCGGCTGATCGAGACGCTGCTCGAGACGGGAGTCGAGCCCACCTACACGTGGAGGAACGTGAACGTCATCCCGGCGCGCATCCTCCCGTCGAAGGCGCTGGTACTCGGGCTCACGCCGCTCGTCGATCCTCGCTTCGTCGCGGCGCTACAGGACCTGCGGGCACGCGGGTACGACGTCGCGGTTGTCGAGATCGACCCGATCGGTGTCGTCCAGCCCGAGAGCAGCCAGGCGGAGCGACTCGCCTTCCGCCTGTGGCTCCTGCAACGCGAGATCCTGCGCTCGCGGCTGCTGCGACTCGGGATCGCCGTCTCGCGCTGGAGCGCGGGCGCGCCCCTCGAGGTCTCAGTCGAGGAGGTGAGGACATTCCGCCGGCACGCACGTCTCGCGCGCGTCTAGCCACCGGCTTCGGAGCGGTTGCGGGCGAGCTCGCGCTCGCCGTCTTCGCGCTCGGCCGCGGGAGCGATCTCGTGCTCCGCATCGGCGTGCGGACCGGCGCGGTCGCGGTCGTCGCGCTGCTCGCGGCGCTCGTGCTCGGCTGGCCTCGGCTCGTTGCGCTCTCCCTCGTCCTGCTCGGTGGAGCCTACGCCCTGTATCTCGCGGTGAGGAACGCGACGCGGTGCCGGCCGAGCGCGGAGAGGGCCTTCGCCGACTCGGGATCGTCGCAGCACTCGGCGCCTGCGCACTGGTCTCGAGCGGCGGCCTACTGGCCCTTGCCGACGTCGCGCGCACGCGTGGTCTCACGGTCGACCTTTTCGGGGCGGCTGCAGCCGCCGTGACACTCGGGTCGCTCGCGCTGCTAGCCCGGCGTTGAGGGTCGTGAGACTGAGACTCGAGTTCGGAGTTCAGGCTGTAGGTCGACGGCGTGCGGATTCCGTGGCGCTGGATCTCGAGCTCCACCTGAGCGTTTCTCGATCTCTTTGAGCGTTGATCCCTGTGCGCGCCGCTAGCCGGTCGCGCCTTCGGGCGGCGGCGGCTGCATGCCGAGACCCGGAACGGGCCTCGGCTGAGGTGCGGGCTTCGGTCGCTCGTGCTCCGGCTCCTCCGCGACCGACGGCAGCTCCTCGACGAACACCGACT
>WNGD01004622.1_pt1 | contig 13513 bp, 17 predicted proteins | sample 5400671 | NCBI WGS metagenome assembly WNGD01 (sample SAMN13153369, study PRJNA577476) | soil metagenome | isolation source: 40 cm soil or saprolite under grassland replicate 2 | place: USA:California | collected 2016-06-15
ACGCCCGCGATCACGGGCTGCCCCTGCCAGCCGCGGCCTTCGTCATGTCACCGTATGCCGACCTCACCCTGGCCGGGACCAGCATGGAAACGAAGCGCGAGGTCGACCCGCTGATGAGCCGAGAACTCCTTCAAGCCCGAGTCACCGACTATACGGCGGGACGAGACGCCGCTCTTGGCCTCATCAGCCCGATATTCGCCGATCTGTCCGGCCTGCCGCCCCTGATCATCCAGGCCGGAACTCACGAGGTTCTCCTCGACGACTCCGTCCGCCTCGCGCAACAAGCCGCCGCCGCCGACGTCGCGGTCACCCTCGACATCACCCCTGGGGTGCCGCACGTCTTCCAAAACTTCTATCCGATCCTCGACGACGCGGCTGCTGCGCTGGACAGAGCCGGACAGCGCCTGTCGGTGCATCTCGCCGGCGCAGAACGCGTCACCGCATAGCGGAACGACTGACCGGACCAAACACGAGGAGGCTGAGATGACAGAAGCGAACGACTGGAATGACAAGACCATCGCGGAGTTCCGCGCCAACGGCGGCCGTGTCGGAGGCACCTTCGAAGGCGCGCTCGTCGCGCTCGTACACCACCGCGGCCGCAAGAGCGGACGCGAGTACGTCAACCCGGTGATGTACCTGCCTGACGAGGCCGACAACGACGCGATCTACGTTTTCGCAACCAAGGGCGGAGCACCGTCGAACCCGGACTGGTACTACAACCTCATAGCCGCCGGCCAGGGCACCATCGAACGCGGCACGGAGACGTACGCCGTGACCGTCCGCGAAGTCCAGGGCGACGAGCGCGACCGCATCTACGACGTGCAGGCGCGCCGATACCCGGGCTTCGCCGACTACGCGAAGAGCACCGCCGGCATCCGAACGATCCCGGTGCTGGAGTTGAACAGGGGGCAGGCGATCACTTAACACACCGGATGAGGAGAGTGAGATGACGTACGACAATGAAGCAATCGTCCGGCACGCCTACCACACGGCGGAGGGCAACGTCCTGGACGTCGCCGGGTTCGTCGGCAGCTTCGCCAGTGACGGCGTGATCAACCTGGGGCACGCTGGCATAGACCCTAGCGGAGTCGGCCAGGAGAGCTATCGGGGCGAGCACCTCGGCGAGCTTGTACTCCGCATCGCCAAGCTATTCCCCGATGTCCATCGTGAGCTGCACCGCGTCAACGTGCTTGGCGACATGGTCGCCGTCGAGCTGTCGATTCAGGGCACCTTCCTCGGGCCGATGGAGACCCATGCCGGCATTGTCCAGCCGACGGGAGCGAAGGTCGACGGACCATGCGCCGACCTCTGGTACCTACGCGACGGGAAGATCCAGATGTTCGACTGCTACATCATGCTCAGCACCATGCGCGCCCAAAAGGGCGTGACGTGATGTCCGACTTCGCGTCGGCCGTCGCCGCGCCCGTTGCCAAGCGCCTCCATGCGGTCATCAAAGCCAGCGCGCCAACCCTCTCGCCGAAGACCTGATACGGGATGCCCGCATAAAGGGGTTACTGAAGGAGGGCGGTACATCCCGGCGTAAAGTTGTCGACGAGCTGCTTGCCGCCGTGGGTCGGAAGGCAGAGAGCTTCTACTACGCGTTCGGAGACACCAACGCTTTCGTGATCGTGGACGTCCCTGATAACGTCACGGCGGCTGCGGTCGCTCTCACTGTTGGCGCCAGGGGCGCTGTGACCCTCAAGACCACCGTGCTGATGACGGCTGAGGAGGTTTGGGATCAGGCCACCAAAAAGAGTCCCGCCGCCCGCTCCGGCGCCTGACACCCACATCGCCTCGATTCGGGTCGTCCGACGGCCAGAGGCTTGTCCTGGCCGCCTACGCGCGAGACGCCGCCAGCTTAAGGGCGCGACCGGTCATCACCTGCGTTAGGTGCAGCCGGTACTCCGCCGAAGCGTGTATATCGCTTAGCGCCTTGATCCCGTCCGCTGCGAGAGCTGCCGCTCCAGCAATTGCGCCGTCGTCAAGCATCTTGCCGGCGAGGGCGTTCTCCGCCGCCTCTGCTCGGCGCGGCAGATGCGTTACGCCGGTCAGGCCGATCCGCGCCCGCTCGCAGCGACCGTCGCTACCCAGAGTGACAACCGCCGCCACACCGACGATAGCGTAATGCGACGCCTTATTCGGCACCTTCACGTAGGCGGTTCCCGTCTTCGGGGAAAGCAGAGGGAAGCGCACGTGGGTCAGGATCTCGTTGGGAGCGATCGCAGTCGCCAGCAGGCCGACAAAGAAATTGTCGGCCTTGATCAACCGCTCGCCCGTGGGACCAACGAGGTACAACTCTGCTCCGAGCGCGAGCGCTGCCGCTGGAAGGTCGGCCGCCGGGTCGCCGTGGACCAGGCTTCCGCCGATCGTGCCACGGTTGCGTACCTGCACATCCGCCACGTGGGCGGCCGTCTCCGGCAGCAGCGGTATCTTCGTCTTCAGCAGGTCCGACGTCTCCAATGTGTGATGTGTCGCGAGCCCACCAACCGCGATCGCGCCGTTGTCCTCCCGAACATAGGACAGACCGAGCAAGCGGCCAATGTCGATGAGGTATTTCGGTTGGGCGAGGCGCAGCTTCATGATCGGGATCAGGCTGTGTCCACCGGAGAGCAGCTTCGCGTCGTCGCCGTGCTGCGATAGTAGCGAGACCGCCTCGTCTAGGCTGGAGGGCGCCAGGTACTCGAACTCCGTCGCAATCATGTCATTACCCTCCGCGTGCCTCTTGAACCAGGCGCCAGATCTTCTCCGGCTTCAACGGCATATCCACGTGGCGGACGCCCAGGTGTGCCAGCGCGTCCACGGCAGCGTTGACGACCGCTGCCGACGCACCGATCGTGCCCGCCTCCCCCACGCCTTTCGCGCCCATTGGATTCACCGACGTCGGCGTTTCCGTGCGGTCCAGTTCGAATGCCGGCACCATGGCGGCCGTGGGGAGCGCGTAGTCCATCAGGCTGCCGCTCAACAATTGTCCGGATTCGTCGTAGACCGCTTCTTCGTACAGTGCCTGGCCGATGCCCTGCGCGATGCCACCCTGCACCTGCCCGTCGATGAGCAGCGGGTTGATCGCTTTGCCGCAGTCGTCCACCGCGATGTAGCGCTCCAGGCTGATCTCACCCGTCTCAGAGTCGATCTCCACCTGAGCAATATGCGCGCCGAATGGGAACGTGAAGTTCGAGGGCTCGAAGAAGCTCGTCGCCTCCATCCCCGGCTCCATATCAGGTGGCAGGCCGATGGCTCGGTAGGCTGCCGCCGTGACCTCCTGGATCGTCATTGCCTTGTCCGCGTGGCCTTTCACGTAAATGCGGCCTTCGGAATACGTCATGTCGTCCGGTAGCGCCTCCATCAGGTGCGCGGCAAGCCGGGTCGCTTTGTCCTTGACCTTCACGAGGCTCATCATCAGCGCGGCGCCGCCGACCGCCGTGTTCCGGCTCCCGAAGGTGCCGACGCCGGTCGCGACGACGCTCGTATCGCCGTGGAGAACGACGATGTCGTCGATCGGGACGCCCAACTCGTCCGCGGCAAGCTGCGCGAAGCTAGTCTCCTGGCCCTGCCCGTGCGGCGACGAGCCGGTGAGCACCGTCACCTTGCCGCTGGCCTCCACGCGCACCGTGCCGCTTTCCCAGCCGGCCGCAGGGAGCGCCGCGGAAGGCCCGATGCCACATATCTCTGTGTACGTCGAGACGCCGATGCCCACGTAGCGGCCGGACTGCCGCGCCTTCGCCTGGTCCTCCCGGAACTTCTGGTAACCGGCCATCTCCAACGCGCGCTTCAACGTCAGCTCGTAATCGCCGCTGTCGTAGGTCAGACCGGACGCCGTCGTGTAGGGGAAAGCTTCCGGCGGGACCAAGTTACGCCGACGTACGTCCACCGGGTCCATCCTTAGCTCGGTGGCGACCATATCGACGATGCGCTCCACATAGTAGGTCGCCTCGGGCCGCCCGGCTCCGCGGTAGGCGTCAACCGGCGTCTTGTTCGTGAAGACGCCGAGCACCTCGCTCCGCAGGTTCGCGATCTTGTAGATGCCGGTGGACATCAGTCCGCTGAACGTCGGCACGGCCGGCGTAAACAGCTGGTGGAACGCGCCGAGGTCGCCGATCAGCTTCATCCGCAGGCCGAGGATCCTGCCGTCCTTCGTAGCGGCCGCTTCGACGTATGGAACCTGGTCGCGGCCGTGTGTAGTCGCGAGGAAGCTCTCGGCGCGGTCCTCCACCCACTTCACGGGCCTCCCGACGCGCATCGCGGCGACGGCGGCGATCACTTCCTCCGCGTAGATGTTCAGCTTGCAGCCGAAGCCTCCGCCCACTTCCGGCGCGACGACCCGCACCTTGTTCTCGGCCAGGTTCAACAGCGCGGCGAGCGAACTGCGCAGGATGTGAGGTATCTGCGTTGAAGACCATACTGTCAGGATGCCGGGCCCGGGTTCGTACTGCGCGACGACGCCGCGGGTTTCCATGGGGTTCGGTATTAGACGCTGGTTCGTCATCCGCTGCTTCACGACGACATCGGCGTCCTTGAACGCCTGCTCGATGTCGCCGCCCTCCACCAGCCAGGTGTAGGCGACGTTCGAGCCGAACTGTTCGTGGACGAGCGGCGATCCTGCTTCCATCGCCTTCTCCACGTCCACGACCACCGGCAATGGCTCGTAGTCCACCTCGATCAGGTCGAGCGCATCGCGGGCAGCGTAGCGGTCTCGGGCGATGACCGCGGCGACCGGCTGGCCGAGGTGACACACCTTACCCTCCGGCATCGCATCGTGGTCCGGCACCTTCAGGTCTTCGACGCCGCCGGCCGTGGGCAGCGGCGCGCTCGCCCGCCTTACGTCCTCGCCGGTCAGCACAGCCGCCACCCCCGGCCCGGCTAGCGCCTTGCTGGCGTTCAACCGTACGATCTTGGCGTGAGCGTAGACGCTCCGAAGGAGGGCCAGATACTGCATGTCATAGAGTTTGATGTCGTCGACGTAGGTCGCGGCGCCGGTGATCAGCCGCGGGTCTTCCCGCCGCTTGATGCGCGCGCCAACCATTCTGGAGATAGCCATGGCGGTCTATCCCTTTCTCTTTCGGGCGGCAGACGCCACCGCGTTCACGATGTGCTGGTAGCCGGTGCACCGGCAGAGGTTGCCGTCAATCGCCCTGCGGATCTCCGCCTCTGAGGGGTCGGGATTGTCTTTCAGCAGTTGGTAGGAAGCCATAATCATGCCGGGAGTGCAGAAGCCGCACTGCAAACCGTGCTCCTCCCAGAACCCTTCCTGGATTGGGTCGAGATCGCCATTGCTGGCGACGCCCTCCACCGTGAGCACCTCGCTGCCGTCTGCCTGCACAGCAAACATCGTGCAGGACTTTACTGCGAGGCTGTTGTAGAACACGGTGCAGGCCCCGCACTGGCTGGTGTCACAACCGATGTGGGTTCCCGTTAGACCAAGGACCTCCCTCAGGTAGTGCACCAGCAGCAGGCGGGGCTCGACTTCATGCTGATGTTTCTGGCCGTTGACCGTAACTGTGATCGCGTGCGCCATTCGGGCCTCCTTCGCATTGGGCGGTTACGATAATAAGCGTTCGCGCCGACGCGTCAACGATTTCTGACCGCGAATTCGCGAGAAAGCGGGGGTCATCAGGTGGGAGGCGGCCGGCGCAGGATGCGACGCAGCGGGCGGAGGATGCTCCTCCACAGGGAGCGCAACACGAGCGGTACGACTGCCACCGCCTTTACGTCCTCGTGGGACGTCTCCGACGCAGATTCGCTTCTGGCGTCCTCAAGCTGCTGCTTGACGCAGGCAACGAACTGACCGAACATATCGCCCGCCACGTCCTGCATCAGCCCCCGCCCCAATTGGACGATCCGGCCGGTGACATCCACCGATACATCGACGGTAACTTCGGTCTGCCCGTCCTCCGTGGCCAGCATGGAACTGGACATCGTGCCGCGGGCAGTGCCGCCGCCGCCCTCACGCCCCTCCGCGGTCAGTTCGACGCGACGGTTTGCTTCGTCCTGGCTGGTGAACTTCACCCTGCCCTTGTAGCTCGTGGCGACTGGCCCCACTGCCACCCTCACGCTCCCCAGGAAAGTGCCATCACCTTCGATTTCCTCCAGCACGGCGCCGGGCATGCAGCCGACTACTCGGCTGGGGTCGAGCAGATAGTCCCAGACGGCCTGGACCGGGGCCGCGACAAGAAAGCGTTCCTGGAGGGTGATCGCCAGAGCGTTGCCTCCTCAGCGTGGAGTCGCGCCCATTCTAAGCGCGGACGGCGCAACGCCGCCAGCGCGTGAACCGCGTCTTGCTCTCCAGTACTGTCGCAATCGCAGAGACATCGCATGATAGTCGTTCCTGCTAATGAACTAGACGGCAAGAACATGTTTGAAATCGCAAACGGCCATGCCGAACGGGGCAGCTCGCATGTCAGCTGCCCTTCACTAGGAATGCGCCGAACCGCGCCGCCAGCTGTATGCTAGGGGAGAGATGGAGACCCCTCCGTCTCCACCATAAGCACATCGGTCACCCCTTCCGGCGAGCGGTCGCTGGAAGGGGTATGTTTGTTCATGTCACCAACGCGTCGCCGGCCAAGGCGGCTATCTGTCAACGCCTGAGCCACCACGCTTGTACACCCTGGCCAGCGTCACCAGGAAGAGAAGGACTGGGTGAAGCTCCGCGGCCTTTTCCCGGACCCGTTCGTTTTCAGCGGGCGTTGGTGATGCTTTGCGCGTGGCCGGTCGGGTGTCCGACGAGCAGCATCTCGGCGACCTGCTCGATCGTCATCTCGGGCATCTCGGTTAGCAGACTAACTTTGCGGTCGAGGTCGGCGTCGCTCAGGCTGCGCACGAACTGCACCGATGCGGGGCTGTTCGTGCGCAGCATATCGAGCGCCTCCTTCTTCGTGCAGCCTTCATGCTCTTTGAGCTGGCCAACGTTTTGCTGGTCGACGTCGGCCATCGTCATCGGCGGCAGCTTCACGCCTTGGGCGAGCCCTTGCAGCATGCCTGTGATGCCGCCGATGCTCGCGGCCGCGTGGTAGCCGGCGAAGCCTTGGGCCCACTCGCCGTCGGCGCATTTTGCGCGCCACTGTTCGTCGGTGCTGTTCTCGATTGCCCTCAGCAGGTAATTGTTCGCCTGCTCGACCTTCTTCGCGAGGTCATCGGTCCGGTCGCTCATCGTGACTTCTCCCTTCATGCCTGGTGGCTGGGATACTGAGATTAAAGCACTATAGGTGGTGAGGACAATTGCTTGGGACGTAAGCGGCGCTCGGCTCTCGGGAGAACCCACGCCAAGGGAAATTGACGTCCGGAGATTCGAGAAGCCGAGCCGCGGTGGAACACGTCACACGCTTGAAGCCACCAGAAATCGTCCTAAAACTGGCGCTAGGTGGACGTTAGGGGTGAGTCGGAGGCCCCTCCGTCTCCACCCAGCCAACAAACAAGGGGCCGGCAAATCAACCGGCCCCGTTCCATTGTTTTCGTGCCTGGGGGCCGCTTTCGAAGTCCCCACTAAGAGCGCGTTAGGACCGCTTCCTCAGTGTCGAGGAGGTCTTCAAACAGCGAACGGTAGTGGACCAGCGCCTGCCGTAGTTCAGCCGTTCCCGCTTTCCCGCGATCGTTCGCTTGCGAAATACGGTGCGCTCGGCAGTAGTCTTCTTTGACGACTGGATCTGAGACACGGGCCGTTTGCAGCTCGGCGCCGGCCTCTACGTAGCCCCGCGCCTCCAGCACGTCCTGCGCCAGGTGGTCGGCGTCCGCAATAGCGGCCCTAGGATCAGCCGTGAACCGCTGCTGTACCTCTCGCCATTCGACCGAAAACCGCGCGGCTTCGACGCTCGGTAAGGGTTTGACTGTGAGGCTGCCTGTGCTATGCGCCAGTGGCTCTAGTTCCCGCTCTGGCGTATTGCGAGCACCCGCGAGCCTGTCCTCAATGCCGGAGGCTGACCGCCTTCTGAGGTCGCGCTGCTTTCGCCCCTCGTCATAGAACAACACCGCGCTGCCAACGAGCAGTATGGCGACAATAGCGCCAACGAGCACGATCAGAATCGTCTCCACATCGCTTCCTCCTCCCCGATTCGCCACACCTCTCGTATCCTTGAGGATAATCGGTCAGAGCTTGCAGGACCGTAACAGCGCGCAAGGCGGGCATTGCAGAATGCTAGCGGGCTGGCCCAGCTTCAGGCAGGTCCGGAAGGTTCCGCGTCGGCCTCACGGCGGCGAAGGCCTAAGGGAGGAAGCTCGATTTCCGCTGAATCAAGGGCCGGCGGGCGACCCATAAGGGCCCGCATCGTCCAGTCCACGATCTGCGGCGCGACGGTGTTCAGAGCAACCGCCGCGATATCCTCTGGGGAGATGTACGCATCGCGGAAGCCGAAGCGGATCGCCTGCGAGATGCGGTGGCCGACAACGCTCGGATCGACGAAACGCGCGACGGGTGGCAAGGAGGGCACCTCAAGCTCTTGCGTCATGTTCTCCATGAACGAAGTCGACGTCAGTCCGGGATAGATCGTACTCACGCCGATGCCGCTGCCCGCGAGCTCAGACCGCAGCGCGTCCGATACTGCCGAGAGGGCGAACTTGGTCGCCGAGTAGATGCCCATGTACGGCGGCGACACCTTCGCGGCCACCGACGCCACATTCACAATGTGCCCGCTGCGCTGCGCCTGCATGTACGGCACGGCCGCCTGAATGCAATTGATCGCGCCCCAGAAGTTGACATCGAAGAGGCGGCGCATGTTCTCAGGGTTGCCGCCGGCGATAGGCGCAAAAAGGCCCGTGCCGGCGTTGTTGACCAGGATGTCAACGCCGCCAAACTCCTCCGCCGTCTTACGGACCAGCGCTTCAACTGCGAGGCGGTCCGTCACGTCGCTCGGGACGACGAGGGTCCGTCCGGGAAGCGCGACGAGGTCAAGCGCCAGGGCTTCGAGCTTGTCCCGACTACGGGAAGCAAGGACGACATTGACTCGCTGCTCGACAAGCTCGCGCGCCGTCGCCTGGCCGATGCCGGACGAGGCACCGGTGATAATCGCCGTGCAGCCTTCGATGCGCATTACACCGAGCGCTCGCCGAGCCATTCGGCAACTTTTGGCCACAGACGGCCGACGGCGTTCTTACCGGCCACCAGGCTCACATGCCCGCCCTTGAGGACCACCTCATCCGTGTCCCGGCTGCTTACGAGCGACGTAAGGGGCTTCGTCGCGGCGTACGGGGCGATGTGATCGTGCTCCGCCATCACGTTGAGCACGGGGCAAGTGATCGCTTTCGTATCCACCCGCCTGTTATCGAGTGTGAGGGTGTTCTTCATGAGCTTGTTCTCCCACATCAGCTCACGGATCATCTGGCGGTAGGCCTCGCCGGCGAATGGGATCTGCTCGTTCGTCCACTTGTACATGACCCGATAGCCGTAGACGAAGACGGGATCCCACAGATTGTCCAGCAGGCGGACATAGCTCATCCAGCGGTCCATCGGCCGCAGCATCTCGAACGACCGCAGCATGAAGTCGGGCGGGATGTTTCCGACGGCATCGACTAGACGGTCCACATCGAACCAGCGCCGATCGGAGAAGTGCCGAAAGAGGCCCATGCCCTCCATATCGACCGGCGTGGCCGCACAGACCATGTTGGCGATGGGCGCGCCCGGGTTGAGTGCCGCGTGCATGAGTGCTAACTGGCCGCCCATGCAGTAGCCCAGGATGCTGTAGTCCTTCTCCCCCGTCGCCTTCTGCACCTCCTCGAAACAGCGCGGCATGAAGTCCAGCACGTAATCGTCCAGCTTCAGGCGCTTGTCTTCCGGACGGGGAATACCCCAGTCCACCATGAAGACGTCGAACCCCTGGGCCAGCATGTACTGGACGAAGCTCTGGCCGAAAGTCAGGTCAAGAATGAACGGCTTGCTGACGAGCGACATTACGAATACGACAGGCACGCGGTACACTTCGTCGCTCATCGGGCGGTAGTGGTAGAGGCGCAGTGTGCCGCGCGAGTAAATGACGTCCTTGGGTGTGACGCCAACCAGAGGCTCCTCACGGGCGAGGAGGATATCGAGACCCTTCTCGAGGCGCTGACGGTTCTTCTGCACCTGCGTCTGCGCGGCGTCGAGAAGTCTATTCACATCGGGCTGACGGACGGTAGCCACGGCTGCCCTCCTTGAAGCAGGGATGGATTTTTACTTGGATTCGTTTTTGGACGTGCGGGGGCGGCGCGTTCGGCGCGGCCGCAATTGGGTGACCGCCGCCGTGGTCGGGATGCCGGCCGCCGAAGCGAGGTTGTTCAGGTTCGCCTCGAGGGTCGCCAGTCGCTCCTCGATGTTGTGCAGCCGCTCGCCGAGCTCGACGACGTCGCTGTGGGTGGGAAGGTTGAACGTGTTCAGATAGCGCTCCATCCCCTGGTTGAGCGCGCGCTGCACAACGGAGTAGGCCTCCATATAGCTGCCGGCGACGCGGCCGAAAGAATCCCGGCCCATGACCTCGGCAAAGAAGCTGTTCCATTGCCGCTCAGTCTCGGTCAGCCAGTTGCGCCATAGCTCCATCGCCTCGCCGGCGGCGCCGTCGGTGCGGGTGCTCGTCTCAGGCATTTACTCCTCCTCTGCCGGCTCGTCCGGGACATCAGCAGCCTCGGACCGCCCGGCGGTGGGACGGTTGAGATTGTCTAACGAGTTGAGGGCGGAATGCAATACCTGCTGATAGCGGCCGAACAGCTCCAGCCAAACGTCCAGCATCGCCTCTCCCGCCTGGGTGAGGGCATACATCCGCCGCGCTGGCCCGGACTCCGACGTGTCCCAGAAGGACGAGACCAGCCCGGCGCGCTCCAACTGCCGGAGCGTCCGGTACACCGTTGTCGAGTCGAAGCTCGCGAGCCCGGCCTTTGCTAGCTCTTGCACCAGCTGGTAGCCATAGGCGTTCCAGCGGCGCAGATAGGCCAGCAGGCTGGAGCTGAGTAGATCGCCGTGCAGACGCGGGCTAAATGGGGAGTCGCCGCTCCGGTTGTTGCGGCGTGCTCCGTCTTCCGTTGTTCTCTTAGCTGTTTTCGCCATTTTCTTGAAATTTGCGCATCAAAGGGGTTGACATCAAATTGCTGCTATGTGTATTCTGCACCTAGATGAATTCGTTGTCAATAGGAGGTTAGACCAATGCCCAGGACAGAGAATGTGGACAAGTTCTTCACCGCGGTGAACGAGGCCTATGACGCGCTCCTCGACGCCGCCAAGTCGGCCAATGACCGGGGTTACCGCGTCTCCCGGCAGCTCATCGACGAGGTCGAGCGTGGCCAGCGCGAAGCGATCGACCTTACCCGGCGGATCGCCTCGTCCCCGCGTGACGTCAGCGGCTTCTACACCGCCGCGGTCCGCTCGGCGACGGACTCCCAGGGGCGCGTACTGGACCTTACACGCCAGCTCCTCGACGAGCTTTCGGACAGCCAGCGCGAGGGCCGTGAGGTCGTGCGGCGCGTGATCGAGGCCAACCGCTCGGCCGGTCAGGCCGCGATCGAGGCGACGCGAGAAGCCGTCGGCCGCGCAGGCACGACCGTCCAGACCATCCGCAATCGCGCTACTAACGGCCGCCCGAAGGCGACCGCGCGCAAGACCGCCCGCGAGTCGTCCGACACCGCCAGCTAAAATCGCCTTCGCCGCTCCCGCAGCAATGAGACGCCCCGGTTCTCCGGGGCGTCTCCTTTTCTGCCTTCGGCCGGTTTTCGTCAGGCTTGCGCCATTGCCGCCTGGCGCCGCTGCATCTCCTCCATCGAAACGTCTTCGACGTGGGTCGCCAGCCACCATTGGTTGCCGAACCGGTCTTTGATCCCGGCGCTGCGGTCCCCGTAGAACTGGTCCTGCGGCTCGCGCAGGGACTCGCCGCCCGCCTGCAGCGCCCGATCGTATGCCGCATCGACGTCGTCCACATAAAGGTGGGTCGATGAGCGCGTGGCCTCGAACTCGGGAGAGGCGTCGCCGAGCATGATGACCGAGTCGCCGATGCTTACTTCCGCGTGCATGATCGCCCCGTCCGGGCGGCCGAGGCGTTCGCTCTCCTGCGCGCTGAACGCTTCTTTAAGAAACTCGATGAATTCGCCGGCGCCGGGGACGACGAAATACGGGGTCACCACGTGGTAACCCTCAGGAATCCATTTGACTGCCATCTGTTCCTCCTTCCTGCAGAGAACTTGATTGCTATTTATTCGTCGGCCAGCTGCAAGAAAATCCAGCGGTGGCCTTCCAGGTCTTCCGCGCGATCGATGCGGCCGTACGACTGGTCTTCCGGCTCCGATATCGAGGACAATTCCGGCCCCCATTACCCTTCCGCGTTCGGTCGATACGTCCCGAAACTCCACAGGTGGCCATCGAGGTCGCGGGCGGTGTATTCGCGCGAGCCATAGTCCGTCTCCTCCGGGCCGCGGACGATCTCGGCTCCCGCCGCCCGGGCGCGTTCGCAGTGCGCGTCGACATCCTCCACGTACACGTAGATGCCGCCACTCACGGCTCCGAGGTCACGCGGGCTCTTGATCCTCAGCTCGTCGTCGCGGGCCGAGGCCAGCATCATCACGCCGGACCCGAATTCGAGCTCGGCGTGGGCAACAGTGCCGTTTTCGTTCGGCACCACCATCAGCTCCTTGAAGCCGAACGCTTTCACCAACCAGTCGATCGCAGCCGGGGCGTCACGGTACCTGAGGAACGGGAACAAGACCTGCGCGGCGGTCTGAGTTTGCTGTGGCATATGCTCTCCTCCTTTCCGTCACGTATTGTGGACAGGGAGGCGGAGAACAGTCTTGTAAGAAATTGACCCCGCTGAGAGAAATCAGGCAGGTAGCGGTACGTGGTTCAGGTGCGGCCCGCGCTGTTTGAGATAGGCGCTCGGATTCAGGCCGGAGAACTCCTGGAAGTCGCGTATCATGTGCGACTGGTCGTAGTACCCTGCCAGCGCGGCGAGGTCCGCCCAGTCGATCACCTCGGCTTGATGAACGATCCTTATCGCGTGCTGGAACCGCTTGATGCGGCAGAAGAGCTTTGGCGTTAACCCGACCTCCGCATCGAACAGCTCGATAAAGCGCCGGGGGCTGAGCCCGACCCGGTCCGTCACGTCCGATATGCTGCGGGTGTGGGGCACGCCGCTGAACTGGGTGAGAGCATAGGCGACAGCGGGGTGCCGGCCGAGACCCCCATTCCCACGGGCGAGGAGCCAGTCCTCCAGGATGCCGAACGGATCCGAGTCCTCCGCCTCGAGAAGCTGCTCACGCAACTGTCGCGCAACGTTTCCCCATATGTTTTCGATTGAGACGTGTAAGTCGCGCAGCTCGCTTGCCGGCATGCCGAGAAACGGGCCCGCGCCGCCGGGCGTGAAGCTAATGCCGAGCACCGACACCTGTTCGGCGGTGTCGATGATGAAGTAGCCTGCGTGTGGCCCGCTGACGATGGCGCCGTGATGTGTCTCGACCCGCCGCGGGTCGTCGCGGTCGTATTTCCGCGATGTGTCGTCCGCCAAGTTGATGATGATCTGCATCGTGCCGGTCGGCAAAACGCGCTCGAGGTCGTGTTCCTGCACCAATCCGTCGTACC
>WNGD01012231.1_pt1 | contig 13513 bp, 8 predicted proteins | sample 5400671 | NCBI WGS metagenome assembly WNGD01 (sample SAMN13153369, study PRJNA577476) | soil metagenome | isolation source: 40 cm soil or saprolite under grassland replicate 2 | place: USA:California | collected 2016-06-15
TCCGCGATCGGCGTGGTTGTGGGCGGCGTGCTGGGCCACTACGTTCCCCTCCTCTGGGTCAAGCGTGTCGCGGCCGTCGCTTTTATTGTGATCGGCGTGCTGATCTTGCTGGACAGGTTCTAGGACCAGGTAAGGAAAGCGCGAATGAGTTTTTATCCCCACAGTCGAGCGATCAGCAGGCGCAACGCGCCCGCGCCAAAGATGATCCAGAAAGGATTGGGTTTGTAACGCAAGAGCACAAACATCGCGATTCCCGCGATTGCTATGCCAACCCACGAATGAATGCCTGCAAGGCCGATGCTCCAGGCGGCCGCAGTCAACAAACCAACCACGGCCGGCGTCACTCCTCTTAAAAAAGCCTGCACCTGGCGATTGGCTCGGAAGCGCCGCAGTGACGAGCCCGCGGCAATCGTCATCATGAATGCCGGAAGAAATACTGAGACAGTCGCCACCAGCGCTCCGACTGTTCCGGCCACGCGATAACCGATGAACGTCGCAGTGATCAGCACCGGCCCGGGCGTGATCTGGCCTAACGCCGTTGCATCAGCAAACTCCTGATGCGTCAACCAGTGATTCGTGCGCACTACTTCCGATTCGATCAGCGGCACCATGACAAAGCCGCCGCCAAAAGTAACTGCGCCCATGCGCAGAAAGACTGTCGACAGCGCCAGCAGCAAGGCAAGCTTCGCCATGATCGGCATGCCAACCAGAAGTACGGTCGATCGCAGGGGTCGCTCAGGTTCAACCTCGCTCTGATCTTCTTCGTTATCTTCCGCCTCCTGCATGACCCGCACGCGTTCGTCCGCCAACGCTCGGGTGAGATAGCCGCCACCGAAGAACGCCTGTTGTTCAAGCTCAACCAGACGGGCGCGTCTCCTGGCCGCCAGCCGGCGAATGCGTCGCCAGCGATGCCAACGTCTTTCGGCAAACGAGTCGATGTAGATTCCGATCAAGCCCGCCGCGAGGATCACTTCGATAATCGTAGCGCCCAGGAGAGAGACGGCCAGTGCTGACAAAACCGCGACGTACCACTGCCAGGGTTTGACCAGAGTATTGCGCCCGATACGCCACGCCGTCACGATGATCAGCGCGACGACCGCGGCATTGAGGCCGTGAAAGAGATAGTCAGTAGCCGGCAACTGGCGCAGATGCCGATAAAGAATAGCCAGCACGATCATCATCACCATCGACGGCAGGATGAACGACGCCATCGCTACCGTCGCGCCACGCCAGCCGCGCAGACGCAGGCCAATGTAGGTGACGATATTGCCGGCGTTCGTGCCGGGCAGGCTCTGCGCCAGCGCGAATGCCTCGGCGAATTCGTGATCGGTAAACCAGCGCCGTTTGTAGACGGCGAGCGCGCGGATCTGCGCAATCACTGCCAGCCCGCCACCAAATCCGGTCAGTCCAATTTCGAAAAACGAAAGAAAGATGCCGCCGAGGGTCGCCTCGCGCGAAAGCCGCCTCAGCCGTTTATGACCGAAGCGCACTCGCGTGCCTAATCTTTGCCCTCTCAGTTTTGCGTTTTCAAACACTCTGTTCCGCAGCCTTCGTGAAGAACATCAACCGGATACCAAGTTTATCCTCGTCCGCCAATTCGAACCAAGCACGAGTAGTGTCCTGATTTTCAGTTTTTCTCCGCGGTCTCTGCGACCTCAGCGTCTCTGCGGTGAACAATGGCTTCAACTACACTCACCGCGGAGACACCGAGAACGCAGAGGTGGCACAGAGAACTTCAAATTACGACACTACCTAAGATCGGCTCACCGCAATGAAGCAGATATGAATGCCGCGCGCTTTCGCATGTGCGCCAACAGCAGGCAATTCATTGGCGCTTTTCTCTGTCAAGTCTTACAATTCCCTCGCAGTTTTCACTTGTGCTCCAACTCACCTGTGAATCGCCGCCATGAGCGAAAGCACCAGCGATTTTCTCGGAACCGAACGCTTCCGGGTCCGCCGCCGGCTCGGTTCAGGCGGCATGGGAGTGGTGTACGAGGCGCACGATCGCGACACGGACAAAGTGCTCGCTCTCAAAGCGCTCACCCGCACTGACGCCTCGAACGTCTATCGTTTCAAGAAGGAGTTTCGCGCGCTTGCTGATGTCTCGCATCCGAATCTGGTTTCACTCTACGAGTTCATGTCGGACGGCAACTCCTGGTTCTTCACGATGGAGTTGGTCCGCGGCGTAACGTTCATCGAGTATGTCCGACCGGGTTTTCGTTCCCGGCGCAGACAGTCTTCACGTACGGCGACGCTTTTTAAGTTAACCGACGACGCGGACGCGAACACTGATCACGAAGCTCAAACAATGGAACTGGATGGCCCAAGTGTGCGGGTTAGCACCGAGGTGGGATCTGGTTTTGACAGTTCGGATGATACGGCGGCGATTGAGTCAAAGCTGGATTTGGATCGATTGCGGGCGGCTTTGAGGCAGCTCGCCGAGGGCTTGCATGGGCTGCACGAGAGCGGAAAGCTCCACCGCGACATCAAACCTTCAAACGTATTAGTGACGAGAGAAGGTCGTGTGGTCATTCTGGATTTCGGTCTGGTTACTGAAGTCGAGGGCAAAGGTCAGCACGACAGCGTCAACCTCGTGGGAACACCTGATTACATGTCGCCCGAGCAAGGCGCACAGCTTCCAATCTCTCAATCCAGCGATTGGTACAGCGTCGGCGTAATGCTTTATCAAGCGTTAACCGGCAAGCTGCCATTCGCGGGCAAATTCTTTGAAGTGATGATGAATAAGCAGAGCATTGATCCGCCGGCGCCCATAGAGCTGGTGCCTGAAGTTCCTAAAGATCTCAACGAGCTCTGCGTGCGATTGCTGCGGCGCAAGCCTGACGAAAGACCAAATGGTCGTCGGGTGCTGCGATTTCTCGGCCCGGGTAAATCGTCCGCACTGGCCGTCAGACAAACTCCCGAGGCGCACGGGTCACCGCCCTTCGTCGGTCGCGAAAGTCACTTGCAGGAGTTGATGAACGCGTTCATTGGCACGCGACAAGGCCAGACGGTGACTGTGTACATTCACGGCAGCTCGGGCATGGGAAAGACCGCGTTGGTGCGACACTTTCTCGAAAAGCTTCGCGATCAGGAAGAGGACGTGGCAATCCTGGAAGGCCGTTGCTACGAGCGCGAGTCGGTTCCCTACAAGGCGCTTGACGGAATGGTCGACAGTCTGAGCAAGTATCTGATGTCACTGCCTGACTCAAAGGCCGAAACGCTGATGCCGCGCGATGTATATGCACTCGCTCGGCTGTTTCCCGTGATGCTGCAAATCGATTCGGTCTTCAACGCGCCGCAACGCGACCAGGCGATTCCCGATCCACTGACGCTCAGACGCCGCGCGTTTGCGGCGTTGCGTCAGTTGTTTGCGCGAATGTCGGATCGTAAACCGCTGGTACTCTGCATCGATGACCTCCAATGGGCCGACGCTGACAGCACTACTCTGTTGGAAGATCTCCTGCGACCACCCGATTCGCCGCCGCTGCTCCTGCTCGCCAGTTTTCGCAGCGAGGATATCGAATCAAAACAGTTTCTGCGGTCGTTGCTCGAGCATACCGGCGCCGAAACCTGTCGAGAACTGCGCCTGAACGCCTTGACCGGCGCTGAAGCGCGCGAGATGATCCGCGCTCTCCTTGGTCCAGAGGTTCCGGCCACTGAACGATTCATCGAATCGATCGTCAAAGAAGCGCGAGGAAATCCCTTCCTGCTCGAGCAACTTGCTGGGTACGCGATGACTAGTGATCGAGGAACGACTTTCGGAATAAATCTCGCTGTAATGCTCGATGCGCGTATGCGCCATTTGCCGAGGGGCGCGCGACGATTTATGGCCACGCTTGCCGTTGCCGGCCAGCCCATTAATCCGGAGGTTGCCTATCAGGCCGCGGGTCTCACGGGCGACGAACTGCCGCTGATCAGCTCTTTGCGCGCAGCTCAATTCTTGCGCAGCGGCGGTTCAAACTTCGGCATCGAGCTTTATCACGATCGGATTCGCGCAACCCTGGCCTCGCAACTCGAGCCCGCGAAGGTCAAGCAGATTCATCGGAGACTGGCGCAGACACTGGAAGCAAGAGGCATCGATGATCCGGAGGCGCTCTTCGAACACTATCTCGGCGCCGACGAGCGCGTGCGCGCGGCTACTCACGCTGCGGCTGCCGCAAAGAAAGCGTCAGCCGCGCTCGCCTTCGATCGCGCCGCGGCATTCCATCGCCGCGCTCTCGAACTCGCTCCGACAAGAGGGGCTGAACTTATTGAACAAAAGAACGGACTGGCTGAGGCCCTGGTCAATGCGGGCCGGCCGGCTGAGGCCGCGGAGGCTTTTCTTGACCTGGCACATGACACGTCCGCCGCGCGGGGTCTGGATTTCAAGCGCCGCGCGGCCGAGCAGTTGCTGATGGGCGGCCACATCAAAGAAGGACTGGAGGTGCTTAATTCAGTTTTGTCCGGAGTCGGGTTCAAATTGGCGACGGGACCAAAGCGCGCGTTGCTTTCACTTTTGCTGAGGCGATTGCAGATTCGTTTACGCGGACTCAACTTCGTCGAGCGCGATGCAAATCAGATCACGGGGGCTGATCTCTTTCGGATCGACATCTGCTGGGCGATCGCCGCCGGGCTGGGCGCTATCGATCTCATTCGCAGCGCCGATTTTCAAAGTCGTCACCTGCTGCTCGCGCTGCGTGCCGGAGAGCCCTACCGTGTATCTCGCGCGATGTCGTTCGAAGCGGCTCAATCGGCGTTGGCCGGCGGACCGGCGAGAGCGCGAGTTTCAAAGATCTTGCGGCGCGCCGAAGAGCTGGCCCAGAAGGTTGATCATCCGCATGCGATCGGATTATCACTTTGGGCTGGCGGTATTGGCGCTTATTTGGTGGGCCATTGGAAGAGGGCCGCGGAGTTATGCGAGAGCTCAGCGGAGGTGTTGCGCGATCGTTGTACCGGTGTGACCTGGGAACTCGGTTTAGCGGAGCGCTTCACGCTCAGCTCGCTGTTGTATCTCGGCGATATTGCTGAAGTGGCGAGGCGTGTGCCGCCCTTGCTGACGGCAGCGCTCGAGCAGGGAAATCTTTTTGCGGCTACGGATTTGCGCACGCGGATGAATTTGATTTGGCTGGCCAGGGATGATCCCGATCGCGCGCGCGCGGAGGTCATTGAAGCTCTGAAGATCTGGCCCCTGGAAGGTTTCCACTTGCAGCACTACAGTTCGATGCTCGCGCTGGCCCAGATCGAGTTGTACACCGATGACGCCGAAGTCGCCTGGAAGCACGTCAAGGGTCAGTGGGAAGCCTTGAAGGGTTCGCTGTTGCTCCGGACTCAGGTGTTGCGAATCGATGCATTCTATCTTCAGGCGCGCACGGCACTGGCCGTAGCCGCACATACCAAGGTTACCAGCGACAAGCGAAAGCGCTTACTGAAAACTGCGGAGCGAATGGCGCGGCGGATCGAGAAAGAACGCATGCCCTGGGCGGATCCATTGGTTTCGCTTATTCGCGCCGGCGTCGCCTACAACCGCCGTGAAGACTTGCGAGCCGCGACCTTGCTCTCCGAATCCATAGAGGGTTTTGATCTGGCTGATATGGGACTGCGCGCGAATGCCGCGCGTCGGCGACTTGGCCAATTGCTGGGAGGCGATCGCGGCAGCGACCTGGTCGCCCAGGCGGACGCGTGGATGAGCAATCAGGGAATTAAGAACCCGGCTTTGATGACCCGCATGCTCGCGCCCGGATGGGAGGCGATGAGATAACTAGTTTCCAACTTTCACAAATACGGCTGGCTTGTCCCACTCGAACAGCACGCCCCGCTCTCCGGATGTAATGATCTCGAGATGTTGCGGCTTCAACTCGTCAAGAATCAGATCATCGCCATCAAGCTTTCCTGGGAAGACGCCGTCTTTCACCAACCGCTTGAATATCTTGTCATCGGGCAGCCAGAGGATGATCTGCCTGTCTTCGTTCTTGATGCGACCCCAGGCAAAGCCTCGGGTTTGACCTTTGTCCTCCGCTTTGGTGCTGGCGAAGCGCCACTCTCCGGATTCCCGAAGCTCGACGTCCGCTGTCTCTCCGACCGGACGTTTGGAGAAGACGGGGCTGCAACCGCAAGTCATCAGCAGGATGAGTCCGGCGAGAGTGAGGTTCACATAGGGTGTTTTTCGCATCGTTAATTTCAATGTTCTAGAACCCATGAAACAGGATCAAAAGTATAACAATCACCACCGCCGCGGCCACGCCCGCACCAATGGCGATTTTTGCACCCTTGTTAAGGTTTTGTCCCTGCGCAGTCTTGACTTGAGGGTATGCCACCGATGTGTCCGCTCCAGTCTTCGCATCGGTGATAACGAATTGATCGTCGCCAGCCTCTTTGATGTAGCCTTCCAGCTTTGTTTTGTCTCTGAGCTGTACCTTAATGCGCGCGTCTGGACCAACTCCCAACGAGAGAATGGCGGCTCGCACTTTCTCAATTCTCTGGGCTTCCTTCTCCGCTCCGGTTCTGGCAGATGCTGGTGCTGGACTCGCAATCAGTATTAGCAAGCCAACGAGCAGGAGTGACAAACAGTTCTTAAGCATGATTCGTTCTCTCCTTTTCGAAATTGAAACTCCTGCGCCCCAAAAAGCAATTCGCGAACCTTATTAGAAAGAGGCGAGCTTTAGGGCCGGGCTTTCCTTGACGAATTATCACGCGCAAGCCCCTGTTGGCCGCATGCGAGCACAATCCGAAGGGAACGGGCCTCATTGTTGAACCGAGCTACTCAGTTTGTTCCGTCAGCATCTCTCAGTTCATGGTTCTTGTCACTGTTCCTACAGCAACATTCTTCGGACAGGTGCAACCGAATGTTAGCGCACTTCACACAAGCCGCGTGGGTCCTCGATCCCCGCGAAGATGGCGATCTTGGTTAGTTCTGAGAGGCTATCATGTAAATTGCGTTGGTGGCCTTCGCATACAAAGGTAAAGGGCCAACCGATTTTCCTTAAACACTACCCAGCGTCAACCTTCGGTTGTCATTCAACTCAGCGCTTTGACCATCGCGGCCAACGAATCGCGCGCGAATCTTTTCTGTAAGCGGCGCGTTAGTGGATAACCCAGCTTCGCCAGCAGGTTTGGCTGCGAAAAGGCCAGGATGTCATACCAGACCGAGTCGTCGTTTCCCTGCCATTCGATCGTGAATCGTTCCTCGCCGCGCTCAGCGTGATCGCGCAGCGTGCCGTAAGCAAAACCGAATCTCTTAACCGGGGCGTCGTCCACATTCATTGCTGGACCGTCCTCGTCGATCACGTAAACAATCCGGCAAGCATTCAGCGACCACAAAACAAAAAGTTTCGCAAGCACCGCCACTGTCGCTCCGACTTCAATCGGAATCTCAGGTGGAACGATGCGGACCCAGCCGAGACAAAAGTGTTTCCATTTGCGCAGCGCGTCAGCGGCGCGCTCGAAAGTGTTCTCGCCCACGCCGAGTTTGACGCGATGGCGATCGATCGTGTAGCCCTCGACCCGCTCAACATCGCCGGGCCGGCTCGCTCCGACTTCCGGGTAAGAAAATCGTTGTTCGCGCTGCGAAGAAATGAACTGGCGGATTTGCTCGTCGGATGGTGCTCGCAAGAAAAACATGAGCGCAAGCTTACTGGAAGGACGAAGGTTTGCGCTATTGATAACGATGGTTGCACTGAGATTCGGGCGTAGCCCGACTGGCGTATATCTTCGCTGAAGGCGTGAAATAAAATAGCCCAGGGTAAGCGCGAAGCGCGCCACCCTGGGATCAGGTACCACATGATTGCCACAACCCTGAAAGGGCTGCGGAAATCTATCAATACATTCAACAACAGCGCGAGTGGTCTAACTAAATTTGGACCGCAAGTAAGGATTGCCGCCGATGGCAACGTCACGCAAGTACTAACTACGAAAGGTCGTTGTGTCAAACGAGTTTGCGATGATAGATGTCGAGAATGCTCGCGTCGGCGACGCCTGAATCCGCGAGGCCGTTTTTTCGTTTGATTTCTGCCGCCCCTTCAGGGCTCGGTTGATTATTTGGAACATGATCCCAGGGTGGCGCGCTGCGCGCTTACCCTCGGCTATTCTATTGTGCGCTTTCAGCGCACTGGAGGAGAGGACTTTGAAAGGCCTGGTCTAAATTCACGCGTCGCTACGCGACAAAGAATCTCAAACCTCCGAGTAATTCTATTCCTTATCCCTTGCCGCAATGCGTGCCCGCGGATGGTGCCGATCATACGCGTTGCGCAAATGGCGATCAGTGATGTGCGTATAGATCTGCGTCGTCGAGATGTCGCTGTGGCCCAACAGCGCCTGCACCGAGCGCGAATCGGCTCCACGTTGCAAGAGGTGCGTGGCAAAGCTGTGACGCAACGTATGAGGCGAAATGTCTTTCAATCCTGCTTTGGCGGCGTAACGTTTGATCGCGACCCAGACAAAATGTGTTGTCAAAGGGCGCCCTCTGCGCGTGAACAGGTAAAGCGAATTCGCGTTCCCGTAGGAAGCTTTTACGGTGGCGTACTGCTGCAACCAATGAATTGCACTCTTGCCTATCGGCACGCGCCGCTCTTTGCTTCCTTTTCCGTGACAAAGAACCAGGCCCGCGTGAATATCCGTCTCAGCTGCTTTCAATGAAACAAGCTCGGAAACGCGCAGACCCGCCGCATACATCAGTTCGAGCATGGCGCGATCGCGTATACCTTCCTCCGTCGCGATGTCAGGCGCCGCCAGCAGGCGATCGATTTCGTCTTCATTAAGAAAGCGCGGCAGATGAGCGAAGCCCTGTGGTGTGTCCAGGTCCTCGGTTGGATGACGCTTGAGGTGACCGTCGAGCATCAGAAACCGGAAGAAGCCGCGCGTTGCGCTCACGGCGCGCGCGACTGACGAAGGCGCGAGCCCTTCACGCGAGAGACTGGCAATCCACTTTCGCAGGTCCGGTCGCGTCAGGTCTTGAATGCATTTGCCTGATTTGCCGGCAAAGGTTTCGAGCCGCTTCAGATCGTGACCGTAGCTCTGGAGGGTGTGACGCGCCAGCCCCTTCTCGACCTGAATATATTCGAGAAACTCCTTGACCAGATCGCGCTTGAGTACCGTTGGCATAAGTTAGACTCTTCGATCGTTTAGAGGCGGGCGTTGCCTGCCGTTTCGATCTTCGCGATCTTGAGGCGGCGGGCAACGCCCGCCTCTAAACATCACGATTAAGTGGCGATTATAGACGAAGTTTGACGAGAAAATACGTTATTCGTAGCGCAGGCACTCAATTGGATCGAGGCGCGAGGCTTTGCGCGCGGGCCAGACGCCGAAAATCAGACCGACTCCAACCGAGACCGCCAGCCCGGATGTAACCGCCCACGTGGGGATTGAGGCCGGCAGTGAGGGCACGAAGAACATGACGACCTGGCTGGCGACGATTGAGAGCAGAACGCCGAGGACTCCGCCAAGCAGCGTCAGCGTCATCGCCTCGAACAAGAATTGATGAACGATGTCGCGGCGGCGCGCGCCGATTGCTTTGCGTACGCCAATCTCTTGCGTTCTTTCCGTGACTGAGACCAGCATGATGTTCATCACACCGATGCCGCCGACCATCAATCCCACGCTGGAGATCGCGATGGCGATGATGCCAATCATGCCGAAGATTTGATCGAACTGCGTGATGAACGCGTCAGCCGTCTTAACGTCGAAATTGTTAGGCTCGGAAAACTTCACGCCGCGACGCCTGCGCAAAACCTCCTCGATCTGGTTCATCGCCTCCTGCGTCCCCTCGGCGCGCGCGCGCATGACCAGCACCAGATAGTGGCGCGCGGGCGCGACCTGCAAACCGGTGTGAAAAGGAATATAGACGGCGTTGTCTTCATCGTTCTCGCCAAAGAATGTCGCTTTGCGCTTGGCGAGGACGCCGACGATCTCCCAGGGGTAGCCGCCCATCTTCACGTGCGTGCCGGCAATGCCGGTATCCTTTTCGGGGAAAAGCGCCTGCGCGGCGTTTACTCCGATGACCATCACATTCCGATGATTGAGGTCGTCTTGTTCAGAAAAAAAGCGGCCCTCGCGCAAGGTGGCGTTTGTGATGTCTCCATAGTTTGCACTTACGCCCTGCGTGTTGCCGCGGCGATAGGTCTTGCCGTTGTTGATGATTGTATCGTCAAAGCCGCAGCCGTAACAGCCCACGTTGGGTGAGCGAGTCGCAACATCCTCGACTGCCGAAGCCTGCGCGCGAATCGCTTCGCCGTCCTCGGGAGTCAGCGGCTTGCGTGCGCGCTCGCTCTGGTCGCGCTCGCCGACCTGCGGGCCCGTCGTCAGGTGAAATGCATAGATGTTAGTTGAGCCGTACTCCTCGACAATCTTAACAATGTTTCCGCGCATTCCGGTGAGGATCGAAGCAACGACAATAGCGACCATGACGCCAATAACAATGCCGAGCACCGTGAGCGCGCTCCGGAATTTGTGCGCGCGAATACTGTCGAGCGCCATTAAGAGCATCTCGCGCGGCACAAATTTTGGCAATCGCAATTTCATTATCGTCAAAGTTCACACTCGCATCTCAGTTGCGCGTAAGAGCGATGATCGGGTCCAGGCGTGACGCCTTGAATGCGGGATAGATGCCCGCGATCATGCCGACTCCAGTCGAAACACCGAGCGCCAGCGCAATGTAGCCGACCGTGATCGTCATCGTGATCGGCGTCAGGACAGTGACAAGCCACGAAATGCCCGCGGCCGCGAGCAGACCAATTACGCCACCCAGCGCGCACATCAATGATGACTCAATCAGGAATTGCAGCAGCACCTGCTTGCGCCGGGCGCCAAGAGCTTTGCGCAATCCGATCTCGAACGTTCGCTCCGTAACCGATACGAGCATGATGTTCATGACAACGATACCGCCGACGACTAAGGCGATTAGCGTGATCGGAGTGACGACGACAGCAATAGCGCCGGTGAATTGATCGATTTGACTGCCAAGCGCCTCAGTATTAACGATACCAAAGTCGTCCTCTTCACTCCCCACAAGTTTGTGGTAATTACGCAACGCCCGCCGCGCGTCTTCGATCGTCAGTTGAAAAGTTTCGCGTACCTGCCCTTTGCCGTGGATTTCCAGATCGAGATTGCGACCGTACAAGCGCTGGTACGTCGTCAATGGGATATATACTTGTTTGTCGACCAACTGACCAAAGATTGGACCGCGTCGTTCCTCGATACCAATGACACGCATCGGCAATCCTGCTACTTTGAACTCCTTGCCGATAGCGTCCGTGTCCGGAAAGAATTTGTCTTTGATATCTGCGCCGATCACGGTTACGAGCCGCGAGTGCTCGACGTCCTCGGGCTGAATGAAACGGCCGTCCGAGATGTTCTTGTCCTCAATCTCGGCCATGTTGGCGGTCACACCAAAAATGATACCGCCGTAGAAGGTCTTGCCATCCTGTTCGAACTTTGTTCCGCGCCCGGATTGGGCCCCCACACTCGAGCACGTCTCGCAATACTGCTGCAGCCACTCCATGTCTTCCCACTTGAGCCGCTTATTGCGATGGTTCATTCGTTCCAGCTCTTCTTCAGACAGCTCGCCCTGGCTGGCGATGCGCGCAATCATGAAGTGATTTGCGCCCAGCAGCCTTGTTACCTTTTCAACTACATAGGTGTTGAGTCCTGAGATGGCCGCGCCGACAACGACGACCGAAGATACGCCGATGATGATGCCGATAAGCGTGAGAAATGCGCGCAGCTTGTGCGCAAAGATCGATTGTAAGGCGATCTTCAGAGCGTCCGAGTAGAAGGAGAATACGGCTTTCATCGGAACAGTGGCAGTGCGCAGGTTTATTGACCGCAACTCGCTGTACGATAGATTTAGCGCGAAAGTTTGGACAGAAGGTTTCGGTGCATTGCCAGTGCTCTCTCTTCTGTCTCTCTGTGCTGAGAGCTAGCTGTTACGATGATTCACTTCAGAGGCACAGCGCGGCCGTTAGCAGCAACCAAACGAGGCCCGCAGGGCCGGCAGTTAATAGCCACGTCCGTAAGCGTGGACGAAGACCGGCAAAAGTAAATTCAGGCCCGCAGTTCCGGCACCAGGTTAGCAACTCGCGTGTGCCGCACTTTCGGCGCTTGCCCCTCGGTGGGACTTCGTAACCCCGCGCTGACGCACGGGGCTACTACATACCGCCGCTTCGCGGCTGGTTGAACAGTAGGTCCCATGTCCAGCGAGAACTTTGTTCAAAAACAGAAGTCGCGAACTTGTTACACAGATGCGAGCCCATTTTCTTAACGTTGGAATTCGGGATTCATTAACAATCAGCTTAGCTCACTCGTGGGCTGCTGGCCCGGCTTCACCGCAAACTTATCCGCCCAGTGAATCCGTCCAGTGACTTGCATTACCACAAACAACGTGACGACCGAGCCGATCGTGATTGCCAGACCGGTGAAGCCTTTCAAGAAGAACGCGTAAGAGAACATCACGAGGTAGACAAACTGCGCGATGGCCGCCTCGCGACTGGCAAACTGCATCCCGATCACCAGACGCAAATAGCTTACGACCAGAAAGACAGAGACCACGGAGGAGATGGCAAAGGCCGTATGGATCGAGACATGATCCACCAGGTAGGCCAACAGCAAATGAAAAGAGAAGAACGCGGCGGCGAGGAAGAAATAATTCATCGGATGGAGCTCGATGCCCCGCATCGTCGTGATGATGAACATCAGGAAGAAGAAGAAAAAGAGCGAGACTGGCGCGAAGAAACTGATCTTTCCGGCGAGCGGTCCCGGCTGCAACTTCTCAGGCATGACCATCGCAATCTGAAAACCAGAGACCAGGTTCTTGTAGGACCAGCTCAGGTCCCAACCGCTGGCGGTCTCGTGTTTCTCTGAAGGCGAAAGCGTGTTGTCAGGAAAGTCTATGTCCTTGAAGTTCGTCTTCATATTGAGCGCAAAGTCGCGCACCTGCGTCACGTCATTGCTGCCAAAGCTGTAGCGCCACTCGTTCAATCCCTGCGAGTGGTAACCGACTTTCAACGTTGCAGTCTGGCCGGCTGCTACTTTCGCGACGCCGCTGGCGGTATTTTTCTCGTTCGTTACCGGCACGGGCTGGTCGTCAATCGTAAAGACGAGGTCGTCGTAGATGGCTTTCGAGGCCGGAAAGTCGAGCGTGAAGGTCACCGACTGTTCTTTGTCGGACGGATTGTGAAATGCGTAGACACCGCCGAAATTGACTTTGTAAGTGCTGTACCAAAGCAGCCCTTTCTGCCGGTGCTCGAGGTTGAGCGCGACATCGATGTGGCTGCTTTCCAGCGTGAGCGGAACGTCGACTTTCTCTTCTACGTTGCGCACAATCTTCTTGCCGTTCTCGGTGCTCTCTTCTCTTTTTGTGTTGACCTGCTGAAACGATGCGGCGGGTGGCGCCTGGTTCTGCGGCGTGCCCCAGGTTGAGGCCACACGGTTTTCCGAGACGGCATTCAGATCGTAGGTGCGCGAAAAAATTGTGCCGCCAAGAATGGCCCAGGCAACCGACGCACAAACGAAGATGAACACGATAGCAACAATTCGCTTGACCATG
>WNGD01015710.1_pt1 | contig 13511 bp, 8 predicted proteins | sample 5400671 | NCBI WGS metagenome assembly WNGD01 (sample SAMN13153369, study PRJNA577476) | soil metagenome | isolation source: 40 cm soil or saprolite under grassland replicate 2 | place: USA:California | collected 2016-06-15
CGGTGACGAACTCGGATGCGTCTATCTGGCCGCGGCTTCGGGTCCCCATTGGACCCGCAGGATCTCGGCAAGGATGCGATCCGGCAGACCTGAAACGACGACGCGCGGGAGTCTGGGCATTTTCGCCCCCTATTGCAGGGAAATTCGGTGAACGTGTGAGACTGTCCCCTTGTTTCTTTTTACTGCCGGTAGGCGCGGTCGAGGGTGCGGTACTGGATGGCCTCCGAAACATGGCAGGCCTGGATCTTCTCGTTGCCTTGGAGATCCGCAATCGTCCGCGACACCTTCAGGATGCGGTCGTAAGCCCTCGCTGACAGGCCGAGCTTCGTGATGGCGTTCTCCATCTGCTTCTCGCTTTCGGCATCGAGCTTGCAAAAACGGCGCAGCGTCCGTGGCGTCATCTGCGCGTTGCAGTAAAGACCGAAGGGCGCCAGCCGTCGGAACTGTTCCTCCCGCGCCGCCAGAATCCGCCCGCGAATCGCCGCCGAATCCTCTCCTGCCTCTTCCTGCGCCAGCTCTTTGTATCTCACCGCGGGCACCTGAATGTGCAGGTCGATCCGGTCCAGCAGCGGCCCTGAAATTCTTGCCAGGTAGCGCTGGATCAACGGAGGCGTGCAGCTGCATTCGTGCAGGGGATCGCCAAAAAAGCCGCAAGGACACGGGTTCATGGCCGCGGCCAACATAAAACGCGCTGGGAACGTCAGCGACATCGAAGCGCGGCTGATGGTCACCTCCCAGTCTTCCAGAGGCTGCCTTAAGACATCGAGGACATGACGCTGGAATTCAGGCAACTCGTCCAGAAAGAGCACGCCGTTGTGCGCCAGGCTCACTTCGCCCGGCTTGGGGACCGTGCCGCCGCCGATGAGCCCGCCGTTGGAGATCGTGTGATGAGGAGCCCGAAAGGGCCGCGTTCCAATGAGCCCCTCTTTCTCCGACAGCAGCCCGGCAACCGAGTGGATTTTCGTGGTCTCGATGGCTTCGTCAAAGCTCATCGGCGGCAGAATCGTCGGCAGACGGCGCGCCAGCATCGTCTTCCCGGACCCCGGCGGGCCGATGAGGATGATGTTGTGCCCCCCCGCGGTTGCCACCTCCAGGGCCCGCTTGGCCTGGTATTGACCCTTCACGTCCTTGAAGTCGACCTCGTACGTGCTCTTGCGGGTCAATAACTGCTGACGGTCGACCACAAGCGGTATCCAGGGCTCTTGTCCATTGAGCAACTGGACAACATGCGAGAGCGAACGGACGGGAAATGCCCGGACGCCGTCGACCACCGCCGCCTCACGTGCATTCGCCTCCGGGACGACCAGATGATCCATACCTTCATCCCGCGCCATCACCGCCATGGAAAGAGTCCCCTTGACTGGACGGAGGGAACCATCGAGCGAAAGCTCCCCCAGGAAGAGATACTTGGACAGATTCTGAGCGCGAACGCATCCCGCAGCCCCCAGAATCCCGATCGCCATCGGCAAGTCGAAGGCCGACCCTTCCTTCTTCACGTCCGCCGGAGCCAGGTTGATCGTGATGTGCTGCTTGGGAAGCATGTACCCGCAGTTGCGCAACGCCGCCTTCACGCGCTCGCTGCTCTCGCGCACGGCAGTGTCCGGAAGCCCTACCGTCATCAGCGCCAGCTTCTCTCCGGCGCTCAGATCCACTTCCACCGAAACCGGATAAGCCTTGATTCCAAAAACGGCGGCCGATTGGACGCGAAAGAGCATTCTGCGGCTCCTGTATCTTATCCAACGGGAAAACCTGGTTTTGAGCGAAGAATTCTTCGGCTTTGCTCACTTCGCGCCTTCGCGGTGCGATCCTGGCCTGGATTTGGGCGCGCCTGACCAGAGCGGAGGGGCGGAGTAGCAAGGGAACGGAGGAGAAGAGGGAGAAAAGGGCGGAGCAGAAAGGAATCACGTCTGCCCCCAGGGTCTCGGCAAAGTCGCCAATTCCCCAAAATGACAAATGACCAATGACCGATGATAAATGACAAATAGACTGGGGCGGCCTGCCCCCGGGATCATTGGTCATTGGTCATTTTCGAGCCAAGTGCCGAGGATTTCCTGCAACGACTTCGCCGTTGCCATGCCTCTACCACCTTGCGCCGCCCAAATCCCCGGGCCAGACAAAACGCACGTCGCGGCAGTCGTGCGGCCGCAGACGTCACACGTGATTAGGGGTCCTCCCCGGTGCAGACAGGATCAACGGGCATTATGGCCTCGCAGCTTGCTATAATTCCGCTTGGAGATCGACCTTTCATGAAAATGATTGGGATAGCGATGACACTGCTGCTCTTTCATTGCCCATAATCTGATGGGTCTGGTGCGGCTAAATGAGGGCAAGGCAGCCGAAGCACGACAAGCCTTCGAACAGGCAACACGTATCAATCCCAGATATGCACCGGCTCATGTGAACCTGGGCAACACGTTAGCCACGCTGAAGCAAGAGAACGCAGCGCTGAAGGAATTTCTCGCGGCCATTGCCCTTCAACCAAAGGACCCTCTTGCCCTTTACAACATAGGACTGATCTACGGCAGACAGGGGAAATTTGAACCAGCAGCCAGATACCTCAATCGTGCTCATGCTTTGGCTCCGGACGACAAGGGGATAATGCAGGCGCTGGCCGGCGCGAGAATTAGTTCTGGCATGAAGCCAGAGGCTGAGGCACTGATCAGCCAAATGGCCACGCGGGGCCAGCTTAATTCCCAACTCCGTGAATCCCTGGCTGTGCTCTGGCTTGAAAATGGCGAACCCGCCAAGGGGGTTAAGTTGATAGAGCAAGATCCCGAACGCGCGTCACGGTTTTACGAACTGGGCTTCCAAAAGGCGAAGACTCTATTTGATGAGGGCACCTACGCTGAGTCTGCTCGCGTTCTCGAAGCCATCCGGGGATTGCAATCTCCCGGTGCTGAATTCCATGACTTGCTGGGATCGGCTTATTATCTCCTGGATGACCCGAAGAAGTCTTCGGATGAGCTGCAGGAAGCGGTCCGCCTGGAGCCCATGGTTCCTGAACACTACTTCAGACTGGGAATGGTCTTCCTGAAACACCGAACGACTGAACCGGCAATTTACGTCTTTGAAAACGCTCTCAAAGCTCGCCCGGATGTGCCCAAACTCTGGATGGGGCTGGGGCTGAGTTACTATCTAGCCAGCAAGTTAGAGCAGGCGGAGAAGGCGCTACGCCAGGCACTTGCACTGGATCCTAGATATGAAACGGCCTATATCGTGTTAGGGGACTTGCTTTCCCAGGCTGGCAAGGTGGACGAAGCTGTCGAGGTTTTCCGTAAGGCCATTGATGTACGGCCTGATTTGTACTTGCCCTATTATTACTATGGCCAGGCTTCGGCACGTCAGGGAAAGGAAAATTGCGAAACCGGTATCCAGATGCTGAAGAAAGCCATTGCGCTCAATCCTTCTTTTGCTGAAGCACATTACGAGTTAGGAAAGGCGCTGCTCCAGGCAGGTAGGATAAACGATTCCCTTGCGGCATTGAAAAAGAGTCTGGACCTCAAACCTGAGCTGGCCCAATCTCACTATCAGCTGGGACAGCTCTACCGAAAGCTTGGCAACCCAGCTCTGGCCTCTGAGCACTTTCGGTTGTTCGAGGCCACAAGCAAAAAAGAGGCCCCTGAGGACTTAATTCAGCGCCTGGATTTCCAGATCGAAAAGTAACGAGCTGTTTCATCGAACATACACGATAGAAGAGCATGTCGCCCAGCCCTGTCGCCGTTACCATTGTTCCGTACCCTCTGAAGAATAAGAGGTGCTGTGGACTTGTCCTGCTGCTGGCAAGTGCTGTTCTCGGAACGTCTATGGAAACAGTTTCTCAGGAACGGCAGATGCTGATTCCGGGCTCTCCCGAAAAATCTGATGTCGCCCTTGCCAAACAGATCACCGCTCTCGAAGCCGAGTTGAAATCTCGCCCCACAGACCTCGAGGTTCTGTTGCGGTTAGGCAAGCTGTTTCACCAGCAGGGTACCTTTCAAAAATCCATCCCGCTCTTCGAGAGAATCATTGTTCTTCGGCCAAGGCACTTGGAGGCGCACATACTCTTGGGTATGGATCGGTTTCATGCCGGTCGGGTCAGAGAAGCCATCGACTCGCTTCAGCGAGCGGTTGAGCTGGATTCCCTCAACGCAGAAGCAAATTTCTATCTAGGCCTTTGCTTTCTCTCCCTCGATCGGGAAGACGAGGCGACCAAAGCGTTTAAACGACTGGCGTCGCAGGCACCGGCCACGGTGGACGAACTTTACCTCCTGACAAAAGCCTATTCACGGTTGTCTTCGGCCATGTTAAGCCAGCTGGCAACGCTGGGGGAGAACTCGTATCGAATGCATCAGGTTCGAGGAGAGTACTTCGATTTGCAGAACAATCCTGATCAGGCAATCAAAGAATACGAGATGGCGGTTCAATTACGTCCCGACCTCCCTTCACTACATTATGTATTGGGCAGCGCTTACTGGAAGCGTTCGCAATTGGACAAGGCGGCGGTGGAATTTGGTCGGGCCATTGAACTCGATCCTCGACATTTCCTGGGACATTATAAACTTGGCATGGTTTTACTGGAGCAGAATGATCCGCTCCAGGCCGTAGCGGAGTTTCGCACTGCCTTAGCCGAACAGCCAGGTCTAAATGATGGATACCTGGGATTGGGCAAAGCACTCTTCAAGCTGGGCGAAAACGAGGCCGCGGTGCCTCAACTGCTGCGTTACGTCCAGCTCTCTCCCCTGGATCCCACCCCGCACTATCTGCTATACCAGATCTTTCGCAGGCTCAACAGATCTGAAGAGGCGCGGCATGAGTTGGCGGCCTTCGAAGAAAAAGAGAAAAAAGCAAAAGCCAGAAAATCCGGCAAAATTGAAGAAGGGACAGTCGCTGTTCCTTGATCAAAAAGATGTCCCAAGCTAATGAGCCGGTTATGTCGGGCCCAACAAGGACTGCCCACGATTACCGCAAAACGCCTCCCACATTCGGACGGCACCCACTCGGATCCGGAGTGTGGGAGCCGCTGAAATCAGCATTAAAATTTCAGAACACACGAAGGGATGCGCACCCTCACCCCGGTAGATGAGCCAGGGTGTAAGAATGCGCGGGTAGCTCGAAGGTCATACGAGCTCCCGCCTTGGGCCGCTCGAGAGACTGGGGGATCACCCGTTTCGGTGCCTCAAAGCTGTTATGGGCCTTCAAGTCCGGTCCCGTCATTACCTGGCACTCGCTCACTCGCGTGGGCGCGCCCTCACGCCACATGACTTCCACTTCGCGGGCCTTGATCAGGTCGCGATTCAAGATGAACAGCGTCGTCGAACCACTCTCAGGGTCGAAGGTTCCAGCTATGTCGACGTAGGGCACGCTCCCAATCTCCGGCACCTCATAGGTCTCTGACTCCACAACCAGGTTGAGCGCATTGCCGCGCCCATATTTCAAAGCCCAGGCATACGGGTAGTAGATCGTTTGTCGTAGCACGCCGTCAGCGTTGGTCACCAAGGGTGCGATGTCATTAACAAGTTGGGCGAGACATGCCAAGCGTACTCGGTCGGAATGACGCAGGAGTGTGATGATAAGTCCACCCACGACTAAGGCGTCTTCGAGGTTATACACCTCCTCGACAAGATGGGGAGCCTCCTTTCGTTGCCCGTTCATGTCTGCCTCAGTATTCTTGCGGTACCACACGTTCCATTCATCGAAGGATAGCCAAAGCTGTTTCTTGCTCCGCTTGCGACCACGCACCATATCGCACACAGCAATGATTTCTTCAATCTGCCGGTCCATCATCAGGTTTATAGCCAGAAATTTCGAACTATCGCCTCCCGTCTCAAGGCCGTTACCAAAGTAATGGTGGAGCGAAATCGCGTCCACATCGTCGTAGCACTCCTCGAGCGTCTGGCGGTCCCATTCGAGATAGGTCGGCATGGTAACCTCACTGGAGCCGCAAGCAACCAGCTTAATCGAAGGGTCCACCGTGCGCATTTGCAGGGCGGCATCTCGGGCCTTGAGGCCATACTCCTTGGCCGGCATGTGGCCGAGCTGCCATGGGCCGTCCATTTCATTCCCAAGGCACCAGTACTTGATGCTGTATGGTTTCTCGACAACGTGTTGGCGACGCAGATCGCTCCAGCGCGTCCCACCCTCCACATTGCAGTATTCCACGAGGTTCGCGGCTCTTTCCGGCGTCCCTGTGCCGAGATTGACCGCTAGCAACGGTTCGGTCCCGACGGCCCGACACCACGCGAGGAATTCGTTGGTTCCGAACTGGTTGGATTCAATCGAATTCGAGGCGAGATTCAGGACGCGTGGTCGGTCTTTCTTGGGCCCCACGCCATCTAGCCAGTTGTAGCCGGATACGAAGTTGCCGCCCGGATAGCGGATGATGGGGACACCGAGCTGACGAACCTCTGCCAGGACGTCTTTGCGGAATCCATCTGGGTCGGCCAGCTTCGACCCGGGCTCATAAATGCCCCCGTAAATGCAGCGCCCGATATGTTCCACAAACGAGCCAAAGAGCCTCCGGTCCAAGCTCGCCACGGGTCGCGCAGGGTCTACGATGACCCGAGCGTGGGTTGAGGTGCGGGTCTGAACCTGGGCCGCTCGGCCTACCCAAGAGTCTGCTGTCAACGCGACACCCGTCACGCCCACTTGCCTTAGGAACTGCCTTCTGCACATGCTCGCCATGTTGCGACTCCCTCGCTGATCAGACAAGAATCGACCCGATCACAAATCAGGGCTCTTTGACGAGTTCCACGATGTGCTCGCCACCGGGGACGTCAAACCTGCCGAGGCCTCTGGCCATGCCTACTTTGCCTGCCGCCCTGCCGTCGATTCTCAGGTTGACTTCGCCAGAGTCGAATTCGGCGGTAGTCACCTGGACGGGCTGTTCACCTTTGATGGTGAATGAAAGCCTTGAGGACCTTTGCTCATATTGCCGCACCACCACCGCGCCGTTGGCCTCAAAGCGAAGTCTGCCGTCACGCTTAAGCTCTGTTCTTCCTGGACCAATGGCAATGTCATAGCTGTGGTTTTCCCAAATGGCGCCACGGAACTCGCCGCCTGTGGGAGGGTCCAATGCCCCAAATCTCAAGCCCTCCCAAGGGTTCTGGTCAATGTATTGTTCGAGGGCCACGAGGCAAAGCAGCGTACCCCAGGTATAGTGCTTGTCGCCGCCACCGTTGCCGCCCCAGGCGTGGTATTGTTCGTTGTTGTGCTGGTTGATTCTCCAGTCGTCCATAAAGAGGTCGTAGCTCTTCTGGGCGTATTGCAAAGCAACCTTGTCAAACCTGTAGCGGTTGATGCCTTCGTAGAGCATGTAATTTGTTGGGCCCCAAATGTCACCCCGCCAGTAAAATTGATCGGGGAACGCCGGATCGTTGCGAGCGATCGTCGGTGCAACGTATTTCCCCCAGAACTCCTTTGGGTTTAGCAGATGCTCTTCGATCATTCGCTTGGCTTGTTCAGGCGTAGCAATGCCAGCAAACATGGGATAGAAGTTGGTCGGCGAAAGCCGTTTGGAAAAGTGTCCGTCCCAGAATCGGTTTTCGTAGATACCGTCCTGGTCGTTCCACAGCTTCTCGCGAACACGTTTCTTCATGGTTTCGTATTCCGCCGCCAGTCTCTGGCTATCCTCCGTTTTGCCGAGCAGGGCCGCAATTCGCGACAGACATTCTGCATCGAGAGCGTAGAGGGAATTCAGCCCAACATCGTGGAGGTTCATGGTATAGGTATGGGAGTCGTAGTTAACCTCATCATACATGGGACTGTCGTCCAAGCCTGTTTCATATTTGGCTGCCTGCATGAACCCTCGACCTCCAGTCGAGTCCATGGAGCCGCGATCGCTGCCCCATTCCAGCAAGCCGTCGCGATTACCATCCCGCCATGGTTGGCCATCACCCCGATCAGCCAACCACCAATCATGCCACCTCTTAAGCCGTGGGTAGGCCCACTCCAGCATTTCTCGGTCCTGAAACCTCTGATAAACTTTCCAAAGGCAGTACGAGCCCACTGGCGGCTGGGAACGGTCTGGTGTGATACCAGACCCTGCCGCGATGTTGGGTACGAGGCCCGTTTCAGTTTGAGCCAAGAGAATTGCCTTGATTGCTGCTGTGGTTTGAGCTTTGTCTTCCACACTGGTCAGCAGAGAGCCGAAAAAACAGTCCCATTCTCCGACCACCCAGCCTCCCCAAGTGCGCGCCCATTGACGACTGATGCTGGGAAAGATCAGCCCGTTTGAAGGGGCGTAAATAGCGTTCCAGAACATGTTGTTACCGATGGCTTCCGGGGCGCCCTCGAATAGCCCTTGAACGCCCGGTCGGCTTCTGGTGTAAGCCTGGGACTTTTCGTCGAGGATGTTATCGACCGTGTTCGCTGCGAGTAAACCTTTTGCTTTGGTGAGCAGTGCATCCTTATCCCAGCCCAGAGCAGCCACGAAATGGGCAGTCTGCAACTCCCCGGTGGTGAACTCGAGTCCAGCGGTTCCTCCTGCCTGGTCAGCCCCCGGAGCGGAGGCTAGCTTTCCGCTCGCACTCATGTTCTCACGTAACTGTGCAAGCGATGGATAAAGTCCACTCCCGACCGTTGGCCGGTCCACTATGACCAGGAAACGTGCTGTCGGACCGAAGACCCTTTCGAAGAATCGCTCACCGGCTATCGCCTGATTGGATTCGGTCAACGAGAAGAACCCTTTTGCGTTCCCCATGTGACGCCAAGAAAGGGTAAGTAGGTCTCAATCACGATTTGAAAATCTTGAGCCGCCTTCACGCGGCCAACAACTGTGGTTTGGTCGAGGCGAGACCACTCGAAGCTGATCTGAGCCTCACGCGGGGCATGACGCCACGCTATCTGGCAATAGGATGAGTCGGGCGCATGAGGACCCACTTGGGCCACAGCATTGAAGATGTCAGAGCCGTCGAGGAAGTTGCCGCTCCGCGACCCAAGACGCAAGGCAAAAAAAGCAGGTTGCTGAAAGGCTTTGGCGAGAAAGACAATACCATTCCAGGCATCCGGGTCCAGTGCTCCAATTGATACACTGTCAAATGCCGGAGAGGACTGGGAAAAATGATGAGATGCCAGTGCCAGGAAGAAAAGGGTTGAGGTAACTAGAAACAAACAGCTCCGCAACAACCTTTCCTTTAACCTTCGTTTCCTTTCGAGAGTCATTTCTAACAACCTTCAGGGAAATTTCCGCATTCAAATGCGCTATCTAATACCAATTTGCATTCACATTGTTATGGGAAGTTCTTAGAAATTCGGATACAGCCCCTCACACCTAGCCCTCTCCCTGAGGGGTGGTCATGTCCCATATCTTTTTTGCTGGACACAGGGGTGTCTGAAGGCCGCACGCCAAGCGAGTTTTCAGCCCTCAAGGGGCTGCGGATTGTAGCCCAAGGCAGGCGCGTTAGCGCGCCGCCCTGGGTAGAAGCAAGATCCGAGTTGACCCCTTTCCCCTGCCCCAAGTCTTGGAGTCCGGTGAAACGCGCTCCCAGAGCGGGGAGAGGGGGTTGACGCAGGCGCCCGGAACCAACCCTGAGATCCCCCGTGTCCAGCCGCGTGACTTGTGGATCCAAGACCAGCCCTGGGGAAGAGGGTGGCCGAAGGTCGGGTGAGGCAAATTATCCGCGTCAAAAATAGATTTTCAGCCCGAACTGGATCTGACGGGGCCGGCTTCCAGCGGCGAGGCTGGTAATGGTCCCCTCCCCGCAGCCACCGTCGCACAAGAAAGCGTTCGGTAGTCCGAAGTTCACGTTATTGGGAAGGTTGAAGAACTCTGCCCGGAACTGGACAAAGCGAGACTCGGTCCAAGGGAAGTTCTTCATGAGAGAAAAATCCCAGTTACGGAATCCCGGACCCCGCAGGATGCCATAACCCATGTTTCCGATCACGTTGACGGGTGGCGCCACAAAGCAACCCGGATCAAACCAGCGGTCGATGGTGGGGTCCGACAGCTTGCCGCTGCAGGTCGTCCGGTTAGGAACGTTCGGCTGGCCGTTATCCAGGGTGCTGGTAATGCTGGGCTGGAAGGGGAAGCCACTCATGTAGGTCGTGATCCCACTCACTTGCCAGTTACCCAGAACGCCATTGGTTATTGAATTCCAGCTCTGACCAAAATGCTTTCTGCGACCAAAAGGCAGCTCGTAGCTGTAGCTAACTACAAGCCGCTGCGGGGTGTCAAACGCGGCGGGCGACTTACCACCCATATAGTTGTCCGGATCCGCGTGATTGACACCCCGCTGTAAGACCTTCGACACCGTATAAGAAGTCAGGAACTGCAGGCCGCCGGAGAAGCGTTTCTCGATTTTCAATTGCAACGAGTGGTAGTGAGAAACTCCGGCATTGAAACCTTTACCGAAGGTTCCCATCTCTGGATCGATCGAGTAGTAGGGCCGTCGCTCTTGTAACGACAGAGGTCTGCCCGTCACCGGATCGGTGAGATTTTGGCCCGGCGCGGGGAAATTGCCAGGAACGCCGATGAAGATGGCATTAACTGAGTTTCCGACATAGGCAGCATCCACCAGGAGGTTTGGGGTTATCGAACGCTGAAGGTTGAAAGACCACTGATAAGCTCGGGTCATCTTGAGATTGGGATCCATCCACACCGGATTCCCTTTTGGAATGAGGTGCCCGTCGGGTGCCCCAGGTCGCGGCTCAACCGGAGGCAACGGAGGAAGCCCCTGGCTGATTGTAGGGTCGGTGGCGGGATTAAGACTGACATTGTTGGCCGGCGTGAGGGCCTGTGCTTGGACGAAGGGATAGTTGTCATTCAAGGTGCCCAATTGGCCGCCGAAACCCGGCGAGAAATAGGAGATGCCGAAGCCACCTCGAAGAGCCGTCTTACCTCGGTCGGGCGTGTAGGCGAACCCAACGCGCGGTGACCAATCTCTGAGGTCCGGGTTCACGCCAGCTGCGCAACTCGTTGCTACACAGGCCAGCAGAATATCTCCAGTGGCCAGGTCAAAGTTAGCCTGGTTATTGTGAGCGTCCTTGACCGGGCTGTAGTATTCCCAACGCAGACCTAAATTTAAAGTCAGCTTATCATTCACCCGGATGTCATCCTGACCGAAGAAAAAGAACTGGCTGGTTCTACCCGAGGGGTAAGTGGTCATGGCGGCGCGGCTTCCAAGAGTGTAATAGCCGAGGAGCATGCTGGCCAGCCCCGAACCGCCAGCTGTACCCAGGTCGCTGGTGAAGTTCTGGTCAAAGTCAAATTCGCCGACGGGATTGGATGTCTGGAAGAGTTCGGCACGAACGCGGCGGACGTCGGCCCCGACCTTTAAGGTGTGCTTGCCGCGGATAAACGTCATGTTATCCACCCACTGAAAAATGGTGTCATGTCGAAAGGTGGGGGCAAACGGCGTGTGTCCGAGAGCGTTGAAGCCGGAAATCACTATCCGAGCCAAACCACCACAGAATCCGCAGAAGGTGTTAATGCCCGGTATTCCAACCTCGTCCGAGGTTTTCAGGTTCTGATCGAAGGGGAACCAATCGGTACGCACCCGGTTCACACCGAACCGGAATTCATTAATGGTGTGTGGACTGAAAGAATGAACTTCACTAATGGCAACATTTTGATTCCGTGTATCTGCCTTCGCGGCGAGGAAAGGGTCGCCCCCGACAACCGTGCCAAGAAAGGGCGGATCCTCCAGTGTCGTGCTCAAAAAGCTGTAGCGGGTGAAAAACTGATCCTTGTCGCTGAAGCGGTGGTCAATCCGAACATCGAAGTTATCCACGTCGTGAGCTTGGGAGTGACTGCCATTAAAATTGGCTTGCCCGACCGGCACGTTCAAGTTGGGGGGCGGCAGCAGGGCCATAACCTTTGCCGAAGCAGGGTTTATCAGGTTCGGCGGAATCCTGTTGCCAGGAAAAGGTCGCGGATGGCCGGTCGCGGGGTCGATGTCAAAAGGATTATAGATCACCGGATTGCCCGGCTCTGAAAAGTCGCCCTGGCGCGGCAAGAGCGTTGGTATGGTCAGATTGGACGTTTCGCCCAAGCGGCTGCGAAAACCCTCATAGTCACCAAAGAAGAAGGTGCGATCCTTGACAACGGGTCCGCCAATGTTGCCGCCAAATTGATTCTGCCGAAAGGGTGGTATGGGCGTCCCCGCGCGGTTACTAAAAAAGTCATTTGCGTCCAGCGACGAGTTCCGGAGGAATTCGAATGCTCCTCCATGCAACTGATTCGTACCCGACTTGATCGCAATCTGGACATTGGCTCCGCCAGCCCGTCCGAATTCCGCTGAATAGTTATTGTTCGCCACCTTGAACTCCTGAATGGCGTCTATGGAAGGATTCACACTCAGAATGCTGAAGAAGGCTTCATTGTTAGTGATTCCATCAATCTGCCAGTTGTTCCCGTCAGATTGGATACCGTTTACATTGGTGTCAGAAATTCCCTGCGGATTGTCCGGGTTGATGTTCCCGCCCAGGCCCGCCGGATTGGGCACTGACCCGGTGTTCAAACTCACCAACTGAGCGAAATTTCGTACGTTGAGCGGCATATCCACAATCTGCTTGGAGTTAATGACCTGCGCTGACTCAGAGCTTTCTGTCTTTACCAGGGGTGCTTCTGCCATAACGCTGACACTCTCGCTCACCTCGCCAAGCTGTAACGCCAAATCGACTCGAGCCTTTTGGTCCACTTGAAGGGTAATGCCCGTCTGGGTGCTCTTCTTGAAGCCAACCTTCTCCGCAGTGACTTCGTAACTCCCGGGCAATAGGTACGAGACGATGTAATTCCCGTTTTCGTCGGTCTCAAAAGTCTTGGCGGTTTTGGTCCCTAGGTTCGTGATCGTCACCTGAGCACTGGGAACTGCAGCCCCGGAAGGGTCGATGACTTTTCCCAAAATCGTACCTGTGGTCATTTGAGCAAAAGAGGGTGTGGATAAGAGAATCAGAGTGGGCAGGAGTATGCATTCGAGCCACATCCCTGAACTCAGCGCCCCTGTTTTTGAAGCCGAGCGATCTCTTAGTTGGAACCAAGCTCTCATGATCTCCTCCGTGGTCAGGCCAGGGTTGTTAAATTAGTTTTGTTGCCAGGTTTGAGGATTATACTGCGTGCACGCCAATGAAAGTAAAGTATAGGACATTCTCTCTCGAGCGCAACGGAAGGTCTCGAGAGGCTCGAGAGGACAGCGGAGGTGAGAAGCTTGTTGGGCAAAGAAACGGGTTCGGCGCGCGGAAAGCAGGTTCCATGAACCCCCTCTCTGAAATATTCTCCCTCCCCAGCAGATGCGTGCGACATTGGGCGCCCCACTCGGACAGACATGGAGCGTCCGAGCTTGGGAGCGAGCTGGGCCGAAAACTCCAGCGGCCTTTGTTGGAAATCATCGCAAGGAATTGCCGCTGGCCTGCGGTGGCGCGCGCGGCAGGCCTGACTCTCCAGGTGTCTGAGAATCCGATCGACGACTACGGGATCGGTGATGATGGAGACTTATGTGGGGCTTCCACATAAGGGCCCGTCAGGAAATAAGGTGTACATTTTGCTGCTGGCCCCCAGGCCCGCTGGCAAGGCGCGAGCGACGAGCATACCCGGTGCG
>WNGD01004626.1_pt1 | contig 13509 bp, 17 predicted proteins | sample 5400671 | NCBI WGS metagenome assembly WNGD01 (sample SAMN13153369, study PRJNA577476) | soil metagenome | isolation source: 40 cm soil or saprolite under grassland replicate 2 | place: USA:California | collected 2016-06-15
TCCGGGCCGCCCAGGCAGCCGCGATCCTGGCGTGCGACTTCCTGCACGTTGACACCGTGTTCCTCAGGCGCCTGTACGTCTTGTTCGTGATGGAGATTCAGACCCGCCGCGTGCACATCCTGGGCGTCACCGCGCACCCCACAGGGTCCTGTATCGCTCAGCAGGCCCGCACCTGCTCCTGGAGCTCGGCGATCACGCGGGCCGATTCAGGTTTCTGGTCCGTGACCGCGACAGCAAGTTCACTGCGGCGGCCGATCAGGTATTCACCGGGAACGCCACGCGGGTCATCAAGACTCCGATCCAGTCAAGGACTGGCTCGGGAACGATCCATCGAGTGGGATGAGCAAGGCCGATGGAGACTCGCTGATCAACGGGAGCCAGATCCTGCAACTCTGTGCTGACCTGGCCAACGGCTCGAAGCATCTTGTACTAACAAGATCGCGTACTGGCGACACTTCCACGACGATCGCCCGAAACGACGTGACTGTCCGCCTCGGGACGGGGGGCTCAGCGCATCGTTTCTATGTCCAGTCCGCTGGGACCGAGTACGACGTTCTGCAGGTCGCCGAAGACGGCGTGGACGAGTGGTGCAAGTACCTCACTGCCAAGGGCTCATTTAGCCCTCTGGTTCGGTCGCCCGGCCCAGGGAAGACCTCTCAGTCTTTCACCAGGACCGGCACCGCTGGGCGTGGGCGGCTCTTGCCTCTCTCGTGCTGGGTGCCAGCCGTAAGCTGGGGCAGGGAGGCCCTTATCGGGTGCCTGGGCAGCCCGGCCAACCGCCTCGCGTAGTCACATAACCGTCGGCACTCTTGCAGTCCCAGCCGTTACAAACGATAAGTGTATATGCAACTATCAGTAGAGCCCGTCTCGTCCTGCAGAAGGAGAACCGTGCAACTTATCCTGTATAATCCAGCGCAGCTATACGATCGGGGTTACTGCGGCTACGCTGGAGGAATAGACATCTACCCCGTCGGGAGGGACGTTGGTCAAGGCACCGCCAACCCAGTGTGGCGCGCATACTGCACGGAAGGGTGGTGGACGCGCTGGGTCTGGTCTCAGCAGCAAGCCGTCGACTGGGCGGAAGAACACAGGCAAACCGGCAACCGAGATATTGACCGATTCGCAGGTCCTTTGAACGGCTGCACTATGAGCCTGCTGCTTGCGCCCCTGGCGGTCGCCAGAATTGCCTTCCGGCTTTCAGTCAGGAGCTGGCGCGAGCAGTTTCTGTAGATTGTCCCCGCAGACATCTGCGCTTCTGACTCGACCCGGTGTCAACGGAGCACGCGACTGCTAGTGGATCACCGCGTGCAGCATCAGGTGCAGCAGCCAGGCCGCACTTACGTGACCGCCAGCGACCACTACCGCCTTCACCGACACCACAGAGACCTTCAGCGACCCTGCTGCCACGAGCTACGGATTAGATGATCTGGGTGGTACTCATCTGCCTCACCCCTGAGGCATAGGATTGGAACGGCTTTAATAGATCGATACCTTGGTTAGGACTATTCTAGCTGCCGAGGCCGACAAGGCAGTGACCCTGCTGCGCATGTCCAGGATCGCCCTCGGGGCAGGCCCTTTGCTCGGTGCGGCACAAAAGACTGCCATCCGTAACCGGTGTGCCTGGCCTCACTGGATACCCGGATCGGCCTCACCGATGCTTGACCGGGCCGCCTGCCTGGTGGATCTCGGCCAGCTCTGGCCAGCCAGCTCTGGTTGCTCTGTTCTGGCCTGCAGTTGCCGAATCAGGCTGTATTTGGAAAACAAGCGCGGCGCCGCTGCGCGGCGCCGCGGGCCGGCACTAGCGCCCGGCCTCTGCCTTGGGGCCCGGCCTGGCGCGCGCCGGCCCCGCGCGATCAGCATGCCGATGATCAGCCAGGCTCACCCGGCCACGCAGCCCGGTGCCGCACGATGCCGTCTTCCTCGGCGGTTCATTGTCCCGCTCCCGGCCGCCGCCTCTAGGTCGCCCTGCGGACGTCGCTGCGCGATCGGCTTCGCCGAACCTAGACCTGGCACCCACTCGCACGGATCTGGGCGCCTGCGAGCAAGACGGACCAGAGCAGGACTCAGCAGCTCAGCGGAGCGGACCACCGTCGGTACCTGTGACTGCATGATCGCCCGGCTGCGGCCGTGTCCCTGGGTCAGCGTCGTGACCGCGCGGCCGGGCGGCCTTGATCCCGGCGGCGCCAGTGCGCCCCGGGCAAGGGTGCCTGCTGGCAGCGGGACTGGGTGGGGCGCTGGTCTCAGCTGGGGGTGAGGCGACCTGGGCGACGATCTGCGCCGCCAGCTCGTGGACCTTGACGTGGGTTCGCTGGGACGCCCGGCGCAGCAGGTCGAACGCCTCCTCGGGCCCGCCCCAACCATCGCGTTGTCACCTGGGGTCTTCTCAGCCTTGCGCGCAAAAGCTCCTGCTTTCAGTGGTGGGGATCGCTATCCAGTCCCTGCGCATCCGCTGAGAAGCCGTGGGTGTGCTGCGGTAGGTGATCGTCTCTTCGGTCAGCCGGTCGCATGAACGTTTCGAAGCGCAAAACGGACCCTAGCCCGGCTGGCGATTCGTGGCTTCATCTGGGGCGAGCCGCGTTAGGCGCGCGGATGGGTGGGTAGAGCAGCGGACCATCTGGAGAAGGGGGTGGACGTTATGAACCACATCGCGGACGGTGCGCAGCCGTCTCCCATCCAAGAACCCTCGGCTGGGGTGCTGGTCAAGCAGCTGTCGGAGCAGATCTCGGTGCTGGTGCGCGGTGAGCTGAAGCTCGCGCAGCTGGAGATGACCCGCAAAGGCAAGCAGGCCGGGATCGGCATCGGGATGTTCGGGGGCGGTGGCCTGGCCGCCTTATATGGCCTGGGCTGTCTGATCGCCTGCGTGATCATCGCCATCAGTGGGGTGCTGGCCGCGTGGCTCGCGGCCCTGATCGTGGGAGCGGCGTTGCTGGCGGTGGCCGGGATCGCGGCCCTGATGGGTAAGCGCCGCGTGCAAGAGGCTACCCCGCCGGTGCCCAACGAGGCCGTCGGCAGCGTCAAGACCGATGTCGAACACATCAAAGAAAAGGCGCAGCGATGACCACTAGCGGGCGGGCGGGAAAGCCCGCGCGGCGGCCCGCCGCTAAGGCAGGCGCCACATCAAGCGGCCCGCCAGCCGGTGCAGCGGCGACCGGGGGCGCAGCGGGAGCTGATCCACTATCCGCAGCAGAACAGGGGCCTGCTGAGGATCAGGCCGCGGTGAGGCAAGAGATCGAGCGGACCCGTGAGCAGCTCGGTGAGACGGTGGAGCAGCTAGCCGCCAAGACCGATGTGAAGGGCAAAGCGGCCGCCACGGCAGCCCGGGCGCGGGCGCAGGCCGCCGCCCAGGTCAGCAAGGTGCGCGGGCAGCTCGCGGGCAGGCCCGCGGCGGCACGCCAGAAAGTGGCGGCTGCGGGCGCCACGGCCAAGACCCAGCTGCAGGCACGGGCAGCCCCGCTGCGGGACGCTACCCCAGAACCTGTGCGGCGGGCGGTGGCGAAAGGTGCTGGCACCGTTAAGCAACGGCGCGCGCCGCTGGCGGTGGCTGCCCTCATGCTGATCGCCGGGTATGTGGCGCTGCGGTGGTGGAGGAAACGGTGATCAAGCTGTGCTGCAGGCCGGTCAGCAGCCTGGTCAGCTCGCTATATGGCATGCTCGCCGGTGCCATCGTCTACAGAATCTGGGTGAGCATTGAGCGGCACGATGATGCTCTGCAGGCGGCCCGCGCGCAGCGGAGCTGGCAACAGGCCGCCCTGGTTGCCGCCTTTCAGCAGGTGATCTCCGGTGCGGTCCAGGCCGCCCTCTTGCACCGCTCGGTCCCGCGCAGTGGCAAGCTCACCGGCATCGGGCCGGCCGGGGGCGGCCAGCAGCCGAAGAAGGCGGCCCGATCATGACCAGCGGGAACCGGCCAGGCGGCGCGGAGCAGGAGGTACCGCCGCCGGATAAGATCCCCGGCGCACCAGATACCCCGCTGGAGCTGGGGCGGGCAGGCTGGCGTGATCTGCTCAAGCGCAGCGCCAAGGAGTTCAAGGCCGACCGGTGCACCATGACGGCCGCCAGCTTGGCCTATTACTGGTTTTTGTCGCTGTTCCCGGCGCTGATCGCGCTGCTGGGGCTGGCCAGCCTCATCCAGGTCGGCGCGTCCACGGTGCAGCGGCTGGTCAATGGCCTGAACCATGCCCTGCCGCCCGGGGCGTCGAAGGTGTTCAGCGAGGCGGTCCAGTCGGCCACCAGCCGCTCGTCCGGTGGATCACTCACAGCGGTGATCATCGGTCTGGTAATCGCGATCTGGAGCGCCTCGGCCGGCATGGCCGCGCTGCAGACCGGCCTGGATATCGCCTACGACGTGCCGGTGGACCGCAAGTTCCTGGCCAAGCGGCTGTGGGCAGGCCCGCTCATGGTGGCGATGGTGGTGTTCGGCGGGATCGCTGCGGCGCTGCTCGTCTTCGGCGCGCCCCTGGGCTCGGCGATCGAAAGCCATGCGCCGGTCGCCGGGACCTTGTTCCTCATCGTGTGGACGGTGGTGCGCTGGCTGCTGACCCTGGCCGCTATCTCGCTGCTGTTTTCGGTCTTTTACTACTTCGGGCCGAACCGGGAATCGCCGCGCTGGCAGTGGGTCAGCCCGGGCGGGCTGATCGGCAGCGCGATCTTCCTGCTCGCCTCCCTGGGCTTTTCGTTCTACGTGGCCAAGTTCGGCCACTACGGCAACACCTACGGCGCCTTCGCCGGTGTGGTCATCCTCATCTTCTGGCTCTACCTCACCGGGATCGCCGTGCTGCTGGGCGCCGAGATCAACGCCGAAGCCGAACGGCAGGCCGCCGCCGAGGCAGGCCACCCCCCAGCCCAAGCCAGCGCCCAGCAAGTCCAGCAAGGCACCTAGCTCCCCATCCGGCCACCCAGCGCGCCTGCCACGGACACGCTTTGGCTTCCAATGGCGGGATGCCCAAGACCGGCCCGCTGACGGGGCTGCCCTCGGCTACCGCACGCGCGGTGGCCCTGGCGGATGAGCTGTGCTGGGACTCGCTGTCGCGCGGCGATGTCGCCGCGTTCGACGCCCAGGCCACGATCTTGGCTGAGCTGTGCCAGGTCGGTATCAGTGCCCGGCTGCTGGGTGATCGCTGACCGATCTGCCAGGGCGTGCCAGCACCGGGCCAGCATTAGCCCTGGTGCGGGGCGTCCGGTTTGGGACCTTCGGCCCTGGCTGGCCGCGGGATCGAGGATGCACTGTCTGGGCATGGATCAGGCCGCCAGCCCGGCAGCGCCAGGTGAGTTCACCCGGCTGGGCCGCGGCGAGTCGCTGCTGCTGCTGGCGGGCGTGCCGGTCGGGCGGCTGATCTTCACCGTCAACGCCCTGCCTGTCGTCCGGCCGATGAACTTCGCCCTCGTGGATGGACTGATCGTGCTGCGAACGGCCGCTGATACCACCGTGGCCCGCAAGGTCAATGACGTGATCGTCGCCTTCGAGGCCGACCAGCTCGACCCGGCGACCTCCTCCGGGTGGTCGGTCACCGTGACCGGCCGCGCGGCGCTGGTCGCCGACCCCGGCGCTATCGCCCGCTACCAGGCGGTGCCGCTGGTGCCATGGGCACCGGGAGTACGCGACCAGTTCGTGACGATCACCACCGAACTAGTCGAGGGCCTGCGCGTCCGCAGATCACCAGACAGCTAGCGACCGCGCTTCCGGCCGGTGGAGATCACAGAATCCCCCGCCCGGGGCCGGGCATTTGGAGGGCGACGCACCAGCCCCGGGCCATGGGGGGCGATGGATGAACGTTTACCCACCGCAATGAACAGCCAATCAGGTTTTACCCGGCCTTTGCCCGCCGTTCACGCGGGGACGCAATCAGCTGGTAAGGGTCGTGCCGACCCGGATCGAGTGGGTCAGAAGGTGGTCCACGCTACGGATGTGTTAGCGATGCGGCAGTTGTCCAGCAGGCCTAGCTGCTGCCGCCCGTACGGCTATACGCTGTGTGATCACGGTTGACGGAACAGCCAATGTTTGAACATGCCCGGCCGACGTCGCACCTGTCCCCGCCCACCGGGCACAGTATCCTGCGCGCAGGAGGCCTCGATGTGACAGCGCCGGTCAGCCGCGCCGAGCTGGAGGACAGGCTCCGCGACATGCAGTCGGTCACCGACGCAGCCCTGTCCCGTTTTGACGATCATGACCTGCTCACCGAGCTGCTGGAGCGAACCAGGGCCATCTTGCAGGCCGACACCGCCGCGGTGCTGCTGCTCGACTTCTCCGCTGGCGAGCTGATCGCCACCGCGGCCCGCAGCCAGCGCCGTAGTGATCGATCACCGCGATGACCGACGCGATAGAACGGCTTCCCGGGGTGAGGTGGGAGGCATTGAGATGACAGGGCATGTCAGCCGCGCCGAGCTGGAGGACAGGCTCCGCGACATCCAGGCGATCACCGACGCCGCGCTGTCCCGGCTTGACGACCATGAGCTGCTGGCGGAGCTGCTGGAGCGCACCAGGGCCATCTTGCGGGCCGACACCGCCGCGGTGCTGCTGCTCGACTTCTCGTCTGGGGAGCTGATCGCCGCGGCGGCTGCCGGGCTGGAGGAGGAGGTGCGCCAGGGGGTGCGGATTCCGGTCGGGCGGGGGTTCGCCGGGCGGATCGCCGCCGAGCAGCAGCCGGTGATCCTCGATCACGTCGACCACGACACGGTGCTGAACCCGATCTTGTGGTCGAAGGGGATCCGCGCCTTGATGGGCGTGCCGCTGGTCGCTGGCGGCAAGGTGATCGGCGTGCTGCACGTGGGGTCGCTGACCGGCCGGAGGTTCACCGGCGACGATGTTGAGCTGCTGCAGCTGGCCGCGGACCGGGCGGCCACCGCGGTGGCCTCGCTGATGGCGCAGGAGGACAGGATTGCGGCGGAGGCGCTGCAGCGCAGCTTGCTTCCCTCCGCGCTGCCGGTCGCCGAAGGGGCGGAGATGGCCGTCCGCTACGTCCCCGGCGCGGGGGTGGTGGGGGGTGACTGGTATGACGTGTTCACTCTCCCCGACGGGCAGCTGGGCGTGGTGATCGGTGATGTGGCTGGCTCCGGCCTGGCGGCGGCGGTGATCATGGGACGGATGCGCAGCGCGCTGCGCGCCTACGCCCTGGAAACGGCTGACCCGGCCGCGGTGCTGGCGAAGCTGGATGCCAAGATGCAGCATTTCGAGCCCGGTGCCGTGGCCACCGTGGCCTACGCGGTGTTCGGCCCGGGGCTGGACCGGGTGCACATCTGCTCGGCCGGGCACTACCCCCCGGTCATCGCATCCCCCGGGCAGTCCGCCGAGCTGGCCGACGTCCCACCTGGCCTGCTGATCGGCGCGGCCCCCGGTGTGCAGCGGCAGGTGGCCATGATCGGCATCAGCCCGGGCACGTTGCTGTGTTTTTACACCGATGGGCTGATCGAGCGCCGCGGCCAGCCGATCGACGACGGCCTGGACCGGCTGTGCCAGGCGGTGACAGCCGAGCCGCCCGATGCCGCCTGTGCTGCGGTGATGGCCGCCCTGGTGGGCAGCGAGCCAGCCCGCGACGACATCGCCCTGCTCATGTTCCGGCACCAGCCGTCAGGCACGCTGTAGCCGTGGCCGTGGAAGACTACAAGCTCCGGCGCGTAGGCCAGCATGGAGTTGTCATCTTGCCCACGAGATCGATGTCACCAACGCCGACGAGATCCGCCAGGCGCTGCTGTCGGCGGCCAGCCAGGATGTGGCCGTCCTGATCATCGACATGAGCGAGACGACGTTCTGCGATTCGGCCGGGGTGAACGCGATCGTCGCCGCCTACCGGCAGGCCACAGCGACCGGGACCGAGCTTCGGCTGGTCGCCACCGCAGTGCAGCGCATACTCACACTCGTCGGGCGTCGACCAGCTGACCCCCATCTACCCCACCCTGGAAGCGGCACTAGCGGCACGCAAATAAGCTTCGCTGGGCCCTGGCCGATGCGGCGGTGATCTCTCACAGCTTTCTCACAGACTGTGCGGACGACGCCGGACCAGAGCGGACAGTCTGGACATTAGCAAGACCCTGACCTGCGGCTACGGATTCTGACGCACTGGCTGGACGTGCGGCATTAATCTACGGATCAAGAGGCCGTGCCCGTCACGTGCCCGATCAGGTGGCCGCTCGGGGATCGTCACGGTCACTCGCGGACAGACCGACAGGTCTGCCGACCTGGGTCGCAGCACGTAGCATCCGTGGCCGATGATCCCTGATAAGGATGAGGTCGATGGCTCACCTCCAGCCAGGTCCGCCCCCGCAGAAGCGGGCCACAGGCCGATGCGACTTCCAGCGCGGTCTCGTGAACACCGCATGGAGGAAGATCTCCATACCGTCTGCACACGTCCTGCATCGCTCCTGCACACGCGCGAGTTGCGGTGCTGGGTGACAGGGGTCAAGGCCCACAGGGGGGAATCTGTGGCATGGTTTTGCTGCGGCATGCCGGTGCGTTCTTTTTGAAGAGCAAATTCGCACGGACGTTATCTGTCACTTTGAGTAACTCCCGTGGAGTGACTTCGGCTGGAGGCCGAGACGGCTTTCCTGACAGGAGCAATGGCCTCACGAAGCGAGTTAAGGGGGAAGCAGATGACGACGCAGACGAAGTCGCTGTACGACCGGCTCGGCAGTCAAACCGATGAAGGCGAGTCCATTTATTCATACTAAGAGGGGGAGAAGCCATGAAAGCCATGATCCGCATGACGCTGCACTGGCTCGCACCGGCTGCCTTCTTGGCGGCCCTGACGCTCACCGCCGCACAACCGGCATCCGCCGCCGTCGTATTTGAGCTCGGCCCGGGACTGGCCTGCCAGGATTTCGGTCTGAGACTGGAAAGCACCGGTGGAAAACTCCACACGAAGACCTTTACGGACCAGGACGGCAACCCGGTGCGGATTCTCACAGCCGGCAAGGGGACCCTCCTGACGTACACCAACGTTAACTCCGGCGCGTCCGTTACGATCAGGACGGACGGGTCCGTATCGTCCACAAGGACGAGCCCTGACGGAACGCAAACCGTCACGGCAACCGGCCACAATGGGCTGGTCCTATTTCCTAGCGATGTGCCCGCCGGCCCGACTACAACACAGTACATCGGACGCATTGTCTACACAGTCAGCCCGCCGGACGGAGTCTTCACACTGCTTAGCACGTCGGGTAGTGCAAGGGACATATGCGCCGAGCTTGCGGGATAAACTCACAGCGATAAACTCACAGCACTGTGCCCGCCCAGAACCGCTTACTGCCAAACCTGCTGAACAGCTACGGTTTGACCGTCGGTTGATAGGCATCTTCTGCCTGTTGACTCTGGGCGTGCACGCCCACACGCACGCCCGGCCAGAGCCTATAGGAGGCGGTCATTAGGAGCGATGTTGGGAGCCATCCGCGCGAACGACTTCCCACGCCAGACGGACGGCTCCGGACAGGCGGCTGGCGATCATGCCAGCTCTCGCGACCGAGCTGGACGGTGCTGAACGCCTGACAGGTATCTACGGACCAGATGATCAAGAGTCCTATCCAGAAGCCCGGGCCGTGCCCGCCGCGTGCCCGTCAGGAGGGTCACCCACGGCGATTCACGGTCAGTCACGGAGCAACCAGCAGCGCCCTTGACCTGTGCAGCCGCAGGTCCTCCGCGCGTGGCCACCTCCTTTGCAAGCAGGTGCTCGCCTGCTGCCCAGCGCCGTGCGTCAGGGATGCCTCACGGCGCCCCGGCAAGATCATCGTCTCGTGGATACTGTGCCGCCGACGCCAATGGCGGCGGCTGTCACGGTGGGGTCCATGCCGGGAGCGTACGCTCATCCCACGCAGCACAGCGCCCCGTCCCTGACCTACTGCAGGGCCGGGGCGCTGCCGCGTTGTGTCTACCCGGCTGCTCGCTTCACCGTGGCTTGCCTCCTTCATCGACGCGCCATGCGAGGGCACCGGGCAGGGGTGTGAGCGCGGGGCGGAACAGGCCAGCTGCGGACGCCACCCATGCTGCGGTCACCTCGTCCACGGTGGCATCGGGGCGAGCGGGCCGTATCTCGTCCGGGGTGGCGATAGTGGCCACGATCCATTTCGGGTCGGCCGGGTCGCGGTCGAGGATCAGGACGCGCCATGGGCCGTTGGGGCCGGGCGCTGGGATGATGGGCTGCACGGGTGATCCCTCCTAGCAGGGTGATCCCGAGGGCCCGGCTGGCGATACGGTCGCTGGCCGGGCCCGCCTGTGTCTTAGATCAACGCTACGACTAGACAGGGGCAGCCGTCTATAGACAGAGGGATGAGACTAGCGTGCGGGGCGGCCGGGTACCGTCACCGCGTGACCGTCGATCATGAGGCGCCGCAGCCCGTCTACCAGCAAATAGCGGCGATCCTGCGCGCCCAGATCGAGGCGGGGGAGCTGGTGCCAGACCGGCCTATCCCGAGCGAGTCGACGCTGATGCAGCGCTACGGGGTAGCGCGGGAGACTGCCCGCAAGGCCGTGCGCGTGCTGGTGGCTGAGGGCCTGGTCTATGCCGTCCAGGGCCGCGGCGCCTATGTGGCCCGGCACGTCTGACAGCCTCATGCGACGGCTGATGGCCGAGATCAATGCCTTCCGGGCTGGCACGAAGGCCCCAAGGCCGCTTGCACGGCGGCGGAAGAGGCGGCAAAGACCGTATGGCACAGGTAGCGAAGTCGTGCCCCTTGATGCCCCCGAAGGACCGTGAACAACCAACAACCGCCAACAGCTGCATCCTGCGAACCGCAACGTCGGTGGCGTCCCGACCCCGGTAGCAACCCATCGTGACACGCTCGTAATGCGTAGGTCTGGGGTTCGATTCCCCAAGGCGGCTCTTCAGTCGCGAGCCCGAAACGCCTGCCCTTGCCGAAGCAGCGAGCGTAGGCCACCAGAGCAGAGGACCAGAGTGCCTGCGGCACCACTCCATCCCGGTCTTCCTCACGTGTGGCCAGCTCCATAAGCCGCCGCTTGGCCCTTGGCGATCCCTCGTTCTGGCAGACTGCGATGTGATGAGCGAAAGCACTCCCGACCTGCACATGCTCAACGTAGTTGTTGCTGACATGTCGGCCAGCCTCGACTTCTACCGCCAGCTGGGCGTCGCCGTTCCTGACAGCGCGGCCGCGGCGGGCGGCCACATGCAGCTGAGAATGCCGGGTGGCTTCAGCCTGGAGTTGGACACGGCGGAGTCGGCTCGGTTGTGGCACGCGGGCTGGCGCGCTGACCCAGCGAGCGTTCGGGTGGTCATCGGGTTCTCACTTCCGACCCGGGAGGCGGTCGATGAGCGTTACGCAGCGCTGACGTCCGCCGGCTACGCGGGAAGACAGCCGCCGTTCGACGCCTTCTGGGGTGCGCGATATGCGATCGTGGCCGATCCCGACGGCAACGATGTCGGCCTGATGAGTCCACTCGACGAATCACGCCGCACGTGGCCGCCGGAGGAGTCATCGGCTCTCTGAGATCGGCCACCGCGACGCGATTAGCCGGCATACAGGCCCGGGATGACGACATGGCGGGGCTCACCGGGCTGCGCCAGACGCATAACGGCCGTAGGCCGGCTAATGCCCCCGGCTACCAGGCAGGTCGCCGGAGGTCAACGTGGTATCGCATGGCGCCAGTGCTACAGTGCTGCCCGTACCGCACCGGTAGCGGGCCTTGTCGTCTCGGACCTTTACTCGCGTCGAGGAGGCCTGCTGATGCTGTCTATCGAGGTGCGTCCCTGGTGAACGCGCACGCCGCGGCCGTCTTGCCGGGCATGGGGGTCTCGATGAGCACGGTGCTCAGCGACCTGGAGCGCCAGCCCGGGGAGGCCATCGTCGATCCGTGGGTGAGCGAGCGGGCGACCCTGGTCGCCGAGCAGCACGACCGCGTGGCGGCCGCCGCTCACCTGCTCCGCTACTACGCCGACGAGCGCGCCGGTCAGACCTACCGGGGCGCTGGGGAAATCCATTGGCTTCTGTTTGGCCCGCGGCTCCGGCCGGGAACCCGTACTGGCCGGACGCGGCGAAGGCTGCGCAGATGCTGATCGCCGCGTGCATCCGGCAGCTGCAGGAGTGGGGTGTCACCCGCCAGGGGGCGGGCGGCGAGCTGCCCGTGCCTGGCGTCTACGGCGTGCCCGAGCAGTGGCCACACATCCGCGCCCTCTACGAGCGGGCCGGGTTTGCGCACACCGGGCACACCGAGGTGGTCTACCTGGCCAAGGTCAAGGACCTGCCGCACCCGCCTTCTCACCTCCGCGTGGCTTGAAGGGCAAGATCCCACCGGCCAGGATTACGCCGGCTACCGGGCGTTCCTGGCAGCATCCGGCTTCGGCGAACTCACCCGCACGAAGCGAGGATGGACCCGGAGCCCGCAGAGCTCCTGATGATCAACGCGTCATCCGGGCGCATTGTAGTGCTTTCAACCGGGCAACGGCGCCTGGCCCGGGCCAGGCGGTCGGCCGACCTGGTCACTGTTTGGGGATCTGTTTACCCGGGTCGATGAATGGCTTCGGCACGGTCATGCCGCGGTGGCGCCCGGTGGCAGTCTCGACCTCGAATTCCTGGCCAAGCGGCTCGGCGAGCTCGATCGGCAGCATCGCATAGCCGATGTTTTTCTGCAGCCGCGGCGAGTAGCAGGCGGAGGTCACCTGGCCGACCTGCTGACCGTGCCGCAGCACCGGGTACATCTCGATCATTTCGTTGTCGATGTAGGAGCCGACCGGGGGCCCTGCGATTTCGATGCCGACCAGCTTTCGCCGTGGGCCTTCGGCCTTGATGCGCTGCAGTTCCTGTTTGCCGACGAAGTCAGCGTCCTGGCCGAGGTCGACCATCCAGGTGTAGCCCATGTCCACCTCGAACGGGTTCGTGTCGTACCAGATGTCGCAGCCGAATGCGAGGATGCCGCCCTCGATGCGGCGGATGTGGCAGGGCCCGGTCACCTCGAGCCCGTGGGGCCGCCCGGCCTCGAGCACGGTGTTCCACAGCTTGGTCCCGTTCGCCGTCGCGTCGTGCAGATAGATCTCGTAGCCGAGTTCGCCGGTGTAGCCGGTCCGCGACACGCACACCCGCATGCCGTCGAGCTCGAGGTCCTCGGACATGCCGTAGTAGGGAATCTCGAAGATCTTCTCCCCGAACAGGCTCGCGATCACGTCCCTCGACTTCGGCCCCTGCAGCTGGACCGGCGCAACGTCCACCTCCCGGATCGTGACGTCCAGGCCGGAGTGGTAGGCGAGCCCGCTGGCCCACAGCCCGATGTCGGAATCCGCCAGCGACAGCCAGAAACGGTTCTCCTCCAGCCGCATCAGCACTGGATCGTTGGCGATCCCCCCATCCGGCAGCGTTATGAACGCGTACTTCGCCTGGCGAACCGCGCACTTGTTCAGATCCCGCGGGGTCATCATGTTGGTGAAGGTGAACGCATCGGGACCGGAGATCTCGATCTGGCGCTCCACGCCCACGTCCCACAGCGTCACGCCCTGCAGCAGCGCCCAGTACTCTGCGACCGGGTCCCCGTAGTGGCGCGGGTGGTAGGTGTGGTTGTATACGATGATCCGGCGCCCCCCG
>WNGD01006700.1_pt1 | contig 13506 bp, 6 predicted proteins | sample 5400671 | NCBI WGS metagenome assembly WNGD01 (sample SAMN13153369, study PRJNA577476) | soil metagenome | isolation source: 40 cm soil or saprolite under grassland replicate 2 | place: USA:California | collected 2016-06-15
AGCAGCGGCCGGCGCGGCAACCTGCTGCCCTTTGCCGACGAGATCGAGCTCGTCGAGGGAGACATCCAGAGCTACGAACGCGTGCACACCGCTGTCCGTGGCTGCGACCTCGTTGTCCATCAGGCTGCGCTTCCCTCGGTGCCGCGGTCGATCCAAGACCCGCTGACGAGCAACGCGTCGAACGTGATCGGCACGCTGAACGTCCTCCTCGCCGCACGGGACAGCGGCGTCCGGCGGGTGGTCTGCGCCTCGTCTTCGTCGGTGTACGGCGCGAGCGAGACGCTGCCGAAGGCGGAGCACCTGCCGGCGGAGCCTATTTCGCCGTACGCGGTCGGCAAGCTCGCGAGCGAGGGCTACTGCCGGAGCTTCTGGGAGGTATACGGCCTCGACACCGTCGCGCTGCGCTACTTCAACGTCTTCGGGCGGCGACAGGACCCGCTCTCGCAGTACGCGGCCGTCGTACCGATCTTCATCAACGCGCTCCTCGACGGCGAGCAGCCGGTCATCTACGGCGACGGCAGCCAGACGCGCGACTTCACGTACATCGAAAACGTGATCGAGGGAACGGTGCTCGCGCTGACCGCTCCCGGGGTTGCCGGCAAGGTCTTCAACATCGCCTATGGCGAAGGCGTGACCGTCAACACCTTGTTTGAGCTCGTCCGGGAGCTCGCCGGCGCCGACGTGAAGCCGCGGTTCGTCGAGGCGCGGCCGGGCGACGTGCGCCACTCACAGGCGGACATCTCGCGGGCGGCAGCCGAGCTTGGCTACCACCCGTCAGTCTCGCTGCGGGAAGGGCTGTCGCTGACGATCGACTACTACCGGGCGAGCGGCACCGGCGTCGTGCGTCGATGAGCCTCGCGTATCTGTTCTCGCGTCGCGGACGTGGGGAGGGGTCGTACCTCCGCGTCGTCGCGACCCGCGCCGTTCGCGCTTACCGCCGCGATCGCTGGCGACGCTCGCTCCGGCGGCGGCTTCCCAGCGTCGACGCCATCCCGATCGACCGACCGATCTTCGTCCTCGGGCTTCAGGGCGGCGGCACAACCCTCGTCGCGCGCTGCCTCCTGCGGCATCCGGCGGTCGTCAGCATGAGCGGCAACTCGCGCTATTGGGTCGCGACCGACGAGCTCGGCTTCGTGCGGAACCGGATGGCGCGGCTCCCGCCGTCGCTCTGGAGCTCGAGCCACCGGACCGACCTCGCCGACCCCGTCTTCGGGACCGGGCACAACTCGGTCTACGCGTGCGACGCGCTCCTGCCCTTCTACCGGCGGACGGCAGCCGACGCGACTCCGGAGGACGCGAGGCGCCTCGTCCGCCTCATCCGCGAGCACATCGCCGTCTACGCCCACGACCGCTCGCACGCCCGCTTCCTCGACAAGACGCACACGTACACCGTCAAGGTCGCCTACCTCGACGCGCTGCTCGACGGGTTCGACCCATTCTTCGTCCTCGTGCTGCGGAATCCGTACACGACGTGCTTCCGCGCGATCCGCCGGAAGCCGCCGTCCTGGCCGGTCGCGCCACCGTACGACGAGCAGGTGCGGCTCGCCGCAGAGCACTGGGAGAACTCGTACCGGCTCGCGCTCGAGGACGGAGAGAAGCTGGAGCGGTTCGTCGCACTGCGCTTCGAGGACTTCGTGGCCGACTCCGCGGCGTCGATCCGCGCGCTGTGCGAGTTCGTCGGGCTCGGGTTCGACGACGATCTCGTCCCGCAGCCGGGACACCGGATGCCGTTCGCGACGCTGCCGACGGACTCGAAGTGGTACCCGCTCCGCCCAGACGACTGGCGCTCGCAGGTCCCGGAGCGCGACGCGGCGATCATCGACGAGCGCTGCGGCGCGCTCGCGCGGGAGCTCGGCTACCTGTATGCGGGCGACGAGGCGCCCATGCACCCGCTGGTCTCCGTCCAGCGCGACGACCTCGCGAAGCTCGACGACGTTCGTTCCGAATCTGGTCGAGAGACAGCCGCGGCGCCGGACGCGGCACCCTTTCGCGACGAGACCTGAAGCGAGCTCGAACCGCTGAAATCCGGAGCCCGCAATCGGCACGACTGCTACTTCTAGCGAGGCGCGCTGGACCTCCATGCTCCCGTAGGGTCGGCCGCGAGCCGACGCCGCATTGCGCGACGAACGGCCTTGGCATCGGGGCCGGGTAAAGACCTGACGGCAAGTGCCATCTGCCCGTCCACCTGCAAACGCGTTTGCAAACCGGCAGCGCCCCGGTAATGACACTGCATTTCGCCCTGTTCGTGGGCGCCCCACCAGGGTTCCACCAGAGTCGCGCAAAAAGCTCCTCTACGCAGGGATTTTCCCACGGCTGTGCTCTAATGGCGCTCTTGGAGAGGTGTCCGAGCGGTCTAAGGAGCGCGACTGGAAATCGCGTACGTGCTGAAAGGTGCGTCGCGGGTTCAAATCCCGCCCTCTCCGTTTTTGAGACACGTCCGGTACCTGGTACCGGACGTGTCCGTTTCAGTCGTGGATGCGGGCGATGAGCTCGTCGCGGCGCAGCACCTTCTGCGCCGTGCCGGCGAGGCGCACGTCGAAGCCGGCGTCGCGCGGGAACAGCACCTTGTCGCCGGGTGCGACGCCTTCCGCGTCGGAGCCGACGGCGGTCACGATGCCGCTGCGGCACTGCGCCTCGGCACTCGCCGGGATGATCAGTCCCGCCCGCGTCTCGGCCTCCTCGTCGGTCGGCTCCACGACGACGTAATGGTCGAGCGGCTCGAGGGAGAGGCGGAGCGGCCGTGTGTCCTCCAACACGCGTCCACCATACTCCGGGGCGATGTCGCCGTCGCAGTCGCCGTTCGTCGAGCTCGAGGTCGGACCGCGCACCGTCAAGGTGACGAACCCGGACAAGGTCTTCTTCCGCACGCGCGGCGAGACGAAGCTCGACCTCGTCCGGTACTACCTCGCGGTCGGCGACGGGATCGTGCGCGTCCTCTACGAGCGGCCGACGCAGCTCAAGCGCCACCCGGACGGGGCCGAGGGCGAGGCGATCTACCAGAAGCGCGTGCCGAAGCACCGCCCGGACTGGATCGAGACCGCAACCGTCACCTTCCCCTCCGGCCGCACCGCCGACGAGCTCTGCGTCACCGAGCTCGCGCACGTCGCGTGGGCCGCCAACCTAGCCACGATCGACTTCCACCCCTGGCCGTCGCGACGGCGCGACGTCGAGCATCCGGACGAGCTCCGCATCGATGTCGATCCCCAGCCCGGCACCGCCTTCGCCGAAGCGAAGCGGGTCGCGGCGATCGTGCGGGAGACGCTCGACGAGCTCGGCTTCACCGGCTGGCCGAAGACGTCCGGCAACCGCGGCATCCACGTCGCGTGCCGGATCGAGCCGAAGTGGGGTTTCCGCGAGGTGCGGCGCTGCGCGCTCGCGTTCGCGCGCGAGGTCGAGCGGCGGGCCCCGAAGCTCGTCACGACCGCGTGGTGGAAGGAGGAGCGCGGCAAGCGCGTCTTCATCGACTACAACCAGAACGCGCGCGACCGGACGATCGCCTCCGCGTACTCCGTCCGCGCCCGTCCCGACGCCACCGTCTCGGCACCCTTCCGCTGGGAGGAGCTCGACGACCTCCAGACCGAGGACTTCACGATGGCGACGATGCCGGCGCGCTTCGCCGAGCTCGGCGACGTGCAGGCGGGCATCGACGACGCGGTCTGCGACCTGCGGAAGCTGTTCGAGTGGGTCGAGCGCGAGGAGGCCGAGGGCGCCGGAGAAGCGCCGTACCCGCCTAACTTCCCAAAGATGCCGGGTGAGCCGAAGCGCGTCCAGCCGTCGCGCGCGAGGAAGGACAAGACGCCCGGAGCGTGAACTTGTGACGTCAGTCACAAACCGGGAGGCATAGATGAACAGATGGACACCGGAGCGGTGGGCAGCGTCGACCGGAATCGGGTTCGCCGTGCTGCTGCTCGTCGGCGGGTTTCTCCCCGGCAGTCCGAAGAAATGGAACGCGTCCGCCGCTGACATCCAGTCGTACCTGCAGGGGAAGCACAAGGAGATCCTGATCGGCGGGATCTTGTTCGGTATCGGCTACGTGCTCTTCCTCTGGTTCCTCGCGAGCTTCGCGGGGATGTTCCGCGAAGCGGGGCAAGGGCGGCTGGCGACGATCGTCTACGGCGCCGGCGTCGCGACGATCACGCTCGGCGCGCTAGGTGACGGCTTGATGGTCGGGATGGCGAAGGCCACCTACGGCGCCGACGCCCACACGATGCAGACGATCTACGGCATGTCGAACTTCCTCTACACGCGACTGCTGTGGACGGCCGCAGCCCTCGCACTCGCAGCGTGGCTCGCGACGAAGCGGAGCAAGGCGATGCCGGACTGGTACGCGTGGCTGACGCTCCTCGCCGCTGCGCTGTTCGTGCTCGGCGGGGTCGCGCTGAAGAGCAACGGCTTCTTCACGATCACGGGCGGGATGGGCTTCATCTCTTTCCTCGCGCTGATCGTGTGGATCGCTCTGTCGAGCTTGCTGCTTGTGATGAGGAGTGGGTCGGCTGCGCCGATGCCCTAGCTCGTCTCGAGGAGATCCTCGACTGCGAGGTCGTCCGGCCTTCGGGCCGGACGGACCTCGCGCCACGTGCAGTCCTGCGGATCCTTGTCGGGCCGGAAGCGGAGGAGGCGCGTTCCATGGCGGAAGCGCCGCTTCTCGAGCTTGTCGAAGCGCACCTCGACGACGAGCTTCGGCCGTAGCGGCGCTTCTTCGAGCTCGCCCGTCCCCCAGCGGTTCGGCTCGCTGAAGCGCCGCTCGCTCTTCTCGTCTACGAGCGGCAGCACCTTCGCAGCGATCTCCGCCTGGTTCTTCGCGCCCACGGCGGCCGAGCCGACGTAGTCGAGGTGGCCGTCGTCGTCGTACAACCCGAGCAGGAGTGTCGCGATTGTCGTCCGGCCGCCCTTCTTCCAGCGGATCCCCGCGACGACGCAGTCGGCGGTGCGGTGCGGCTTGACCTTGACGACGCCGTGGCGCGAGCCCGGCCGGTAGGGGAGGCCAAGCCGCTTCGCGACGACCCCGTCGAAGCCGGCGGCCCGCAACGTCTGCAGCCACTCGCGTCCCTGCTCGACGTCGTCAGAGACGGGTGAGAGCTGGAACCCCGACGCGACCTTCTCCAGTTCGGCGCGCCGCTTCTCGATCGGGCGTTCGTGGATCTTCCTCCCCTTCCAGAGGAGTAGGTCGAAGGCGACGAAGGTCGCCGGAATCTCCCCCGCGAGCTTGCGGATGCGGCTCTCCGCCGGGTGGAGACGCGTTTGCATCGCGTCGAAGTCGAGCGCGCCGTCGCGTGCGATCACGATCTCGCCGTCGAGTGCCGAGTGCGGCGGCATCGACTCGCCCAGCGGCCGCAGCTCGGGAAAGTAGCGGAGCAGAGGGCGGCCGTTGCGCGACCAGAGCGCCAGCTCGCCGCTGTCGTTCTCGAGCACGCCGCGGAAGCCGTCCCACTTGGGCTCGTAGCGCCACCCGTCACCGGACGGAAGCTCCGAGACGAGCTCGGCCTCCATGGGCGGGAAGGGCACGTTCGGGCCGGGCGCCTCGGGCATCCCGCCAACCTAGACGAGTCCATCGGAACGCGCGATACTCGAAGTTGTGGCGCGCGAAAACACGGAGAAGGTGCAGAGCGCGCTCTATCGCATCGCGGAGCTGGCGAGCGCCGCGCAGGATATGCAGGAGTTCTACCGCGCGATCCACGAGGTCGTCGGCGAGCTCTTGTATGCGGAGAACCTCTTCATCGCGCTCTACGACGAAGAGCGGCAGCGGATCAGCTGGGCGTACTACGTCGACGAGGTCGATCCCGACTGCCCGGACCCGAGCCAATGGTTCGGGTTCGGCGAGGGTGAAGCGCGCGGTCGCGGTACCACGGCCTACGTGCTCCGGACGGGCAAACCGCAGCACCTCCCATCCGCGCGGATCATGGAACTCATCGAGGAAGGGGAAATCGAACTAATCGGAAAACTGTCCGAGGACTGGCTGGGCGTTCCGCTGAAGTCGGGGGAAGGGCGGACGGTCGGCGTGCTCGTCGTCGCGTCCTATGCGCAAGGCTTCCGCTACACCCAGCAGGACGAGGACCTGCTCGCGTTCGTCGGGCAGCACGTCGGCGCCGCGCTCTCGCGGGCGCGCGCGATCGAGGAGACGCGGCAGCGGAACGCCGAGCTGGCGCTGATCAACAGCGTCCAGGACGCAATCGCGGGGGAGCTCGATCAGCAGGCGATTTACGACGCCGTCGGCGACAAGATCCGCGAGATCTTCGATGCCCAGGGCGTCTGCATAGCGATCCTCGAGCCAACCGGGCTCGTGAGCTTCCCGTACCTGATCGAGCGTGGCGAACGCCTGTGGCCGGAGCCGAGGCTCCTGGCCAGCGGCTTCACGAAGCACGTCCTCGAGACGGGCGAGCCGCTGCGGCTCGGCGAGAACCTTGCCGCCGAGGCCGAGCGGTACGGCGCATTCGTGCTGGCCGGCGAGATGCCGAAGTCCCTTCTCTGGGTCCCGCTCATGACTGCCGGACACGCGAACGGCGTCATTTCGCTCGACAACTTCGACCGCGAGCACGCGTTCGGCGAGTCCGATCAACAGCTGCTGGAGACGCTGGCCGGCAGTCTGAGCGTGGCGCTCGAGAACGCGCGGCTGGTGCACGAGACGCGGCAGCGGAACGCGGAGCTGGCGCTGATCAACAGCGTGCAGGAGTCGATTGCGGGCGAGCTCGACCAGCAGGCGATCTACGACGCCGTCGGGGACAGGATCCAGGAGATCTTCGACGCGCAGACAGTGATGATCATCATGCTCGACGAGACCGCCGGGCAAGCCGTCGTTCCGTATTCGATCGAGCGCGGCGAGCGGCAGCAGTGGGAGCCGATGACGCTGACCGGGTTCAGCGGATATGTGCTCGAGACGCGCGAGTCCCTGCTGATCAACGAGGACGTCGCCGGCGAGACAGAACGGAGGGGCTTCGAGCAGCGGATCGTCGGCGAGCCGCCGAAATCGGCCTTATTCGTCCCGCTCGTCAGCGGCGGCAAGGCGACCGGCTTGATCACGCTCCAGAACGTCGACCGCGAGCACGCCTTCAGCGAGTCCGACCAGCAGCTCCTGGAGACGCTGGCGGGCAGCCTCAGCGTCGCGCTCGAGAACGCGCGGCTGGTGCACGAGACGCGGCAGCGGAACGCGGAGCTGGCGCTGATCAACAGCGTGCAGGAGGCGCTCGCCGGCGAGCTCGAGATGCAGGCGATCTACGACGTGGTCGGCGACAAGATCCGGGAGATCTTCGACGCCCAGGTCGTCGACATCGGCATCTTCGACTTTGCCGCCGGGCTGACCCGCTATGCATACGTGATCGAGCGCGGGGCTCGCTTCCCCGACGAGCCGACGCCCATCGAGCGCTCGGTAACGACGCGAGCGCTTCTCGAGGCGAAGGCGCCGGTCCTGTTGAACGACGTGGAAGCCTGGTTCGCCGAGCGTGGTGCGAGCCAGTCGGTGCTCCAGGGAGAGCCGGCCCGATCGATGCTGCTCGCTCCGCTGAGCTCCGGAGACGAGATCCGTGGACGCATCTCGCTCCAGAACCTCGACCGGACGAACGCGTTCTCCGAGAACGACGTCCGCCTGCTCACCACGCTCGCCGGCAGTCTGAACGTCGCGCTCGAGAACGCGCGACTCGTGCACGAGACACGGCAGCGGAACGCCGAGTTGGCGCTGATCAACGGCGTGCAGGAGGCGATCGCCGGGGAGCTGGACGACCAGGCGATCTACGACGCGGTCGGCGACAGGATCCAGGAGATCTTCGACGCGCAGGCCGTGCAGATCGCGACGCTGGACGAGGCGACGGGGCTCATCAACTACGCGTACATCATCGAGCGCGGCGAGCGGATGCAGACGGAGCCGCGCTCGCCGATCGGCTTCGCGAAGCACGTGCTGGACACGCGCGAGCCGCTGCTGCTCGCCGAGAACATCGACGTCGAGAGCGAGCGGTACGGAAGCGCGGTGGTGACCGGCGAGCCGTCAAAGTCGGTCCTGTTTGTCCCGCTCGTCACCGGCGGCAAGGCGACGGGCCTGGTCTCGCTCCAGAACGTCGATCGCGAGCACGCGTTCAGCGAGTCAGACCAGCAGCTGCTGGAGACGCTGGCCGGCAGCCTGAGCGTGGCGCTCGAGAACGCGCGACTCGTGCACGAGACGCGGCAGCGGAACGCAGAGCTGGCGCTGATCAACGGCGTACAGGACGCGATCGCGGGGGAGCTCGAAGATCAGGCGATCTACGACGCCGTCGGCGACAGGATCCAGGAGATCTTCGACGCGCAGGCCGTGATGATCCTCATGCTCGACGAGAAGACCGGGCTAGGCGTCATTCCGTATTCGATCGAGCGCGGCGAGCGGCAGTCGTGGGAGCCGGCGCCGCTGAGCGGTTTCAGCGGGTATGTGCTCGAGTCGCGCGAGCCGCTGCTGATCAACGAGGACGTCGCCGGCGAGAGCGAGCGGTTGGGCCTCGACGTGCGCATCATCGGCGACCCGCCGAAGTCCGTGTTATTCGTCCCGCTCGTCTCTGGCGGCAAGGCGACGGGCGCGATCTCGCTCCAGAACGTCGATCGCGAGCACGCGTTCAGCGAGTCCGACCAGCAGCTTCTGGAAACCCTGGCCGGCAGCCTGAGCGTGGCGCTCGAGAACGCGCGGCTGGTGCACGAGACGCGGCAGCGGAACGCCGAGCTGGCGCTGATCAACAGCGTGCAGGAGGCGGTCGCGGGGGAGCTGGACGACCAGGCGATCTACGACGCCGTCGGCGACAGGATCCAGCAGATCTTCGACGCGCAGTCCGTCTCGATCATCACGCTCGACGAAGCAAGCGGGTTCATTCACTTCTCCTACATCATGGAACGCGGCGAGCGGCTGCAGGCAGAGCCGATGCCTGTTGCAGGCTTCGCGAAGTATGTGATGGAAACGCGAGAGTCGGTGCTGATCGTCGAGGACGTCACTGCAGAGGCGGAGCGGTACGGGAGCGCGACTGTGGCCGGCGAGGACCCGAAGTCGGTCCTGTTCGTCCCGCTCGTCAGCGGCGGCAAGGCGACGGGCACGATCTCGCTCCAGAACGTCGATCGCGAGCACGCCTTCGGCGAGTCGGACCAGCAACTTCTGGAGACGCTGGCGGGCGGCCTGAGCGTGGCGCTCGAGAACGCGCGGCTGGTGCACGAGACGCGGCAGCGGAACTTGGAGCTGGCGTTGATCAACAGTGTCCAGGAGGCCATTGCTGGTGAGCTCGATCCGCAGGCGATCTACGACGCCGTCGGGGACCGGATCCAGGAGATCTTCGACGCGCAGACCGTCACGATCTCGACACTCGACGAGGCGACCGGGCTCGTGCATTTCCCGTACATCATCGAGCGCGGGGAACGGTTGCAGGAGGAGCCGCTCCGCCCGCGCGGCTTCTCCAAGCACGTGATGGAGACGCGCGAGCCGCTGCTGATCGTCGAGAACCTCGAGGCCGAGAGGAAGCGGTATCACAGCGACACGATTGCGGGTGGCGAAGCGCCGAAGTCGGTCTTGTTCGTCCCGCTCGTCACGGGCGGCAAGGCGGTGGGCACGATCTCGCTCCAGAACGTCGATCGCGAGGAGGCGTTCAACGACGACGACCAGCGGCTCTTGATGACGCTGGCCGGCAGCCTGAGCGTGGCGCTCGAGAACGCGCGGCTCGTGGACGAGACGCGGCAGCGGAACGCGGAGCTGGCGCTGATCAACAGCGTCCAGGATGCGATCGCGGGCGAGCTCGATCCGCAGGCGATCTACGACGCCGTCGGGGACAGGTTCCAGGAGATCTTCGATGCGCAGGTCGTGCAGATCTCGACGCTCGACGAGGCCGCGGACCTCCTGCACTACCCGTACATCATCGAGCGCGGGGAACGGTTGCAGGCGGAGGCGCGCTCACCGCGCGGCTTCGCGAAGCACGTGCTGGAGACGCGCGAGCCGCTGCTGATCACCGAGAACATCGAGGCCGAGAGGGAGCGATACGGAGGCGGGGTTCTGACCGGCGAGCCCGCCAAGTCGGTCCTGTTCGTCCCGCTCGCCACAGGCGGCAAGGTGGCCGGCGTGATCTCGCTCCAGAACATCGATCGTGAGCACGCGTTCGACGTGGACGACCTGCGGCTGCTGACGACGCTGGGCGGCAGCCTCACCGTCGCTCTCGAGAACGCCCGCCTCGTGCAGGAGACGCGGCAGCGCGTCACCGAGCTCGCGACGGTGAACAGCGTGGGCCAGGCGCTCGTGTCGCAGCTCGAGCTCGACACGCTGATCGAGCATGTCGGCGAGCGGGTGCGCGACACGTTCGACGCCGACATCGCCTACGTCGCGCTGCACGACGAAGCCGCGGGACAGATCGAGTTCCTCTACTACTACGAGAGCGGCGAGCGCCGGCCCGAGACGCCGATGGAGTACGGAGCGGGGCTCACCTCCCAGATCATTCGCTCCCGCGAGCCACTCCTGTTGAACCGGAGGGAGCAGCTCGAAGAAGCGCAGGCGAGCGTCGGAACGCCCTCCCTCTCCTACCTCGGAGTGCCGATCCTGCTCGGCAACAAGGCGATCGGCGTGATCAGCGTCCAGAGCATCGAGGAGGAGGGGCGGTTCGGCGAGGCCGACTCGCGCTTGCTCGGGACGATCGCGGCCAACGTCGGGGTCGCGATCCACAACGCTCGCCTCTTCGCCGAGGTGGAGCGCCAGCGCGAGTACTCCGCCTCCCTCGTCGAGATCAGCCCCGCCGCCGTGATCGTCATGGACCGGGACGAGATGGTGACCGAGTGGAATCCGGCCGCCGCTGAGCTCTTCGGCTACTCGTCCGAGGAGGCGCTCGGCCGCAACATCGACGATCTCGTCTTCGGCGACGGCCCGCGGGAGGAGGGCCGCGAGATCACGCACGAGGCGATGGCGACCGGACGCGCGCAGCGGCTCACGCAGCGGATGCGCAAGGACGGGACGCCGCTCGAGGTCGAGCTGATGCTCGTCCCGCTGCAGCGGGATGGCCGGGGCTTCGTCGGCATCTACCACGACATCACCGAGCTCCAGCGCGCCCGGCAGGAAGCCGAGGCGGCGACGCAGGCGAAGAGCGCGTTCCTCGCCACGATGAGCCACGAGATCAGAACGCCTATGAACGCCGTGATCGGCATGACCGACCTGCTGCTCGGCACCGAGCTGACCGGCGAGCAGCGGGAGTTCGCCGAGGTCGTCCACTCGAGCGGCGACGCGCTGCTGCACGTGATCGACGACATCCTCGACTACTCGAAGATCGAGGCAGGCAAGCTCGATCTCGAGCGGGAGCCGTTCAGCCTGCGCGACTGCGTCGAAGGCGCGCTCGACATCGTCGCGCCGAGGGCGTGGGAGAAGGAGCTGGAGCTCGGCTGCCTGATCGACGAGGAGGCGCCCGCCGGGATCGTGGGCGACGAGGCGCGCCTGCGGCAGGTGCTCCTTAACCTCCTCTCGAACGCGGTCAAGTTCACCGAGCGGGGCGAGGTCGTCGTGCTCGTGGACGCCGAGGAGACGGGCGCGGACGCGTACCGCGTCGAGCTCGCCGTTCGCGACACCGGGATCGGCATTCCGGCCGACCGGATGGACCAGCTGTTCGCCTCCTTCAGCCAGGTGGACGCGTCGACGACGCGCCGCTTCGGGGGTACGGGCCTCGGGCTCGCCATCTCGAAGCGCCTCGTCGAGCTGATGGGCGGCACGATCTCGGTCGAGAGCGAGCAGCGAAAGGGATCGACCTTCCGGATCTCGCTGCCCGCCGCCGTCGCCGACGTGCCGACGAAGATCGCGCTCGACGACGGCCTCGAGCATCTCGCCGGCAAGCGGATCCTGATCGTGGACGACAATGCGACGAACCGTGAGATCGTCACCAGGCACGCGCGGTCGTGGGGAATGGAGCCCGTCGCGGTCGAGCTGCCGGCCGCCGCGCTCGAGGTGATCGCGCAGGGCGAGCCGTTCGACATCGCCGTGCTCGACATGATGATGCCGGAGATGGACGGGGTAACCTTGGCGCGCGAGATTCGGCGCCATCGCAGCGAGTCCGAGCTTCCGCTGCTGCTCCTGACCTCGCTCGGGCGGCTGCCGCAGGGGCAGTCGGAGAGCGTCTTCTCGGCGCAGCTTTCGAAGCCGCTCAAGGCGTCGCAGCTCTACAACATGCTCCTGCAACTGCTGACGGCGGGCAGGGCCGGGGAGGAGGAGGTCGAGGTCGTGACGGATGGAAAGCGCGCGAGGTCGGCGCTGCGGATCCTGCTCGCGGAGGACAACGCGATGAACCAGAAGGTGGCGCTGCGCCTCCTCGAGCGGCTCGGGTATGGCGCCGACGTCGCGACGAACGGGCTCGAGGCGATCGAGGCGCTCGAGCGGCAGCCGTACGACGTGGTCCTGATGGACGTGCAGATGCCGGAGCTCGACGGTCTCGACGCCACGCGGCGGATCTGCGAACGCTGGCCGGCCGAGAGCCGGCCGCACATCATCGCGATGACCGCGAACGCGCTGCCCGAGGATCGCGAGGCGTGCTTCGCGGCCGGCATGAACGACTACGTGGCGAAGCCGATCCGCGCCGAGGAGCTCGTCGCGGCGCTGAAGCGCGCGAAGCCGCTCGCGGCGGCGGGCAACGGGTCGGATCGGGTCGAGTACATCAGCCTCGACGACGGCGCGCTCAGCAACCTGCGAGAGCTCGGCGGCGACGACTTCCTCGGCGAGGTGATCGACGCGTTTCTCGCGGACGCGCCGGAGCTGATCGCAACCCTGCGCCGCTCGCTGGACTCGGGAACCACCGAGGAGCTGCGCCGGGCGGCGCACACCCTCAAGTCGAACGGCGCGACCCTCGGCGCGGAAGAGTTCGCGGAGCTGTGCCGCACCCTCGAGCAGCGCGCGAAGGCCGGCGAGCTCGAGGGCGGTTCGCAGCTCGTGGACCGGATCGAGCAGGACTACAAGCCGCTCGAGGAAGCCCTCTCCGCGCTCCGCTCGGAAGCGCCTGCGTGAGCGGTTCCGCTCCGGCAGCGGGCACGATCCTCATCGCGGACGACAACCGGGTGAACCAGCTGCTGCTCGCGCGCGGGCTCGAGCAGGAGGGGCACACCATCGTGTTCGCAGAGCACGGCCGCGCGGCGCTCGACCTGCTGCGCCAGCAGCACTTCGACCTGCTGCTGCTCGACGTCCTCATGCCCGAGCTCGACGGCTACGAGGTGCTCGCGGAGCTGAAGGACGACCCACATCTCCGCGACATCCCCGTGATCGTGACGTCTGCGCTCGACGAGCTGGACAGCGTCGTGCGGTGCCTCGAGATGGGAGCTGAGGACTACCTGACGAAGCCGGTCAACCCGGTGCTCCTGAACGCGCGGATCAACGCGAGCCTCGAGAAGAAGCGCCTCCGCGACCAGCAACGTGAGCTGATCAGCAAGTTCGCGACGAAGGAGGTGGCGGAGGACCTCCTCATGTCCGGGTTCTCACTCGGCGGCAAGCACGTCGAGGCGACCGCGATGTTCTGCGACATCCGCTCGTTCACGACGATTTCGGAGGCGCGAGAGCCGACC
>WNGD01004630.1_pt1 | contig 13503 bp, 8 predicted proteins | sample 5400671 | NCBI WGS metagenome assembly WNGD01 (sample SAMN13153369, study PRJNA577476) | soil metagenome | isolation source: 40 cm soil or saprolite under grassland replicate 2 | place: USA:California | collected 2016-06-15
AGAACGACGATTTACTGCTGAAGCCCGATATGACCGGCGTCGCCAAAATCTATTGCGGCGACCGCCGGATTGTGGACCTCATGACCCGCCGCATGATCCGCTGGATCCGCACGGAATTCTGGGACCTCCTCCCGTAACGACACACCTTAGAAGCCTAAGCGAAGCTCAAGCTGGACGGTTCGATTGTTGCCATACGAAGGATGATATGGGTTACCGCTTGAGGCAAGCCAATTCGAAGTGCCGAACGCCGGCGATGAGAGATCCCCCACAGGTATCCCTGGATTCAAATTGTTGAAGAGATTCCAAGCCGTCACCGAGAAAGTCAGGTTGAAACGTTGGTCGCTCTTCTCCGTGTGAAAGATGCTGGAGTAGTCGTTCTCGTCGACCTTCGCCCCACTCTCTGAGTCGCGCCGCTTCTTCGGGCTGCGGCGCTTGGCTTCCAACCCGTTCCCGTTGCGGCCGAGCCCGATCGTTTTGTTCAGCCTGAGATTCAACATAAACAAGGCGGGACCGCCCCCATAATTACGTGGGATCAGCGGTGTTCCCGGACTTGGGTTGGGGTCGAATGCTCCGAACTTTGTAACCATCACGCCGGGGCCGCTAGGATCGTTGGCCAATGCCGGTCTCTCGCTAAACACCGAATCGGCGTTGGTATCGCGTCCTGTCGTGATGTTGAAGGAGGCTCCGGATCTTCCTACCACGAAGGGGCTCAGCACGTATCCCCATGGACCGTAGAACGAACCTCCAAAGACAAAGCGGTGCCGGATATCGGTTGCGGCGCGTCCATACTCTTGTTTCAGGTCGAATCGACTCGCCGGGAAGGTATTCGGACCATCCGTATTGCTGAAGATCCTGCTGTAGGCATAATAACCATACAAACTCAGCCGGCCGCCGAAACCCCGGGACACATTAGTGATGATCTGATTGCCGTTGAGGACACCAGCGGATTGATACTGATAAATGTTGGGAGCAACGCCACGCCCACTTGACGCATTGGGCAGCGACGACTTGATATTCTGGGACAGCAGTAAGTGTACCGCGTGGGTATGCGTGAAGGTGGAAGCGATTTTGACGCGCAACGGAAGATCGCGCTCCACACCAATCGACGATACGATGCTATAGGGGGAGCGCAAACCGGTGTCCATGCCCCTGAGAGTCTCTGGAATTTTTTGAGCAGCTAAATCCGGGATAGAGGGAACCTGCGGGAAGAGCGGCGGATCCCGAATGATGAACTGCTGCCGATGGATGCCGTCGAATCGAAGCGCCTGCAATGTCAAAGCCGCATCGACGCGATCGTAGAATATCCCGCTGCCGCCGCGAATCACTGTATGGTACTTTTTGCGGCCACTCGCGTTTGGCTCCCACGCGAATCCAAAGCGCGGAGCGAACCCGGCTTTCCTCGCGATATTGCTCTGCGCTTCATAGCGTAGACCGAAGCTGAGGCTCAGGTTCGGACGAGCGCGCCAATCATCCTGCGCAAAGATGCCTGTGTCAGCCTGGAGCACCTTCGCCAACGGATCACCCCCCACGATCGAGAACTGCGAAGCACCGCCGCCCAGGGCTCTAATTTGGGCAGAGTTCAGCCCTTCCCTCTGAAATAGGAGAGTCCTTTGATATCTCTCGAGGGACGAGATGTAGCCCAGCAGCGGCTGACCGCCAGAGTCCGGGATCGGCTGGTGGTTCAAATCCAGAAGGGGAGCCATCTCACCCCCAAAAGTGAAAGTACCACCGAAGTTCTGGGTGGACGAATCCGCCAGCGACAGCATCCTGAGCCTCCCCCCGAACCTGATGGAATGGTTTCCACGGATCATTGACGTATAATTTTGAAACTCATAGTGGTCCCGAACGTCCTTGGAGAGCCCGACCTGCGCTCCCCCGCCTAGAAACGAGCCGAGCACTGTAACGGCCGGTAGCGTGTTGTCCCCGTTGAGGCGGAGATCCCTCCTTATATATTGAAAGCGCGTTTCGTTGATCACGCTCTTGTTCAACACTGCATTCTCGGTAAGCTGAATTGTGTGATCGCTTTCGGCGGTGCTATGGCGCCGGGAGAAGAGCGAAAATCCGCCCGTACCGGCGTTTTGCTGGCGCATATCCATCCACGCGTAGCGAACGGTCAGGGTGTTTGCGTCGTTGAACTGATAATCCACCCGCGGACTGATCGTGGTGTGCCACTGAGGATTAGGAATGGCCTGGTTCAATCGGATCACGCTCAGCGAATCATCCAGCCCCACGGCATCCACAATTGCGCTCTGGTCTATCCTGCGCCGCTCCACGTTCGCGAAAAAGGATGCGCGGCTCCAGAGCGGCCCTTCGACATTGCCTTCGAAATCGCGAGACCGATAGGGCGGCTTAGTCGCAGAGAAGGGATTGCGCGAGTCCAAAGCCGCATCTCTGAACTTCAACAGCGCCAAGCCGTGAAACTTATTCGTGCCCGGCTTGGTGAAAACCTCGATACGGCCGAAACCTGGAAGGTCGTATTCGGCGGCAAAAGGGTTCTGGTTGATGCGAATCTCCCGGATGGATTCCTTAGAAGGCAAGCGCCCTCCGCTGAATCCGTCGATAAAAGTCTGCCCTCCCTCGGGGGTCACGGCCGGGCCGGCCAGCGCTTGAAGCTCTGCGAGGAGTTCGTCCGGATCGTCGGCCATCGACTCCAGATCCGTTCCGGTCACAATGATGGCGCTGGCATTCGACTCGGCCGATACGCTGACAGGTTGAAAGCCATCCGCCTCCACCGTCACCTGCTGGCGGATATCGCTCAACTTCAGCTTCACATTGAAGATCCGCGGACGGCCCCCAGAAACGTCAAGCGGTTCGCTTCGAAAAGGTGCAAACCCGGGCCAGTCCACTTGAATCGAATAGCTTCCGGAAGCGAGGCCATTCACAGTAAACTTTCCGGTCGCGTCAGTCGTGACCGTGCGTGCGAAACCGGATGGACCTTTCACTTGCACCGCTGCACCCGGAATGACGGACTCCGAAGAATCCATAACCCGGCCTTCGATGGCCCCCTCGGGCCGCTGCGCGCAAAGCACGCCTGCCATGGCTGCCATGGCAATCAAAGTCAGACAAAGAAGGTTTCCCGCCGGCACAAGCACGTTCTCCAGAGGTCTTATGCGGAGCCTATTCGTTTTCACGCTGCCGTTCCTTTCTTACGCAGGACTTCTCCGTGATATTCGCGGTACCATTCAACGAAGTTCCGTATGCCTGTTTCGAGTGGCGTCTGAGGCGCGAATCCTGTGTCCCGAAAGAGCGCCCCGATGTCCGCGTGGGTGGAAGGCACATCCCCAGGTTGCAGGGGAAGGTAATTCCGGATTGCTTTCTTCGAAAGGGCATCTTCGATGATGTCTACGAACCGGGCCAGGCTCACGGTATGACTGTTACCGATGTTGTAGACTCTGAACCTCGCGTTGCTGACCGACTCGCCCGGTTTCTCTTCGTGCAGGCACCGTGCCGGCGCCGCTGAGAGAAGGCGGGTTATGCCTTCAACGACATCGTCGATATAAGTGAAGTCGCGCCGCATCTCACCATGGTTGTAAAGATCGATCGGATGTCCTTCGTCGATGGCGCGTACGAACTTGTAATACGCCATGTCCGGCCGGCCCCACGGGCCGTAAACCGTGAAAAACCGGAGCCCAGTCACAGGAAGGCCGTAAAGGTGGCTATAGGAATGCGCGACCAACTCGTTGGCTTTCTTCGTAGCGCCGTAGAAGGAGACCGGGTGATCTGTCTGGTCCTCCACCGAGAAGGGAACCTTCCTGTTCGCTCCATACACGGAACTGGAGGAAGCGAAAATCAGATGCGCTACCCGCGTGCGCGCACACCCTTCCAACACGTTCACGAAGCCAAGCAGGTTGCTGCGGACGTAGGCGAGCGGATTGTCCAGCGAGTACCGAACGCCCGCCTGCGCCGCCAGGTTCACCACCGCCTCGAAACTTCGTTGCCGAAACGCTTGAAGCACCCGATCGGGTTCCGCGATGTCGAGGCGTTGGAAGGAGAAAGCAGGCTCGTGCAACAGGAGTGTCAAGCGAGCCTGCTTTAGACGCGGATCATAATAGTCGTTCACGTTGTCGATGCCATGGACCTGATGTCCTTCCGCCAACAGGCGCCGCGCCAGGTGGAACCCTATAAAGCCGGCGGCTCCGGTAACGAGTATCTTCATAAGGTGTGTTCGTGCCGCTGGAGGAACACTCGCATGGTCCTTTCAGCGACCGGAACGTGTGTCTCAGACTTCCGCATACAGCTCCCTTTTCGGGTTGCCCTCCGCTGCCTGGAGGCGGTACGTGGCGGCATACTGGCCCTCTCGCGCCATCAGTTCCTCATGCGTACCCTGCTCGAGGATTCGGCCAGAGCTCAGGTAGATGATTCGATCGGCATGGCTTACCGCGGGCAAATGATGAGAGATCCAGAGCGTCGTGCGGCCCTCGCTCAAACGGGACAGTGCCGCGCTCACTTCCGATTCATTCCTGCCATCGAGTCCAGCGGTCGGCTCGTCTAGAATCAGGATCGGCGTGTCGCGCACGGCTGCTCGTGCCAGTACAACGCGCCGGCGCTGTCCGCCGGAGAGCGTTGCACCCCGCTCCCCCAGAATCGTTTCATAACCCTGCGGGAGTTCCTGGATGAACTGATGGGCGTTTACTAAGCGGGAAGCCTGAATGATTTCTTCATCGGACGCCTCCTTCGAGCCGAACCGGATGTTATCCCGCACGCTGACAGCGAACAGTACGCTATCCTGCAAAGCCACACCCACCTGCCTGCGCAACGAATCCAGCTTATATTGCCTAAGATCACGCCCATCGACCAGAATCCGCCCCTGGGTTGGATCGTAAAAACGGAGAAGCAAGCTCGCGAGCGTGGACTTGCCGCCTCCCGAGGGGCCCACGATCGCGATGTGCTCGCCGGGTTCCACCGACAAGTGGATGCCGCGCAAAACGGGAGTTCCCGGCTCATACTCGAACCAAAGATTGTCCAGGCAAATGGCGCCTCGCAGGCGGCCCGCTTCGATCGCATTTGGTGACTCTTGGATCTCAGACCACTCTTCGAGCAGATCCACAATCCGTTCGCCGGATGCCAGCGCCTTGACCATCTGGCCCACATACTTTGCCAGCTGCCGCATGGGCTTGAAGGCTGTGCGAAGGTAACTGATAAAGACGATCAAGTAGCCGGGACTGATCGTCTTGGCCATTACCATCTGCGCCCCGAACCAAAGAGCGACCGCGGTTCCCGAGGTGGCGAACACCTCAACCGTACGTTCCAGACCCGCCGATAAGCGCTGCACGCGGACGCTATGTCCCAAGCTCTTGCGGTTCGCCGAAGCGAACACCTCCGCAAACGCCTTCTGGAGCGAGAGCGCCTGCACTACCGGGATCGAGCCGAGGACCTCCGTCGTTGTCGTCGCGATCGCCCCCTCACGCCGCCGTTGCTGCCGTGCTCCCTCTCTAAGCCGAGTCGTCAGGCGGCTGACGGCCACCAAGAACACCGGAAAAGCAAACGCCGCGATCAGGGCCAACTTCCAGTTCATCCAGAACATCACAGCGACCATAGCCATCAGCGTCAATGACGTAGTCAGGAACGGAAGAATGGCCGTGACAATCACTTCGCGTAAGCGGTCCGTATCGGAGGTAACCCGGGTGATCAGGTCGCCCGTCTTATGTCGGCTGTGAAATGACAAGGGCAGTTGCTCCAAGTGAATGAACAGCCGGTCTCGGATCTCCGCGATAATGTTTGAGGCCGCCAGCGAGAGCAGAACGGTACTGGCATAGTCGGCGGCCGCTCCGAAGACGGAAATCCCAATGAAGCTGAGTGAAAGGATTCCAAGCAGCAGCCGGGGATCGCTCGTCTGTAGAATCCGCCATACCGTCGGGTGATTGTCGGATTTTCCGAGGAAAACTTGGTCGTAGATGAACTTGAGAGGCCAGGGTTGCAGCACGTCCATCCCCGTCGCGAGCAGAATGAAGACCGCACCTGCAATCAGCCGTTTTTTCTGAGTTGTGATCTGCGGTTGGAATGCACACAGAATCCGTCCGATGCTCGTAGAAAGGTTGGGCGTGGGTTTCATCGCCTCACCCCAGTGAGCCTGTCGAGTCTTGCCGATAGCGTGGACCGCAAAATCTGCGCCGTATTAGCTGCTCCGTTCATATCAAATGCCAACCTGGCCGGCGTCTTCGCGAGCATTCCAGCGATCTTGGACGCAAGTAGATCTGGGTGCAGCATCTCCGGATGAAGGAGCTCCACTACTCCCAGGCTCTCGAGTTTCTTAGCCCGTATGTATTGCTCCTGATCGTTGTTTGCCGTATAGGGATACACCAAACTGCGGACTCCGGTGGCCAGAAGATTCATGATGGTGTTGTATCCCCCCATGCTGATGGAGAGATCCGCACGCTTCAAAAGCTGAATGAAGTTTGGAGAGTACTTCTCCACTTCTACATTCCCCGCCTGACGGGCGAGACGCTTCAGAACTTCGTACACCTCTTGAGGGATGAAGGGGCCCGCAAAGACGCAAAACCGATGAGGGAGTCCTTCGAGCAGAACAGCGGCCCGGATGACGTTTTCCAGCAGCAATTGGCCTTGACGGTATCGCCCACTCCCGATGCTCGCTACGATGGCCGGGCGGGTACTGGTGGAATCTTCCCCTCCCATCGAGACGGGATCTTCCTGTTGGACCAAGCCGGTATACCGGATGTCGCACTGCAGGTCTCCGACTCGATGGAAAGTCGCGTCGAGTTTTTGAAACGCCGGGTCGCCATGAATCAAAATCAGGTCGAAATAAGCGTTCACGATCCGGCAGACCCTTTCCTCGTGCTTGGCCTGGTCCGATTTTTCCACCAGAATGTCGCGGAGGCTGCAAGCCACCAGCGTTTCTCCATTTCGCGCGCGCTCCAGCAAAGGAATCAGCTCGAAGGCGAACCGCTTCCGGCCAAAAGGGAACAGTTCAATGACGAGCGCATCCGGACGAATTTCATCAAACAGGCCGAGGAGCCTTTCTCGTCGCAGATCCTGGAGTTGTTCGATGGCGTGGCTGGAGCCACAATTCCGGAGAGCGCCAAATTCTTCGTCTGTCTCAATCGGCGGCAACTGGACCAATTTCACACCAGGCGGAAAAGGAAACCGGTCCACGGATGCGCCCCCGCTGACAAAAGTCACGTCCGCATCCCGCGAAACTGCCCGCGCAATCTCCGCACTTCGGACCAGATGGCCGATACCCAGCACATGTTGGCAATACATCAGCACCCTCATGACCGGGGCACGTCCGTGGCTTGCATGGTTTCCATTAAACGGCTGCGTGCGAAGCGGGTCTGCGCCGGCTCGCCGGCCTGCGACAGCAAGTCGCGCACTCTGGCCGCACTCCGGTCAAGACTGAATCCCTCCATCACCTTGTGCCTTCCATTTGCTCCCAGCCGGTTGCGCAACTGAGGGTCGTCCAGCAGCATTTCCACGGCAGCGGCCAGAGATTCGCAGTCTTTCTCAGCCGCGAGCAGGCCATTTTGCATGTGATTCACCAGTTCGCCGATTCCGGAGACCGGCGTGGATACCACAGGAATACCCATGGCCATCGCTTCCAGCAGCACGTTAGGAATGCCATCGCGATCGCCATCGTCCGTGACGAGACAGGGGAGCACAAACAGATCCGCCCGCCGGTATTCTTGGATCAATTTGTCCTGCGTCAGCTTGCCCGCAAGGAACACGCAATCCTGGAGCTGGAGCGTATGGATCAGCTTCTCCAATTCCTCCTGCAAAGGGCCGAACCCAACGATTCGGCAGACGAAGCTCCGGCCCTGCTGCTTGAGCCGGTAGCACGCCTGGATGAGATAGGGATATCCCTTCTTCTCACAAAATCGGCCCACGCTGAGGATCACTGGAACCTTCAAAGGATTGGCGGTCAGGACCTCCTGGTGCGGTCCGCGCTTTGTTACTTGGGTGGTGCGGGATTCCTTCGGCTCGGAAGAAAAGCGGCTCAGATCCACACCGTGATAGCAAAGATGAATGCGTCCCTTATCGGTGGTGAGCTCAGCAAGGTAGTTCCGGTTGAAGCCGGTGCACGTGATCACGAACTCAGCTACCGCGATCTTTCTGGCTAACTCGTCGCGATCCGTCAAATAGATGTCTTTGGCGTGAGCGGTGAAGCTAAAAGGGCAACCGGTCAAACGGTGCGCAAGCTCCGCTACCGAAGTGGGTTCATTGGCGAAGTGGGCGTGCAGGTGGGTGAATTTTCCGTGCAGCAGTGCCCGGGCCAGTTCGAGTGCTTGATCGAGGTGGCGCTTGCGCCGGCCGTGCCTGGCGTAAAAAAGCAATGTCCGAACATACCGGAAGGGGTGTCGCAGAAATAGAAAACGGCGATTCTCAGAGGCTCGGACTTGCTGGGCCAACCTCTCGAATGGGAACCGTTGAACGGGACCGACATGCGGAATGTAGGTGACTTCCGCCTCGACTTCTGCCACTCCGGGATGCACTTTCATCTCGGCTGGCTCCCGAAGAGAAAAGATATGCAATCGCAGCCCTTGCCGCTCCAACTCTGAAATCTCGCCGAGAATGAAAGTCTCCGACAGCTTCGGAAAAGTCTTGAGCAAATAGGCGACTTTCATGCCAGAGTTCCTTAGCAGCCGTTGCGTGCGAGAAAACTTTGCCGTTGAGTGCATTCTCAGTCCTCTGCTTGAGAGACCAGTTCACGGATCACGGCGCTGATGCGAGGCAGCGCATCCAGTTCAAGGCTGGCTGGGGCATGCGGACGCGTCCGCAGAGCATCCGTCTCCCTCCTGACCGCCTTCATGAGGGTGCGCGGAGTCATCGCAGCCGGATGAATCATCCTGCACAAGCCCAACCGGGCCATCCGCTCCGCCCGAATCTTCTGTTCCTGCACCGGTTTGATGCGCGGCACGATGACCGCTCTTTTCCGGAGGGAAAGTATTTCGCACATCGTGTTGTAGCCGGCCATCGCGACCACAACGTCGGCCGCGTTCATATAACTCATCATCTGATCCGTAAACTCGATCACTCGGACCTGGGAACAACTATCCGCAAGCTGCCGGACTTCATTCTTGTAAGGTTCCGCAAGCTCCGGGCCCGTGACAATCATGGTCTTTAACGAGGCATCGGCGTGCTGGCTAGCGAGACCCTTCAGGTAAGTGCGTATCAGGTTGTAGCCGTCTTCGCCGCCCCCGGGCGTCACGAGAATTAGGCGGTCGCACTTGGAAACCCCCAACCGCAGCCGGACCGCCTCTCGCTTGTCCGGGCCGGCTTCGCGTCTCAAGTATCCGCAGAAGTGCACCTTCGCCCGTAGCGCCGGAGGGAACTGATATTCCTCGCATACGTCGTATAACTCCGGCAGCCCGGCCACCAGAATTTTGTCGTAATACTCTTGTACTAATTTGTAAGCACACTGGCGCTTCCACTGGTCGATGGTGGTGGCGGCGTCATCAAGGATGTCCCGGAGGAGCAGCACAACTTTGGTATGAGGGAGGTCCGTCTTTAGCGCCTTCAAAACCTCCTTGAGCTCGCCGGCCACACCGCCCGGTTTTTTATCTACCAGAAAAATGTCCGGCCGGAGGTTCGTGACAGTGGAGAGAATCAGCTCGCGCCTGAGATGCACGATGCTGTCCAGATTGAGGTCCAGGTATCTCACGCCGATCTCGCCTTCGATGTCGCGCCTCAAGCAGGGCAGCTTCACGTAATCGATGCCGTCGATCAGGCGAAAACTGTGCAACATCGGCGAGCCCGTTAATACCAGCACAGAGATTCGAGAAATCCGCGACCTGACGTGCTCGCAGATGGCCATCATCCGGCGAATATTGCCCAGCCCGAATGTGTCGTGCGAGTAAACGAGCATCTTTAGGGGCCTGAGGGATTCTGGCTGGTCTCCTTCACGGCCAGATTCACAGGCCCCCCTCTCCCCGGTTTCCGCGATGGGGGAATCAACGAGCGTCGGGGAGACAGATCTGAACATCATCATTGGTTCCACCCTAAGTCATAGATAGACTGAATCAATCGTTACTCCAACAAACGCCGACAGCTCCGCTCTAAGGTGTTTGTCGGAATGCTGTCGGCCTGACTCACCACGCCGGCATCACGTTGATCGAAGGACAGAGTTACCGCGTGCGTGAAGGCGTTTTTACCTGGGCGCTAACAAGACCTGCAGAGGATGCCAAATCGCAATGCCTTCCGTCGCGTCAAGAATTTAGAATTTTGCGACAATTTTCGTGAATTTTGCGTCAGGAACAACGGCATTCGATTGGCTGCCGGGAGATCCTCCCTTTGCCTGGAGCATTCGGGGCCTATCGAAAATCTTGAATTCCAAAGGGGGTCAAGGTCGCAGTCATGTGTTTGATTCTTGTTCTAGTGCTAAGCAATCTTGCGGTCAAGTGCACGACGGACGTCCTGAGCATACTCTCTTGGGGTAATGTTCGTTTGTTTCTTGAAGTGTCGTTCAAACGTGCGCACATCGCCGAAGCCAACCTCGTATGCTACCTCGGAAATTGTGCAATCGTGTTTTTCAATATGCGTTATTGCAGCGCGCAACCGTATGAGTGACAACCACACTGTAAATGACACACCCACTTTTTCGCGAAAGAATCTACTGCAATACGTCCTTTCCATTCCCATGACACCAGCCGCGTCTCCGACAGTGATTTTTGAGCTGTAGTTGTCGTTGACATACGCTCGCAGCTTGACTAAGCACTTGTAGTAGTGAAAGGCGGCGGCGTTGATCTTGGATTCGTCGTGGAATGAGATCATGGATTGTCACTCCTTATCGCGGAAAGGCGTACCGGATTACTGGATGCAGACTGTTTCTTTACTTCCCGTCAGTTCCCGTCACTGACGTTGCACGATCTGCAAGCGATTGCACTGCCTGGAGGAGGCATTTCCCAAGTGGGGAAGACTGTGCTGTATTGGAATCACTACCCAATCGTCACAGCCGAATCCTTTTTTGGCTTCCTTGACTTTTTCGGGGGACGAACAGTCGATTGTTCCGCTTAAACGTTTTTCACTGGCGAATTTCTTACGGACTGCGGAACCCAAGCAAATCTGAGACCATGCTGCGCTCGCTTTCAGACGCTTTTCGGATGAACGGAATGTTGCCCACCGGCAATGAAAAAGTGCGATTCATTGAAGACAGAACTTCTGGAAGAATTTCCGACTACGGTTGAGGTCGTCCTGTTCCGATGAATGCAACTCCTTTTCTATAGGAATCTTGGACGGCACGGCCCTTTCACGAAAAGGGCCGGAAGAAATTCCGCGAATAGCAGATCCTTCCCATCCGGGAAACTGTAAAAGCGGGATCGAAAGTTTCGCATCAAGTGGTAAGCCGGTACTAACCTCCGCCTGTGAACCGCCGGAGGACCCAAAAGAGTTTACGTAAATACTTTTTCGGGAAGAATGACGAGTGCTGCGATAGTACGGATGGCCTCCGATGGACTGGGAGTGTAGGGGAGACCGGCAGCCAGCGCTCTCCGTTTTATCATCCTCAACACATCAGTTCTCGTCATTGGATTTTCCGTAACTGTCGATGCTTGTTCACACTCCGGAAGAGCGGAGTTGCGAGAACGGGTGGCACCGCCGGGAACATCAGTTCGTGGAATGTTTTCCTCTTTTTATGGTCGCGATGGTGCACTTTTTACAATTTTTTTTACGAAAGATGTATTTTTTGACACTTCCCGCCGGTCTTATGTTTGAGAAGCAGAAAACTGACGATCCTTTGACTCGCGTGAAAGATAGCGAGTAAAGCCACAAAGCGAAAAGCCCCGCACGACATATGGGGGCCATTGCTGGTTTTGTCACCAAGGGCAGGAAGCCGGCCGGCCAGGGCTCGGTGTATTTTACCGGGCCGGAAGCCGGAACGGAAGCTTTCGTGTTCATGAGGAACACAAATGTGTTTCTTCTCTGAACTCGTCAGTCGGGCCGCATGGAGGCTACCCGCCTCATGCGGCCCTTTTTGTTTTTACATCAAATTTAAAAACAAGGGGAACTGACGATGAAAGCGAACTACGGGGTAATTTGGACTGAACTGATCGAAATCGAAGAACTGGAAGAGAAAATAGCGCCCAGCGGGTCCGCAGCAGTCTGCGCCGATTAATCCTGCAATTCTTGGGGCGACATGGTTACTTAAACCTTGTCTTCCGGCCTTGACTTTGAGTAATAATGCTGCCCCCTGGAGGTCTCCCAGGCCGTGAAATATTGGCACGAGCAGTCGCGAACTTGTCGTATCTACTTGAGCGCAGCCTATCTTGCCTCTGTGCCGTTCGCGGTATTGTGTTTTACAGCACCGAACGAATTCTCTCTCAAGTGGGCGATGCTGGCTGCTACGTCCATTTTCGTCGCAACAATAAACATACGATTGCCGAACCTTTCGGCGGTTATTTCGATGGGGGATGTGTTTATCATTTTGATCCTCATCCGATTTGGCCCGGGGTCTGCGCTCGTCGCTTATTGGTTGAACATCTTAGCTGCCCACACCGCGGAGATTTTCCGAAGACATGGACGCAATTTTCTTGGGAAAATTCTGTTCCACCGGTGGGTTTTCAACCTTGCATGTTGCACCGCTTCCACGTGGGCGATGTACCGGCTATACCAGCTGGTTTTAAAGCTGAATCTACCTGACCCCATAGGTCTTGTTGTCGGCTTGTTCAGCATCGCGATGGGATGGTTCTTCGTTAACACCTCCACTTTGTCCCTGGCCCTCTCTTTCTGGATGAAGCGCAGCTTCTGGTCTGTCTGGAAAGAGGGCATAGTCCTGTACCTTCTCAATTTCCTGGGATCTGCGGCTGTAGCCGCATTAATCTCGCTATTTTATGAGCGTGCCGGGTTCCTCATCTTTTTGCTGTGTGCTCCCATAGCTGTCGTTTTGTATGAGCTGTACCATTTCTACGTTCAAAAATACGAGCAGGCCGAAAAGCATATTCAGGAACTGAACAAGCTCTACCTTCAGACGATCGAAGTCCTGGCGAGCGCCGTGGATGCAAAAGACCCGTACACGCACGGTCACATCCGCCGTGTCCAGGCCTACGCTGAGAAATTGGCCGTGCATCTTGGCGTGGAGGGCAAAAATCAGATGCTGGCGATCCAGGCCGGAGCGCTGCTGCACGACATCGGTAAGATAGCGATTCCCGAATACATTTTGAACAAGCCGACAGTGCTGACGGAAACAGAATACGAGAAGATGAAGATTCATCCCGTCGTCGGCGCGAATATGTTGAGCACAATTGAATTCCCGTACCCTTTAGTCCCGATGGTCAAGTCGCATCACGAGCGCTGGGACGGGAATGGCTACCCCGACGGACTGAAGGGAGAAGAAATCCCGTTAAACGCCCGGATCCTGTCTTTGGTGGACTGCTACGACGCTCTCACAACGAACCGGCCTTATCGATCGCCGATGTCGAGGGAGGAAGTCATCCAATTCTTCCGGCGGGAATCGGGACGAGCGTACGACCCGGCCGTCGTTCAGGCATTCATCGATCATCTGGAAGAGATCGAGGGGGCCGGAAAATCCGTTGTCGTTCCGACGGGCGGCATTTGGGG
>WNGD01004816.1_pt1 | contig 13503 bp, 18 predicted proteins | sample 5400671 | NCBI WGS metagenome assembly WNGD01 (sample SAMN13153369, study PRJNA577476) | soil metagenome | isolation source: 40 cm soil or saprolite under grassland replicate 2 | place: USA:California | collected 2016-06-15
GATCGAACAGCGATCCGGGTTCGGCGACATGGCCGAGTTTGATCTCCTGTTGCGCAGCGGCGGTGCCTGCAGAAACGGATATTGCAAGCGAAAGTAGAAGCTTCATCATAGACATTGCTGTCCTCCCACATGCTGATTCCTGGGCAAGACCCGATGCGCTTCCGAGGGCCGCACGCCTGGGAACCAAGAGCCTTTAATCTGCAGTCGTGGATAGCCTATCAGTCGTACCCATTCTGGCAATCCGCTCAGTGCCCAATTGCCGTCAGCCTTGGGGGCTTGGCGCGGGTTATCTAGGGAGACCAACGAAGAGGCGTTGCGACTGTTCAACAAAGCTCTCGAACTCGACCGCCCTTGCATATGCGAGGGCCGCGTTCTGCTACGTTTTCCGCAAGGTGAACCGCTGGATGACCGACCCCCAGCAAGAGGTCGCCGAAGCCGCCCGACTGGCCCGACGGGCAGTAGATTTGGGCAGAGATGAGGCGGTGGCGCTCTCACTCGGTGGTTTCGTGCTTACCTATGTAGTTGGTGACCTCGATGACGGCGCGGCCTTTGTCGAGCGTGCGCTTGGCCTGAATCCCAACTTGGCGATTGCGTGGGCCCATGGCGGCTTTATGAAGATACGTTTCGGCGAACATAATACCGCAATCGAACATGAGGCACGCGCCATGCGTTTAAGCCCGCTCGATCCGTTTCTGTGGGCCTGGCACTTCTTCACTGCACGCGCTCATTTCTTCGCAGGCCGCCCCGAGGACGCGGCTTCATGCGTGGAAGCAAGCTTGCGGGAGCGGCCAAATGGCCTGGGTGCACTACGTCTTGCTGTGGCCAGCAATGCTCTGCGGGAGGCTTGAGAAAGCGCAGAAGCTCATGGCGCGGCTGCGCCAGCTTGATCCGGCGATGCGCATTTCCCATCTCGCGGGTCTCATGATGCCGCTTCGCGCCCAGAAGACCTCGCCAGATACGAACAGGGCTTGCGCAAGGCCGGTCTGCCGGAGTGATTACTGCTGCACAGTCGCGTGTAGGTGGCATCAGTTCGCCCGGGGAGCGCGGAAGCGGACCAGCTCCCCATGCGGCTTGTGAGCGGACCCAACCTGATTGAGCTTGCCCGCCATCACTTCCATCTCATTCGATCACCTCGTCGGCGCGCGCGAGCAGCGTCGGTGGCACGGTGAGCCCGAACGCCTTGGCGGTCTTCAGATTGATCGCCAATTCGAATTTGGTCGGCTGTTGCACCGGCAAATCTGTTGGTCTCGCGCCCTTGAGGAGCCGACCTACGTAGCCGCCAGCCAGGCGATAGTAATGTGCGAAATCGGGTCCGTAGCTCATCAGGCCGGTGGCCTCAACATGATCGCGCTGGAAGTAGGATGCGGGAAGCGAATGGCGCGCCGCCAGGGTCACGAGTCGCGCGCGTTCGGTATTGAACAGCGGGTCGGGACCCACGAGCAGCGCTTCAGGCCGCCAGCTCGAGAAAGCCGCGAAAGCGCGTCGATCTCCCCGCCGGTGCTGGCGTTGAAGACGCGGACATCAAGACCGAGCGCGCCGCCCGCTACGGCCACGTCCCGCGCCGTCGGCTCGGCTGTTGCCGCAGTGGTTGGATTGACGAGCACGGCAACGCGCTTGGCCCCGGGCAACAACTCATGCAGTAGCGCCAGTCGTTTGGCCACCAGCTCGGCGCCAAGGAAGTAGAAACCGGTGACATTCACATCGGGTCGATGGAAGTTCGACACCAGACCCATTCGCACGGGGTCTCCGCCGCTCACAAATACGATCGGGATGGTTCCTGTCGCGCGCTTGGCCGCGAGCGCTGCGGGTGGCCCCGAGGCGCCGGACGAGCTCCGCGGCAAGCTCCGACAATCCCTCCGTGCCGCTGTCGGCCGAGCGGTACTCGATGAAGTCCTCCGCGCCTAAGCCCCTGCGGAAAGCAGCGAGCCAATGCTGGCGCGTATCGAGCGCGGGGCCGAGAAAGCCGACCACCAGTATCGCCCGCCGCTGCGCCCGCGCCGCGAGTGGCCACCCGGCTGCCGCGCCGGCGAGCACACCGAGAAATTCGCGCCGCCTCATTGCGTCCAACCCCAGGCATTGGTAACGGCGGGACTATAGCACTCTGGGAGGGACGCGAGTGGCTTCCAGGCGCGTTGTTGGGGGCCGTCTCGTGAGCGGACCTCCGCGCGTCAGCTTCGAAGGTCTCGGAAGTGCCAAAAGGAGACCTTGCACGGAGGCGGGAAATGGCCCGCTCGGCACTTGTTCTCGAAGTAGCCGCTGATCTATTTCCGGACGGACCTCGGAAGCTGCCCCTAGCTCAGCTCCTTTGGGAATGATCTCGCAAGTATCCGGCAATGAGCAGGGCTATTGTAAGCAACCAAGCGTAGCCGGCCACCCCATGAAGGCCGCTGCCCATCGTACAGAACAGCGCATTGACGCCGAAAAGCGCGGCAATCATGTAAGCGATGGTGGCTCCACCCACCAAGCGATCCAGGCCGCCGTGAGAAATATCAGAGCGGTTTCTAAAGCTACCGTGTGTTGCATAAACACGATCCTTTTCGTCGACTACAGCTAGTGTAGGGTAACAGGCCTGGGTCGCACCTTGCCAAGATAATTTGGAGACCCTGGGGACCGGAAGCGATGGGAACCATGATCCTTCTCGACCTGATGGGAGCTGTCGCCCTGCTGCTCTGGGGCCTGCACATGGTCCGGACCGGGATCATCCGCGCGTTTGGCAGCAACTTGCGCCGCGTGCTGGCAACCGCGCTCCGCAATCGCTTTACCGCGTTCCTGGCCGGCGTCATCGCTACGGCTCTCCTGCAAAGCAGTACCGCCACCGCTCTGATGACGAGCATGTTCGCGGCCGGTGGGCTCGTGGCGCTCGTTCCGGCGCTCTCGATCATGCTGGGAGCAAACGTCGGCACGACGCTGATCGTCCAGGTGCTTTCGTACAATGTCTCGGCTGTGGCGCCAGTTTTCTTCCTCGCCGGCTTCATCGGCTTCAGTTGGGGAAAGAAAACGTGGGTGCGCGACATAGGACGAGTGGCGATCGGGCTCGGCCTGATGCTGGTCGCACTCCACATGCTACTCGACACGCTCGCGCCGGCTGAGGACGCCCCCAGCGTGCGGGCGCTACTCGCGGCCGCCACCGGCGAGCCGCTACTGTGTATTCTGATCGCCGGTGTGTTGACTTGGGCGGCGCATTCGAGCGCAGCGATCGTGCTGCTTATTGTGTCGCTCGCCTATTCCCATTTCATCACCCCGCTGGCGGCGTTGGCACTCGTGCTCGGAGCAAACCTCGGGGCGGCCGTCAATCCCGTTCTGGAAGGCGGAAGGGCGGATAATCCGGCGACGCGCCGCGTCCCAATCGGAAATCTGTTCAACCGGGTGGTCGGGACCGCGCTTGTGCTTCCGTTCCTTCCAAAGCTCGTGTCGATGTTCGTAGATTTCGAGCCGAACCCTGCACGGATGGCGGCGGACTTCCATACCGCGTTCAATGTAGTGCTCGCGCTCGGGTTCATGTTTGTCCTCGACCCGCTCGCCGCCGGCTTGACCAGGCTCTTTCCCGAAAGCAAGCAGTCCGCCGACACGTCTGCCCCCCTTTACCTCGACGAAACCGTCATCGGCACGCCCCCGCTGGCTCTGGCCGCAGCCGCCCGCGAGATGCTGCACATGGGCGACATAGTCGAGACAATGCTGCGCGACACAATCACCGCGTTGATAACGGGCGACCGAAAGCTCGTCGCGGCCATCTCCCGGATGGACAACTCGGTCGATCGGCTCTACGAAGCGATCAAGCTGTACGTGACCAAGGTCACGCGGGAGAGCCTCGATGATCAGGACGGTCGCCGCGCCCTAGAGATCATCTCGTTCGCTATCAACCTTGAGCACGTCGGCGACATCATTGACAAGAACCTAATGGAACTCGCCGCGAAGAAGATTAAGCACAATTACGCTTTCTCGAAGGAGGGCGCGCAGGAGCTTGAGGCATTCCACGCTCGCGTGCTCAATAATCTCAAGCTCGCTTTTGGGGTGTTCATGTCGGGCGACGTTCGGGTGGCCCGTGCGCTGATTGAGGAAAAGGCCAATCTGCGCACAGCGGAACTTGCGGCAGCGGACAATCATCTCGCTCGGCTACGTGAGGGTCGACCAGAGAGTATCGAAAGCAGTTCTTTGCACCTGGATGTACTGCGTGATCTTAAGCGCATTCACTCGCATATCTGTTCGGTTGCATACTCCGTCCTGGAGGCAGCCGGTGAGCTCGAGCCGAGTCGTCTCAAGCGGACAGACGACATTCTCGCGCTTCCAAACACGCCGCCGCTCACCGAAAGTGATCAGCGGGGATAACGCTGAGGATTGGCAATTAAGTCGTATTTAACACCTGCTACTAGGGTGCGCGCGTAATGCTCGCAGACATCCCGCCCGCTCCGTCGCAAGCGGCGCAAGTCCGGGCGCTCAATTCTGGCTTCATGGCCGCAGAATGACAGCCGGCGAGCGCGATCGCATCCCGCTTGTCGAGACCGACGAGGTGGAACGTGTTCTTGCCGATATCGATACCGATCGTGGTGATAATTCCAGCTGCCTTCTGAGATGTGCGCATCGCATGCTCCTTGAGCCCTGCTTCACGCCTCCCAGCCACAGTCCAGCAAATTAGGCCGCTGAGCACGGCCGGGCCATCCCATTAGCGGTCATTCGGAAGCCCGTGAATCGCAACCCTGCCGAAGGCGGGCCTGGGCCGGCGTCTGCGGGGCATTAAGTAGGTCACCTCGCGATAGTCGTTCACCAGAATGTAGATGAGGCCGCCTGCACGAGCGGCAACTCTGCCTTGCGGCGCTGCGCTCCGGAGGGGGCTCTTCAGCGAGTGCTGTTCGTGCTACAGTTTCCCAGCCCCAGCTCAAATGCGAGTTGCCGGTAGTGAGCATTAGGGAGGTGACAATGAACAGACGCGCATTTTTGGCGACCACAGCGGCTGCCGCGGCGGTCGCGACCTTGAAAGCGGCCTCTGCGGAGACCGTAACGCCGTTCGGCCAAACGGCCGCTCCGCTCAGGGCGACACCGCCGTTGCCTTTGGGACCACTGCCCGGTTCGGTCTATCCGGATCCGCACCTGGAATCGATGGTGAAAACCACTGAGCCAACGTTCGGGCCTGCCGATTTCCCCGCCTTCGCCGGTACCATGGCCGTGGAGCGCATTGCTACTGGGTTCCGCTGGGCCGAGGGCCCGGTGTATTTCCCGGCGGGGCGCTATGTGCTGTTCAGCGACATCCCCAACAACCGCATCATGCGCCTGGACGAAAACGATGATCACTTAAGCGTATTCCGCCAGCCGTCGATGAATTCGAACGGCAATACCATTGACCGCGAAGGACGCCTGATCACCTGCGAGCATAGCGGCCGGAGGGTCACCCGCACGGAGCTCGACGGCTCGATCACGATCATCGCCGACAGATACAACGGGAAGAAGCTGAATTCGCCGAACGACGCCGTCGTCGCTGCCGACGGCTCCATCTGGTTCACCGATCCAATCTACGGCATCGGCGGCTACTATGAGGGCATCAAGGCCGAGCCCGAGCAGGAAAAGCACAACGTCTATCGGGTCGATCCAAAAACCGGCAACATCAAAGTTGTCGTGGACGATTTCGTCGAGCCGAACGGCATCGCCTTCTCACCCGACGAGAAGAAGCTCTACGTCATCGATACGGGGTTCACCGACGGTCCGAAGAACCCGTCGCACATCCGCGTGTTCGACGCGAATATCGAAAACGGCAGACTGTCGAACAGCAAGGTCTTTGCGGAAATGCCGAAACCGAGTATTACCGATGGACTGCGCGCCGACCGGGAAGGCCGCATCTGGTGCGCTGTCGGCTGGGGCGATCTGAGCGAGAACAGTGTTCGCTGCTACTCCCCGACCGGCGATCTGATCGGAAAGATCCACATACCGGAGACGGTGGCCAATTTGTGCTTCGGCGGCCAGCAGCGAAACCGAATGTACATCTGCGGCTCGACGTCCCTTTATGCAGTCTACACGGGTGTCCAGGGCGCTATGAAGCCATGACCGGCTGCGAGGCACCAACAGTGACTTGACGGCTCTGGCGGACGGCCGCGCTCTAATTCTCTGCGACTCGACAGGCGGCGGGCCACTTGAGGTGGCCGCTGCGCCTGTGGCGGCAAGAAACGGTGAGCATTGCTTTTCACCATTAGGCGTCCTCGCGGCCTCAATTCACACCACTTGCATTAAGCCGGGACCGACGTAAAAGGGTTGGATTGAGCAAGGGTGAGCGCCGCTAGCACGGGGCTGCTGTAAATGACCTATCTTGCCACATGGTATCGTCGTGAGGATTACGAGCTCATAGTGACGATTATGGATGACGGAGACGAATTTCCTAGGACATTTGAGGAATGGGAACAAACGGCATTGCACCAGATGGTGAGTATGCGAAATCGTGGTGCCGACATCAAACAAGTCATCATTGACCCAGATAAGTTCGTGCTCTTCTGTAAGAAAAAGGGGCTATCAAAAGATGGGACAGCGCGAGCCGAATACGCCGCGTCTACTTTGGCATCAGACAAAAGGCCGGATCCAAGAAAACGTCATCGAAGGTAACTCCCTTCGGCAGCTGATCCCCAATCTGTGTCGCATCGAACTCCGGACAAGTCGTCGCCAAAAAATGACGGCGGTGCTGCCCTGAACTAAGGCCCGCCACGTCATGCGTGGCATGGACGTGGCATGGACGCGCCGGGGAGATCTTTACCCTGGTTGGCAACAGTGACTGATCTTCGAGGGAATCACCCTTCGCTGCAGAGAATCCCACATCGCGTCCTTGGGAGGCTTATGCCGAGGGCTGCTACGCCCAATTCAATCGCGTGTATCACTTCCAGAATGTCAAATGTGTTCCAGAAATTAAATTCTCAATGTGAATATTCGCCTGGCCAGTTTCCAACCTCAGTTCTTCTCCACTTTGAGCAAGATCGGTGCGTGCAATCATTTTTCGCGCTGTAATAGTAATCGGTCTGCCAGGCACTACTATAGCAAACTCAATGCAAGTATATATGTGCAGCTCCCCATTCTTGTTATCGACAGCTTTCAGCTCCGCTCGGATGATATCCATTTTTCGTTTGTAGCTCACCGTCTTTATTTTGCCTGGTTCGATGACGAATGGAGAAAACGACGAATATTCCCTTGCCTCCTCTTCGTTCCTGAAACTCGCTCTCGCTAGCACAAAGTTGCGAAAATAGCACTCTCCCTCAGGCCGTTCGACTTCACTGCCATTGGAAAACTAAAACTTAATTGAATTAATAGAGACTGGAACGGTTCCTGAGTTTACGAATGTCAAAAAAGGGCTTAGAAGAAGGTCGATTTTGGATTTTCCAATGCTCATGTGTGGCATAGCGTCGGATATCAAAAACGAAAGTTCTTCTCTCTCCCTGAACACCGTATAGTAAGCAGAACCTGCGGAGATCAGGAAGGCTGCAACCGAAAGAACGCTACTCAGAATGTCCTTCGCGCCCACGTCTAAGATCCATCCGTCGCCCACGTGCTATAAATTTCGATCCGGCGCACTTTGAGCTTGCCAATCAGATCGCCGAAGATGATCGCGCCGTCGTTATGCCCTTGCGACAAACCAATCTGCCTCGCTTGGGCGCTGAAACTCCCCGATCAACGCCGCCTCGATTGCACGATGCACTTGCATTTTGCCGCTTAGGATGTCCACCGGCGATCCTCGACGACGCCGCGCAAAACCGAATGTCGCTGTTCCTGGCCTCGCTCCTGGTCCAAAACGGACTTATCGGCGGTCAATCAGCGGGTTTGGTCCCGTTTTCGGTCGAGTAGCATTTCGCCTGGGTGACCGGCTGCGTTCCCCTGCCACGGTCCTTGGGCGGACTTGTTGTAAGTTGGGCCGCCACGAGCTTGCACGCGTCCGCTGTTTGGAAGTAGATCGGCGTCACTGACAGGCTAACCTTCAGTGATGATGACTCGGTCGCGATGAGTAGAATCAGAACCCAGGCACCCATGTTGTCCCCCTTCTGTCGGAAAGCGAATTTATCGGCGATCACCGTCCAGCAAGGGCGTATTTTGCCGCTCGGCCAATGAACCAGATCACCACAGCGATGCTGAGATTGAAAATCCAGATCCCGCCCATCTCGGGATAACCGAGATACCCGGTAGGACTCACCTGTGTGTAGGCGTAGAGGCTGCTGAAAGCCACAATCGCAAGTGCCAGCAGGCATGCCGCCCAGTGAAGGACATCTCCCAACCTTGACGCCATGATGTTCCCCTTCCCCCAACATGAATGCCTAGAACAGACTTTATCGGCGGTTCAGAGCGACGTGTTCCTTAATTGCCCGCCGGGCGGCTTGCTGATTGTGTCGAACGGGGCCTTTGCTATTTGAAATTGACGGCCGGCGTGTTCGCCTCAAGGAGGGGGCACCATGCCTCGCCGATCGCGGCAATCGCCAAATGCCCCCCGGAATAGTGTCGCTCGGATGGATTTTTCATCAAATATTGAACGACCACGTCCTTTACTTGACTGGCCGGTACGCCTAGCGGGATGCACGCTGCTTTTCCGCATCGGCCATGCCCTGGATATATCCTAGGCACACAGCAATATTCCAGGAGTTTACCGGGGCACTCCTCCAATAGTTTGTTGCCGTCCTTGAACTGGCCGGCGGTCGCGCCCGTGCTGACGATGCAGGCCAGCAGCACCAAAACAGTCGTTAGAACTTTCATGACAGTCCACCTGTGCGGTCAGGAAGGTTTGCCATCGTGTCCCGCGCGAAGTCGTCAACGGTTTTGTGGGCAGCTGCGAGCATGGTTTCCATCTCCGCCTCCGGCAGATGCCCGAAGCCGACCATGGCACCGATCTGCGTACCGAGCGCCTGGGCCGTTGCGGCGGCCGAGACATCAGTTGTCGCCGTCTTGATGATGCGCATCACCAGATCGTTAAATTCTTTCTGTGTCGGCGGCGCGCGATATGGCTGCTGGTCCTGCGGTGCGACCCGTCGCCTTATGGCGCCCAAGATGTTCATCACGCCCCCTTTGGTTCGATAGCCCTGTGTTGCAGCATATCCCAAGCTTGTCTGGTCGGTTGTGTTCTTTGTGCAACACCGCTTGGAAAAACGGGGCAAGCCCATGCGCGTCACCGCGCAGTCAGAACCACACTCGCCGCGCGAAGACGACGGCAGGTCCGGCGATAGACGGCATTTCCTCGGGGGTCATCATCCGGATGCTGACGCAGCCCTCTGCACGATAGAGCGCGGTCGGGTCGTGCAATTCGGGTTTGGCACGCGCCGGGGGCCGAGCCGCGGCGCGGCGCGGGCGCGACCAAAGGCTGAGGCTCTTCAGATCCGCAGGACTGACCTGCAATTCCGCGCAGGCCCTGGCCGAGATCGACGGCATCGTCGGTCCTTTTTCCGGCGATCTCGTCTGTGAGTCTCGGATGCCGCATGATTGCTCTCGGCCGCGTGCGCCGCTGTGTGGCAGCCGCGCAACAGCGGCCCACAAAATGAGAACCAGCGCATTGGGGCCCTGACTCGGGTGCGGGATCGGCTATGATGCCCGTACCCATCGTATGGGTGTGCGAAATCTCTGATGAAGGCGTCCCGGGGGGCTGGGGCGCTTTTGGTGGGCAATTTCAAACGGATTGCTTATCTCCACGGCGGCGGGCAAGGGTCGGGGCCTGACCTGGGTTCCTGGCGAACTCGCGCTACGATCTACCAGTTAATTGGCGCCGTGGGGGTCCTTTCATGCGTGCGGCACTCATGCGCGCGGAACTTTACCGAAGACACGCACGGGATTGCTACCCTTTCGCCAGCGAAACTAACGGTGCCGTCACCAAGAATGCGCTGCTGGTAATGGCCCGAGCGTGGGCTCGACTCGCGGATCAAGCTGAGAGAAATAGTCGCCAGGATCTGGTTTACGAGACACCATCGCCACGTCCCGACGCAAGATAGCCTTTGCTGAAACCGAACTGGCGCAATCAAAATGGGAGAGCGGGCCCGATGCCCCGCTCGCCTGCACTTGACGCACTCGATCCGCAGCACGTCGAGCTTGCCGACCAGGTCGCCGAAGATGGTCGCGCCATCGCGGCATGCAATTACAAGGGCGTGGCTGAGGTCCACATGGCCTCGTAGGCAGGGATTTTGAGATCGGTTGCCTCGGGATTTGTTTTCTCGATTGAACCCGGCGATCGCTCGGCGAACTTATTCAGAGCTGCGTGAGCGGCCAAGCGGTGTGGCGGTCGATGACAATCAATCGATCATTGGCGGCTGCGGTCTGCGGACGAGTCCGTTCCAGCACCTCGAGGGCGGTGTTGCGGCCGTAGCGGATGCTGGCGGGCCATTCCCCGTCGCGGCCGTTGAAGACGAGCACCGGCTCGCCCTCGCTCCGGCGCAGCACGTTGCGCAGGTAATTCGCCTGCGCGCGGGGAAGCTGGCTTCGGCCGGCCTCGATCGGCTGCTCCACGAACAGTCGCGGCGTGCGAAAATCCTAACGGGGCATGGCATTCTTTACTAGGTGTTAGCGTGCCGCGTAGTCCGGTTAGCTTCCAAAAAACCTCCGGAGGGATTCGCCATGGCGCCGGTCCGCGTCGCCTCGCTAGCCATCGCGCTGGTGCTCGCCTCGGCGGGCAGCGTTTTGGCGCAAATGGTCGTGGGCCCGGCTGCGCCGGGCCCGGGCGGATTTCCGGGCCAGGGTCCTGGGTTTCCCAGTCAAACCTTTCCGGGTCAAATGCCCGGGAGGGCTCCCGGGGTGATGCCGGGCGCCTTCCCCGGGCAGGGGCCGCAAGAGCCCCCTGCATGGCGGAATTCAAGCCCCTGCGCACCGAGACCGAGAAGCGCGCCGCGGCCATCAAGGCTGCCGCCGCCAAACACGCGCCGCCGCAGGAGATCTGCCAGCTGTTCACCCGGTTCATCGAATCCGAGGGCAAGGTAGTCAAATTCATGGAGAAGAATGCCGCCACCTGCGGAATTCCGGCCCAGATCGTCAGTACCAGCAAGGGCAATCATACCAAGACCATGGAGACCAGGGAGAAGGTCTGCGCCGCCGCGTCGAGCGGCGCAACCGAAGCCCGGCGCGGGCTCGGGCTCGGCGACGCGCTCGGCATGCGGGCCATCCCCACCCCGGACACGACGACCACGGGCAGCGGCACCTTCGACTCGCTTAGCGGCAATCCCCTCGCGCGATGAGCGCGGCGGGCCGCGTCGCGGAGGCCGGCCGCGCGCTGCCGGGGCACTCCGCCACACCCGCCAAGCCGAGATCCCGCCAGCGGCAACGGCTCGAAGACGGCGGGGCCAATCCGCTCCCATGGGACCTATTTGGGACGCTGGCAATTTGCGAACTTTGCGGGAACGGCTGCTACCCAAATTGCTACCTAAATCCCTGGTACGGGCTAGTGCGGGAAGGAAAGCCGAGACCGCCTCGGGGCCAATTTCCTTGATTTTTCATACAGACTGGGAAAGAACAGAACGGGAAGGGATGAACATTGACGGGTAGAATGCCCGGCATGATTCGCATCACGCCCGGCATCTCGATCGACGAGCGCAACATCGAGGAGCGCTTCCTGCGCGCCGCGGGTCCCGGCGGCCAGAACGTCAACAAGGTCGAGACCGCGGTCGAGCTTCGCCTGGATGTCGCCGGGTCGGGCTTGCCCGATCCGGTTCGCCAGCGGCTCGAACGGCTCGCCGGCCGGCGCCTGACGCGCGAGGGCATCCTCGTGATCCACGCCCAGCGCCATCGCACCCAGGCGCGCAACCGGCAGGATGCGCTGGCGCGGCTGATCGAGCTCCTCCGGCGCGCGAGCATCGCGCCGCGCCTGCGTCGCAAGACGCGCCCGACCGCTGCCTCGCGCGAGCGCCGGCTCGAGACGAAGAAGCGCCGCGCCGGCATCAAGCGCCTGCGTACCGCGAGGTCGGCCGAGGATTAGGCGGGCCCGATCGCCGCCGGCTCAGAAGAACGCGAGCGTGCGGATCTCGATGCTCTCGCGCGGCCGGGCATCGGGCGGCGCCGACGGGTCCTCGAACGCGGTATGCGCCGTCCACCGGGCGCGGCCGTCCGCAGCCGAATCGAACACCTTGAAGACCAGCGCCTCCTCGCGCCGCATGCGCGGGAACCAGTACCAGACGTGCTCGGGATTGTAGGTGATGGCGTAGGTCTGCCCCACGCGATTGGGATAGATGCGCTCGGATATCACCAGATCCTCGGGCGAGAGACTGCGTGCGTCGCAGATCGCCAGCGGAAACGTCTCGACCGGATGCCGGATCGGCCGCCACACCTGGATGATGGCGAAGCGGCGGCGCAGCAGCGCGTCGGCTTCCTCCGGCAGCAGGTCGCGCACGCGTTGCGGGCCCGACCATTCGGTATAGTCATTGTGCACGCGCGGCACGACCTCGCGGATTTTCTTCGCCTCGCGCGCCGCGTCGTCCGCCGTCCGCAGCGTGTGGTCGAAGACGACGACGCGCGAGGCCCCGCTCTGCGCCTTCACCAGCGCTTCCATCTCGGGGTAATAGACCCGCCGCACCTCACCCTCGTCGAAGAAATTGCCGACCTTGGTATCGTGACCCACGAAGTGGAAGCCGTGGCGCTCGAGCGCGAAATCCCTCGCCTGCAGCCTTCCGTTGCGGATGACGACCCGGTGCGGGTCCTGGGCGCCGCCGCTGCGCACGTCGGTCGAGCCCGGCCCGCCGGTCTGGGTGAAGATCTTCTCGCCGGTGTTCGCGATGTAATTGAGCGTCGCCTCGATCGATGCGGGCGCCGTTTCCGGTTCGAGGACCTGAACCATGGGGTGCTCCTTCGCGCTGTGCCGCGGGGCTGATCGAACTGAGCTAGTTAGGATTCGCCCTGGATCAAGGAACCGCTATGCCGCCGGCCGGACGATTTTTCGCACCGGAACATAGTGCGCCGCGAGAAGATGCTGGTCGCGGGCGAGCGCTCGGCAAGCGATAGCGACGACAGGCGGCAGCTCGTCTTTCTTCAGGTATGCCATGATGGTTCGCCGACCCACTCCGAGGAGCTTGGCCGCCTCTGTCAGTGACAATCCCAATGAGGTTCGCCATTCCGCGAAATCGGCTCCCGTCATCGGCTTCTGCTCTTCCGCAATCCGCCGGAGCGTCGACGCTGACAAGTCGAGACGTCCCCATTTCGTCTGCACCGGCCAAGCCACCCCAAGGCCGCCTTCCACGATTTTCACCTTGCTGAAAGTTGCGGCGTCATCCAGCAGCGGCATGAAATGTTTACTGCGAGCGATCAAGCCGGTCAGATCGAGCGTTAGGGCAATATTTGCCCCAGCTCAAGGAGCTGGCACGGACACTACCCATCCCGGACACGATTTCGGCGCTCGCGGCAATCCTACCGGAGGGCTAAACTCCGCTCCGCGACTCAACCCGGCACCGCCCATGCCCGTCCGCCAGCTCGACGAATCCGTCATCAACCGCATCGCGGCCGGCGAGGTGGTCGAGCGTCCGGCGAGCGTCGTCAAGGAGCTCGTCGAGAACGCGCTCGATGCCGGCGCCCGCCGCATCGAAATCGTCA
>WNGD01006091.1_pt1 | contig 13503 bp, 12 predicted proteins | sample 5400671 | NCBI WGS metagenome assembly WNGD01 (sample SAMN13153369, study PRJNA577476) | soil metagenome | isolation source: 40 cm soil or saprolite under grassland replicate 2 | place: USA:California | collected 2016-06-15
CCCGTGCGGTCGGCTGGGCGGGCTCTTGCGCGCCGACGAAGTAGACATCGACGCGCTGTTCGACTGGTGGGACGCGTGAGCCGACGCGACCGGCGGGCTTGAGCGAGACCTTGTCGATGTGCTGCGGGTAGCGTTCGCGTTCGTACAGTTGCAGGTACTCGTCGAAGGTCATGAGCTGCTTCGAGTTGCTGCTTGCGGCGGGGCGTCGCACCTTGGCCAGTTCGCGCCGGGCAAGCTCAAGTGCCTGTTTGCGGATCTTGAGACCTTGCGCGAAGCCGGCGATACCGAGTTCGCGTTGCAGCTCGACGCTGTCTCGGAACTCGTCGAAGTCACGGCGCGCCTGGTCGACGGCGACGAGCGCGTCCGTGTAGCGCATGTCACCCATGATCACGGCCTCGACGTGCGGCTCGTGTCGGAGGATCGCCTGCCAGAGCAGGCCGTCCACGTAGCCGTCGAGCTTGGCCGCCAGTATGCCGGCGTGTGCCGTGCAGTTCGCGGAGGTGCAGGTGTAGGTCGGCTTGCGCTTGTCGGGCGGGCCGTACAGGCTGATCTTGCAGCGTCGCCCGCAGGTTGCGCAGTAGACGAGGCCGCGCAGCAAGGCGTTCTGACTGGCTCCGGTGCGCGGGTAGAACTCGTGTTTGACCTGTGCCGCCTCCCACTGCTGCTCGGTCAGGATCGGGGTGTGGTGGTCCTTGATCACCGTCGGCTCGCCCGGGCGGCCGTTCTGGACGCGCATCTCGCCAACGTAGGCCCGGTTCTTCAAGATCGAGCGCACGCCCGACTTCGTGATCGCGACCCCCTCGGCCTGTAGGAACCGCGTCAGCTGACCCACGTTGGCGCCGCCGGCCCGCCGCTCGAACAGCTCGACAACAAGCGCCCGCTGACGCTCGTCCACGACCAGCCTGCCGTCCTTGACCAGCCTGCCGTCCTCGTCGTATTCGGGCTCGACCTCGTCCCGGCGCCTGTAGCCGAACGGCGGCTTACTGGCCAGGTAGACGCCCTTCCTGACGGCGCGGTCGACGCCCGACTGGAAGTTCGCCTTCACGCGCCGCAGGTAGTCCTCCGCGATCACCGTCCGCAGCTGGAAGACCAGCTCGTCGCCGGGCCGGTCGGAGTCGATCCCGTCCTCGGTGCAGACGAGCCGCCCGCCCGCGAGCCTGATCCGCCGGTAGGCGAGCGCGCCCTCGATGATGTCGCGCCCGAAGCGATCCAGATACGGCGTCAGGATGCCCTCGGACTCCCCGGCCTCGACGCGCTTGATCAGCCGGTCGAGCTTCCGCTCGGCGACCGGCGCGGCGCCGCTCACGTCCGTGTCCTCCTCGACCTCGTCGATCGCGATCTCGGCGCGGTCGGCCCACGCGCGGCACTTCGCCTCGTAGACTTCGGTGGCTTCGTCCTCGGAGCGCTCCCCGAGCTTTGAGACCCGGATGTAGATGTCGAACATGTGCTCCCTCTCCTTGGCTCTCCATATTACCAAGGTGTCCGAGTAGGACGGCAACAACGTCGAGGCCGTTCGCCGCGAGTTCGACTGAAATGGTGCGCAAGACTGGAATCCGCTCGCGCAGATTCCGGTCGCGCGAAGATCCCAAAAGCGCGACCGCATCGCGGCCGCGGCGCCTACGATCTCACTCGAGCGCCTAGTAGGCGCGGAGGGGGCGCAGCGCGCGCCAGCCGGCAAGCGGGAAGAGAGCCGCCACGAGGAACGCCACCGCCCACGAGGTCGCGGACACGGTCGCGGCGAAGAGCAACGGCGCCGCCACGCCGATCGCCGACAAGACCGTCTGCTGAAACCCGATCGAGGCGCCGCTCCGCCTCGCGCCGGCAAGCTCAGCGGCAGCCGCGAATGCGAGGCCGTTCCAGCCCATGGAGAGCCCGCCGGCGAGCGCAAGCATCACGACGAGGAGTGACAGCGGGCCCCGGGCGAGCAGAGCCGTGAGGACAAGGCCCACCACGACGGCAAGACCGACGTAGCGAAGAGGAACGATGCGCGATCCGAGGACGTCGGACCAGCGACCCGCCCCGATCCGGAACGCGCCGGCGAGCACCTGGGCGACGGCGACGACGAGCGAAGCGGAGCGCCCGGAGAGACCGTGCTCGTCGTGCAGGAAGACGACCGCAAAGCAAATGCCGCTTCCGAGGCACAACCGCCACAGCCTCCCGTCCTTGAGCGTGGTCGACAGCGAGCCGGCGGCGACGCCCTCGCCTCGGTCGCGCGTACGAAGGACGACCGCGCCGATCACGGCACCCGCTGCCGAGCACGCGCCGAGGAAGAGGAAGGCGGCGCGGGTACCGCCCGCGTCGAGGATCGCCGGGACAGCCAGGGCGCCGACGAGGCCTCCGAGCGGAATCGCCGTCTGCCGGATGCCGAGCGCGAGCCCGCGCTCGTGCTCGCCGAACCACTGCATCACCGCTCGCCCGCTCGCGGAGTTGACGCTCGCCCCGCTCGCCCCGGCGAGCCCGAGCAGGACGAGGAGCAAAGCGAAGCTCGAGGCGTAGGCCGCGCCGACCAGACAAACCGCCGACCCGCCCAACCCGAGTGCGAGCACTAGCCGTTCGCCGAACTTGTCGGCCGCAAGTCCCCACGGGAGCAGCGTCGCCGTCGATCCGATCCAGGCAGCCGCTAGGAGGAGGCCGACCTCGCCGAGGGAGAGGTCGAACTTGTCGCGCAGAGCCGGCGCGAGGACCGGGAGGCCGGTCACGAAGGTCACGGCCGCACCGGCCGCAGCTGCAGTACCGCCCGCGAGGACGGCCCAGCGGTACCGCACCGGCGCGAGTGTCAGCTCAGGCGTAGACAGGGCCGGCGAGGTACTTGAGGCCGGAGTCGACGAGCACGGTCGCGACCCTCTTCCCCGGCCCCAGCCTCCGCGCGAGCTCGAGGGCTGCGACGAAGTTCGCCCCGGTGGAGGGCCCGGAGAACAAGCCCTCCTCCCGCGCGGCCCGTCGCGCCATCGCGAATGCGTCCTCCGTCGAGACGGTCAGGACCTCGTCGATGTCGGAGCGCTCGAGCAGAGGCGGCCAGAAGCCGCTCCCGCCTCCCTCGATGCGATGCGTGCCCGCGCGGCCCCCGGACAGAACCGGCGACTCCGCCGGCTCGACCGCGACACGAAGCACGTCGGGTAGCGCTCGTCGAAGCTCTCGCGTCGTACCTACGAAGCAGCCGGCCGTTCCGATGTAGGCGCAGAAGGCGTCGAGAGCGCCTTCGAGCTGGCCCACGAGCTCGTCGCCGAGCGCCCGGTAGCCCTCGAGCATGTCCGCGTTCCGGAACTGATCGGTCGCAAAGCCTCCGGTCTCCTCGACGATCTCGGCGGAGCGCTCCATCAGCCGTGGGATCAGCTGCGGAGTGATCCCCTCCGGGCTCGGGACGACCTCGAGCGCGGCGCCGAGCGCGTCCATCGTCCGTAGCTTCTCCGCCGCAAAGGCGTCGGAAGTCACGACCCGGAGCGGATACCCCTTCAGCGAGCAGACGAAGGCGAGCGACGACCCGGTGCTCCCGCCGGTGTACTCGACGACCGTCTGCCCCGGCCGCAGACGTCCGGAGCGTTCGCCGCCCTCGATCATCGCGAGCGCCATGCGGTCCTTGTACGAGCCCGTCGGATTCTCGGACTCGAGCTTCACCCACACTTCGGCCATGCCCGGCTCGACGAGGCGCTCGAGCCGCACGACGGGCGTGTTCCCGATCGTGGCGAGCACGCCGGCTCGCTCGACGATCACCTCGCTCACGTTGCGAGTCCGAACGGGTCGATCGGCCGTGATCCGGTCGAGAGGATCACGCTCTTCGTCTCCAAGTACAGCTCGAGCGTCTCGAGCCCGAGCTCGCGCCCGAAGCCGGACTGCTTGTAGCCGCCGAACGGGATTCCCGGAAACGCGGTGTACGGCATGTTGATCCCTACCGTTCCCGACTTGATGCGCGCCGCGAGACGGTGGCCGCGCGCCGGATCTCCCGTCCAGACCGTGGCCATCAGCCCGTAGCGGACGTCGTTCGCGAGCCGGATCGCGTCTTTCTCGTCCTCGAAAGGGATGACCGTGACGACCGGCCCGAAGACCTCCTCCTGTGCGATCTCGAGCGAGCTCGAGTCCGCCGCGACCACCGTCGGCGGGTAGAAGGCACCGGAGCCGTCGGGAACCGTGCCCCCGGTGACGACCGTCGCGCCCTCGCCGGCCCCGCGCTCGACGTAACCGTGGACACGCTCCCGATGCGCACTCGAGATGAGCGAGCCCATGTGCGTGTCCGAGTCCAAGGGATCGCCCACGCGGATCGCGCGGGCGAGCTCGTCCATGCGCGAGACGACGTCGTCGTAGACCGTCTTCTCGACCAGCAGACGTGAGCGCGCCTCACAGCTCTGGCCGGCGGAGTAGAAGATCGACCAGGCGGAGCTCGGCAGCGCACTCGCGAGATCGGCGTCCGCGAAAACGAGGTTCGGGCTCTTTCCGCCGAGCTCGAGCGTCACCCGCTTCACCGGATCGGACGCCAGACGCATGATCTCGCCGCCGGTCTTGGTGGAGCCGGTGAAAGCGACCTTGTCGATGCCCGGGTGACGGACGAGGTAGGCCCCCGTCGTAGGCCCGTCGCCGGGCACGACGTTGATCGCTCCGGCCGGGAAGCCGACCTCCGCCGCGAGCTCGGCGAGTCGAATCGCGGTGAGCGGGGTCTGGGGATCGGGCTTGAGGACGACGGAGCAGCCCGCCGCGAGTGCCGGTGCGAGCTTCCAGGTCGCCATCATCAGGGGGTAGTTCCAGGGCACGATCTGCGCGGCGACGCCCACCGGCTCCTTCAGCGAGTAGAAGAGCAGCGAGCCGCCGATCGGGTTCGCGCGGCCGCCGATCGATGCGATGGCCGAGCCGTAGTAGCGGAAGTTCTCGACGGCCTGCTGGAGCTCGGCCTTGACAGACGAGATGGCCTTCCCCACGTTGCGGGCCTCGAGCTCGGCAAGCTCCGCGCGGTTCGCGGCGATCGCGTCGGCGAGCGCGTGCAGAAGGCGGGCGCGCGCGGTCCCAGACGTCTTGCCCCACTCGCCCTCGAGCGCCCCCCGTGCCGCCTCGATCGCACGGTCGATGTCCGCTTCGCCCGCGATCGCGGCCCGCGCCAACAGCTCGCCGGTGGCGGGCTCGCGGACCTCGCGCACGTCGCCCGACGCGGGCTCGACCACCTCGCCGCCGATGAACAGCCCGTACTCGCGAACGGTCGTGACTGCCATGGCTCGGAATCTACCCCTCGGCCGCAGCCGGGCGGGCAGGCTCGATCGTGAGCAGCGACGGATCCGTCCACGGGCCTCCAGCCCGTGCGGCGAGATCGGCGAACGTAGCCCGCCCGAGCAGCTCGATCGTCGCGTCGCGGATCTCCTCCCAGACCTCGCGCAGCGTGCAGCCGATCGTCATCGGGCAGGGCTCGGGGTTATGCCGCGTCGCACAGCCGATCGGGGCGAGCTGTCCCTGGAACAGCCGCACGATGCGCTCGAGCGTGATCTCCTCGGGCTTCTTGTTGAGCCGGTAGCCGCCGGCAGGCCCGCGTTCCGAGCGCACGATGCCCGCGGTTCGCATCGCCGGCATCACCTGCTCGAGCACCGACTGGGGGACCGCCGTTCGACGGGCGAGCTCGTCGAGCTTGAGCGGCCCGCCCCCGTCGAGCGTGAGCGCGAGCACAGCCCGTGTCGCGTAGTCGGTCCGTCGGGATACCCACATTCGTTGCCTCCTCGTTCAGCTTGGCGTTTCTTTCTTGACATGAGAGCGCACTCTCCCCTATCGTGCCGAGTTGTCTGCCTAAGTCGACAAAACTTGTTGGAATTATCTATACACACTGCTTCGCCTCGCCAACCCTGCCCGTGAGAGGAGAAGGAATGCGTCGATCTCGCCTCGCCATTGCGCTCGCAGGACTCGTGGTCACCGTCGTCGCCGCCGGCGTAGCCGTCCGCTCCGCGCCAGCACGAAATGCTGGCGTGACGTTGAGCCTCGTCGCGTACTCGACTCCGCGCGACGCCTACTCGACCCTCATCCCCGCGTTCCAGAAGACGCCCGACGGCGACGGCGTCTCGTTCACCCAGTCCTATGGGGCGTCGGGCGACCAGGCGCGGGCGATCATCGCGGGCCTCAAGGCCGACGTCGTCGAGCTCTCCCTCGCCCCTGACATGGATCAGCTCGCGCAGGCCGGCATCGTCGATCCGAAGTGGAAGAAGCAGTCCTACAAGGGCATGGTCACGAACTCAGTGGTCGTCTTCGTCGTGCGGAACGGCAACCCGAAGCACATCAAGAGCTGGAACGACCTCATCAGGCCGGGCGTCCAAGTCGTCACGCCCAACCCCTTCCAGTCGGGAGGCGCGCGCTGGAACATCATGGCCGCCTACGGCGCCTGGAGGAAGCAGGGCAAGACGGACAGGCAGGCACAGGCCAACCTCCTCAGGCTCTTCAAGAACGTCGTCGCCCAGGACAAGAGCGCTCGCGACTCGGTGAACACGTTCCTGGCCGGCAGGGGTGACGTCCTGCTCTCGTACGAGAACGAGGCCCTCGGCGGTCAGAAGAAGGGGCAGAACCTCCCCTTCATCGTCCCGAAGTCGACGATCCTGATCGAGAATCCGATCGCTGTCACGAAGACGAGCGCGAACAAGGACAAGGCGAACCAGTTCCTCCGGTTCCTGAGGACTCCGGCCGCACAGCAGGTCTTCGCGGATTGGGGCTACCGGCCGGTAGTGCCGAGCGTGCTCGCGAAGAACCGGAAGAAGTTCCCGGTGCGGCCGGGCCAGTTCACGATCGACCAGCTCGGGCTCGGCGGCTGGGACAAGGTGCAGAAGCGCTTCTTCGATCCGAAGTCGAGCATCATGTCTCGGATCGAGAGCCGGGTCGGCGGCGTCACTGGCTAGTAGCGCCAGTGTCGCCGCTCCCGCGCCACGACGGGTGCGAGCCTCGAGGGACAGGGCTGGAACGGCCCTGTCCCTCGGCTTCGTCACGACCTTCCTCACCGTCCTCGTCGTACTGCCCATCGCCGCTCTCGTGTGGGAGTCGACGAAGGCCGGATCGCAGGGCTTCTGGGACGCGGTCTCGAGCCCGGAGTCGGTCGCCGCCTTGAAGCTGACCATCGGGACAGCCGTCGCGGTGTCACTCCTCAACGCGGTGCTCGGGACGATCACTGCGTGGGTGCTCGTGCGTGACGAGTTCCGCGGGAAGTCGCTCGTCAACGCGATCATCGACCTCCCGTTCGCGCTGCCGACGATCGTCGCCGGTCTGACGCTCCTCGCCCTGTACGGCCCCCGCTCGCCGATCGGCGTCGACGTCGCGTTTACCCGGACGGCGATCGTACTCGCGATGATGTTCGTCACCCTGCCGTTCGTGGTCCGGACCGTGCAGCCCGTCCTGCAGGAGCTCGACCCGGAGGCCGAGGAGGCCGCCCGCTCGCTCGGTGCCTCGGGCCTGACCTCGTTCAGGCGTGTGATCTTCCCCAACATCTTCCCCGGCGTCCTCTCGGGAATGGCGCTCGCGCTCGCCAAGGCGATCGGCGAGTTCGGAGCGCTCGTCATCATCACCGGCAACCTCCCGTTCAAGACCGAGGTCTCCTCCGTGTACATCTTCGGACGGATCGAGAGCGGCGACACGGCGGCGGCGGCGTCCGTCGCCGTCGTGCTGCTCGCGCTGTCGTTCGTCCTGCTGCTCTCGATCGGCGTCATACGACACTTCGCCACGAGGCACGACCGTGCCTAGGCTCCATGAGTAGGCTGGGACTCCGCCTCCTCGCGCTCGCCTACCTGGCGACGATTCTCGTGGCGCCGCTCGTGATCGTCTTCTGGCGCACCTTCGAGGACGTCGGGGCTGCCTGGGACGCGCTCTCCGCACCCGACACGATCCACGCCTTCAAGCTGACGCTCCTCATCACGGCGATCGCGGTGCCGGTGAACACCGTCTTCGGAATCGTCTGCGCGCTCGCAATCGTCCGGCGCAGGTTCCCGGGCAAGGGCCTCCTGAACGCGTTCATCGACCTCCCGCTCGCCCTTTCTCCTGTCGTGGTCGGTCTTTCGCTCTTTCTGCTCTACGGGCGTGAGGGTTGGTTCGGAGGCTGGCTCGGGCGGCACAACATCCAGTTCCTGTTCGCCCTGCCGGCGATGATCGTCGCGACGATCTTCGTCTCGCTCCCCTTCGTCGCCCGCGAGGTCATTCCGACGCTGCGCGAGGTCGGCGACGAGCAGGAGCAGGCCTCGCGCACGCTCGGCGCAGGCGGCTGGCAGACGTTCTGGAGGATCACGCTGCCGTCGATCCGCTGGGCGGTGATCTACGGCGTGATCCTCACGACTGCGCGCTCGCTCGGAGAGTACGGCGCTGTCGCAGTCGTCTCGGGTCGCATCCAGGGACAGACGGAGACCGCGACCCTCCGCGTCGAGGAGCAGTACGAGCAGTTCAATCTGCCCGGCGCGTATGCGATCTCGATCGTGCTGGCGCTGATGGCTATCGTCGTGCTCGTGGCGATGACGACGATCAGACCGAAGGAGACCGCCTGATGTCCATCGTCGTCCGCAACGTCTCCAAGCGCTTCGGCGACTTCGTCGCAGTCGACGACGTCTCGCTCGAGGTCGAAGGCGGCTCCCTGACCGCGCTCCTCGGTCCGAGCGGGTCGGGCAAATCGACGCTCTTGCGTATCATCGCCGGCCTCGAGTGGCCGGACAGCGGGGAGATCCTACTCTCCGAGCGCGATGCAACCGCGCTCGCGCCCCAGAAGCGAAACGTCGGCTTCGTCTTCCAGCATTACGCGGCCTTCAAGCACATGACCGTGCGCGAGAACGTCGCGTTCGGGCTGAAGGTGCGGAGGCGTCCCAAGAACGAGATTCGCGAGCGCGTCGACGAGCTCCTGAACCTCGTCCAGCTCCACGGCTTCGGCGACCGCTACCCAGCGCAGCTCTCCGGCGGCCAGAGGCAGCGCATGTCCCTGGCCCGGGCGCTCGCCCCCGAGCCGCAGGTGCTACTCCTCGACGAGCCGTTCGGCGCCCTCGACGCACGCGTCCGCGCCGAGCTCCGCGACTGGCTCATCCGGCTGCACGACGTCGTCCACGTGACGACGGTCTTCGTCACGCACGACCAGGAGGAGGCGATGGAGGTCGCAGATCAGATCGCCGTCCTGAACCACGGACGGCTCGAGCAGGTCGGACCGCCGCGCGAGCTGTACGACGAGCCGGCGAGCAAGTTCGTCATGACGTTCGTCGGCGACGCGAACGTCATCGACGGCGCGCTCGTCCGGCCGCACGACGTCGAGCTGCTCACGGAGCCTGACGAGGCGGCGATGGAGGCGATGATCGTACGCGTCACGATCCTCGGCCGGGACGCGAAGGTCGAGCTGCACGACGATGGCGGAGCCGAGATCGTCGCTTTGCTGACGCGCGAACGCTTCGAGGAGCTCGACCTCTGGCGTGGCCAGACGGTCTGGGTGCGGCCGCAGCGCGAGCGCGTGTTCACGACGTAGCGCGCTCGAACAAGACGGCAACGCCCTGCCCCACACCGACGCACAACGTCGCCAGCCCGTAGCGCCCGCCACGTCTGCGGAGCTCGTGCAGGAGCGAGACGACGAGTCTCGCCCCGCTCATGCCGAGTGGATGACCTAGCGCGATCGCTCCACCGTTCACGTTGACGCGCTCCTCATCGAGCCCGAGCTCGCGGATGACCGCGAGGCTCTGGGAGGCAAAGGCCTCGTTGAGCTCGACGAGGTCGATCTGACCCGGCTCGACTCCTGTGCGCTCGAGCAGCTTGCGCACGGCAGGAATCGGGCCGATGCCCATCACCCGCGGGTCGACCCCGGCAACCGCGCTCGCAACGAAGCTCCCGAGTGGCGCAACTCCCAGGTCCTCCGCCTTGTCCTCGCTCGTGATCACGAGGGCCGCGGCGCCGTCGTTGATCCCGCTGGCGTTGCCCGCGGTCACGGTGCCCGCGGGGCGAAACGCAGGCTTCAGGCCCGCGAGCGCCCCTGCCGTCGTGCCTGGACGCGGGTGCTCGTCGGTCGTCACCTCGCCCACGGCGACGAGCTCTTCCTCGAACAGCCCGGCCTCCTGGGCCGCCGCCCAGCGTTGCTGCGAGCGAAGCGCGAAGGCGTCCTGCTCCTCGCGGGAGATCCCGTACCGCTCGGCGACGTTCTCGCCGGTCTCGCCCATCGACTCGAGCGGGAACATCACCTCGTGACGCGGGTTCGGAAAGCGCCAGCCAAGCGTGGTGTCGTACACGACCTGGTTCCCGCGCGGAAACGCGTGCTCGGGCTTCGCCATGACGAGCGGCGCGCGGCTCATCGACTCGACCCCGCCCGCGACGACGACGTCGGCGTCGCCGGCCATGATCGCGTGGCAGGCGGAGACAACGGCCGACAGCCCCGAGGCGCAGAGGCGGTTCAGCGTGATCCCGGCGACGGAGTCCGGCAAGCCGGCCAGCAACACGGCCATGCGCGCGACGTTTCGGTTGTCCTCGCCGGCCTGGTTCGCGCATCCGAGATAGACGTCGTCGATCGCTGACGCATCGACTCCAGACCGCTGGACCGCGGCGTCGATCGCGAGGGCCGCGAGATCGTCGGGCCTGACGTGCGCCAGCGCGCCGCCGTAACGGCCGATCGGTGTGCGTACGCCGGAGATGACGACCGCCCGAGGCACGGGGCGAGGGTATCGGTCGAGGGCCGCGGTCGGCCTAGGCGCGCGGGCCGTGAAAGACGGCCTCGATGTTATGACCATCCGGATCGAGCACGAACGCGGCGTAGTAGTACTCGCCGTACGGTCGTTCTCCCGGAGCTCCGTTGTCGCGGCCGCCCGCGGCGAGAGCGGCGGCGTGAAAGGCGTCCACTTGCGAGGTGCTCGTCGCCGTGAAGGCGATGTGACTCGGGAGAGTCGGCTCTCCTTCGAGCCGGACCGCGAACGGCTCGTCCTCGTCGCCGCCGTCCCCCCCCATCCCGAATCCGAGCGAGGAGTCGCTCTCGTACACGAGCGAGTAACCGATCGGCGCGAGTGCGGCGGCGTAGAAGGTCTTGCTCCCGGCAAGGTCGACGACCGGGATGTTGACGTGATCGATCGGCATCCCGACGCGCCTCCTCAGCTCACGAAGTCGACCTGGATCGGGTCCGGGAAGGCGCGAATCGACTCCCCCCGCCGCAGCAGCTCGATCACGGCCTGCCTGCCTTCGCGCCCATAGTCCTGCGTCATCTCGTTGACGTACATCGCCACGAACCGATCCGCGACCGCCGCGTCGATTCCGCGTCCGAACTGAAGGGCGTACTCCAGGGCGTCCGCCCGATGGTCGAGACCGCACTGGATCGCTTCGCCCAGGACTTCTGAGACGTCGTGGAGGATCCTTTCTCCGAGATCGCGGCGGGCGACGGTGACTCCGAGCGGCAGCGGCAGGCCCGTCTCGAGCAACCACCATTCCCCGAGGTCGAGCACCTTCACGAGCCCGTACCTCTCGAACGTGAGCTGGCCTTCGTGGATCAGGAGGCCTGCGTGGGCACGCCCGGAGGCGACCTCCTCCGGGATCTCCTCGAATGCCAGCTCCCGGAACGGAAAGTCGCCGAGGACCAGTCGCAGCGCCAGGAACGCGGTCGTGAGCGCCCCCGGGACGACGATCTCGGTCTTCCCGAGCTCGTCGCGTGGAATGGGCTCCCGCGCGACGACGATCGGGCCGTACCCCGCGCCGATGCTCGCTCCATGCGGGAGAAGTGCGTAGTCCTCCTGGACGAACGGGTACGCGGCCAGCGAGATCGCCGTCACTTCGAGCCGTGCCGCCCGCGCCCACTGGTTCAGGGTCTGGATGTCCGCGAGCACCTGCTCGAACTCGAGCCCCTTGTCGTCGACGAGATCCGTCGTCAGCGCCCAGAACATGAACGCGTCGTCGGGATCCGGGCTGTGGCCGAACCTGATCCGCACGAGGCGGGGCACGCTAGCACCGTGATCTCGGCACTCGACTCGACAACGCGCCGGGGCGCTGAGGTCGCGGGGGCTGCCTGCGGCCTCAGCGGTTGAAGAACCAGCGCTCCAACAAAGGGAGCACTTCCTTGCGGGTGAACGGCTTCGCGTCCGAGGGACGGCCGTCGCCCTCGAGGACGTTCACGTCGTCTTCGAGCGCCTCGTTCGCGTGCTCGAGAGCGTCCTCCAGCTCGTAGCCCTCGAAGATGACGTCCTCCGGGCGGGGGTCGTCCGAGTCGCGAAGCTGGGGGTTCACCGCACGGCCCACCGCCCAGACGGCACCGGGGCGGCGCTCGATCCAGAACACGATCCGCTCCTCTTCACCGACGTCGTCGACGCCGACGAGCACCCGCTCGGCGTACCGGCCCTCATGCGAGCTCCGTCTCATGTGCCGGGGATACAATCGCGTCCGGTGGAGGTCTTCAAGAACCTCTTCTCGTTTCTCTTCCAGAGCAGCTCCGCCGAAGAGCGGGTCGCGATGTACGTGATCCGTGAACACGAGCGAGGCCGCGCACTGGACGAGATCTTCCAGGATCGCTACGTCCAGAACCGGCTGTCTCCCGCACAGCAGAAGCGCCTTCTCGACCGCCCGGAGATCGTAGGGGCCGTACCGCAGGCGGCACGCGAATCGACGCGCGCAGCGCTCGACGCACCGACGCCGACCTAGACCTCGAGCCCAATTCCCGCATCGCGGGCGCGTCGGAGCGCCTCGGCGCCGAGCGCGAGGTCCCAGGCGGCGAGCCCGTTCGACTTGAAAACGACGATGTCCGAGCCCGACTGTCGTCCCTGCACCTCGCCTGCGACCACCTCCTGGAGCTCGTGCACCTCGAGCCAGTCGAGCACGCCTGCGGCGACCGGCTCGATCAGGTCGCCGGACTCGATCCGCGACTGCTCCACCGAGTCGCAGCAGACGAAGGTCGCGCGCTCGAGCACAGCGTTGTCGAGCTCGCGCCGGCTCCGCTCGTTGGCCCCCACGGCGACGACGAGCGCTCCGGGCAAGAGCCACTCACCTCGCAGCACCGGATCTCTCGCGCTCGTGATGGTCACCACCACGTCCTGGCCGCCGGCCTCGCGATGACCCTCGGCGCTCTCCGCGCCGACGAGCTCGCAGAACGCGGCGAGCCGCTCCGGTGTCCGGCAGTACGCGATCACGCGCTCGAGCTCGGGCAGCGCCGCCCGGACGCACGCGACCTGGGTCTCTGCCTGCCATCCGCAGCCGAGGACACCTAGTGTCCGCGCTCCCTCCCGAGAGAGATACCGTGCCGCGACCGCGCTCGCAGCCCCGGTGCGCAGCCGGCCGAGGTGGTCGGCCTCGAGCACGCCCGCCAGACGCGGTGGCCGTGTCTCGAAGATGCAGACGACGAAGGCGGCCCCCTCGTGGGAAGCCGCGTAGAGCTTGCCGCCGGCCAGCCCGAGCTCGAGGTCCGAGGCGGCCATGTCCGCCAGGGCTCCTTCCTCTAGCCGCAGACGGCGTCGCGGGGCGTTGACGATCTCGCCCCCGGCCAGCCTGCGGAAGCACTCGTCGATCACCTCCACCGCGTCCGCGGGAGTGAGGAGCGCGGCGACGTCCGATTCGGTCAGGTAGAGCGGCACGGGATGTCCT
>WNGD01008088.1_pt1 | contig 13503 bp, 18 predicted proteins | sample 5400671 | NCBI WGS metagenome assembly WNGD01 (sample SAMN13153369, study PRJNA577476) | soil metagenome | isolation source: 40 cm soil or saprolite under grassland replicate 2 | place: USA:California | collected 2016-06-15
CGGCTGGCGTAATCCGAGCCATTTCTCCGGCGCGCACGGGATAGAGAATTGTGGTCCGGTCAGAGGCGAGCTGAAACGTATCACGGTCGCCACTGACGACTATGGCCGTCCCACGGCGCCGCTCTTCTTGGGCGACGGCGGATGCCAGGAAGTCGTCGGCCTCATAGCCAGGGGCCTTTCCGTTGGCGAACCCGCAGGCGCTCACGAAGACTGGTAATAAGGCCAATTGCTCGAGCAGGGAATCATCGAAATGCCGCCCGCTCTGATACTCTGGCCAGGCTTTTTGCCGATAGGTCGGAGCGTCGAGAGTATCCCATCCGACAAGGACGGCCCGAGGCTGTTCGCTCTCGTATAGCCGGAGCAGAAAGTTTGCGAAGCCGACGATTGCACCGGCGCTTCTTCCGTCCCCAAGAACAATTGTTTTCGGCAGACCATGATACGCTCGGTGCGCTAAGGAATCGCCGTCGATGACGAGAAGCGGGCGGATTCTCTCTCGCGTTTTCATCTTTATCGGCTCGACTGCGACCGCATCGGAGCAACTCATCAGGCGCCCCGATGAGACCCTCGTTGTGATTTTGTCGTAAATCGACGAATGCTACGCTCGTATTCTGTCGGCGTACTTTGCGCGAAGATACGACAGATAGGGGCCGCTGTTCATCTGCTCACCGGTGACTCGTCTAACGAGCTCGCTTGGCTTGAACTTGCGGCCGTGTCGATAAAGGTTCTCTCGTAGCCAACTATGTAGTGGTTCAAATTCACCGGCTGCGATCTCCTTTGGGATGTTTGGATGAGCCTTCATTGCGGCAGCGTAGAACTGCGCACTCAAGATGTTGCCAATCGTGTAGCTCTCGAACCCACCCCCCATGATCCCGGAAAACCAGTGGACGTCCTGCAAGCAGCCGTCGCGATCATCTGGCGGGACGACCCCGACATACGAGTCCATTCCAGCACGCCACGCTTCTGGTAGATCTTTGGCGCGAAGGGTGCCCTCGAGCATCTTCAGCTCCAATTCAAAGCGCAGCATGATGTGGAGATTATAGGTAACCTCATCCGCTTCGGTCCGGATTAGAGAACGTTCGACTTTGTTGATAGCGCGATAGAATGTCTCCAGCCGCACTCGATCGAACTGGCCGGGGAAGGTCCTCTGCAGCAACGGATAAAAATACTCCCAGAATCCCCGGCTACGGCCGACCACGTTTTCCCACAGGCGCGATTGGCTCTCATGGACGCCGACCGATGCTCCCCGTCCAAGCGGGGTTCCTTCCAGCACCGGATCGACGCTCTGTTCATAAAGGGCATGCCCGGCTTCATGCAGGCTGGAGAATAGTGCCCGGGTGAGGTCATTCTCGAACACACGGGTGGTAATTCGGACGTCTCCTGCCGAAAGCCGTGTGCAGAACGGATGAACCGTCTTATCGAGGCGACCGCGTTGAAAGTCGTAGCCGATCCGTTTGATGACCGAGAGACAAAAGGCGAGCTGTGCAGATTCCCCGAAATAGCCGTGTAGACATCGATCATCTGCCGCCGATTGCTCGGTTATTGAGTCCACCATTGGGACCAGGTCGGCCCTCAGAGCCGCAAAGAGCCTGCGGACCGAAGCTGCCGTCATGCCCTCATCGGCATCGTCGATGAGGGGGTCGGCGACATGGTGATAGGGGGCAAAAAAGTCGGCATACTCGCGGCCAAGGTCGATACCCCTCTGTAGAAAAGGGAGCATGGTCGCGAAATCGTTCGCGGGCCTGGCTCGCTTCCAAGCCTCGTAAGACTCAGCGCCGAACGCGCTGGCACGCGCGACATGATCGGAAGGGACCTTGATGGCTCTTTCAAAATCCCGTCTCGCAATGCGGATCAGGCTCGCCTCGTTCGAGTCGTAGGGGAGGGTGGCAGCGTAGGGCTCCAGCTCGTCGAGCAGCTTGCCAAGGGTCGAATCGGCGCTCTTTTCATGAGCAAGTCGGCTCAGAGCCGCGCGCTGGCGACCCCGGGCACCGGCGCCGCCAATTGGCATGTAGGTCGCCTGGTCCCAACCAAGGGCAGCCCCCGCTGCAGTGAGGTCGTCGATCTCGTGCAGCCTTCTCTTCAGCTCCGCGAGCTTTTCCTCGGCGGGCCGGCGGTTCCGGGTAGACTTGCTGGTCTTAGCCGGAGCTGTTGCGGCGCCAAACCCATACTGAGCCTTCCTGGTCTTGGTCATGTGGTACCGAATGAGTGCCGTACTTCCGTCGCTTTGGGATGGTGGGATGGCGGCGAGCCGGTAAGGAGAATTTCGGTGCGACGATACGTTTACGCTGCCGCCTTTTTCCTTGTTGCCTCGACTCCAAGTTCAGCAGACGTGCGGATCCAGTCGAGTCTTGGCGGCGAGGTTCTGTCCTACTTGAGCCTCTTCGAGCTCGTCCGCAAGTCCGGGGAACGGGTCATCATCGACGGCCCGTGCCTATCGGCCTGCACGTTGGTGCTCAGTGTCGTTCCAGGCAATCGAATTTGCGTCACGCATAAGGCCGTGCTGGGTTTTCACGCCGCGATCGCTGTTGATCGACATGGACGGCAATATTCGGCTTCCGAGGCAACGCAGATTATCGCGGAAACCTATCCGGCCCCGGTTCGCGCCTGGATCGGCCGGCATGGAGGACTGTCCCGAAAGGTTCTATTGCTGCGCGGCCGAGAGCTCACGGCAATGTACCCATCCTGCAGCTAATCCTTGTCGGGCTGGCCGAAGCATTACCTCTGATAACATTCCATTATCAGAGCCAAACTACCCGGGATGGGTAGACATTCGTCTGCGTTGTCCAGATCGTTCCTTTCGATTCTTCGTCCGCTTTCGCTACGAAGGGCGTCCGCTTTCCCCCAGTAAGCGGACATTCCCCCCGCGGTTCAGCTCTTCCGAGATGTGCCGCTAGTGTTGCAAAACTATTTTGAGCGCCCGAGCCAGCAACATTGATTCAAGAACGGCGATTAATGCGCAACATCGATTCAAAAATTGTTTCCCCCGGATTCGATTATTGCGCGCCAGTCGCCTGCCACCGAGTTTTGCAACAAAATCTGCCATAAGCAGACATCGGGTTCCGCCCCCATGATATCGTGTTCGGCAGGGCAACGAAACTTACCGAGGGCTCGGGCCGATGTGTAACGATGATCCTCATCGGCGCTGGGCTAGAATAGTTTTTAGGGTTCGGACGACGTTCGCTTTGTCAAGCCTCTGAACAACCAATGCAGCGACGTCGATGGGCGCAGCAATCAATTCGCGGTCATTTCCACCTCCAAGCAAGCAGACGTTGCCACCAGGAGTTCGCGCGCGTGGCCTCAGCATGAATGCGGGCAGCGGCACGCGCCTTCCAATCAACGAACCGTTCTACCAGACCACTCTGCCGGAACAGACCTTGCCACCAAGAGCGCGCGCGATTGGCCTCAGCATGAATGCGGGTAGCGGTACGCGCCCTCAAGTCAACGAACCGTTCTACCAGATCGCTCTGCCGCCACGGCTGGGGCATGAGTTCCGGCTTCGGTGTGACCTTCGATGCGGGCGGCGCGGGGGGTGGCTCTTGGCGGAGCGCCCTGGCACGCTGGCGAAGCAGTTCCGCGCAATATGCGGTGTCATTCTCGACCTGCCGCAGGATATCGGCCATCGTGCGTCCTATGCCCATCGGCTCCGTAACAATAGCCCCAGCGGCACGGCAGGCATTTGCAAATTCGGTCATCACGGGTTTCAGATTGCCAAGCGCACGCTCCAAGGCGACTGCATGGGCTTCGGCTTCTCGAGCCTTGTCTTGCTTCACGTCGGCAAGTTGGGCAGCAACCTGGGCAACCCTAGCTTCCTGCGCAGCGATGACGCCAGCAAGAGTGGAGATGCGGTCCTCGACCTCACGCACTTTGCGATCGGCCTCGGCGGCCTTGTCCTCACGGGCCATTTGATGAGCAAACAAAAGCACCCGGCGCTCGCTCAGGGCCGTGGCATAAGCCTGTTGGGAAGCTGCATGCTGGGAGCGGAGCGAGTGTAATTTGGATTGCTCCTCCCCAAGTTCGCGCTGTATGCGATCAATTTCATTTCTCAGCAATTTGTCGGCTCACTGTTAAGACCGTGCGGGTTTTCTGGTTACCGAGCGCGCCCGCCCGTCCGGCTGATCCACGGTGTCGTGCAAGTGTTGAGAGACGGCCTCTTCCGTGTCATTAGCGATGATGTCGCCTAGGCATCGCAGCGACGCGCGCAATAAGAGTCGTTTGGCGCGAACGCCACGAGTCAGGCTCGGATGATCACCAATCTCATCGACGTGCCGAGAGCAGCCATTCCGGCCGTCTGAAACGCGGACAACCCACGCATCAAACTCTTCGCTCCATGGGTTCGTTTCACGCGAGTAGATGCATGTGAGATGGCATCGCGCACGAGTGGCCGCCGGTCCGCCATGGATGGCCCCGCCGACCCGATCTGGCCGTCAGCGCACCGACGGTGCCTGCGACGGCGGAGTCGGCGGCACGGGCTTGTGCGCCGGGGCAGCGGCCGGCCGCGGCGGAGGCACCGAGATCTTGTCAAGGATCTCCTGCTCGGCCGTCCGCAGCTTGGTGATCTCGCGCGACATCTGCTCCTGGCCGGCGGCTAGCTGGTCGATGCTTTGCCGAATCATGGCGATCTCGTTGAGCCGCTGCCGATCGGGAGAAGAGGCGGTGGGTACGGCCGGCGTTGTCCTATCGGGAGGAGTCTGCGCAACGGGAGCGGAGTGCGGTGCCACCCAGCTAAGCTGCGCTGACGAGCTCGCGATCATCTCTCTGGCCGCGTCGCCGTAGGACTGCCAAGCCAAGGTGGCAGCGACACCGATGCAAAACGTAATCACGAAGCGGGCGAGGGCTCGCGAGGCTCGCTTGCCGAGCGACGGCCGCTTGCTCGGGAGCCGGTCAAGGTCGGCCGGGTGAAGAGTGGCGTCGACCGGGGGCTCGGTGCCCCACAGACCTGTGGAAATCTCCGATCGTGTGCGGCTCAGCGTGGAGTTCATCGGCGCCTCCCCCTTTCGGCTGTATTGACGCAACAATCCATAATCGTGTGACTAGAGCAAGGCGGGAGGAAAGCAGCTGTGGGGCAGAATAGGCAAGCTTGCGAACGGCATCGACTCAATTCGCGCCTCATTCGATCACCTCGTCAGCGCGCGGCAGAATCGACGTGGGCACATCGCGACCAAGCCCGTTTGGCAGGAAATCGACATATTTTGGCCCATTTCTGGGCTGGGAGTCTCAGCAGTCATAACGATCAGAAGGAGGTAGGCCATGCCAACCGTCGCTCTCGTTGATGACGACCGTAATATTCTCACTTCGGTGTCGATCGCACTCGAAGCGGAGGGTTATCGCATCATGACCTACAGCGACGGCGCTTCGGCGCTCGATGGTTTCAAGACCAGCCCTCCCGATCTTGCCATTCTCGACATCAAGATGCCGCGCATGGACGGCATGGAGCTGCTGCGCCGACTGCGGCAGAAATCCGACATGCCGGTGATCTTTCTCACTTCCAAGGAAGAAGAGATCGACGAGCTGTTCGGGCTCAAGATGGGCGCCGACGATTTCATTCGCAAGCCGTTCTCGCAGCGGCTGCTGGTGGAGCGCGTCAGGGTCCTGCTGCGGCGATCGACCTCGCATGAGGGCTCCAATCCCAAGCAGGTCGACGCCAAGGTGCTCGAGCGTGGACAATTGCGCATGGACCCGGAGCGCCACGTCTGCACCTGGAAGAGCGATGCCGTCACCCTGACGGTCACCGAGTTCCTGGTCCTGCAGGCGCTGGCGAGCCGGCCGGGCGTGGTCAAGAGCCGCAACGCGCTGATGGACGCGGCCTACGACGATCAGGTCTATGTCGACGACCGCACGATCGACAGCCACATCAAGCGGCTGCGCAAGAAGTTCAAGTCGGTCGATGACGCGTTCGACATGATCGAGACACTTTATGGCGTCGGCTACCGCTTCAAGGAAGCCGTAACAGCCTAATTCGGTCATCATCGTGGTAGCCAAGAGGTGGTCGTAGTCCCCCGCAAATGCTTCCTTCCACGTACGAATGATCGGTGATCGGTTATTTCGGTGGAGCGCCGTAGCGTCGCGGGAGTCTTGTGTCCTCATCTGCAGTGATGCTGATTCGCGGCGGAGGAACTGGAACTCTGGAAGCACCGTAGGCCTAAGCTGGCCCCAAGCGAGAGCCAGCTGGAGCGCGAGCGCAAGCGCACGCTTGCCAAGCTGTATCCGTCATCGACGGACCAACTCGTCCGAGTCGCCGCCGAGTCTAACATCAAGCCGAGACGACTGCCCCCGGGCGGTAGCAACGATCCTTCAGGCTGACGACACTTAGCATGGCAGCTCTCAGTACCTGATTCATTGAAAGGCAGCGGTTCTTGCCTATCTTGTAGTCCGCAATGCGTATGCGGACGGAGGTAAATGCGTATGCGGACGGAGGTAAAAGTGTCGAATTCGCAGGAAACCAAGGACCGTGCCGAGGCGAGCTTCAAACGAAAGCAAGACCAGGCTCGGGAAGGCACAAAAGCCTGGGCGGAATATGAAGCCCAGCGTCGCGGTGTTGACGAGAAGATCGCAAAATTAAAGACGCTTCGTCTCGCGAAAGAGGCGGCAGAAGCCGCTTCGGATGGCAAGAAGTAGCCGCAAGCCCCGACCTCCCCGCTCTCCGCGGAACCGGAACCCAGGGAGGCTGCTAGTATTCCGGTGAGCTCTCACGCGGACGATGCGTCACGGGCGTGTACTCATAGTCATGATCGGTCGGTCATGGTTCGTCAATGTCCGTTTTCGAGCGCTTAGCGGGCTCAGGTCAGACATCGCGAAGGCCGAGTTGTGCCATCAGGAGGCATTTGGCGCTGCTCGTGCAACACTGCTGAGGGCAAGTATTCGAATCGTAAGTGGGCTGCCCGACTGGGGCTTTCAAAAAAGTGTTGGCTGAGTAGAAGTGAGGTGCCGGGCAACGTTTCCACTCCAAAATCTTGAATTTGGACCGGCATCGTTCGAAGGAGAGTGTTATGGAAGAAATAAAGCACCCTCAGAATCTGGAAAAGGTCGAGCGCGGCATCGAAGAGGCTTTACGCAATTTCGCCGGTCGCGAGGCAAACGGCAGTGACTTGCGGGAGATCACCGCGGGCGAGCGTATCGACAAGATCGGTAACATGTCGGCGCTGGCGATCATTGAAGCATGCGAGACGACGGCCAAGGATATTGAGGAAGCCGGAAAAGCCGCGGTGGATATTGCGGCTGAGATCATGGTAGAGGCTCAGCAGCTCGCTACCGAGCTAAGGGCGAACGGTAAGAAGATGAGCGAGCACTTGCGGGAGTTTGCCATGCTCGCTAAAAGGGTGAGCACCGCGATGCGCGACACCCGAGCCGAAGCGTTGAGCCCCCCTGAGGAAAAACCATCTCCGGAAACCTGAGATGGTCTGGCCACGAACTGACGCAGGTACCGTCCCTGTCCTCGTCTAGTGTTGCGGTGCGGACAGGTTCACGTTGCGCTCAGCCCGAAAGGCGTTGCTGTAAGCATTTGCGATCCACCGGCGCCCACGTGCACACGTTGAGATACCGAACAGCAGTTTGTACACGCGGAGCTAGGCTGTCCCAAAGGAGTTGGGGATATAAATCCACGAGCTCAGCAGGCGATGCGTAGCCTAGCTGCCGTCAGACCCGATTCCTCGAATTCGTAAAGCGGCCGGCACGCCAGAGTCGGGTCAATTTCCGGAATGGATTGAAAAGATCCCAGCGCCTTCACAATGCGGCAGCTCGGTCCCAACTGTGGAAAAATGTGCAGGTCGTGCACCGCTGCCACGCAAACGGCGGGATGGGGTGGAAGGGCGCCCTCTGGCCGCTCGCCTGCCGCGGTCACGCGCGCGATCGGGTTTTGAGTCGCTTGGTGCTTGCAATATCAGCAGCCTCGATCGTCAGCATTCCCCGTTCGGAACGGTCGCTGAGTCACTACGCCTCAGCCCGCCTGCGCAGCTCCCGCCCGCACCGGCCGGGCAGAACGACAACATCGGGAATTTGCTATCCCCTTAACACCATTGCTCTTGACAGGCAGATCAGCTTTGCCCAAGTGATTCGGCCCTCGCGTTTTTTGGCTGAACCCGAGGAGGCTCCTTAAAACGGTATCCCACACCGTAAAGCGTCTCGATCACATCGCAGCTATTGTCAACCGCTCTCAATTTCCGGCGTAGACGCTTGATGTGGCTATCGATCGTGCGGTCATCGACGTAGCTGTCGTCGCCGTATGCAACGTCCATGAGTGCGTCACGATTCTTGACTACGCCGGGGCGGCTCACGAGCGCTTGCAGAATCAGGAATTCCGTGACGGTGAGCGTCACCGGAGCGCCCTTCCAGCGGCAAATCCGACGCCCGATATCGATATAGAGATCACCATGGTCCAGCGGCTCGGGGCCTGTGGCATCGGCGGAGCTGGGCCCCGTTCCGCATCTGCCTCGCCGCAACAAGACCTTGATCCGCTCGATTAGAACTCGCCGCGAGAACGGTTTGCGAATGAAGTCGTCCGCCCCGAGCTTGAGCCCGCATAGTTCATCGATCTCCTCCTCTCTAGAGGTGAGAAAGATCACCGGCAGGTCGGATGTTTTCCGCACGCGCCGCAGCAATTCCATTCCACCCATGCGCGGCATCTTGATATCCAAGACGGCAAGATCCGGCGGACTAGTACTGAATCCTTGAAGCGCCGAAATTCCGTCGGAGTAAGTGATGACCCGAAAGCTCTCGGCCTCGAGCGCCATCGAAACCGAGGTCAGGATATTCTGGTCGTCGTCGACGAGGGCAATGGTTGGCATCGGGTCTCCTTCGACACGTTTCATGGGATTGCCAGCCTCGCAGATGATTCGGATCGGAAAGCATTGGTGCCACATCGCGAAACTGCCTGTTTCGATGGCCCGTCCGAAATCTCCTCGATCAGTGTTGGCAGTGTCAGCAGCGATTGTGTGGGGATATGGGCCTGTAAAGCCCTCCAGTTCGAATTTCGGCAAGCGTGGCAATTAGGCCACAATCACCCCGTTGCTCGCCAGCACAGACCGGAACTCGCGGAACGCGCAAGCGCGACGAGTGCTCGCTCGCGCTCAAATCGCGTGTCACCCCCAAGCGAGCTCGCGGCTTCCCTCGCGCGACGACGCGGTTCTTAGCCCAAACTAAACAGGCGGTCTGAGACGGTTGTTTGCACCATGTTCCGGTCGGGGCTCGCGTTTTCCGGCCTTCACTGAAGCCCAACGGCTCGCGCAAAGGAAACGGCCACGCCAGAACCACCCGCCCCCCGGGCGATGCCATCTGGACGGCCCGGTCGCCTACCTGCAGTGGGGGTCCTGCCGCCGCCGGGGGATCGTCGCCGCGGTGGCACCGTCCGTGTTGACAACCTTCGGGTCTGCGATCGGACTTTCGATCGCGCAATGTGCGCGAAGGACCAGCCTATGCATGCGGATTCTGAAAATCGTGCAGCCCGGTGAGGGCCGCATATGGGGCCATCGAAGAGCGCCGGCATGAAGGCTGCCTTGGGCACGCTGGTGTGTGCGCTTCTGCCTTTTAGGTCCACCGCCAACTTTCGGGGTGCACTGGCGCAGTCAATGCCCGACCGCGCACTCTGCGCCCACGGGTATATAGCTCTTTCAATGGGAACCTCCCGCAGGAAGGAGCCAAGTATTTCGCATGGGTGAAGGACCATGACTGGCGGGCACACAGGCACTTCAAATCGACGTCAACAGGCCGACACTGGTCCCGCCCTTCTTTCGCGTGATCGAGCTGTCGGCTCGTTGGAACTCCTCGAAGATCTTGGCCTGATGATAATGGAATGTTGTCCGAGGTAATGTAATTTCGGAGGGCAGACATTCCGGATCGATGGGCCTTTCGCCGCTCTCGCGAAATCAAAAGCCGGAAGAATCGCGGCTTTGGACACGGGGGCTTTCAGTCTCATGGACTGGCGACCGATGTCTTGAGAGTGGAGGTGATACACCTTTCGTTAATCACGTCCTGGCGTAATTCGTACCGGGCTGGCCGCGTTCACTGTATGGAGTACGTCCATGGCCGAAACCAAACTAGAGGCTAATATCGCCACGCTGCAGAAAACGAGCGCATCAGGACTCGCCGAGGCAGGTTCATGGAGCAAGCTGCAGGAAGAACTCGAGCGTATCGTTCCACGGCCCAGCAGCGACTTGGGCTCCCCACCAGCACTCACTGATAATCTCATCGAGCAGAAGTTAGTCGCGACGGCAAAATGGATATCCGAGAAAGAGCTATGGGACAAGCTGCGAGCCGAGATCGAGACGCATCGCCTGAGGATACGGGCCGAGCTCGATGCGTACCGCTCCAGGAAACGGCTAGTAGGCAAGGGGCCGTATTCCCCGGATGAGGAATCGTCGCCAAAGCGCCCATGATTGGATGCTAGCCGTGAATCAGCGTCGGGTATACAACGGCGTGCTCACTCGTTTTGCCGTTGAGGGCGTACCATTCGCCCTGGGGCTTGTGCTCGCGTGGGTCATCAGTGGCGACGACATTATCAGCGCCGCTGCTGAAACCATGTTCGGGATGATCGCGCTGCTCGCGGCGGCTGGGAGTCTGATCGAGGGCGAGGAAGAATGAAGTTGAGTCTTGACGAATCCAAGGGTGATCCGTTGATCGAAGAGACTTCCACCTGCGGACGACGAGGGTCGCCTCGTTTAGCCAAAAAGCATCAGCGCTCAGCGTCCATATGCAGGGCTTCCCACAGCACAAATTCTCGGAACAACGCGTCCCGATCTACCTGATCGGGCGACGAGTTAGGCTTGTTCTGCCCTTCTTGCAATTGCAGAGATTCGTGGGGCGACGCGTCCCAAGCTGCCGGATTTGCGCGTACGCCGCCAAGCTTCAGGCGGCCCTCAATCATGGTTCGTGTGATGCGCGAATCACTCTTCAGCTTGGGAGACGCCCGCGACGGCGGCGCCGTCTGGAATCCTGGCCCGCCCGCGTACCAGCACTTGCGGTGTCGTACGGGATCGGTGCGGTAGTACCAGTGGCTGCTTTGAGTTAATTGGAAGTTCGGCTCAGTGACGCATTCGTTGGCCGCAAGCACCAGCGTGCTAAGCCCTGCCGTGGCAGACAGGCTCGCGGACACGGTCAGAGCGAACAACGTACCGCGCTTTCGCATTTGTCTTGCCCCTGGCGCACTGCTCAGCGCCGCATCCCGATCACGAAATCCGCGTAGTCGCAGGCGCCTCCGGGACGATCCGTTCGCGGCCGGGCGAGAATGTGGCGGGCGCAGGCCGTCATTACGGCCGTCCACAATCGCTTGTTCGGTTTCAGAGTACCTTCGGCAAATCTGGACAGCCTACGTTCAAACCATGAGTTCATCGGTCCAAATAGAAGAGCTTTTCGTCGTGGCCCCGCCGAGCTTGACGCCACTCGCCTTGGCGACGGCCCTGCGCTGTGCGGCGAGGCCTAGCTGCATTCGGCTGTGAGCGCGCCGTCGTGGTCACCTAACTCTCCTCAAGAGTTGGCAGTGCATGGCGGCTTTCACGGGATAGGGGCGGCGCAACAGTTTGCGCCTTGGGGCTCCGCTCGCGTGTGCGGCGGCTTACAACGTGATGAAATGAGCCCAGACCATAATCATGGCCACAAACAGGAGCAGCGAGAGCAATGTTGCAGCCTCTTGCAAAATAGTGCGGCAAGACGAATAGGCGATGTTTAGGGGATGTTCAAGCAAATATTTCGGCGTAGTTTCATTGAAAGAGGGGCCAGCTTTGCGCCAGCCCTCGATCTTAATTGACTAGGGGGAGTGCTATGATCAAGCTCATGTCGTTTTCGACCATCGCGGGGGCGTCCTCGTCCTCGTCCTCGCCGCGCCGACGAGGTAATCGAATGATGGCCCTCTATTCCGCAACACGTCTGGTCGTGCCCAATGAGCAGACATGGGCAGGCGTAGGTGGAGGGTCCCTTCTGGTACGCGCTCGGATCAAGCGTGAATAGCTCCTGAGCCGCACTGACGCCTCGCAGCGGATAGCGTCCAACGGACACAAGCCGGCGCCCGCCACTGCTACGTGGACCATCTGTATGGGGATCGCCTCGCGCAGTTCTTCGATCACCTCTTCCGGCTTTGCCTCGGGGTGTTTCAAGGACGCTGAGAACCAGCCGCTTTCCTCCGGCGATAGATCTGCCAACGTTTCATGCTGATCTCGATCTTTGGCCATGACCCTTTGATCGCGCATCCCGGCGCGCGGGGCAAGCGAGTTGCCGACCTACCGATGGTCCCCGCTCCGACATTTCGCCCACATTTCGCGAGATCGCCCCTTGGATGGGCCATGCTCCAATGTCCGTGATAGACGGCAGCTGCGGCCTGCACACAGGGCTGAGGGCTTTCTGGAAAAACACGCCAAGTTGTCGTGCAGCGCTTACCGGGAAGGCACATTCTGGGGTGGACGCTCCACCGGCGCGCTCGATTGATTTGCCCAGGACTGTTGGGGTTCATCCCCCCTCGCCCTGGGGTGCTGCTTCTCACGGGGGCTATGGTTGCCTACTGCAGTTAGGTAGGCTGCGAGTTCATAGGCTGCTGTTGGGCTCGCAGTGTAATGTTCCTGGAGGAACCCCGCAAGCGCCCAATTGTTCATGCGGCTTGATAACGTGCGAGGGTCACTATGACACGTTGAGCAATTACTCGCGAAGAGCTTCTGGACTGATTTTCCTGCCTCAAGATTTTCGGCGTGCGCTAGATCTCCGAGTACTAGTGCTGCGGTTACGAAAACCAGCAACCCAACTCTAAAGACACTCATCTTTGCGGCTCGACTGAAGCTTATTTTGCTAACTCAGCATGTTCCTCATCTGAATGGGCAAGATTATGACCATTGCGGGTCATGATTGCGCCTATTTGCGAGATCGTGCCCGGCGAGTCCGCAAGCGCCATCCATGGGTCGCCATCATGCCGCCTATGTTGGCTCGCACAAAAACAACTGGGGTGGGTCGCCCATAGCTCGGTCAAGGTTCATCCGTGCGGTGATCGTGAGAAGATAGCCGCGCTGACGGCTGACATGGTGCGAGCTTTCATGGATGGGGACCTTGACGCGTATTGGAAGCTCGACAGAGAACTGAGATGGCTTCTCGCTCAAGGAAAGTGACGTAAGCCTCGCGACGGCGCGATCATCTTCGACGACCTGATCGGGCAAGCGACGTGTTCCGGATTGTGGTAAGTGTGGGCGCTCAATCACTAGGGTTCTGGCGGCTATTCAGGCCTCGGATCCACTTCGCCTCGCGATCGTCGATGGGCTCGACGTGCGGGACAGCCGGCTCTCGAATGTGTCTCGCCGCTACAACGCCGCGCCGAGCCAGGAGCTGCTCGTTGGGGGAGACGTTTTGCGTATCGGAGTAGGTCATGGCGTCCAAAGCAGGCCGGTCTGCCGCCGAGGAAGGAGGCCCCGACGGCGCCGCCAGCGGCGGTCGTGAACCTGATGGATGCCCTCCGGCGATCGGTCTGGGCGACCGGCGGCGAAGAAGGGCAAGCCGGCGGAGAAGGCCGGTCGACAGTCGGGAAAGCGGAAGGCGGGCTAG
>WNGD01006184.1_pt1 | contig 13502 bp, 18 predicted proteins | sample 5400671 | NCBI WGS metagenome assembly WNGD01 (sample SAMN13153369, study PRJNA577476) | soil metagenome | isolation source: 40 cm soil or saprolite under grassland replicate 2 | place: USA:California | collected 2016-06-15
CGTGAATGGATGGCTGCGTGGATGGAGGGGCGTATGAAGCTCTGATAAGCCCTGATGAGCGCATAATAGCCCCTCTCGTCATCCATCCACACAGCCATCCACTCCTGCTGAGTCACCCGAAAGAGCCTCTCTGATCTTCTTCACAAACTCCCTGGCCTGGTTAGGGACGCACGCAAACCCGCGCGCATTCAATTCATTCTGCATTTGTATGCGTCCCACATTGCCGCCCAGATCGTTCCACACCTGCACCGCGTCGTTATATGTGGCCTTGCGTGCTGTCTCTGGACGCACCAGCGGGACAATCTTGCTCTCTTCCCATGCGTCTTCCGAACCGCCCGTAAAAGCATCCTCATCCTGCTCCACACCAGCACGCTCACTCTCACCCCCAGAACGCCCACTCTCCACAACCCAACTTTCCGTCAACGCTTCGAGATCCACACCAAGAAACTGCAACATATCCTCCACTTTGATATCAGGAATGGCCCCGATCTTCGGAGTATCCCATCGCGCACAGTCGTAAATGGTCATACCAGGACCAGCCCGCCTGATCAATGGCAACATTTTCTTAATCACATCCGCTTCCAGGCCGACCATTCGCGCCTTACGGTCAGAGTTGAAAAACACAATTCGAGAATTGAGCGCGTCCGTCACTTTTGTTGGCAGGATCGAGGCATCAATACTCTGACTGCTGCCAATGAAGAACATGCGCCACTTGCGCGCCTCTAACACCGTGCGTTTAATCAAGTGGATCAGGGAAGGCACCTCTTCGCGTTCACTGTACGCCTTGCCCTGGTTGCGCTCTTTGTATTCCGCACGGACCTCGTTATCAAATTCAGCCAGGATCGGCAACTCATCAGCCAGGATCAGCAGAGGATGCTTCACCTTGCGGCTGACCAGCACACCATTTTCCGTATGTGTCCGGTAGAGTACATCACGATCGTCCATCTCCACCTTGAGCACCCGCGCAGCCTGCATCATCGTGTCCTTGCGGTCATAGTAGTAGATCCGTGCCGTTTCCGGCATCCCCGGCAATGGCCGGCCATGCAACAATGCAAGCTCACCCATCGCGCCATGAGGATCAAAGATGTGAATTTCAGCCCCATACACCGCAAGGATGGTTGTATAGTAAATCAGGAGCACCGTCTTCCCCTTTCCAGGTTTGCCAATCACGGCAAGAGACAACAGATCATCAATCGTGCCAAACTGTGGCACCGTCTGACCGTACCATCGGGACGCGGGATCATCATCCACCACAAAGCACAGCGGCATACGCTCCGTCGTGATCAGGTCTGCAATCTCCCAGAAGAGAGGCTTTTCCGGTATCAGGATCGCTTCCTCTCTGTCTTCTTCACCATCCGAGGATGCCAGGTCTCCCGATGCAGCCGCCGAGTGTTGCGCCATCTGCTCTTTCAGTTGCCGCCCAGCTGGGGGAAGAGCAGCGCGGGTTTGCTCGATCTGCACCGCCGGCAACAGTTGCAACTGGCCTTCTCCGTCGTGAATAGCCTGCACTCCGAACGGGATCTGCTGCAACTCCATCGTGCGTATGCGGTAGGCTTGCGCAAGCTTTGCCATCTCAACTTGCATGACGCGCTGACTCTCCAGATCGCGCTGCCTGAGCTCTTCCTGTCGCAAGTCATACTCACGATCGCGCTGCTCTCTCTCATGCACCTCTGCCGCGAGCAGCTGCTTCTCTGTACGATGATCATCAATCGCCTTGTACGCACTCCACCCCCGTTTCAGGCCCAGGTAGACCACGATGAGCAAGCCGAGCCACAACGCATACCACTTCGCGCTATCCAGCCAGGCCAACACATGATGCCAGGATGAGAGCGGATGTCCCTGTATCGCGTCGATGATGGAGAGCACGCCTATCCAGATGCCCGCAACGACCAGGCCGAGCAGGATCAGACCAAGGCCCGCGAGCAGGAGGAGATGGCGCGCACTCTCACCCGGCGCGGGCACCTGTTGTTGTTGTCGAAGAGGGAGAGCCGTGCGAGCAAGGTCGCTCTCCACGACACGCCCGTGTCGTTGCTTTTCCATAGTCGTTACCCCACTATCTCCCATGTAACGTACTTGCCGACCTGGACACCGCCCAGGACCGCAACCAGTACAGAAACATGATTAACAGGGCCAGCGCCCAAAGCACCAGCCCCAGGAACGCAAACACGATACGCACGACGGCATGAACCAGCGAAAAGAATGCCGCTAGATTGCTATACAATGCTGCATCAATCTCTAATCGTTGCTGAGTGCTCATGCTCGTTACCCCCTTGCCGTGAGCGGCTTGCCTAGTAGCTTGCGATGCTTCATTCTCTCGATCACCCACACCGCCGGTTGACCAGGGCGACGATAAAACCGAAAGTGACAACTTGGGCAGACGCAAACGAGATCAGGACTAGGGTTAAAGGGGTCATGCAGCTTATGCGCAGCCACCAGATACACCGGGTAGGGACGGCCCGCCCACGAAAGACGCAGCGTTCCATGCTGTACAAAGCACTCTTTACATTGCCAACCCGCCCGCTCTTTGCAGGCCCGCGCCAGCTTCCGCCAGTTCCTCGGGTACTTCTTACGGTTGTTCATTGTTCCACCTCCACACCCATCACCTTGCACAGCCGTGCATCATTCGCCAGCTTGCCAAGACCTCGACGGCTTGCGTGATCGACAACCGGCACCGTCGTGTGCAAGTTGCGCGCCGTCTCTCTCATATTCGATAAACCGTAACCAGGTAAGCCATAGCGCCGCCGCAAAACGGCCCGTTGTCGAGAGGACACCAGGCGTCGCATGGCACCATTCAGGGCGCATGTGCGTCGAGAGGAAACCGAAACATCTGGGGTAGGAGCTGGCAGAACATCAATCAGGGTAAGCGAACTCTCATCGGACAATGGGACATCCAGACTTGCTATTGACCATCCATGTAGCCGCCGCCATTCTTCAATCATGGCATAGCGAGCCGCTTTACAGAGATACACGACCGGCACATCTGAATGTATCCCACGACCAGCGACCACCGCCTCACACACTTCCAACATGCCAATCGAATACATATCATCAGCATCGACGCGCCCATCAGATGACCGCGCAAAGGACCACGCGATCGCCATCACCGTCTCAGAACACGAGAGGATCAACGCATCAAGTGGCGAACCCTCAGTGTTAGAATGGTACTGCATGATTGTTACCTCCTAATGTAACTTTCTTGCTCGCCCTGGCTCGATGTGTCTGCACCGACCAGGGCAAAACTCTGTGATCCAAAGCAGTCGACTTCTCCACTAAAAACTGAGCAGGCTACAATTCCATTTACTCCATCATCCAGGCAATTTCTCAGCATCCCATAGGCACATTACTCACCAGTTGTACAAACCCTCGCTTTTCCCTGCATAAATTCCAGGGTAGAGCATCCTGTTCACTGGCTTCAAACCTGATCTTTTTGTCTATCAGCATGTTCTACTGTCCTCATCTCTCAACTTAGTAGTGAGCTGGTCGAGCGTGAGTTGGGCAAGCCCCCCAATTGAGCCAATATAAACCTCTTTACGCTTCCCTTGCATTTTCCGAGCTGCGTACACGTAGCTCCTACTCCTCCGCCTACGGCGTAAGAAAGACCAGCCGTACAATTTCACGATGTCGTACACTTCTTGCTCTATCATTTCCAAGCCTCTATAAATCTGATAAAAAGTTGCAATTATTGCAACTTTTTGCCACACTATAGAGTGTAGAACAGACATCTGGTTTTGTCAACCCTGTTGCAATTGTTGCAATGTTTATTTTTTGTTGTACAATGAGACTGATTGCCACACCGACGTGACAAAGAATTGTAAGGGGTCTTGTATGCCACAAATGAAAATAGGTGAGGATTACTACACTGCCAAACAGGTTAAAGAGAAACTGAATATCACCCCTAATGAGCTTTATAGCTATGTCCGCAATGGAACACTTCAACACATTTATCCTCCAGGAAAGAAACAGGGTGTCTACCTACGCAGCGAGGTAGACCAACTAGTAGAGGATTTGCAAGTGTTCCATGTGGTTGGACAGAAACCACCCACGATAAAGGATATTGATGCAGTCTTTAGTTTGGCACAACCTGACGACATGGAAGGGATCGATGCCCTAGCCATCCGACTCTTTGGAAAACGATCAATTGGTGCCGGTCGCCGCCGCTCTTGGCTGATAAAGGAGCCACGCGGCAACTACGTGATGAAACGCAAGACTGACGGCAAGGTTGTAGCCTACTTCTACATTCAGCCGTTCACCCATAAAACTATCGAGGACTACTTGCACCAACGGATTCGTGGCTGGCAAATCACCGAGGATTATATTATCCCGTTTGTACCCGGCGAGCCACGCGAATGCTTTATCGGTGCTATTGGAACCGATCCAGATGCTAGTGATGATCTGCGTTCGGCTTACATGGCGATGCTCCTACGTGGTATTCGGCAAGACCTGGAGCATCTCGGACAAGAAGGAATCACAATCAGCAAGCTTTACACAGCTTCGAGCAACTTTGAAGGGACCTTTATGTCCCTCCACTTGGGGATGGAATTGTGGGAGCCACCTCGTAGAAAGCGCCTTACCTTCGTTCTCGATGTAAAGAAATCTAGAACATTCCTACTTCAGCCCTATAAAAAGGCCCTGACTGCATGGCAGAAACAGCAAAAACGTTGATAGACCAACCTTTTTGCGCTGCTGATGGCACGCAATGACAAATTTCTCACGGTGACACTGTGATACAGTTTGACAGCTTTGCCATTTCATCAGTACCATTGTGACTATCGCGAGAAAGGAGATTGAGAATGCACATCTTTGCGCTAGCGAACCAAAAAGGTGGGACCGGGAAAACGACCGTGACCATTAACTTGGGTGCGGCCCTGGCCAGAGCAGAAAAGCATATTTTACTGGTAGACCTGGACCCACAAGGATCGCTGACCGAATATTTCACAAACCCGGAAACACTTCAACACACGATTTATGATGCACTGTTAAACGGTGTCACGGTTTCACCGCTCAAGCTTGGGGAGTATATCAGTTTGTTCCCGGCAAATATTGACCTAGCTGCCGCCGAAATCCAGCTCCCAGCAAAGCGGTTTCAGGAGCGTACACTCTCTAGAGTCCTCAAGAACTACGCAGGATACGACTACTGCCTCATTGACTGCCCACCATCTCTGGGGGTACTCACGACAAACGCGCTGACCGCTGCGCAATCGGTGATCATCCCTGTAAGCACTGAGCTGCTGGCCGAGCGCACTGTTAAGCTGATCATAGCGACGATAGAGGATATCCGAGACAACGACCCGATGGGCAATCTCCAGATCTGGCGCATTCTTGCCACGATCTACGACCAGCGCCTAGCACACCACCGTGAGATCTTGGATGCCCTCAGAGTGAAGTACGGCCAGCTGCTCTACAGGGAACCGGTCAGAGCAACTACGAAATATAAAGATGCCGTAACTGAGCGGGTAGACGCCGGCGATCTTGATAAGAAGATCGCTACCTATTGGGACACACTGGCCAGCGTCTTGATTCGAGAAAGCGAGGTACAATGATGCCCCCAAAGAGGAAAAGCGCCTTTAGCGCAGCGCTGCAAGAAGCACAGCAGCATGGTGAAAACTTGCCATCACAAAGCAGTGATACCGTAACAACGTCCCACAGTGACACAGTGAAGCCGTTAGAACGTCCTACCGTCTCACAGAAAGGAAGTGAAGCAGTATCACCGTCTCACGGTGTCACTGTGCAAGAAGAGCAAGACACAAAGCCTTCACCGTCTCACAGCGAAACGGTGAAACCACCTAAAGACCAGTTCAGCAGAAAGGTTTCCTTTTACCTCACATCAGAGCAGGAAAAGAAACTTGATGACCTAGCCGACGACTACCGACGACAGCATGAGGGCAAGCGCATCAATCGAAATGATATCGTGAGGCACCTCATCAACCGATGCACACTTGAAACACTTGAGTCGCTGGAGGAATAAGCCATAATTTTGTGAAAATAAGCACACAGCTTGTGAGTTAGAACCACACGAGCAAAATCAAACTCATTCACAGGAGAATAGATACTATGGAGAAAAAAACGGCACTTATCCCTATCGACGAGCGAACCATCGACTTCTACGGCGATGAGATTACCACCACACTTGTCACTATCGACAACCACACGCAAATGTACGTCCCTGTCCGACCCATCTGCGAATACTTGGGACTTGCCTGGTCTGGACAACGCGAGAGAGTTAATCGGGATCCTGTGCTCTCCCAGGAGGCGAGGTTTGTACGTGTAACACGTACAAACCTCGGTGGCAATCCAAATATCCTTTGCCTCCCTCTGGATTTCATCAACGGCTTCCTCTTTGGCATTAATGCCTCCCGCGTCAAACCCGAACTACAAGAGAAAGTCATTCGCTACCAGCGTGAGTGCTACCGTATCCTCTCGGAAACATTCCAGGCTGAGTCCCTGCCAACGCATGAATCCTCCGATGCCATCGCCGCTCTAGAGCAAATCAGAGATATGGGGCTGGCCATTGCGCGCATGGCCGAGCAACAAATCGAGATGGAGCAACGCCTCAACGCCCGTCTGGATCGCGCAGCCAGTGTGGTAGGAGATATCCAACGAAGGCTCAGCATCGTCGAACGTAGATTCCACCCACAAGTGCTTATCTCCGACGAGCAGGCAGAAGAAATTTCATCGACCGTGAAGGCCCTGGCCGAACTTATCACCTCACATGACCCCAGCAAAAATCATTATCAGAGCATCTTTGCTGAATTGTATCGCCGCTTTGGTGTGAGCAGCTACAAAAACATCCGTCTGGAGCAGTACGAGAAGGTTCTCAAATTCCTTGAAGATTGGAGAAGATCAGCAGAGACCGATAGAAATACGTGAAAGAGTAGAGACCACCTCATGTCATAGCTTATGCCAGTGGGTACCAAATATGGCAAACCTCTCTGCGTGAAACTGGCTCCTTTTGTGCTCAACGGTTTGCCACGCCGCGGTACCCATCCACGTAAAGGATGTTACGAGGTGGTCTCCTACCTCCTTATCGAGACGATGCCAACGCTCTATGTTCCTTTCCACTTAGTAGGCCATTCGGTTGAGCAGGCTATCTGACTACCTACTAACGAAGAGTTGAGTTTGCGTCCCTCATTCTTGAGATACTTCCTATGATACCTAATATTAAGCCAATTATTAAGTATTTTCGGGCCAGATATTGACAATTAGGAAAATTTGGCTTAATATTAGGTTACCGAAAACAAGTAAGTCATGTCAGAAAGGAGAGACCGATGGAAAACAAAGAAACATACACTCTGGAAGAGCTTTATGAAAATCTTCCCTGCACCCTCGTCGAATTAGGCGATAGAGCTGGCTTAAATGAGGTTACTATTGCTCGAATTCGAGACGGTAAACCTACACGCAGAAGCAGTGTTAATCGGCTTTTGCTTGCGCTATCGGAGATATACAAACGTCCTCTATCGCTCAAGAATGTAACGGGCATCCATGTACAGCGTAATTTGCGCCTGGAGAAAAAAGAGGCGCGTCAACCTTCTGAAGAATCACCTGCTGCATAGCCTGGTGCATGTCGCCACCTGGTGATAACAATGATCGACATGCACCAATGACCACTAAGAGGAGTATATCACGATGAACAAAGGAGCCTATCACGCGGTTCAGAGAGCCACCAGCGAGCACTATCTTCTGACCGGAATGTTGTTCGACATGGTTGCAGAAGAGCAGGCTGCCAAATTAGGAGCGCGATCGTTGCCAATACGATCACGAAATATGGTACTGGAACAGCCAGCTCGATTACATCAAGCAGTATCAGACAACCAAGCATACTATACAAGGCCAGATATCGAAACGACTAAGGAACGACTAATAGGCGACGAGGCAACGATAGGCTAGGCCGGTTATATTGGAGAACAGAAGACAATGCTAGACCTTACAATTGGTAGTCACTGGCCATAGGAGCTAGTAGGCAAAGAAAAAGCACCCCAGCGGCGGCAAACTGTTGTGGGCGCTCAATCTTTAGAAAGTTATTCTTCTATGAACAATAGTAGCACAGCCCTCAATAGTCGTCAATGTGTCCTTCCAGTAAAGGAGGTGACATGATGTTCGACAAAATAGTACCACTCAAAAAACCCCCAACCGCTCTGGAAAAAGCCTTTATCCGCATGCAGGTTGATACCCTCAAAGGAGTTATCACCACTAGCAGCCAGATCGATCAGGTGATCGCCGGAGATCGACGTGACATAGCCAGTGAGCTACTTTCAACTATGCAGGAGCAAGGCCCAGAGATGTATTGGCGCGTCTACAACTCTCTTGCAGAGATAGACACGCGTCTAAAAGACTTACGGCCCATGATCATTGCTGAGTGTCCTGATAGTGCACCCGTTGTAGAGGATGCTCATTTTATTGAGCGAGCAGGAAAACGCCTGCTGAAACTTTCTACGATTGAAGACATTTACAATCTTCCTGATGCTGTACCTTTGGTCGCCGGCGTGTTGGAAGTTGGCTCAATCAGCATGCTCTATGGCTTATCGGGAACAGGCAAAACATTTACAGGGCTAGACCTAGCTCTATCTGTCTGTCATGGGCTGCCCTGGCATGGCCGTAAGGTGCAGCAAGGTATTGTCTGGTATGTGAACACTGAGGGAGGGAGATCATTAAAAAGACGCCTCCAGGCATGGTACAAAGAGCATGATGACCTCTCACCTGATTTAGAACATTTCAAGATCATTCCCTGGTCTCTTGATTTGAGAGAACACACACAAGAAACCATCAACACGATAGAGGATCAGAACGAGCCGCCTGCCCTCATTATCGTTGACAACTTCTCTATGTGTGCACCTGGCGTCGATCAGAATAAACAAGAGCAGGTTGCGCCCGTCCTTCGCCTGCTCAATGCCCTGGCCAGCGAGTATAACACCCATATCATGGTCATTCACCACACCAATAAAGGCGGTGATATTAACGGAACAATGGCCTTTAGAAACCATGTTGATACGATGATAGAACTGGTGAAAGAAGACGCCGCAGACCGTGATAGCCCGATCCTCTTCCGGTGCATGAAAGCTCGTGATAGTGAACCCTTCCGCGATATCCGTACTGAGTTAAAATCGGTCGTGCTTTATACCGATCCTAAGACGCTGGAGACCACCACATCCTGCATAGTAACAACCTCCGTTATGCCTGAAAAGGTCCCCCGCGACGGATTAAAAGATGTAGAGCAGAACATTCTGGACATTTTAGGGGAGAGGCAGCTAGCGTATACTGAATGGCAAAACGAGAGTATAAAAGAGCTAAGCATCTCAACTGCAACGTTTTCGCGGGTAAGAACTACGCTTGAAAATAAGGGCATGATAGCTAAAGTTAAAAAGGAAGGAAAGCGGTTTGAGGCATATCATCGGATAGTAAAAGAAAGTAGTGCATGGAATGAATAAGTTACTATCATTACTATCATTCTACTATCATGATACTGCTGATAGCAACTGGTTCTTACTATCATCACTATCACCCCCCTTTAGGGGTGATAGTGATGATAGTAACCTGCAATCCCTGAGAGGTGAAGGATGATTGATGTACTCTCGTTGGCAGAGCAAGATACTCAGCTGCGTAAAGAGTCTTATCGCGAATATGCCGGGCCTTGCCCTGGTTGTGCAGGCAGTAATCGATTCCGGGTGCGATGGGATGGTGAGTGCTGGATATGGATGTGTCGCAATTGTTGGGATGCAAGCGAATACCTCCCTGAGAAGGGCAAGAAGCGCGGTTGGGGGGATACCATCGACTACCTGAGACACTACCGGGGAAAGTCCTTCACTGAGGCGAAGACCATGACAGAAGGGCAAGAGGGCAGGCCAGGACCGGCGCGCCGCGAGCCATTCAATCGCACATCAGAGCGTTGGCAGAGCATGATGCATGGGGCGATGAAAGATCATATAGCCCACCTGTGGAGTGCTGAAGATACGCTCGCTCTCGACTATGCCAGGAGTCGTGGCTTTACTGATGCCACCATACGCCGCTATCAGTTTGGCTATTCGACAAGGGGCAATATTCCACGCCTCGTTATCCCTTCGATTAGCTATAAACGCTATACCGCCGTGTATATGCGCGATCTGCGACCTGACGTGCCGCATAATGAACGGTGGAAGAACGCGCCGGGAAGTTCAAACGATGAAATGTATCTCGCTGATCTGCTCCACCGTCGCGGCTATCCGGTTGTGCTCACTGAGTCGGCTCTCGACGCTATCTCCATTGCTCAATCCTGCCTAGAGGTGGTGAATGTCGTCGCGACGGGAGGTGTCACGAACGGCAAAGAGATTAAGGCCCTGGCGAGGCTTTCCCGCGCTCCTGTGGTGCTGGTCGCGTTTGATAACGATACCGAGGGTGAAAGGGCTGCGCAGGGGTGGCTGCGCATCCTTTCCAACTCTCGACGATTGCGCCCGCTGCTGAAGGATGTCAATGATATGCTGATCGATCAGTGGGATATCAAAGAGTGGATACTTGACGCCCTAAACGCTGGTGAGATAATTGGTCAGGAGTGTTGTGTGTGCGGTGCTGCTATAGACAATCCATGCTATGAATTTTTCTACGACGATCAAGGTATCTTGTACTGCAATCGTCACTGGCCAGGAGCAAAGAGCGCATGAGTAAACGGAGAAATCGCAATCGGCCAGAACATCAAATCCTGGCGCAGATCCTTATTCATTCCATCGGTGAAACGACAACTCCCTGCCAGGGAGATATTCACCAGAGGGAAGAGACGCCCGCTCAGGCAGAGTGGGAGATACGCATGTATCAAGATGTTGAGATGACGCTTGATCTCATGAAACGAGGCGTGCCCCGCGAGCAGATCAATCAGAAGATCTGGGATGCTGCCTGTAAGGAGCAAGACAGGGTAGGGATCGTCAATCACAAGACGATGTACCTCTGCTCTGATTGTGCCTGTCAGATCGCCTCCAATCACGCGGGCGAGGCACAAGCAACGCTCTCTATGATGACGGCGATGCTTACACGCGGCTCGTTTCTCCTGGTGAGCGATCGGGTAACAGAAGATGCAGCGATTATCAGCGGCCTGGGAAGGGATGTTCAAGAGACGGGCCTCCTAGAGCGGATTGATAACGCTGAGCTTGTGAATATCAGGATGAAAAGGTAAGGCGCATTCTCCACGGCTATGAAAATCGTACCAGCCTGTCACGAAGTGGACAAGTTGGTACGAGAGTCTCTTGTAATTTACGTACCAGTGATGTATACTATAAGTAACGACAAGATGTTATTGTAGTACAAGAGAGGATACAGGAGAGTATGGCTGTGAAGGCATGGTTAGAGGAACGGTGGAAGGAACTCTTGCCCGCCTTGCAAGCGTTGGACGCTGCTCAAGAGGCGGAGATAGCGCGCTTGTGTGAGGAAGAGATAGCGGCATGGCGAGACCGGCCAACCATGAAGAAGTTGGGCTCGTTGCGTCCAGTGATGACGGCAACGCGCAACGCCATCAAGCAGCTTCCTCTTACAGCCGAGAACCGCTATAAGGATGCACGGTCTGGACAATGGCAGCACATCGCGCTGAAATATATGAATTTCACCGATGAAGAATGGGCAGCGATGAATGCCATCAGCGATGAAAAGTTTCAAGAGCGCCTGGAAAATCAACAAGTGATTGACCATCCACAAGAGGCCGTGCAGCGCGCTGAAAAGTTGTTGCATAGCGACCGTTGGGATGACTTGGTAACAGGGCTAGCGGTTGTGACCGGCAGGCGCTTAACCGAACTGCTGAAAACGGGTCGCTTCTTTCCCAAGACCATGTACACCGTGATCTTTGACGGCCAACTCAAGCGCAGGGATATCGCCCTTGAGCCGTATGAAATCCCTGTCCTGGTGAATGCTGAATTGGTGCTGGCAGCGTGGCGCAAGTTGCGCAGCCTGGAAGATACGACGGGCCTGGACAACGAGCAGGTTGCGCAGAAATACAGCCGCCAGGCGTCCGAAAATGCGGTCAGGCAGTTGAGCGGGCTTCTTCCGCAGAGATCCACGAAAGAAGATTTATACACCCATGCCTTTCGAGCGGTCTATGCGCGGCTCGCCGTGCTCATGTTTTGCCCGATCGCCGTCAACGAGCTGGTGTATGTGAATGCCATCTTAGGTCAGTACCAGGCGCAAAATGAGACGCAGCAACGCGACTTTGCCACCACCGCGCACTACTTTGATTATCGAATCGGCGACGGCCAGGGCAACATCGACGGACGCCAGGGCATCCGATTGAGCGAGCCACATATTGACGTATTAGAAGTGTTCTGCAAGAAGACGAAAGGAGATCGAGCCGTGAGCGCAACCGAGACCCAGGAAGATACCCAGGAGCAGCCGACACTCTCGACGGAGCGCCGTAAAAGTCGAGGTCTGTTGACGGTGAAGCAGGCCACAGGTGATCTGGTGATGAACCTGATGGAGCAACGCAACATGCGCCGCCATGACGAGATTGTGTCGGACCTGATCGCCAACGATGCAATCGCGCATCAGATGTATGACCTGCTGCAGCCGTTGGCGGCGGAGCTGCACACCGATGGACCCATTGCCACACTGCAAGCCCTGGTCAATGCCTATCACAATGGGGGAAGTGCACCGGTAGCGCCAGGCCTGGCAGCCCTGTTGCAGGATGTGAGCGAGGAGAAAGAGCCGGTCGAATACCTGAAAGGGCTGGTTGAGCGCGATCGCAATTTTAAGGCGGCGATTGCGAACCGGCATGCAGGGACCGACTACGGCTCGTTACCGATGGCCGAATTAGAGCGCATCAAGACAACGGAAGCGACAACGGAGCGATTTCGGCGCGCGGTCGATGCGATCATGGCCCATAACTTTGCGCAGACCGATCCGCTGCACCTGTGGTATATCAATGCGGCTGCCGTTCGAGATCTGGTAGGTGGGCGCAACGATGCGGTCCAAGCCTACCTCGTTGTGCGCGAGAAGGAGATCGCCGAACATCACGAGCGGTTCAAGTTGACTCCCAGGCAGAACCGTAAGAACATGAGCATTGCTGATGAAATCACCGTGAAGTAAGCTTGTGAGCCGCCCTGGTTGGAACTTTCAACCAGGGCGAGAAAGAGGAGACGAATACATGAGCGAGCGACCAGGACTGCATACCATGCAGGCCGCTCTAGCCCTGAGTCCAACGAATAAAGCGTGTACGACGACGATTGATGGTGACATGTTTCTCGTGCAGGAGCATGCACACGAACACTATCGTCTCTGGGTTGTGTCACCGAAAGAGAGACCTCTCTGGGCGGGCATGTTGAGCGAGCGTGAAATTGATCATATGCCCGAAAAATATCATGTAGATCCAGGCAAGCGGGTCTGGTCATCTCTGGGCATTGCGCCGGACTACCAGGCCATTGAAGCGGCAATTCAGGCCCTTGCCGGTGAGATGATGCATCTTCGTACCGAGTTGTTTATCATCAAAGATATGCTTCTCGAGAAGGCGCCGGAGAGCGAGCATTGAACAAAACACCCCTGATGAGAGCGATCTTGGCAGG
>WNGD01004631.1_pt1 | contig 13500 bp, 8 predicted proteins | sample 5400671 | NCBI WGS metagenome assembly WNGD01 (sample SAMN13153369, study PRJNA577476) | soil metagenome | isolation source: 40 cm soil or saprolite under grassland replicate 2 | place: USA:California | collected 2016-06-15
CATCGCCGTGCAGCCCGGCCGGCCGGTCCGGGCCGAGGCACCGCCGCGCCTGGTGGCCGTCGTCGACGAGCCGCGGATCCGCCAGGTACTCGCGAACCTGCTCGGCAACATCCGGGCGCACACGCCGCCGGACACCCCGGTGGCCGTCCGGCTCGGCGAGGTGAGCGGCGGGGTCCTCATCGAGGTAGCCGACGCCGGCCCCGGCATGTCCGGCGAGGACGCGGGCCGGGCCTTCGACCGGTTCCACCGGGCTGCCCGGCACGATGACGGCAGCGAGGGCGAGCAGGCCGCCGATGGCGGTGATGAGAGGAGCGGGACCGGCGGCGGAAGCGGGCTTGGCCTGTCCATCGTGCAGGCAATCGCCCGGGCACACGGCGGCCAGGCAGTGCTGGAGTCATGGCCGGGCCGCGGCACCCGGGTGCGCATCTGGCTGCCCACCCGACATGCGCCCTAAAGCGGCCCTGGTGCCGGGCGGGGTCAGAAGGAGTCGATCCCGGCGTCGGCCTGGCCTTCGCCGGCCGCTCCCTGTCCTGCCTCCGACGGGTCGGGCAGGTGGTCGAAGAGGTAGTAGACGGCGATCAAGCCGTAGAGGGCAAGCGCCACAGCGGCCGAGACGAACGCCGCTATCAGCGTCGCGACCACGTAGCCGAGCAGGCCGGCGCTGAATCGCAGGCTTGCCGTGCGCGGCGAGCGCATCCGGGCGGCCGCGCCAAGCCGTTCCCGGTGTGCCTCCAGGTACAGCCACATCCCGGAGTAGCCGATCGAGATCGCGATCATGGCAATGCCGTAGATCACCGCCGCTACCGACCCGCCAGCCCGGGATTTGCCGATCAGGTGCTCGGCGACCAGCGCGGTCGGGAACGGTATCGCCACCACGCCCATCAGCAGGAACAAGTTGATGGCCAGCAGCGGCCGGTCCACCCGGCTCACGTGCGCCAGCAGCGTGTGGTGGTTCAGCCACATGATCCCGATGGTCAGGAAGCTGATCGCGTACGCGGCGTACTGCGGCCAGGAATGCACCAGCTCCTTCGTGAGCTGAGCCGACGTTATGGTGCCGGCGCCGATCGGCAGCAGATCGAACACCAGGATGGTGATCGCGACGGCAAAGACGCCGTCGCTGAACGACTCGGCCCGCCGGGATTCCACGCGATGCCCGCCGCTCAGCCTGCGCGCTGGCCGGCCGGGCCAGCCGCGCCAGGGCCGGCCGGGCCGGGCCCGCCGGCGCCATCGCCAGCGGGGCCAGCCGGAGCCGCGCCGGGCGGGAGGACCGACCGCGCCAGCAGCTGGGCCACGTCCACTACCTCCAGCGACTCCTTCGCCTCGCCGGAGCTCTTCTTGGCGCTGATCGCGTCGCCGAGCATCACCATGCAGTACGGGCATCCGGTGGAGATCGTGTCCGGGTCCGTGCCCAGTGCCTCCTCGATCCGCTCGCTGTTGATCCGCTTGCCGATCCGCTCCTCCATCCACATCCGGGCGCCGCCGGCGCCGCAGCAGAACCCGCGTTCCTTGCACCGGTGCATTTCCTGCGCGCGCACCCCCGGCACCTGCTCCATGATCTCCCGGGGGGCGGTGTAGACCTTGTTGTGCCTGCCGAGGAAGCACGGGTCGTGGTAGGTGATCTTCTCGTCCACCGGCGCGATGGGGGTCAGCTTCCCGTCGGCCACCAGCCGCGCCAGCAGCTGGGTGTGGTGCATGACCTCATAGTTGCCGCCCAGCTGCGGATACTCGTTGGCGAGCGTGTTGAAGCAGTGCGGGCAGCTGGCCACGATCGTGCGGGCGCCCGCGGCCTTGAGCGTCTCCACATTCTGCTGCGCCAGCATGCTGAACACGAACTCGTTGCCCATCCGCCGCGCCGGGTCGCCGGTGCACGTCTCGGCGGGACCGAGGACGGCGAACCGCACGCCGGCGGCGTGCAGCAGCCCGGCGATCGCCTTGGTGGTCTTCTTCGCCCTGTCCTCCAGCGCCCCGGCGCAGCCGACCCAGAACAGGTACTCCACGTCGTCGCCGATCGGGCCGTCCACGACGGGCACGTCGAAATCGAGCTCGGCGATCCAGTCGGCCCGCTTCGATTCCCCCATCCCCCACGGGTCGCCCTTGTTCTCCAGGTTCTTCAGCATCGACGACGCCTCGGCGGGGAAGGCGGACTCGATCAGCACCTGGTGCCTGCGCAGGCCGGTGATGTGATCGATGTGCTCGATGTCGACCGGGCACTCGTGCACGCAGGCGCCGCAGTTAGTACAGGACCAGATCACGTCGGGGTCGATGACGCCGTTCGCCGCCTGGTTACCGACGAGGGGTCGTTCCACCTCGTTCTTAACGGACTCGGCGACCTGCTCGCGGGCGTCGTCGGAGCCGGCCAGCAGGTACGGCGCCTTGGCGAACGCGTGGTCGCGCAAGTCCAGGATGAGCATCTTCGGGGACAGCGGCTTGCCGGTCGCCCAGGCCGGGCACTGTGACTGGCAGCGGCCGCACTCGGTGCAGGTGGCCAGGTCGAGCATGCCCTTCCAGCTCAGGTCCTCGACCTTGCCGATGCCGAAGATGTCGGTGTCCGGGTCGGCTTCCTCGAAGTCGAGCACCTTGCCGCCCGAGCGCATCGGCTGCAGCCCGCGCAGCCCGTCCGGGCGGCGGGAGAACAGCACGTTCAGCGGCGCGAGGAAGATGTGCAGGTGCTTGGAATAGGTGACGAAGACCAGGAAGCCGAGGATGACGGCCAGCTGGGCGAGGATGCCGGCGGTCTCGATCGCGCTGTTCGCCCCGTGACCGAGCGGGCGCAGCCAGTGGCCGACGAGCTGTGACGCGAACGCGCCGTGCGGATAGGGGAAGTCGCCGGTGTTGATCTGCGCGCCGCGGTACAGCAGCAGCGTCGCGATCACGCCGAAGATCATGAGGAGAACGAGCCAGGCGGCGCCCGTGTGCGACCCGGCGAAGCGGGACTTGCGGCCGGCCCGTGCCGGGTCGCTGCGCAGCCTGATCACGGCGAACGTCACGATGGCCGCCAGCACGGCGACCGCGAAGAGATCCTCTCCGAAGCCGATCACCGCCCAGTGCCCGATCCACGGGATGGCGAACGTCACGTCGAAGAGGTCGCCGTAGGCCTCGATGATCGTCAGGATCAGGATGACGAAGCCCCAGAACGTCAGGAAGTGGGCGATGCCGGGTACCGACCACTGGAGCAGCTTGCGCTGGCCGAATACCTCGGTGAGCTGCGTCCCGGCGCCCCGGCCCGGATGCTCCCTGAGCTGCTGCACGCGCTCGGGGGCCGGCTGCCCGGCCCTGGCCAGCCGGTAAAGCCACCACAGCCGCCGGCCCGCGATGGCGAACGCCGCCAGCGTGATGGCGAGGCCGAAGATGATGCGCAGAGCCACAGATCTCTCCTCCCGCGGCGTCAGGCCGGGCCTGCGCCGGGCCGGCCGTGGGCCGGCGCAGCGCAGGTGCCAGCGTACGCCGGCCCCGTTCTGCCGCTAGCCTGACCGGGGGCACTGATCCATCGGGCCGAGCGAGTCCAGAGGCTGGCAGCTGATGACGGAGCGTGAGATGGCCAGGCCGGGGACGCACGGCGAGGACGCCGGGTCCCGGCCGGGGCCGGCCGGCGGGCTGGCGCTGCTGGCGGGCTCGGTGACGGCGCTGCTGACCGCCGGGCTAGCGGGCGGCGCGCTGGGCTTCCTCAGCAAGGCAGCCTGCCGCGCCGGGGCCTGGAACACCGGCTTCGGGCCGTACCAGGCGCACTGCTACACCGATATCTACCCGCTGTACTACACCGAGCGGCTCGCCGCGGGCAAGATCCCCTACCTCGGCCATCCGGTCGAGTACCCGGTGCTCATCGGCGCGGCGATGCAGGCGGCGGCCTGGGTCGTCCGGCCGGTCGGCGATGCCTTCACCAGGGGCCGGGAGTTCTTCGACGTGACCGTGGTCCTGCTGGTGATCTTCGCCGTGGCGGCCGTGCTGGCGACGGCGTACCTGGCCGGGCGGTCGCGGCGATGGACGGCCCTGCTGGTCGCCCTGTCGCCCGCCGTGATCCTCGCGGCGTTCATCAACTGGGACCTGATCGCGATGAGCCTGGCGACGCTGGGCCTGGCTGCGTGGGCGGCGCGCCGGGGCGTGCTGGCCGGCGTCCTGCTCGGCCTGGCCGTGGCCACCAAGTTCTACCCGGTCTTCCTGCTCGGCCCGCTGTTCCTGCTCTGCCTGCGGGCGGGCCGGCTGCGGGCCTTCTGGGTGACCTCGGCAGCGGCGGCGGCGGCCTGGCTCGCCGTCAACCTTCCGGTGGCCATCGCCGCCCCGCACGGCTGGGCCCAGTTCTACCGGTTCAACGCGGCCAGGGGCGCGGACTGGGGATCCATCTGGTATTTCTTCGAGGCCGAGCACTGGCCGGTGCTGGGCAGTATGCCGCTGGCCGCCGTCAACGCCGTATCGCTCGCGCTGTTCGGGATCGCCTGCGCGGCGATCGGGCTGCTCGCCCTGGCGGCGCCGCGGCGGCCCCGGCTGCCGCAGCTGTGCTTCCTGGTCATCGCCGCATTCCTGCTTTTCAACAAGGTGTGGTCGCCGCAGTACGTGATCTGGCTGGCGCCGCTCGTGGTGCTGGCCAGGCCGCGGCTGCTGGCCTACGCGCTCTGGCAGGCCGCCGAGATCGGCTACTTCCTGGCGATCTGGGCTTACCTGCTCACGATCGTGTCCGGGCCCGGCGGCATCGGGACCGGGCTTTACTTCACCGCCGTGGCGGCCAGGTCCGGCACGGTCGTGCTGCTGTCCGCCCTGGTGGTCAGGGATATCCTGCGACCGCAGGCGGACGTGGTCCGCCGCGGCGGCGAAGACGACCCGGCCGGCGGCGTGCTAGCCGGCGCGCCGGACCGGTTCGTGCTGCGGCTGAGCGCCGGGCTGAGGCAGGCTCCGCCGGCCGCCCGGGTCCGCAGGACCGCCTAGCGGCCAGCACATATCCGCAGGACCGTCTGGCGGCCAGCACATATCCGCAGGTCAGCGGCGGTAATTGGGGGCCGGGCATAGTCCGTGGCAAACTTGAGCATAATCCGCTCAACTCATTTGACTTGAGCGTTGCCTGATGGCAAACTTGCGTCGTCATGGCTCAATCTTCGGGACCACCATCACACGCAAGGACTAACTCATGGCACGTGCGGTAGGCATCGACCTTGGCACCACCAACTCTGTCGTCGCCGTTCTGGAAGGCGGCGAGCCGGCGGTCATCGCCAACGCGGAGGGCTCGCGGACCACGCCGTCGGTGGTGGCGTTCGCGAAGAACGGCGAGGTGCTAGTCGGCGAGGTGGCCAAGCGGCAGGCAGTGACGAACGTCGACCGGACGATCCGGTCGGTCAAGCGGCAGATGGGCACCGACTGGTCGGTCGCGATCGACGGCAAGAAGTTCTCGGCCCAGCAGATCAGCGCGTTCATCCTGCAGAAGCTGAAGAGGGACGCCGAGGCGTACCTCGGGGAGACCATCACCGATGCGGTGATCACCGTTCCCGCGTACTTCAGCGACGCGCAGCGCCAGGCCACCAAGGAGGCCGGCACGATCGCTGGCATGAACGTGCTGCGGATCATCAACGAGCCCACGTCCGCGGCGCTGGCGTATCACCTGGATAAGGACACCGAGGCGACCATCCTGGTCTTCGACCTGGGCGGCGGCACGTTCGACGTCTCGCTGCTCGAGGTGGGCGAGGGCGTCGTCGAGGTCAAGGCCACCAGCGGCGACAACCACCTGGGCGGCGACGACTGGGACCAGCGGGTCGTGGACTGGCTGGTCAAGGACTTCAAGAACAGCTACGGCACCGACCTGTCCAAGGACAAGATGGCGCTGCAGCGGCTGCGGGAGACCGCCGAGAAGGCGAAGATCGAGCTGTCCAGCTCGACCGAGTCGCAGATCAACCTGCCCTACATCACGCACTCCGAGCAGGGCCCGCTGCACCTGGACACCAAGCTGTCCAGGGCCGAGTTCCAGAAGATGACGTCCGACCTGCTGGACCGCTGCAAGGCGCCGTTCCAGCAGGTGATCAAGGATGCCGGGGTCAAGCTGGACGCCATCCATCATGTCGTGCTGGTCGGCGGATCCACCCGGATGCCCGCCGTTGTCGAGCTGGTCAAGGACCTGACTGGCGGCAAGGAGCCGAACAAGGGCGTCAACCCGGACGAGGTCGTCGCGGTCGGCGCCAGCCTGCAGGCAGGCGTGCTCAAGGGCGAGGTCAAGGACGTCCTGCTGCTGGACGTGACCCCGCTGTCGCTGGGCATCGAGACCAAGGGCGGGATCTTCACCAAGCTGATCGAGCGCAACACCACGATCCCGACCAAGCGCTCGGAGATCTTCACCACCGCCGACGACAACCAGCCGTCCGTGCAGATCCAGGTCTTCCAGGGTGAGCGCGAGATCGCCGCCTACAACAAGAAGCTCGGCATGTTCGAGCTGGCCGGCATCGCGCCCGCGCCGCGCGGCATCCCGCAGATCGAGGTCACCTTCGACATCGACGCGAACGGCATCGTCAACGTCTCGGCCAAGGACCTGGGCACCGGCAAGCAGCAGTCCGTCACCATCTCCGGCGGCTCCGCGCTGGGCAAGGACGACATCGAGCGGATGATGGCCGACGCGGAGAAGTACGCGGAGGAGGACCGCAAGCGGCGCGAGGAGGCCGAGGTACGCAACCGCGCGGAGACTCTCGCCTATACCACCGAGAAGTTCCTGGCGGAGAACGCCGAGAAGGTCCCCGACGACGTCAAGTCCGAGGTGGAGGCGTCGATTGCCGAGCTGAAGAAGGCGCTAGAGGGCACCGACACCGAGGAGATCAGGGTCGCCAGCGAGAAGGCCGCGCAGGTCAGCCAGAAGATGGGCACGGCCATCTACGCCCAGTCGCAGCAGGCTTCGGAGGCCCAGGCCGGCGAGCCGGCCGGCGAGCAGGCCGCCCCGGCCGCTGACGACGACGTCGTGGAGGCGGAGATCGTCGATGACGAGAAGACGGACGAGCGCGAGGGTGGCGCCGCCTGATGAGGTCATCGGAAGAGGAGAGCACCGGGCCGGTGATCCGCGATCGGCGGCGCATCGATCCGGTGACGGGACAGGTCCGGGGTACGGGTCAGCCCGTCGCGCCGCGCGGCGCTGGTTCGCCGCTACGCGGGGGGCCGGGCCAGCCCCGGCCCGGCAAGCATGCCGCGTCCAAGCCGGGCGGCACCGCCGGCGCCGCCGGCACCGCGCCGGGCTCGCCCGGCAGCGACGACAAGCAAGGCGGCCAGGGCGACCAGGCCGGCTCAGCGGTGCCCAATGACGGGCAGCCCGGCGGCGACCAGGCGACGGCGCTGACGAGGCTCGCCGAGCGGACCGCGGACCTGCAGCGCCTGCAGGCCGAGTACGCGAACTACCGCAAGCGGGTCGAGCGGGACCGGGTCGCGGTCAGGGAGCAGGCACTGGCGAATGTGCTGGCCGCGCTGCTGCCGGTGCTGGATGACATCGGCCGGGCCAGGGAGCATGAAGAACTTTCTGGCGGGTTCAAGTCGGTGGCTGAGTCGCTTGAGGCAACCACGGCCAAGCTCGGCCTGACGAGCTACGGGGAGAACGGCGACCCGTTCGACCCGAACCTGCACGAGGCGCTGATGCACTCCTACTCGGCCGACGTGACCGAGCCGACATGCGTGCAGATCCTGCAGCCTGGCTACCAGATCGGGGACAGGATCCTGCGCCCGGCCAGGGTAGCCGTGGCCGAGCCAGCTGAGGCCGGAGCGAGTAGCGCGGCCGGCCCCGACGAGCCGCCGGCAGCCGCCGGGCACACGCCGGAAGCCGACCCGGAAGCCGACTCCGAAGCGGACGCCGCCGGCCATACCCCGGCCGATGGCGGTGCCCCGCGCGCAAGCGATCCTGACTGACCCGGACGAGGAGTGGCCGATGAGCACCAAGGACTTCCTCGAGAAGGACTACTACAAGGTCCTCGCCGTTTCCAAGGACGCTTCCGCCGACGACATCAAGAAGGCGTACCGCAAGCTTGCCCGCAAGTACCACCCGGATGCCAACAAGGGCAACCCGGCTTCGGAGGAGCGCTTCAAGGAGATCTCCGAGGCGTACAACGTGCTGTCCGACGAGAAGCGGCGCAAGGAGTACGACGAGGCCAGGTCGCTGTTCGGTAGCGGCGGTGTCCGGATGCCTGGCACGGCAGGCGGCCAGGGCGGGTTCGGGTTCGATCTTGGTGACCTCTTCGGCGGTCAGCCCGGCAGCACCGGCGGGCGCCTCGGTGACCTGCTCGGCGGGGTCTTCGGCGGGCGCACCACCACCCAGGCGAGGCCGCGGCGCGGCGCGGACATCGAGACCGAGACGTCGCTGACCTTCAGTGACGCGATCGATGGCGTCACCGTGTCGTTGCGGCTGGCCGGCGAGGGGCCGTGCAAGACGTGCAGGGGCACCGGGGCCAAGGCGGGAACCGTGCCGAGGGTCTGCCCCACCTGTGAGGGCAGCGGGCAGGCCAGCAAGAACCTGGGCAACTTCGCGTTCTCCGAGCCATGCCGGACCTGCCGGGGCCGTGGCCTTGTCGTCGACGATCCGTGCCCGGTGTGCTCGGGCAGCGGCCGCGCGATGAGCACCAGGACCATCCAGGCCCGCATCCCGGCCGGGGTCGGCGACGGCCAGCGGATCAAGCTCAAGGGCAAGGGCGCGCCCGGCGAGCGCGGCGGCCCGGCCGGCGACCTGTACGTCCGGGTGCACGTCACTCCGCATCCGGTGTTCGGCAGGTCGGGACACAACCTGACCGTCACCGTGCCGGTCACCTTTTCCGAGGCCGCACTCGGCGCGGAGATCAAGGTGCCGGCCCATCGCGCGATGCCGGTCAATGTCCGCATCCCGGCAGGGACTCCCAACGGGCGGACCTTCCGGGTCCGCGGCAAGGGCGTCCGCCGCCCGGACGGCACCGTGGGCGACCTCCTGGTCACCGTGGACGTTCAGGTGCCGAGGCACCTGAACGACGAGGAGCGCGAGGCGCTCGAGACGTTCAGGAAGACATCCGGGGACCAGGACCCGAGGAAAGACCTGCTGCGCCGGGCAAAGGCCAGCTGAGACTGGTGCGGGGAATGACATGATCAACGAGTTCGAGCTATCCGACGATTCGCCGGTCTACGTCATCTCCGTGGCTGCCCAGCTCTCCGGGCTGCACCCGCAGACGCTGCGCGCCTACGACCGGATGGGCCTGGTCTCGCCTGGCCGGGCCGCGGGCCGCGGGCGCCGTTACTCGCTCCGGGACATCCTTGTCCTGCGGGAGGTCCAGCGCCTCTCCCAGGAGGAGGGCGTCAACCTCTCCGGAATCAAGCGGATACTGGCGCTGGAAGACGAGGACCGGCGCAATCGCCTGCGGCTGGCAGAGACCCAGGCTGAGATTGTCCGGCTGCGCGCGGAGCTTGAGTCCACCCGCGCCGTCGCCGCCCGGCTGGCCGGCCTGCTCAGGAACAGATCCGGCGGCGGCGCGCTGGTGCCCGTCCGCGCGCCCGGCAGCGCCGGGACGCCAAGGCCGGCCCAGCCCGGGCGCCTGCCGCCCGCGCCTGGGCCGTCCGCGCCTGCCGCCGCCAGCGGGACCGCGGCACCGGATGGCGGCACGTCGCGCCGCTTGGCACCAAACGAGATCCGAAGGGACGAAGACCGTGGATGACAAGCTGACTCGCAAGAGCCAGGAAGCGTTGTCCGAGGCAGTCAAGCGCGCCGCCGCGGCCGGGAACCCGAACGTCGACGGGCTGCACCTGCTTGCCGCGCTGATCGAGCAGGACGACGGCACGGCGGCCCCGCTGCTGCGAGCCGTCGGGGCCGACCCGGCTACCGTGCTGAAGAGAGCGGAAGAACTGCTGGCCAGGCTGCCGAGCACGGCCGGCCCGACGGTCGGCGCGCCGGAGACCTCGCGCCAGCTGCTTGCCACAATGGCCACCGCGGCCAAGCGTGCCAAGGAGCTGTCGGATTTGTACGTCTCGACGGAGCACCTGCTGGTTGGCCTGGCCGCCGACGGCGGGCAGGCCGCGACGCTACTGCGCGAGGCCGGAGCGGGCCCGGACGAGCTGCTCAGCGCATTCGAGCAGGTGCGCGGCCATGTCCGGGTGACCACGCAGGATCCGGAAGGCACCTACCAGGCGCTGGAGAAGTATGGCATCGACCTGACCCACCGCGCCCGGGACGGCCAGCTTGACCCGGTGGTCGGCCGGGACGCGGAGATCCGGCGGGTTATCCAGGTGCTTTCCCGGCGCACCAAGAACAACCCAGTGCTGATCGGCGAGCCGGGGGTGGGCAAGACCGCGGTGGTGGAAGGGCTCGCCCAGCGAATTGTCGCTGGGGACGTGCCAGAGTCCCTGCGGGGCAAGCGGATCGTGGCCCTTGACCTGAGCGCGATGGTGGCCGGGGCGAAGTACCGCGGCGAGTTCGAGGAGCGCCTCAAGGCGGTCCTGAACGAGATCAAGCAGAGCGACGGCGAGATCGTCACGTTCGTCGACGAGCTGCATACGGTGGTCGGTGCGGGCGCGGCAGAGGGCGCGATGGACGCCGGCAACATGCTCAAGCCGATGCTGGCCCGCGGTGAGCTGCGCATGGTCGGCGCCACCACGCTGGATGAGTACCGCGAGCGGATCGAGAAGGATCCGGCCCTGGAACGCCGATTCCAGCAGGTCTTCGTCGGAGAGCCGTCAGTGGCGGACACGATCGCGATCTTGCGCGGCCTCCGCGGCCGGTACGAGGCGCATCATAAGGTGCAGATCTCCGACGCCGCGCTGGTGGCCGCCGCGACCCTGTCCGACCGCTACATCACCGCGCGGTTCCTCCCGGACAAGGCCATCGACCTAGTCGACGAGGCGGCCTCGCGGCTCCGGATGGAGATCGACTCGCAGCCGGTCGAGATCGACGAGCTGCGCCGGGCCGTGGACCGGATGAAGATGGAAGAGATGGCCCTGGCCCGGGAATCCGACCCAGCCAGCAAGGAACGGCTGGAGCAGCTGCGCGCGAGCATGGCCGACCGGCAGGAGCAGCTTGACGCATCGGTCGCGCGCTGGGAGCAGGAGAAAGGTGGCCTGAATCGAATTGGCGAGCTGAAGAAGCGGCGTGACGACCTGAATACGCAGCTTGAGCTCGTGCAGCGGGACAGACCCGAAGGCTGGGAAGAGAAGGTCTACCGGCTGCAGCACGAGGAGATCCCGGCCGTCGACGCGGAGATCGAAGCAAGCACCACCGCCCGTTCTGATGAAGAGGAAATAAGCGGTACCGGGCCGATGGTAAAGAAGGAAGTCGGTCCCGACGACGTCGCGGATGTGGTTTCCGCATGGACCGGCATCCCGGCCGGGCGCCTGCTTGAGGGCGAGACCGGCAAGCTGCTCAGGATGGAGGCCGAGCTTGGCCAGCGGCTGGTCGGCCAGGCCAGGGCGGTGCAGGCCGTGTCCGATGCCGTCCGCAGGTCGCGGGCGGGCATCTCGGACCCCGACCGTCCGTCCGGGTCATTCCTGTTCCTCGGGCCGACCGGGGTCGGCAAGACCGAGCTGGCCAAGGCGCTCGCCGATTTCCTCTTCGATGATGAGCGAGCGATGACCCGGATCGACATGAGCGAGTACTCGGAGCGGCATTCGGTCGCCCGGCTGGTCGGCGCGCCGCCCGGCTACATCGGATATGAGGAGGGCGGCCAGCTCACCGAGGCGGTCCGGCGGCGGCCGTATTGCGTCGTGCTGCTCGACGAGGTGGAGAAGGCACACCAGGAAGTCTTCGACATCCTGCTGCAGGTGCTCGACGACGGCAGGCTCACCGACGGCCAGGGCCGGACCGTCGACTTCCGCAATACCATCCTGATCCTTACGTCCAACCTGGGCTCGCAGCACATCGCCGATCCCGCGCTGGATGATCCCGCCAAGCAGGCGGCGGTCATGTCGGTGGTCCGGGCAACCTTCAAGCCGGAATTCCTGAACCGGCTTGACGACGTCATTCTCTTCGACGCGCTGACCACGGAGGAACTCACCGAGATCGTCGATCTGCAGGTGGCCAGGCTCACCAGGCGCCTCGCCGACCGCAGGCTCGCGCTGACGGTGACGCCTGCCGCCCGTGAGTGGCTGGCGGTCACCGGATTCGACCCGGTCTACGGCGCCAGGCCGCTGCGCAGGCTCATCCAGTCGGCGATCGGGGATCAGCTGGCCCGCGGCCTGCTGTCCGGTGACATCGGCGACGGTGACGTGGTCCTGGTTGACCTCGACCCGGCATCGGACTCGCTGACCGTGCGCGCCGACCGTCCGGCGTCCCCGGCGTCCCCGGCGGACGGCTCGTCGAGCAGCTTGTCGTAGTTGTCCTCAGGCAGCCCGAGGTCATTGCGGATCCGGTACCGCAGGCTCAGCAGCATCCGTAGCTCGGCTCGGTCCTCATCGCCGGAATCCGCGGCTACGGACCTGAGACCGGAATGCCGGGCGCGGTCGTCCTCGCGCTGTAGGCACAGCTCTACGCCTGCCGTCGCCCAGTCCAGGGCGCCGCTCAGATCGGAGCGCTCGACAAGGACTTCGGCGACGAGGTCGCACGCCCGCGGATCGCGCCGTCCCTCGTCCTTAAGCGCGGCGATAAGGCGCTGCGCCTCGGCTGATTTGCCGAGCAGGAACAGCGCCCTGGATAGCGGAACTCTCGGATCCACGAATACCGGCCCGCCGTCGGCAATGGCAAGCCGGAATCCGCTGGCCGCCGCCGCCGGATCGTCGGCAAGCAGCCATTGCTCACCCGCGCGCAGGAACGCCTCTGACCGCGGCATGGAAGCGCTCTGCGTGCCGGTGACGGCAAGCCTGCTCATCCGCTGTGCGGCGGCCTCATGGTTGCCGCTAAAGGCGGCATCGAACTCTATTGCGTCAAATTCTTCACGACTCAAAACGGGCACGATACAGAACGTACCCACCCGGACGGGGCTTTCAACGCACAGCCACGCTGCCGATCCTGCGCGAACCCGCTTATCGTCGCGAGCGCTCCAGCGCATCCCAGAACCCGCGCCTGAGCGCGTGCCGCACCTCATCGTGCAGCAGCGAGTCAATCGGCAGCGCCGAGCCCTGCAGCAACCTGGCCTCCAGGTCAGACGGCATCCGCGGCTTGCGGGCCAGCACGGCCTCGAGCCAGAGGGCCGGCGCGTCCCGCGCCACCGCCTCGCCGAAGCCGAAGCCCTCGGCGTGCGCCGCCTGCACCGCGTCGGCGAGCGAGATGGCTACCGGCTGCGGAACAGCCGGCGGGGATGCCGCAGGCTGCGGGCCGCTGTACGGACCGCCCGGCGGGGCGCCGAACGCCGGGCCGAGGCCGCTGCCTTGCTGGGCGTGCTGCGGGCCGGAGAACTGGCCGGGCAGCAGCTGCCCGGCGGATTCGCCGTACTGACCGCCACTGGCCGGCGGATGCTGCTCGGCGGCCGGATATTGCTCCGCGGCGGGATACTGCACCGCGGCCGGGTATTGCGCCGCCGGCGGGTACTGCTCGGCCGGGGGGTATGGCTCGGCCGGGGGGTACGGCTCGGCCGGCGGGTACGGCTCGGCCGGCGGGTACTGCTCCGCCGGCGG
>WNGD01006348.1_pt1 | contig 13491 bp, 13 predicted proteins | sample 5400671 | NCBI WGS metagenome assembly WNGD01 (sample SAMN13153369, study PRJNA577476) | soil metagenome | isolation source: 40 cm soil or saprolite under grassland replicate 2 | place: USA:California | collected 2016-06-15
AAAAACCAGAATAACCTGGTCAAGATTGGCAAGCATGGTTTGCTGGATCACTTTTTTCGATGTTGAGCCTGTATCCCTGCGCGTTAGCGCAGTTTGACGCGGTAAAATCTCCTCGATCATGCCCGTTGTTGGGTCGAGGCGGCGCAGTTTGACGTAATCACCCACGGATAGCCGTGAGGGCAGAGGCGTTTCGGTGGTGTCGCGGCGCTCCATGCGTTCAGTACGGGATGTAGTAAGCAGCACCTTGTCGTCACGTGGACGAACTTTCCCTACTGATTTTGCAGATTGAGCCTGTGCAAAGGCTTTTTTGAGTTTGCCGCGCAAGGTACAGCGCAGAACGCCCTCGCTGGTATGGACGTCATAAATGCCATGTGCGCCGTTGAGAATCACGCCGGTAAGAATATCCGGATCGTTAATCAATGCTTTCCCTCCAGGAGAATAAAAAAACATGGTTTCACTACATTCGATGTGTCTGTGTCTACCATGTGCGGAGGGAAGAATGGAGTCATGTCCTGCCAGGAAGTGGATGCCAGGAGGTTCTTTTTTACAATTATACCAGGCTCCTGGCCAGGCAGTCACCGCTCATTACCCCTCTCGTCAGCTGGGTAGACAAGGTGCATGCAAGCACAATTTGGGTATAGATGTGCTTTCTCATATATTGCACCTCCTCTTGAACTAACTGGCTAAGCCAGAACTTATGCAAACAATTTTCTCAACAATTTGAAGGGGAAACATTTAACTAACGCAATGTGCAGGTTTTTCCGGAGCCTCATCGCTACGCTCTTCGCAATAATTTTTTTTGTGAAGTTGCGGGCTGCCTGCGGCGAATAAGTCGCACATTGGGTTAACTAGCGATCAATAAGTCGCACATCGGGTTAACTATTGGGGGTCAGCTAGCAAATAAATCACTATTGGCAAAAGTGAAATTTGAGCTTACCAAGCGTCAATGTCGCTCATTCATAAGCTTATTTGAAAGGGTACTCCTAGTGTGCGATACTCCATATGATATCCTCCATTTTTCTTTTGTATTGAGGCAACCGCCGGACTTATTCCGGTAGGTGTAGAGTGCAGAGGAGCATCCTTAAACTGAACTCTACACAGCCTCGCCAGAGTAGAGCGTCCCAGGTTGGACGCGTTGGCGGCACACCTCGTCATTCAGTTCAACTCCTAGCCTGCTTCAGCAAGAAGCCGACCGAGCATCAGTGTAATCCCGAGGCGTTGGCCATCGGGAGAGAAGAAGTGACTCAGTTGCTCGAAAAGGCTGTTCGTGAGATGAAACGCAGGTTCGGTCATGATGGGGAACTCAGAATCGGTTTCAAGGCCGGATAGAGTGCGCGATAGGTTTCATACGTTCGGGCATAGATTTGCTCGATCTCTGGACGTGGCTCGGTATGCTCGACGATACGTACCGTAGAATCACATGCCTGCTGTATTGAATGATAAGCCTCACTCGCCACTCCTGCGAGCAGAGCCGCTCCAAAAGCGGGCCCTTCATGAGCGTTCGTCGTCACCAACTCCACTCCAAGCACATCCGTGAGGATCTGGCGCCAGAGGGGACTCTTTGCACCACCACCTGTCGCCCGCACCTGTTCCAGCTGCAATCCCTGTTCGCGAAGAATTGCGAAACAATCTTTCAAGCTAAAGGCTACTCCTTCCAGTACAGCCCGTATCAGATGGCGGCGATCATGGCTCGCCGTTAAACCAATCCAGCCGCCACGCGCCCAGGGGTCGAGGTGCGGCGTGCGCTCTCCCTGAAGATACGGCAAGAAGAACAGACCATCGCAGCCCGGAGCGATCTGTTCCGCCTCTTTTGTCAATAACTCGTAGGCATCAATGCCAGTCCAGTGTTCCAGTGCACACTCTGGCAAGCCAATGTTATCACGCACCCAGCGCAGCGAGAAGCCCGCTCCCTGAGTGACACCCATGAGATACCAGGCATGAGGAACCGCATGATTGAAGGTATGGACGCGAGGGATGGGTCCAGATATATCTACTTGGGGAGTAGAGGCATATGCCAGCACGACACCGCTACTCCTTCAATTCTTTCACCCAATGTGCAACTGAGAGTTGCCAACGGAAAGGTTTCTATCTGCCAGTTTGCTCGGATCTCCTGTTGTGTTGCTTCAAAAGCGAGGCCCGCTATGACAAAGATCCTGCGCGCCAGCTAGCGGACGCCCAGTAGAAGCTCAATCGTGAGTTGATCGAGCTTCTCATACTGGAAGCCTCGCTTAGCGAGCGTCTCGAGATCAAAGGTTGCCTCTTTCAATTTACGAGCTGTCTCAGTGCTATATCTATTGAGCAGCCCGCCGTAGGTCTGATCGCCACCGTGAATCTCCTGCAAGAGCCCCTGAATTTCCGGGTCAGCAGTGAAGCGCTTCGCCTTCTCCTTGAAGATGTTGTAGGTCCGCATGCAGCCCAGAGCGAAATCCCAGACGCCCTGCTCGTCCTCGGTGCGGTGAGCAGGCGCGTCGAAGTGGTGCGGCCCGGTGTAGCCCTTCTCCTCCAGCAATTTGACCAGGAAGAACATCGACTTGAGATTCTCGCTGCCGAAGCGGAAATCCTGGTCATAGCGTGGCCCTTTCTGATCATTGAGATCAATATGGAACAGCTTGCCTGCCTCAAGTGCCTGTGCCACTCCATGCACAAAGTTGAGACCTGCCATCAGCTCGTGTGCCGCTTCGGGATTGAGACCCACCATCTCTGGATGGTCAAGTGTGTAGATGAAGCCAAGCATGTGCCCAATGGTGGGTAGATAGAGATCGGAGCGTGGCTCATTTGGCTTCGGCTCCAGAGCAAAGCGCATCTGGTAACCGTTCTCCAAGACATACTGACACAGGAAGTTGATCGCCTCGCGCATCCGCTTGACAGCTACAACCGGGTCCTTCCCGGCTTCTGTCTCTGTGCCTTCACGTCCACCCCAGAACACATAGGTGGTTGCCCCAGTTCAGCGCCCAGATCAATCGCCCGCATCGTCTTTTGGAGAGCGTAGGCGCGTACTGCTGGATCGTTCGAGGTGAAGGCTCCATCCTTGAAAATCGGATGGTAGAAGAGGTTCGTGGTCGCCATCGGCACGACCATGTCATACTCCGAGAGTGCCTGCTTGAACTCACGCACAATGCGGTCACGCTCGGTCGGTGTCGCATCGAAGGGGACCAGGTCGTTATCGTGCAAATTAACGCCCCAGGCACCCAGTTCCGAGAGCTTCTTCACGATGTTGACTGGATCAAGCTTTGGGCGAACGAACTCGCCAAAGGGATCGCGTCCCCGGTTGCCGACTGTCCAGAGCCCAAAGCTAAATTTCTCCTCTTTCCTCGGGACGTACTCGTCGCTGGTCCACTCATGCGCTGCATGCTGTGGTATTGATGTCGTCATTAGCTCCTCCTTCTTAATTACACTTGCTTAATTACACTTGTTCTTGTTAAATGCTCTCAAAACCTCCCGAAAGGCCAACCCGATTCGGGAAGGTTATGCAATTGCCACCTTTGTGGCTACGATCTCCCGCTGCAGGTATTCGACGACCTGGCCGTCGAGGGTTACGGTCTGTTCAGCTCGTATGTCGGCCGAGGAGGCCCCGATGCTGAAGGTGAAGGCTCCCGGCTCGGTGACGAACCGCATGTGTGGGTCGAAGAAGGCGAGCCGGGACGGATGCACAATGAACGTGACCCTGCGCGCCTGCCCAGGTGCGAGGGCGCGGTGGGCAAACCCGAGCAGTATGCGCTCGGGACGGGCGACTGAGGCGACCTGGTCACGGTAGTAGAGTTGCACCACCTCATCGCCTGCGCGATCTCCGGTGTTGCGCACCTCTATGGAGACCTCAATCGGCTCAGTGGTCCTCGTCGCCTGCACGGTCAGATCCCTGTAGGCAAAGGTGGTGTAGCTCAACCCATGCCCGAAGGCGAACAGCGGGGAGGTCGGCGAGTCGATATAATCGCCGAAGAACATCGCGCGGTCACCTCCTGCACGAGGCCCAACGTGGTTGGGGACCTGACCGACCGAGCGTGGCATGCTCACTGGCAGGCGACCGCTCGGATTCACCTTGCCCGTAAGCACGTCGGCCAGACCGTTGCCACCTTCTTCTCCTGGCGGAAACACCTGGAGCAGTGCGTTCGCTCTCCTAGCGATGGAAGCAAGCGTATGGACGCGCCCACTGAGCACGACGACAACAAGTGGCTTAGCGGTGGTGGAAATGGCATCGATGAGTTGCTGCTGCACGCCAGTGAGGTCGAGGTTGGTCGCGTCGTTACCCTCTCCGACCGTGACCGGTCGCAAGATGCCACTGCGTCCGGCGACCACGACCACAGCTACGTCGGCATTCCGCGCCACCTGCATCGCTTCAGCAAAGCCAGACTGGTCATCGCCCAGCACTTCACAGCCTTTGGCATAGCGGACCTCGACATCATTGCCTAGAGCTGCGCGCAGGCCCACAAGAGGGGTGATGTGCGGAGTGAAATACGGACCAGGTGCGTAGCTCCCGCGAGCCGGTGGAGGGAGAAGCCCCTCTGCCACGATATTCGGAGGGGCTGCGTAGAAGATCTCCAGGTGAGCAGGGTAGTGGTAATCTCCCTGCAGCAGCCGTCCGTCGTCGGCACCGGGTCCAATGACCGCAACACGCTTCACCGTAGAAGCCAGCGGCAGTACCCCGTCATTGGTCAGCAGGATGGTCGACTTTGCGACGGCTTTACGGGCCAGCGCACGCTGTTCAAGAGTCTGGAATGCCCCGTTGGCGGCTTCCGCATCAACATAAGGGTGCTCGAAGAGCCCGAGCTGGAATTTGAGACGAAGTACGCGTCGAACGGCTGTGTCAACGACCTCAAGTGGCACCCGTCCAGCGTCGACCTCGGCTTTCAGTGGCGCTCCATAGCAGTCCACAGCAGGTAGCTCCATATCTAGCCCAGCCAACAGAGCGAGCCGAGCGGCCTCACCTGGAGTGGCCGCGACATGATGGTAGGTCATGAGCTGCAAGACGGATGAATAATCCGCGACGACAGCACCGGCGAAGCCGAGTTCTTCGCGCAGCAACTCGGTCAGGATAGCGGGGCTACCCGTACAGGGCAGTCCGTCGACAGACGCGTAGGAGTTCATGACCGTCGCGAGTCCAGCGTTGCGGATCACGGCAGCGAAGGGCTCGGCGTAGACCTCACGCAACTCTCGTGGACCCATCTGAACAGGACCCCAGTTGCGCCCGCCCTCTGACATAGCGTAGCCAAGGAAGTGCTTACCTGTGGCAGCCACTCCGTCACGCAGGTCGTCGCTCTGTAAGCCCTGGACGTAGGCGGTCCCGATGATTCCGCTCAGCACAGGATCTTCGCCATAGGTTTCCTCCACCCTTCCCCAACGCGGGTCACGGGCGATATCAAGGACTGGAGCCAGTGTGTGCCGTGCGCCAACTGCCATCATCTGGGTGCGGATGACCTTGGCCACCTGCTTGACGAGGTCCGGGTCCCAGGTCGCGGCCAGCCCAATGCCCTGGGGAAAGACTGTCGCATCACGGTGGCAGAACCCTCCCGTGGACTCTTCATGGACGATGACCGGGATGCCGAGCCGAGTATGTTCGATGGCGACCTGTTGAATAGCGTTCATGAGCGCGGCACTCTCCTCTGGGTGCAGGCCAGTCGAGGCGCCAATGCGAGTGACCTGTCCGATTCCGTGCGGCATCTGCTCGGCAACGGCATTGGGGTCGAAAGTGCCCGTGCTCACGAAAGAGGTGCTCCAGAGGCAGCTGAGCTGAGCCAACTTCTCGTCCAGAGTCATGAGGGCGAGTAAGTGCTCGACCCGGTCCTCAATGGAAGCGTTCGGGTCGCGGTAGGATGGTGTGGACATGTATGTATTCCTTGCTATCTTTCCGGCTCATGGTTTGGTCAAATGACCTTCCGGTAGTTTTTTGATGAAAGGGTACATTGCTCACTGTAGAGGCCCTCTACAGGCCTCATGAAGAGATGTTGTCATTTCCCGTCAAAAAACTAATGGAAGGCCGATACTATCCTGGCTAATTCAGTGCGTTGTACACAGTGCTTGAACTGGAAGGATTGCATCACTGTATCGATGTCTTGCTCATCCATTCCCTTAAAGAGTGCTGCAAACTCCTGTAGCAGTGGCTCTGCAAGCAGGATGTATCGCACCAGTCGATTGATCATCCATTGAGTACCGAAAGGGAAGGGATGGTAGTCGGGAAACTCCTTTGCGAAGGTCTCCTCGAGCGGCTGTATAAGAGGGCGAATATGGGTATCCACGCTGCCCCATGTGTCTACGCCCAGACGGGCCTTTTTCTCTAGGAAGGGTTGCAACAGCCTTCTCCAGGGCGAGTCGGGTGCCGTATAGACCACTCCCTGCAAGCCGATGTCCTTATACGTCCAGATGGCCCAGTTGGCTTGATAGCGGTCGTAGATCTCCAGTTGGTCGCGCAAGACCTGGTAGCGCATGGCATCAGCAACAGACTCTCCCAGGTAAACTGGCCCGAACTCACCTACCCAGATCGGCGTTCCCGTTCGCCGCATGTAGGCCGTGCGCCGCAAAAACGTTTCCTCCAGAACAGACCTATCAACATACTCTCCCCGAGAGATGCCGGGATAGGGACCTCCGTCGATGAATCCGGGGAGCGCATAGTCATGCACGGTATAAATGACATGAGGCCAGGTCTCCGTAAACATATGGAATTCCGTCGAGTAGCGATTGCCTTCCAGAAAGAGAATGTGATCAGGATCGATGGCGCGAATGGCCTCGTAGAGCCGTCGGTAGAAGGGCACGATCATCTCTTCACTAGCATCACCCGGCTCGTTGATGGGATTATAGCCTGCCACCCACGGATGTCCCTTGTACCGGGTGGCAAGCACTTCCCAGAGGTGGATCACGCGGTCCTGGAAGTGCTTATGCTGCCAGAAGAAGGCTTTGTGGGTCGGGTTGTCGCTATGCCAGGCCTGATTCTGGTAGCCGGGCAGAGCATGCAGGTCAATGATCGTGTAGATCTGCTGTTCGGCACACAGGTCGATCACCCGATCCAGGTGCTTGAAGCCCTCTTCCTTAATGACAAACGGCTCCATATCAGACTCGAAATGGCGATAGTTGACGGGAAGCCGCAGCAGGTTGAGCCCCAGGGATGCAATGAACTGGGCATCGTCGCGTTCGAAGAAATACTCCAGGAAGCGATCGAAGAAGAATTCGTAGTTGTCATTGCCCAACACCTGGCGGATGGCCTGTCGTTGAGCTTCCTCGTTGGCAGGATAGCCGGTGATGAAATTCTCCATGTTCATCCATCCGCCCAGGCCAAAGCCGCGCAAACTGACCTGCTGGCCTGTGTTGTCGACAATGGACGCCCCCTTTGCGGTCAAAACGTTTGTTGGCATGAGCCATTCCCTCTCGTTGTGAAGCTTGTTCCTTCCCTTCGTGCGCAAAATCGTAGGTTACTTACTAAAGCCTGCAGTCAAGCCACTCAGCAGCTGACGCCTGCCAAAGATGTACAACAGGATGATCGGCACTGCTGAAAGAAACACTGCCGCCATGATGGCAGGAATATTGGAACCATACTGGCCCTGGAAGCTCCATAGGGCGAGAGGCAGTACGCGCACTTCAGGACTTTGCGTCAACACCAGGGGAAAGAGGAAACCATTCCACACCTGGATGCACTGGTAGATCACCACGGTAATGAGGGCCGATCGCGATAAGGGAATAACCAACCTGAGCAAAATCCGCAGGTTGCTCGCCCCATCGAGCTGCATGGACTCGAAGAGCGATTGGGGAATATCGCGAATATACGTGACGAGAATGAGCACCGATAAAGGGATGCCGAAGGCGACGTAGGGCAAAATGAGCGCGTACAGCGAATCATAGAGGCCCATCCCACTGATGATGACGTAGAGCGGAATGATGGTTGCTTGCAGGGGAATAGCCAGTCCAAGCAGAAACAGGCTAAACACCACCGCCACAAAGCGACTCCGCACCCTGCTAATGGCATAGGCCGCCAATAACGAGACGATGACGATAAGCACGATGCTGATCACCGTCACAAACGCACTGTTGACGACATCGAGTGCGAACCCGTTGTTCAACACGTTGGTGTAGTTGCTCAACGTGGGGTGAGTTGTCGGCAACCAGGGACTCTCTGAGAAAAAGCCAGCTTGAGAGCGCAGGCTGGTAAGTAGGATGAAGAGCACCGGGTAGAAGCCAATCACCAGCCAGATGACTCCAAACGCAGGCGGTATCACCCGTCCTACTCTACTCCAGGTGATGGCTTGCTTCCTAAGTTGTGACTTCTTCCTCGTACCGAGAGTGGTTGTGGTTGTATTCATGCTCATCCTTTTGTTCTCCTTTCTTCGTTCTCCCTGTACGGGCTACAATCCTTCGAGCTGGCTTGCCATCTTTGTGAAACCAGTGACCCTGAGCAATACAAACGAGAGGATGATGCCAGTCGCTGCCAGGAGGACCGCCAGCATACTGCCATAGCCTATTAGCTGATTCTGAAAGGCAGAAATGTACATCTGCACTGGCAGGATTCTCGTCGCGAAGCCGGGGCCACCCTGTGTCATCACCCAGATCAGGTCAAAGTAGGTCAGAGCGCCAGTCAAGATCAGGACCGTGGACGTGACGATGGTGTACCTCAGTTGTGGCAAAGTGATGGAGAAGAACTTCGTGAACACGCCAGCGCCATCGATTCGAGCCGCTTCGTACAACTCGTGTGGAATCTGGCGGGCTCCCGCCATGTAGAGTAGAGCGTGAAAAGGAATGAACTGCCAGGCAATGACACACGTCACGACATAAAAGGCCAGGTTCGGGTTCCCCAACCAGCCTTTGGCGAGGCCAGGGACTCCAATGGATTTGAGCAGGATGTTAATGAGCCCAAAGTTTGGGTCCAGCAGCGCTACCCAGGTGATGCCGATAGCCACGGTCGAGAAGAGGAGCGGCACAAAGTAGAAGATGCCCAGCAGTGCGCGGTACCGCTGCGGCCCGGCCAGATAGACGCCTAGCAACAGGGCAAGTGGTGTCTCCAAGATCCAGCTCAGCGCCATAATCTCGATCGAGAGGGCGATCGCGTGGCCCGTGACTGGATCAGAAAAGAGGTTAGCCCAGTTCTTGAGTCCCACCCACGTGGCCTGAGAAATCCCATCCCAGCGTACAAAGCTCAGATAGACTGCGACGACCACAGGGACCAGGGCAAACACGGTGAAAAACGCCAGGGCCGGTGCTGTAAATAGCACGGCGAACCAGTTGGCGCGTCGTTTTATTCTTACGGGTGTCACGCTCATGTGAGGTCTCCTTCCTAAGAATGTAGAGGCTGATTTCCGACCTATTTGTTGTGCTTCTGGCGGCGTCGGCGGCCAGAAGCACAACGCATGCTTAACTGCCTAAGGTTTGATTCATGTTGGCCGAGAACTGCTGCGGGTTAATCTGGTTCAAGAACAGCTGGTCCAGGTTCGTCAGGATCGCCTGCGAAGGCTGTGCTGGTAACGCCTGGTCCCAGGAGAGTTGATAATGCGGAGCCTGGAGAATCGAGTGATAGATGAATAGGAGCCAATCGCCGTGCGGAGCGCCGCTGAGCTTACTCTCAATCCCCTGCACAGGTGGCACCTCGCCGTTGTTGATGAACTTGGATACCTCAGCGTCGCTGAGAACGGCTTCCTTGAGGTAGGTGAGGCTTGCCTGGGACGCCTTCGAGGCGCTGGCAATCGAATAGAAATTACAGAGATTACCGGCGAGGTTCTTAGGGTCGCCGGTGCCTCCCTCAACGGTGGGGAAAGCGAACCAGCCCAGCTTGCCGCTCGAGATAAAGTCTGGACTATTCGACTCAATGGCGTTGAATTCCCAGACGCCCATCAGATGCATGGCTGCCTTGCCAGTATACAGCAGGGCACCGGCCTGACCGGTGTCGTAGCTCACGGAGGCAAAGTTCGTGCCAAACGCGCCGACGGAGACCAATTGCTGAATCATCGTATTGGCCTTGATGAAGGCTGGATTCGACCAGGCGCTGGATTGCTTAGCCACGACGGCATCAAAAGCAGAGGGACCACCGACTCGATCGACGAGATACTCCTCGTACATCAGGTACGGCCATTTGCTTCCTCCGCCAAGGGCAATGGGCAAGACACCATTTTGCTTGAGTTGCCCGACGGTCTGAAGGAGAGCATTCCACGTCGTAGGTGGAGTCAGATGGTATTTCGCAAAGAGATCTTTGTTGTAAAGAAATACCACCGGCTGCGCACCGCTATTGGGCACGCCATACACCTTGCCATTGAAGGTTACTCCTGTCATAACCGAAGGGAGGTATCTATTCTTCCAGCTAGAATCGGCATTGAGTGCCCCGGTCATATCATAGACATCACCTGCGTCAACATAGGTCTTGAGGATACCGCCACCCCAGCCGAAGAAGATATCTGGTGGGTGTTTGGCTCCCATAGCCACCTGCAATTTCAATTTATACGGGTCGTTCTGGAAGTACTCTATGACGGCATGCATGTTAGAATGCTGGGAATTGAAAGCTGACGCCATCTCATTAATAATCGTCTGATCGTTGCCGGTACGAATATCCCAGACCGTGATAGTCGTGCCCGTACCTGATGTGCTTTGCCCCCCTACCCCAAACCCGCCGCATGCTGATAAGAGGGTGGCAAGAGAAACGCCTCCGGTGACCTGGAGGAAATGGCGGCGAGATATTCTTTCTTGCATAGTTCTGTCTCCTCGGACCTCCCTGGTCCGCTTCCACGGTGCCGTCGTGGATACTGATAGTTGGCGAGGAACGAAAGCATGACTGGTAGAACGCACTACAGGTCAACAGTAACACTGCAATTGAAAGCTGCCTGCGTTAGAGCCTGCTACAGGCAACATCAGCCCACAGTGGCGGGACCTCCTTTCTCAGCTACTCCAGGGTGGATTGCTGGCTCTCTTCACGTGTTTTCAAAGAAGGGGATGGCGCAGATGCACACGACTCACGAGTAATCAGTGTCGTCGCCAGTTCAACGCGCAGACTATCAAGAGATTCGCCTGCAACCAAGCGTAAGAGCATAGTGGTGGCTACACGTCCCATGTCGAAAAGGGGCTGGCGCACGGAGGTGAGACTCGGACTGACGATGCCAGTAAACGGTATATCGTCAAAACCGATCACGCTCACGCCTTCAGGCACGCGAATGTTGCGCAGGTAGAGTGCTTTATAGATGCCCATCGCTTGCATATCGCTTCCGGCAAAGATCGCCGTGGGCGGGTCAGGCAAAGCGAGCAAGGCCATGGTTTGAGTATAGCCAGACTGGAGGCGAAAATCGCCAGGGCGAATGAGGTTGGGATCGATGGGGATCCCAGCTGCCTCCAAAGCAGAACGATACCCCGCAATTCTGTCCAAACTGCACCTGAAAGATGGTGGACCAGCAATGATAGCAATGCGCTTATGTCCAAGCGACAGTAAATACTCCACGGCTATGCGCCCCCCAGCCCAGTTCGTGGCTCCTACTGATGGAACATCTGGGCCAAGTTCGCCGCGGTGTCGACAACGACGAACGGAATCCCGCGCTGCCGTAATTCATTTAAGCGGGAGGATTGACCACGGGCTAACACAAGAATCACTCCATCGGTTGCACGATCGGCTATTTTGTCGAGCCATCGCCTCTCCCCAAAGGACTTGCCTTGTGTGAAAGAGAGCGCCAAGCGTAATCCTGTGCGCTCCAGAGCCTCCTCAACGCCACGCACGATCTCGGTAACATACTGGTTATCGAGGTTGGGAACCAGGAGGTCAATAATTCCACTGCTGCCTTTCCTGAGCGCTTTGGCCGCACTACTACGAACGTAGCCATTCTCTTTGATGATCTGCTCGATGCGTGCCCTGGTAGCAGGGGCAACATCAGGCCGCCCGTTGAGCACACGCGAAACGGTCGGAATAGGTTGAGCACACGCGAAACGGTCGGAATAGTGACCCCGGCTTGAGCGGCGATTTCAGCAATCGTCAATTTGTGTGTGGATGCTTTCGGTAAATTCTCTTCCATTTAACGGTAACGATTTCGGTATCCTCACAATAATATACACTCAAGGCACATCTACTGTCAAGAGCTATGGGTCGTCGTCAATCCGCTTAAGTTCTAGCGGGAACATCTGTGAGAAACCCTCGGCCTACCGTGCCAGTATCCCTATATCCCCTGAGAGACTTCCCCTGGTGGCATGAAAATCCCAGCAACCGGGTTGCGGCAAAACGAATCCTGCTCCCCACTCGTCACCGGGGCGTTGCCAGCTCGAGCCTCCGTGGGGCGTCATCCATACCGGCGAGACCTGCTCGCCGCCAGGCCCCAGCCCCAGAAGCTGTAAATCTCCCGAGCCGGTCATGCGCCAGACAATCTTTACCTCTTGCTTTATAGGCAACGGGACCGTATTGAACACCAGCGCCCACAGTTCTCCCCCAGACGCTGTCCCCCGTATCTCTGGCAGGCCAGCTGTTCCTTGTCCTTCATATGTTGGCAGGATGGGCGACGGATGACAGGTAGGCTTGCTCTGCGTAGGTGCTTGCGTCGCCTTTGCTACAGACTGGACTGGGGAGGTGGGAGACGATGGGGCTGGAGAGCATGCCGCGTGTAGAAGAACCAGTATCGAGCAACACATCAGCCAGAATCTGGTCATGGACGCAGAGTGGAGACGGGACATCGCAGAGACCTCCTCGTTTCAGAATACTATGCCTCTTTCCACGACCACCGTACCCTATCATGCTGAAATGAACCTGAAACCTCTTTCTTGTTGCGTTTCTGGTGCGCATGACACCATTCCCGTGAGTCCCTATTGAAGCTATAATATTGAATGAGGCCATCACGGTACACCGAGGGCGTCAATTTCACCTGTGCTCTTTGAACAAGGAGACGACTGTGGACGAAGAAAGAGAGCAGGAGGCCAAGAGCCTCGAACAATATCTTCGCGAGATTCAGAGTATTCTTCCAAGTACTCAAGAGGAAGAAGTGCAACTTGTACAACAAATGGAACGTGGCAAGGAACAGCCTACGATCCCTTCCATTCGTCCTTGAGCAAGTCAAAGTAGGGCTCTTCCGCAAGCTCGCTGATTCGGGAGCGCTACTGATTCTGCTTGACCCGAAGTCAACAAACTACCACTAGCGATCATAGTACAGGATGCGCCCGCAGTTTGTACATGTTTGCAGGTCTTTACTGGTACGCACATGCTGTAGCTCACTAGGCGTTAAAATTACGCGGCACCACTGGCACGAATTTTGTTCGATCTTAGAGACGGCCCGGCCTTGCTTCGTGCGGCGCATCGCATCATAACGGCTGAGGATCTCAGCATCGATGCTGCTTGCCATCTGCGCGCGCCTGACCTGTAAATCTTGTTTGCGCGCCGCAAGTTGATCTCGCCGCGCTACCAATGTCTCGCTTTCCCTGGCCCAGGCTGCTTCTGCCTGCTCAAGCGCTTCAGCTTTACGACGCGCTATCTCCTGTAATGACTCAGCAGCTTCCATCACCTCCAGCGCCATATCCTCCTGGCGATTCTGCTGTGCTCGCAGGCGCTGTACTTCTTGCTGCAAA
>WNGD01004633.1_pt1 | contig 13489 bp, 16 predicted proteins | sample 5400671 | NCBI WGS metagenome assembly WNGD01 (sample SAMN13153369, study PRJNA577476) | soil metagenome | isolation source: 40 cm soil or saprolite under grassland replicate 2 | place: USA:California | collected 2016-06-15
GTTTGTTTGTGGCACCGGGCGTGGCAGGTAGTATAGCAATTACAGCTGTGCCGGACGCAGGCTATTTCGCTTATGTGAAACAAACTGGGACATCTGGGTCTAAGATCTGGGGCGCCGGAGCCGCTTATTCAAGAGCGATGTAAACAGCGACTGTGGCAAGACGCTGCGCAACCAAGCGTGCCTCATCATCATCGAGTGTTTCAGGCCCAGAACAGATGTTTCGTCGTGAAAGCGAGCTGTTTTACGGCCAGAGCCGCATGTTTTTTGGTCAGAACCGCGTGTAAATGTTCATAACCGAGGTGAAATCGGCCGGGGGTGCGAGTGAATTGTTCAGGACACGGTGTTTTTTTATCAGAACCGCATTGAAAAGTTCAGAACACCGCGTTTTTTCACGCCGGGATGGGGAAACCATCCCGGCGCTAGGCGCACTAGGTGTGCACTGGAGGCGACGGATCCGCCGTATCGACAGGTTTCGCGGCGTTATAGCGTTCCACACGCCGCGCGCGTTGCCACACGGCGAAGTCTGGTGGATTGTCGCGCAACAGGTTGTCCATGATCGGGTCCAGACGGTGCAACGCCGAAAGCGCGTTGCTTCGGGTGTCTGCGATCGCGGTCGCGGCCTTAAGGCGCGCGCCCTTACTGAATTCCTGTTCACTGATCGCGCGCTGAACGTCCTTTATTGCGGCGTTCAGCTTTTCGATGAAGTCCATCGGCATCCCGCTATCGATGAACATTTGTTTGAACGCCTCCAGGTGCACGGCCCATGACCTGCCCACCGATACCATGGTGCCGTCGCTGCGGCCACGCGGCATGCTGAATAGCTCGATCTTCAGCCCGTTGGCTGTCCGGGCAATCGTCTCAAGACAATCCCGCAACGTCCTGCGCGCCTTCAACCGGTCGCCGGCCGACATCCTTACCTTGGCGTCTCCGCCTTCAAGCGACGTGTCGTGCTCCGTCAAATTCTCAACGGCAGCCTCGATCTCCGCCATGGCGAGACCCGCCAAAGTACCTATGCCAAAGAACTGCGGATGCGCCTTCGCAAAAACTGCGAGGCGGCCCAGCATTTCAAATACACGTTTGTTGAAACCTTTCATTGTGATTCTCCTTTCGATCTTTTCGTTGTTTTGATGTTTGTTAGTGTTTTCCGAGTTTGAATAACCGTCATACTCGGAGCCGTCTTTTCACGCGCCTTCCCGAAGAGATCCGGGTTGGCCGTCACAAACCCGACGATCCGGCCCAGTACTTCGAAAATGCGTTTCTTCCAACCATTCATAAAAGTCTCCCTTCTTGGCGTCGGGCCCACCGGCCGGCCGCTGTCGGTACACCGCCTTCGGCGGCCACCTGGATTCGGCAACGGCCGGTTCCCCCACGCTTTCTTGGCGTCGGGCCCACCGGCCGGCTGCTGTCGGTACAGCGCCTTCGGCGGCCACCTTGGTTCGGCACCAGCCGGTCTCGCCCTATTTCTTAGTTGTTTTGTTGTTTGGTGACTTCCGGGTTTCAGTAACGGTCGAACTCGGATGCTTGTTCGCGTACGATCCGGTAACGTTCTTTGCCATTTCGTCCTCCTTTCGTGCGGCGTATAAGCAGGCGTGGTGCCACGGCTAACGCGATAGGCCACGTGCGGTTTTTCAATGGGTTCTAAGTTCGGGTTCGGATGAGCCGTTTGTTTTTCCATCCGCCCAACGGCGGACATCCGCCGTTGGGCGGATGGAAGAAACATGTTCGAAAGAAAATCTTGACTTCATCTGCGTTTAGTAAAACAATGCTGAGCAAATGAAAAACGCAGATTCCCTTGGACAGTTTGAGCAGCTTGTTCTCACCGGAGTGTTACTGCTTCGTGAGCAAGCGTACGGTATGGCGGTTCACGCAAAGGTATGCGAACTCGGAGGCAGGCAAGTATTGCTGCCGGCGGTATACGTGACGCTGGACCGATTGGAAGACAAAGGTTACGTCACGTCCTGGCTCACCGATCCGACGCCGGAGCGAGGCGGACGGTCGAAGCGCTGTTTTCGCCTGCTGGCTCTGGGTGAACGCGCATTGCAGGAGTCGGCCTCCACGTCAAGGCGGATTGTCGATGCCGTCGAGGAAGGTTGGAGCGGAAGATGGAAACCACGCCGCGCAAAATAGAGACGCGACCGCCGCGAGTCATCGTGGCCATCGTGGAAGGGCTCATCCCTTACCCGCACCGCGAATACGCTCTTGGGGACCTCTGCCAGGGCTATGTGTCATTCTTGCGGTTCATCGCGCAGTCGGCGTCATGGGTGCTCTGCAGCATCGCAACCCAGGTACGCCGCTCCTTTAATATCCGATTGTCCGCGGCCGAAGCGTGCGCACTGATCATTGCTTTTTCCGGCGCATCGTTCTCCTTTACTCTGGGCGTCGTTCTCGGAGTCGCGCTTGGCGCATTGATATTGCGCGATGCTTATAGATATCCCGCGCAGGGAACGCCACAGGATGCGGGTGTCGACGCCCTGGTCGCTCTGACGTTGCTGGTCTTCTCCCAGGCTCTTTTGGGAGTTACCCTGCCCGCCGCCATCATGATCCGCGCCGCGGCCCTCACTCTTCTGACGGTGTCGACCGTACGCGTGATCTTCCGCCGGGCGCCCGGCCGACGACAGCCGTCGCGCCCGTCCTACAAGCTGACGCGGAATATGAATGTCCTATGGATGATCGCTGCCACCGCGATCGCTATAACGAGCCCGGACACGGTACCAACATTAATGGCGCACCAAAGCTTCTTCTTCGTTTTCTTTCCGATCGCGGTTTTCGCTATCGCGTTCCGGCTTAACAAGAACGCTCTCGACCGAACCGTGCGCAAAGACGGTATCGCCTCTGTCTTTCAAGATCCAAACCGTCGTGAGCTCACGCGAAAGCGAGACAGCCTTTGGGGTCATGATGCGAACGCTGCTGAGATCGTCGCATTTGTTCTACTCGCTTTGCCACTATGCATCGCTCCCTTCTCTTCCAGTGTGGATTGGATCACCCTGGGAACAAACTCTGCTGCATTCCTGGCTCTATCCGTTTTGTGGGTCTATATAAGGAAGGCAAATCAAAAGACAGCGCGCGCTCTTCAGGAAGAGATCGATGCGCTGAACCCCTCGATTAAAAAATGATCTGCACCGGCGGGTCCCCTCACACTTGCGATCTGATCGGCGACAGTGCGCCGATGGTGGAACTCGCGAAATCCATCGAGAAGGCGGCTCCGACAAACTCGACCGTGTTGATTCAGGGAGAAAGCGGAACGGGAAAAGAACTCGTCGCGCATGCGATTGTTTCGAAAAGTAACCGATCCAAGGGACCGTTCGTCGCCCTCAACTGTGCCGGACTGCCCGAAACGCTTCTGGAAAGCGAACTGTTCGGTCATGAAAAAGGAGCCTTCACCAGCGCCGACAGGCAGAAGAAAGGCAAATTCGAGCTCGCCGACGGCGGAACGTTGTTTCTCGATGAGGTCGGAGAGCTCACGCCCACGGCTCAAGCCAAACTGCTTCGCGTGTTGCAGGAACACGAGATCGACAGACTTGGCGGCACACGGCCGATACCCATCGATATCCGGTTGATTGTGGCCACGAATCGTGACCTGCAGAAGTGGATCGCCACCGGGCGCTTTCGCGAGGATCTTTACTATCGTTTGAACGTATTCTCCCTTCGAACACCACCATTACGCGAAAGACGTGAAGACATTCCGGCGCTGGCACATCACTTCGCGGTCAAGTACGGACGGGCGACGCAGCGGATCGTGCGTGGCTTTTCGCCCGAAGTGCTGTCGATGTTTGAAAAACACCACTGGCCGGGCAATGTCCGCGAGCTCGAGAACATCATCCACCGCGCGGTTCTCGAAGGCGAGACGGACATGGTGCGTCTTGAAGATCTTCCTTCCGATTTCTCTCGAGTCACGACGCAGCAATTTCGAACCAACGTGGGAAACTACTACAAAGTCATGGACGAAACCGCTCGCCAACTCTGCATTCAGGCGTTTGCCGTGGCGCGCGGAGACTACCGAACGGCGGCAGGGATACTTGGGCTTCATCAGAAATCCATGCACCGCCTCATTCGAAGGCTGGGACTGGCCGACCTGCTGGAATAGACTCGAACCACACAAGCTATTCCGTCATTGGACTTGAGTCTGATATAGAGATCAGCGGACTCACAACAATCGAGCGGATTACTGAGTTTCGGATAATACAGTGACAATGTCGTCCGCAGAAAGAACGCGGGCTAAAGCCCGCGACTGGAGTTTGGACATTTTCCCGAACTCTTCAAGTTCACGCTTCGCCCACAGGTATGTCATGTAGCGAAACGTGAGTCCGAATTCCCCTCCTAGGTTAGGTCTAGGTTATGAGGGGTGGCTGCGCCACTAAGAAAATGCTCCCCTTCCTTATTGGCGCAGACGGGGTGGTACGGAATGGCGCGAAGCATCATGGATCGACCACCCCGCCGTTCGCTAAAAAACGCGCGAACGGCACCCCTCCTAATCTAGGGTAATAATATACTTGCCTAACCAACCGGCTGGGAAGGGGAAATATGACTGAGTGAGCAGTCGCGATTTCTACTGAGGTGCTCGAAATGTTGCCCCACAACCTTGACTGGCTTCTTGCATTCAGGGCATCGGAACCCAAGATTTCCGTTTTTTGCTTTGAGGCCCGCGGCTTGAATCATGTCGCGCACAGATGCGGCTAATTCAACGTCAATCAAACATTCGGTAATCTTAGATTTGGACATGCTTCTTCCTTCCCTTGGCCCGTTTCTTCTTATAAGCGGTTTCTCGTTTGTCGATCTCCGATTTCGGTACAGAGACAATTTCTTTGAGCATTTTCTCAAAACGGCGGAAGTGTGATTCAGCGTCGTTCTTCGATTTAGCCATTTTCTCAATCCTGTTTTAATCGGTTAGCTAGGGCGTAGCGCGTGTTCTTCGATTTTGCCTTTTGCTCAGTGGCCACAATACTTCCCTCGTCTCGCAAGACTGCGAGCCATTTGCGAATTGAAATGTCTGTCAGACCCAATGCTTGACTGATCTCCGCCCTAGATAGCGTGTCGCGGTCTCGAAGCAAAGAAATAATGTCGTCTCGTCGATCTCGTCTGCGTCGTAGCGGCGTATTGAGAAAAGTTACCCGAAAAGTAGCGATTCGATCATCGAACACTGCGTCCGGCAATTGAGCTTGCCGAAGTGCAGCCAGCATTGCTCCCACCGGAACCGCGATTTTCGCACACTGCCTGCCGCTCCCCTTTAGGCGCTATGTCTTCCAGGAGTCGAAGCAACATGTTATTGCGCGTCGCGCAAATACCCTCCTGTCCGAGTGAATCAATGCTCACGGGTCCATAAAGACCACCCGGATTATGAACAACCAGACGGTCGGAGAACATTTGAACCTGCACTGGCGTTCCGCGCGACGCATTACTCAAATCTCTATGGGCGAGAGCATTGATAACAGCTTCACGAACCGCTATTGCGGGATATTCATCAACATCCTCTCGGTATAGCCCTCTCACAATTGAGCGGCGCTTCATATTGCGGCGTAGACAATCAAGTGTGGGACGCAGCATGTCTGGAATTGCGCCTTCAATGCGTTCGTTGTCCAAGAATCGCTCCTGGCCCGGTCCAGGCTCACCTACTGCCGAGGTCGGATACACAACAAAAGTGAGGTTCAAGGCCGGAAAGAATCGCTGTGGATATTTTCCAAGAGCCAGCAGGCCGCCTAACGAGCAGACCGACTGATTCTTCGCCGGGACGAGAACCTTTAGTGTCCGCAGAGCGGCATCGTCTGCCATTCGCGCAAACGCGCTCTCGGGACGCTTCCGCAACCGAGACAATAAGCTTTTAACCAATCGCGGCTGCAAATCGTCCACGGTCGTATTTGGAACTGCCTCTTCATCATCCTTCGGTTGTCCGCGGGCGGACAGCATCATCTGCACTTCGTAGGCAGTAAGTTTTCTGTCGCCATCCGCAACACGAATAAATGCTCCATTCGTGAGACCGGCGCTCGGATGGTAGCAGGGCTTATTAACGGCTGGTAATTCCGGAATCTCCGCGGTGATTACGGTTCGCTGGTGAATCCGGTGGACCTCGATATATGCGCGAACAGGAGGCACCATTGTGTCGCACAGGCTGGCCAAGTCTTGCTGTATTTGTTTTGCGTTCTTTACACCGACAATTGTGAACTTAGATTCTTCAGAGAGCCCAAGAATCAACATGCCGCCCTTTGAAGTATTCGAAAAGGCCGACAGCGTTTCCCATAGACGCTTCGGTAGCTCACTGGCGGCAAGCTTGGCTTCAATATGAGTAAGGTCTGTGTTGACCTGGCGCAGTTGGCCAATATGTTCGTTGAGTTCTGTTATCGTCATTTAGTGCCGATCCCAGGACATGATAAGTATCATGATAAATATCATGATACTTATCATGTCCAGAAGATCTACCTGCGCTTCCCTCGCTTCTGTCGCTTCATGAGAGCGGCTCTTCTTTTCCCGTTAGCTTTTTGTAAGTGACGCGTTTTCCGACAATGCCAGACATCGCAGCAAGAAACCTGTCGGCATCATCGCCTTCGCGTTCGTTAAAGCGAAAAGCTTCTTCGTCCAAATAGCGGAACATGTGAAACGGTTCAACGCTGACATACGTGCCCTTAATCATGCGTTTCAGCAGTGCCCAGAAGTTTTCGATTCCGCTCGTGTGCACTGCGCCGTCAACGTAATATTCTGCGTGGCGCACAAACGCATGTTGAAAATCGTCGGGGTTGAGAAGGCTATAGGTCCCGTGTTCGTCGGAATAGACATTCGATCCCTTTTCGACGGTTTCACGAATGATCGTAAGCGCATTGTTCTTCCAAGCTTCCGGAATAACGTGAGCGCGAACCTTACTTTTACGCTTTACTGGATGCCGCTCAAGTAAACCAAACACGGCTTGCTTGCCAGCTCCACCGGTAAGCACTTTATTGCTGCGTTTGCTCTTGTGCATATTCCTCGCCAGTCCGCCGATGTAGGTTTCGTCAACTTCGACAGTTTCGCCTTCGCCGCCTATCTTCTCGAACGTGCCGCCCTGAAGAGCAAGGCGGATGCGATGCATCATGAACCATGCAGATTTTTGCGTAATGCCGAGCGCACGATGGACTTCATAGGAACTGATGCCGTTCTTAGCCCCAGCGAGCAACCACACGGCAGCGACCCATTTATTCAGCGGCAGCGGACTCTCTTCAAAAATCGTGTTTGATTTAACGGAGAATTGCTTCTTGCAAGAGCGGCACTTCCAACGTTTCTGATTCGCGAGATAGTAGGTATTCTCTTTGTCGCCACAACTGCCGCACGGTGCCTTCCCGTCCGGCCAACGCAGGGCAGCCACGAATTCGATGCAGCGATCCTCGTCGGAGAAATACTGTATTGCTTCCTGAAGCGTCTTCGGAAGTGCTTTCTGTTCTCTAAACATGAAAGCAGTTTAAGCTTTCATGCGTGGTTAGTCAAGTATATTATTGCCCTAATCTAGGAGGGGATTTTTTTCGTACCTCGCTAAATGTCCAAACTCCAGCGCGGGCTTTAAAGCGATACCCGACTGAACGTCGCGCAATACAATGACAACAGCCTGTTGAACGCGGGCTAAAGCAGTAATTGCTTGGGAAAAAAAGAAGGTCACGCGCAAAATTCGCCGCTTCCGCGCTCACAGTCTGATCGCCCCGATTCCGCGCAAAGACATCACGCTGGAAGAATTTAGCGCAAGCCGGAATCCGTAACTGCGTTGGCCGGGCGAATGGCGGTCCTCCGGGACGCCGGTTCTACTTCCGGCCTTGCGGTGCCTTGGCCGCTTTAGCGAGCCAAGCCTCCGCCTGCTGGCCGACGATGTCTACGAGATTACCCATCGCGACGTTGACATCCACAAGATGCAGGCCCCAGTCCGCCAGCACCTGACCGTTCCCAACGATATCGCCGATGATGTCGTCGGTGCGCGGACCGGATGGATCGCCGTGCACCGTCACCTCGAGATAGGTTGCATTGTCATTGGACGTGCATTGCGCCGTCAGCAGCCCGGGAACGCTTACCCATGGCGTGTTGATGGGCCGCTCCGGGACGACCCACGGTTTGGGCGGAGTCGTTCCCGTGATGGTACGGCCATCCGTGGAGAGATACGCGTGCAAGTCGCCGATGCCGCCACCGAGCGCCGCCGGGTTCGTGCACGCGGCGGCCATGTTCTGGCCGGTGACTTTGCCGAACCGCGTGTTGGCTGGCGGCGGTAGCCTCGAGCGGAACGACGCGTATGTGATGACGCATCCGGTCTGTGAAGCCGAATGGCAAAGCGGCACGTGCTGGAAAGCGCCGCCGACATCCTTCCCGCGCGGAACGGCCAGCGTGGCGCCAGGCAGGATCGCCGAAACCATGCGCGACTGCACCGGTTTTCCGTCGATCTCTTTCCGAATGAGTTCCGCGAGGATGAACGAGCCCTGCGAGTGGCCGATGAGCACGAAGCCGCGACCCTTGTTGTCGTGCTCGAGATAATAGTTCCACGCATCCCGCACGTCGTCGTACTGGAGGCCGCGGTCCAGTGATGCGCCGCCACCTCCGCTGCCAAGCAAGCGGCGGAGTCCCGCCAGAGTGACCTGCCGGTACAGCGGCGCGTACCGGCGGCACTTCGATCCGAAGCGCGCGAACTGCTGCCGGATGACGTTCAGTTCAGCAGGATCGGCGGTCATGTCGCTGTTCGGCGCCGGATCGGTCGACACCGTCGGATATACGTAGAAACAATCGATCGGCGCGTTCGCATCGGCGGTCCACGTCTCCCGGCTCAACCTGCCGTCGGGCCTGACAACGGTGGCCGTGAGGTCGGCGTCGCAGGCGTCGTGCTCGCCGGGCCGGCACAGCCACGACCTGCTGTCGGCGTAATCGTTCGGTTGTTGGGTAGATGTTGATGTAGAAGACTGTGCCGGTTGGGCTGAAGCCGTTCCCGCGAAACCCAGACACGTGGCCAGCGCCGTGAAGATAAACTGTTTTAACACTGAAGCCTCCCGCGCTTCTCGCCCGTTTGCATGTCAACGTTCACCTCGACCCTGGTGGCTTCGCCTGGTCGGTGGGAATGGCGTTGGCAGGCGGCGCACCCGGGCCGGACGAGCCGAGCAGCAGTTTGCGGCCGTCAGGGAATGTCACGTTGCGTCCGTTCGCTCGCAGGAGGGAATAGTCTCGCGCCTGATAGCCGTCAACGACGATTTCGGTTCCCAGTGGCAGGGTGTCTCTCGTGACGCCACGCCTCAGCAGCGAGTTCGGACTTCCGCCCTCGACCATCCAGACTTCCTTGGCTCCATTCGGCTTCGTTACCTCGACGTGGATCCAGGCGTGGGGATTGACCCACTCGATCTTCACGATCTTGCCCTTCAGCAGAACCGGCCGGTTCGGGTCGAATTCACCTCCAAACGCATGATGCGCGATCGCCGGTATGTCAGCGGCGAGCAAGAGCGCTGCTGCTCCGGCAAGGGAAACCAAGACCTTCATTCGCATCGGAATCACCCCAATCGTTTTCCGTTCGGGTTCACTTCTTTGTTTTCGCCGCCTCGTCAGCCTCTCGCAGCCGCGCGCCCCGCAAAACATCGCCCAGCGCGTAATTGGCCTCGTGGCAGGCGTATTCATAAATATGTTCGCCGGTTGCGGGCCAGGTGTACTCGCCGGTCCAGGCCTTTGCCCACGTTGCAGGATCTTCGATCGTGAAGCGATATAGGAGCGTTTTGGGGTCGACGCGCGAGAAGCGCTCGATCACGTGCAGATCCTCACTCGATCCTCTGAACCGGGTCTTGTCGGTGAAATTGGTGGTGTCGACGACCAGCGTGTCGCCCTCCCAGTGACCGACCGAGTCCCCCATCCACTTGCGGATTTTTTTCGGAAGGTGCTGGGCGTTCATCCGGACGATTCGCGCATCATGGACCATCTCGGTAAGGATCATCACCGCATCCCGCGTCTGCACGATCTGATGGAGATTGTTGTAAAAATAGTTCGGCAGCACCGGCGGGCCCGATGTTGAACCAAATCCGAGCAAACAGCGCTCGCCCAGCGGACGGCGTTCCGGATCGTCGTAGGCGCCGGCCGGTTCGAGGCCAGGATCGTTGGTTTCCTGCGCGTCCGACGTCGGCCTCGCCAGGAGCGCGGCCACGCGCTGCCGCGCCGCCGGCGTGAGGGGAGGCACTCGGCCGTCAAGCGGATCGATGATCAGCGACGTGCGCCGTTCTCCGTTGACAATGGTGTACGTCGAACCGGGATCGAGCCAGAATGTGTTATAGCCACCCACGTTTCCCGCCGGCCCGGCCGAACCGTCCCCGCCCCTCGGCGGGGCCTGCCGGTCGCCTTGGACTGGCCGATCCCCCTGCTCCTTCCGCGCGGCGACCTCGCTCTCGAGCTTGGCCGCCTCTTGGGCGGTGAGCACCGCCTTCGCTCCGGCGGGCCGCTCCAGCGGTGTCAACGTGGCCAGGTCGTAAATGCCCTGAAGGTCCGGATGGCCGTCCGGCATACGCACTGGGACCTTCGGCGTCTGGCCAGCAGTTCCGGCGGGAGTCAGGGACACCGTGGCGATTGCCATTCCCAGCACGGCCGTCAACGCAACGAATCGATTCGTCATACTCGCACCTTTCGCCGCCCCCATTAACGGTCGAGCGGCTTCTTCCGCCACTGGCCGTACATCAACTCTTCCACGAACTCGACGCACTTGAAATCCATGAGCTGCGCGTTCTTTTCCTGACGCCGGTAGAGCGGCATGCTCATCTTCCAGGGACGCGTGAACACCTTCGGATCCTCGATCGTCGCTTCGTACGAGATCACATCAGGGCTGGTACGCGTGTAACGCTCGATGACGTGCAGCGCGTCGCTGTGGAAATTCCCGGCTCGGTCGAACCAGGTTTGGTCGTTCATGCCCTTCACGTCGACAACCAGCGTCTCTCCCTCCCAGTGGCCAACCGATTGTCCCATCCACGAGTCGACGGGAGGCGGTCCCGGATCCTTGAGATAGATGTTGCGCACCGCGCCGGCATACTCGTAAGCGATGAAGATCACGTTCGTGTTCTGAAAGATCTGAAACGGGTAGGGCATGTAGTTGGCGCGCGGGACGCCCGGCAGATAGCACTTGATTTCCGGATCAGCGGTTAACCAGTTCTCCTGATTCTCCTTCTTTTTCGCAAGGACGTCCGGCTGGTAAGGGATCTCGTCACCCTCAACCACGCCGAGGCCGGGCGGAACTGACCCGGCTGCGCCGAGCGCAAGCACGGGCGCCGCGGGTACCGGACCGTAGGGTCCAGACCTGAGCGCCATCGCAGGCCGCGCAGTATGGGCTTGAATGTCGTAATTGGCTTCGTTGAGCGCCTGCCAGACCCCGTTGAGGTCCGGCTTGCCGCTGGCTGTCCGCGGCGCACGATACACCGGAGCCTGGCCGGCCACCGGCATAAACGCGACCGCAAGCACTGCACCCACGGCAGCCACAGCGACAGCCGTTATCGCGTTCTGAACCTTTTTCCACATTCGACCGAATCCTGTTCTTAGCGTCGAATATACGGCAACCGAGCTTTACGAGGGAAGAGAGAATCACCCGCGGTCAGTTCGTCAATGCGTGATTGGGTTGTTGGACAAGTGCATTTGAGATCGCCAACCGCACGGCTTCTGCGGCTGCTTGAAAGGCAACCGAACGACGCCGGGCCTCGGTTAACGTGTTTCGACGGCCTCCGCGGTCTCGGCTCTGCGGGACAGTTGGACGTCGCTGGCGGTGAAGAGAATATACACGACCGGAAGCACGAATAGCGTCAGCAGCGTTGCGGAAATCAGTCCACCGATAATGACGACTGCGAGTGGTTTTTGGGTTTCTGAACCGATGCCGTGCGATAGCGCCATAGGCAGCAGACCGAGCATCGCAAGCGTACCCGTCATCAGCACGGTGCGGAGCCTGACCAGCGCTCCATTCACTACGGCCTCGAATGTCCGCGTGCCTTCATCACGGAGTTGATTGAAGTAACTGACCATCACTACACCATTCAATACGGCCTGCCCGAAAAGAGCAATGAATCCGATTGCAGCCGACACGCTGAGGTTGATTCCAGTCAACCGCAGCGCGAAGATTCCCCCAATTAGGGCGAACGGCACGTTGAGCAGGATGAGTGCGGCATGCTTTGCGGATCCGAACGCGTTGAAGAGAAGCGCGAAAATAAGCAGCACGCTAACCGGCACAATCACCGCCAGTCGTTTCATGGCGCGTTGCTGGTTTTCAAACTCTCCGCCCCATGTGATGTAGTAACCTTGTGGCAGTTTAATCTCTTTGTTGACGCGCTCCTGCATTTCTGCCACGAGACTTCCCATGTCACGGTTCTCGATGAAAACACCGATTGCCATGACACGGCTACCGAATTCGCGGCTGATGTTCATGCTTCCCTCTCGGATTGAGACAGTCGCTAACTGGTCTAGCGGGATTCGCTGCCCATCCGGCGTGTCGACGAGAACGTTTTTGATGTTGTCCATCCCACGCTGGCTTTCTCTCAGCCGGACAGCCACAGCAAATCGCTTTTCACCTTCCCACACTTCAGTGGCCTCTTTGCCGCCCAGCGCGATTTCAATGACATCCTGAATATCGGCGACGTTCAGTCCATAGCGTGCGCATTTTCCACGATCGACTTCGATCTGCAACTGTGGCACACGCCCGAAGCGGTCAATGTACGCCCGTCCTACTCCCCGGACTGGAGAAATCGTCTGAAGCACCTTCTGTGTCTGATCCCGAAGAACATCCCCATCAGGCCCAAAGACTTTGATGACGATTTGTCCATCGATCTGAGAAATGCTTTCGAGGACGTTGTCACGAATCGGCTGTGAAAATGAGTGTTCCACACCAGGAAGCGCTTCCATTTGTTGGTCGAACTGTTGGATAAGCTGCTCTTTCGTGAGCTTCGCCGGCCATTCCGAGGGCGGTTTTAGATCGACAAAAAACTCCGCCATGTTGATCGGTTTTGGATCCGTGCCGTCTTCGGGGCGGCCGGCTTTCGAAGTCACCGAGCGGACAACTTCATTACTACGGAGGATCTCCCGAACTCTCGCCGCTAGCCGCTTCGCTTCGTTGATAGAGATACCTGGCGGAAAGTTGATGTTCACCCACATCGTTCCCTCATTCAATTCCGGCAGAAACTCGCTGCCGAGGCGGCTCATGGTGATAAAACTCGCCGCCAGCAGGACCACCGCGGCGGCAATTACTGTCCAGCGGTGCGCAAGTGCCCAAATGAGCGCCGGGCGATAAGACCGCTTGCAGACTCTGACGACCAGGTTCTCTTTCTCCGACACGCTTTTGCGTAGCAGTAAATAGCAGAGCAACGGAACCAGCGAGAGTGAAAGCATCAGGGAACCGACCAACGCCGACGTTACTGTCCATGCCATCGGCGCAAAAATACGGCCTTCATGACGCTGTAGCGTGAAGATTGGAATGTGCGCCGTAATAATAATGAGCATCGAAAACAGTGTCGGTCTGCCAACCTCGGTGGCCGCTTCAAGGATCACCTCCTTCAAAGCC
>WNGD01007848.1_pt1 | contig 13489 bp, 11 predicted proteins | sample 5400671 | NCBI WGS metagenome assembly WNGD01 (sample SAMN13153369, study PRJNA577476) | soil metagenome | isolation source: 40 cm soil or saprolite under grassland replicate 2 | place: USA:California | collected 2016-06-15
CTCAATTCGTTGAGGCCACGTACAGGGCGCGGTACAGCTCCCGGTTGCGGAGCACCGCGCGCACGTAGCCGCGGGTTTCCTGGAACGGGATCAGCTCGAGGAACTGGTCGGGGTCGTCGGCGCCGGGACGCGCGAGCCAGCGCACGACGGGCGTCACCCCGGCGTTGTACGCGGCCACCGCGGCATCCACGCGCCCGCCGAAGCGGCGCAGCAGCTCGGCCAGGTGCGCCGCGCCGAGGTGGAGGTTCAAGTCCGGGACCGTGATCCACTCGGGATAGAACGTCACGTCGAGGCCGCGGGCGGTCTGCGCCGCGGTGCCCGGCAGCAGCTGGGCGAGGCCGCGGGCGCCCGCAGCCGACAACGCCTCGAGATCGAAGACACTCTCCTGCCGCACCAGGCCCGTGAGGATCAACGGGTCGACGCCGAACTCCGCCGCCTCGGCCTCGACGGCAGCGCGGTTCGGCCAGGGGAAAATGGCGCGCAGCACGCGGGGGTCGTTGGGCGAGCGGGTCGCCGCCTGCCAGGCGAGCCGGACGGCGGCGGATCCCCACCCCCGGGCGGCGAGTCCTTCGCTCCATGCCAGCAGGGTGCTCGCATCCGGCGGCGGCCGCGCCAGCAGCCAGCGCACGGTGGCCTGGGCTTCACTGTCGAGCCCGGCGAGCCCGAGCGTGTCGAGCTCGGCCAGCCCGCGGGCGACGGCCGGCGGCGGTGGCGCGGGCCGCGACGGAGCGATCTCGAGTGGCGCCAGACCGGCCGACTGACGGGCCCGCAGCCCGTAGTACCCGATCGAGTCGTCGCGGGCCAACGCCGCCCACAGGGCGAACGCCGCCGCCGTGTCGCCCTTCAGGCGCGCGAGCCGGCCGAGCCAGAACCGGGCCGCGTTCCGCTGCGGGCCCGCGGCATCCACCTCCGCCTGATAGAGGCGCTGCGCGCTGTCGGGCCGGCTCTCATCCACAGCGCGCGCGGCAAGGCGGAACCTGGCGAGCGAGCTGCGCAGATCCGCCGGGTAGCGGGCCAGCAACTCCCCGAACCACCGCGCGGCCCCCGCCCAGTCGCCGCGATCGACGAGCACGTCGCCGATCACGTACAGGGCCGTCGGCGCGGCGGTGTCGGCCGGGTACGTCGCCGCGAACCCCGAGAGCGCGTCGTTCGCCCCCGGATCCCCCAAGCGCACCAGCACGCGTGCGCGACGGTAGATGGCGAGGGGTCCAAGCAGCGAGTCGCGCGCGGCGGCTCGGTACGCGAGCTCGGCATCGCGCAGCCGGTTCGCCTGCACCAGCACCTCGCCGTACAGGATGAGCGTGACGGCGGTCGAATCACCCTGCGCCACCGCCCGCTGCACCTGGATGCGGGCCGCGGTCGCATCGCCATGCAGGCGCAGCGTGCGGGCCAGCGCAACGCGCTCGGCGGGGAGTCTGGGGGGCAGGCCCGCTTGCGCGAGCGTCACCCCGGCCGCCGCGTCGTCAGATTCCGGCGCCCGGGTCATGAGATCGTAGAGCGCGCCCCGAGCGCGCACCGTGTCCCCGAGCACGACCGCGATCCGCGCCACCTCGAGCAGCTGCCCGGTCAGCGCGAGGGCGTCGAGCGCCGCCGCCGAATCCCCCGCCGCCAGCAGGGCGCGGGCGCGCGCGACGGGTGCGAGCCGGACCGCCGGCCCGGGGAGGCCGGTGAGGAGCGCGACGGCGGCGGTGGTGTCGCGGGTGACGCGCGCGAGGCGAAGCCGCAGCCAGGGATCAACGGCGGCGATCCCCCCGTCCCGGGCCAGCGCGTAGTAGCGTGCCGCGCTGTCCAGCCCCCCGGCCGCTTCGAAGGCGACCGCGGCGCGGGCGGCGAGCAGCGTGGCGCGGAGGCCGCCGCTCCTGGCGCGGGCCTGCACGAAGCGGGGGGCCGCTGCCGCGCCGTCCCCCAACGCCATCTCCGCGGTGGCCAGCACCTCCAGCGCCTCGCCGTTCTCGTAGTCGGCGAGCCAGGGCTGACCGGCGAGCAGGCTCTTGGCCCGATCGTAGCGGCGCGCGAGCAGCTCGGCCCGCGCGCCCCGCACGATGAACTCGGCGTTGGGCCGCTCGGATCGGGCGGCGGCGGCCAACAGCGCCTGCGCGGCATGCCACGGTCTCCCCGCGAGCCGGAGGGATTCCGCCTGCGCGAGCACGGTGTTGGGGGCCTGCACCGCCTGCGCGGGGCCCGCCCCGACGAGGATCAGACTGAGGATGGTCCGCCCGGTCATTGCATCCGACGCACCCGGGCCAGCACCCGCTGGAACTCCGAGCGGGAGCTGGGCGTCAGCCGGAAGCGCCCGAAGCCGGACTCGTCCCGAAACAGGAGGCTCACCCGCAGCTGGATGTAGTTCCAGCGGATGGTCATGGCGTCGCGACTCACGTCCCCGCGGAGGTCGATGATCTCGTCGGGTTCCCCGAGGCTGATGAACACCTCGCCACGATCGGTGAGCCATCCCGGATCGGCGCTCTCCTGGAAACGCTGGTTGGCGATCTGGACGCGCCGGAAATACTCGTCCAGCGCCTCGTTTTCGGGCGTCATCGGCACCGGATCGGTGGTCTTCCAGAACTCTCGCCACACCTCCGAGCGCTGATCGGCCGTGGCGCTGCGGAGTTTCGCCACGAGGTCCTGGCGTGGGAAGTAGCGCAGCAGGCTCAACATCTGGTCGAAGTTCGTGATGATCCACTGATCGGAGAGACTCACCACGAACGGCGTCTCGCTCTTGAGGGGAGCGCTCCCGCCCACGGCCGCGACGACGAGATCGGCCCGGCCGAGGGGGATCCGGCCGGGGGGGAGGGAGACCACGGTGTGGGGGACCTCGCCGGCACTGAGGGCCAGTGTATCCTGCCACAGGGGAGCGCCGCGGGCGTCGACGGCGCTGACGGCGAGCCGGGTGCCGGGGGCGACTCCGTAGGCCTCGAGGTAGAACCGCAGGGTATCCCCCCCGAAGGGGAGCGTCGCGCGCGGGTTCGCCACCAGTTTCGGCAGCTCGGACAACGCCGACCGCCCCGTGCCGTCATAGTAAGGAATAGGGTCCCCGATCCCCTGCCCCGCGAAGGTCGGTACCGTGTCCAAGTGCTCGTCGCGGGAGATGTGCGGGCCGTTGCGGTCGCGCACGACCACGCCGACGCGATACACGCCGGGGCGGACCGTGACGAACTGCTGAAAGATGACGCTCTCGTCCCCGCGCAGGGTCTCCTTGAAGGTGCCGACGCGCACGGTCTGATCGCTGGCGACGAGGCGCGGAACGCCGCTGTCGGAGCGGAAGCCAACCTCGACGTGGTACTCAGCGATGAACTCGTTCCCGTCCCGGCGGAAGGTGAGCGCCGTGTTGGCGAGCGAGAGGGCGCACAGGGCGAGCGTGGAATCGGGCGTGGCGGCGCGGAGGTAGCGAACGGTACCCACGAAGGGCAGCGCCGGGCCGCCGACGAGGAACCCCATGGAGCGATAGACGGTGCCGGCATCGAACAGTTGAGTGATGTTGACCCCGGGAGGCGCGCGGTCCGGCGCGCCGACCCGTTGCCACGTGCCGCACGCGATGGCACCGGCGGAGCACAGCGCCCACACGGCTCGACGTCGTGTCACTTGCTCACCCTCGAAGGCGCACGTTAGTTTCGCGCGTCCCCATGGCCAGCGAGACTTACGTGGGCCGGACGATCGCCGGCTACCGCCTGCTCGAGCGCCGCGGCCCCTGTGCGTTCAAAGTATTGCGCCCGCGCCTTCGGAGCGACCCCGTCGCGGTGAAGCGGTTTCTGCGCGAAGCGGGCTACGGGGCGCGCGTGATTCACCCCGGTGTGGTCCGCACCTACGAATACGGCGAAGCCGACGGCCTGCATTACCTCGCGCTCGAGTGGGCCGGGGGTGAATCACTGGCCCAATTCCTACACCGCAACGGCCCGCTCGCTCCCGCTGAGGCGGCGGCCGTCACCCGGCAGCTGGCCGAAGCACTCCACGCCGCCCACCAGGCCGGCATCATCCACCGTGACTTGAAGCCCGAGAACATCGTCTACGACGCGGCGACCCGCGGCGTGAAGCTGCTGGATTTCGGGATCGCGCGGGACGCGGAACTGCCGCCGGAAGAGCGCCTCACGCGGACCGGATTCTTCGTCGGCACGCTGCAATACGTGGCCCCCGAAGCGTTGTCCGGCGCGCTGGTGGACGGACGCGCGGATATCTACAGCCTGGCGACGATCACCTATTACCTGCTCACCGGCCGCCGTCCCTACGCCGGCCGGACGCCGCGCGAGCTGTTCCAGCAGATGCTTACCCAGCCGCCGACACCGCTCAACGAGGCGGTACCGGGGCGCCGCTTTCCGGCGGCGCTGGAAGTCGCGCTAATGCGGGGCCTCGAGCGCGAGCCGGCCCGCCGCCAGCCGACGGTCCTCGAATTCGCGGCCGCGGTCGACGCCGGGAGCCGCGGGACACCGGCGACGCCCCAGGGTTCGGGTGGGCTCCTGGGCGCGCTCAAGTCCCTGATAAGGAAGAAATAGTAGTAGTGATGGCTACTACGTGATCGACGAAGCGACCCTCCTCAAGCGACTCCGCGAGCTGCTGCGCGAGCGCTCGGTCACGCGCGGCGACTTCGTGCTCGCCTCCGGGAAGCATTCCCAGTACTACATCGACGCCCGCCGCACCACGATGTCCGGCGCCGGGCTCGCGGTTATCGGACCGCTGGGGCTGGGGCGCATCCGCACCCGCGGCTGGCGGCCGACCAGCGTTGGGGGCCTGACCCTCGGCGCCGACCCCGTGGCCTACGCGATCGCCCTCGCCGCGCAGGCGCAGGGCGTCGCCCTCGACGCCTTCAGCGTGCGGCGCCAGGCGAAAACGCACGGCACCGGCCGGCGCATCGAGGGCTGCTTCTCGTCCGGCGACGCGGTGGTCGTCGTCGAGGACGTGATCACGACGGGTCAGTCGGCCGGGGACGCCGTCGCGGCGATCAGGGAAGCGGGCGGCACGGTACTCGGCGTCCTCGCCGTAGTGGACCGCGAGGAAGGCGGGCGCGCCGCGCTGGAAGCGGCCGGCGTCACGGTAGAGGCGCTGGTCGCCGCCTCCGACCTGCTGTAAGATGCTGCAGTGACCCTTCCCTCCCTCAATCCGCGCCTGTCCCTCGCCGCCCGGCTGCGGGGCTGGACCGACGACGCCACGGCCCTGGAACAGCGCCTCAAGGACCTGGAGACGTTTCGGCGCAGCCACCGGCGGCGCTGGGTGATCACAGTCGGTCTGTTCGTCATCGGGGTGGTGGGGAGGTTCTTCGGGGCGGCCGAGGTGTCGCTGGCTTCGATCACCATCGTGTTCTCGGCGGCGTTGATCGGGAATGCGCTGTTGGGCGTGGTCAACGAGCGCGGCTGGTACCGCTGGTGGGGGATCTACGTGCTGGCGGTGTTCGACGTGGTCCTCGTCGCGGTGCCGATCGTGTGGTTCGGCCATGGCGGCTTCGTGGCGGCGTTCTTCCTCGCCATCCTCCCCTACACCTTCGACCAGGGCCAGGCCGTGGGGGACTTCCTGGTCCTGGCCGGCTCCCTGGCCTATCTCGGCGCCAGCGTGCTGCACGCCCAGTGGTACCGCGAAGACCCCAACTTCCTGACGCCCACTGTGCTCGAGACGGTGGTATTCGTGGCGGTGGCCTGGGTGCTGCGCCGCATCCCGGCGACGCTGATTCTCCGGATCCGGCAGGCGCGGGGCGTGATCGGGGAGGCCGAGCAGGGCTATCTGGCCGTACGGGCCGCCGCGGCCGAGTCGGACGAGCTGGGCTTCCTGGAAAAGAGCTTCAACCGGATGCTGGACGAGATGGGTTCGACGATCTCGACGGTGCAGCGGGAGGCCGACGAAGTGGCGGCGTTCGCCGAGCAGCTGGCGGCCGCCTCTGAGGAGCTGCACGCCTCCTCGGAGTCGGTGTCCGACACCGCCCAGCAGCTCGCCGTGGGTCTCGGCCAACAGCGGACGATGGCCGACGCGGCGCGCGGCGAGAGCGCGAAAGCCGCCGACCAGGCGGAATCGCTGCGGGTGCGGGCGGAGATGATGCAAGTGGACGCCCGCCGGCTGGTGGCCGCCGCCGAGCGGGGCCGCGAGCGCGTGGCGCGGGCCAGCCAGACGCTGCGGGCCGTGGGCGAGGAAGTACGGGCCACGGCGGCGACGGTGCTGGGGCTGTCGGGGATGTCGGAGCGGATCGGGGTGTTCGCGCAGACGATCGCGCGGATCGCGCGGCAGACCCACCTCCTGGCGCTGAACGCGGCGATCGAGGCGGCCCGGGCGGAAGAGCACGGCGAGGGGTTTGCGGTGGTGGCGGACGAGGTCCGGACTCTCGCGGCGGAGGCGGGCAAGTCGGGGCGGGAGGTCGCCGAGCTGGTGAGCGAGCTGCGGGCGGGCATCGACGCGGCGGCGCGGGCGATGCAGTCGGGCGAGGCGAAGGTGCGCGACATCGGCGACGTGGCGGCGGAGGCCGACGGGGCGTTGCAGGAGCTGCACGAGGGCGTGCAACTGATCGGCGATCTGGTCAACGCGACGGCGGAAGTGTCCCGGAGCCAGGCGCAGCGCCTCGCGGAGCTGGCGCAGTCGCTGCAACAGGTGGCCGCGATCTCCAGCGCGTCCTCGCAGAGCGCCGACGGCGCGGCCGCGGCGTCGGGCGCGCAGATCGCCTCGATGAGCGACCTCACGGCGACATCGCAGCAGCTCGCCCAACTGGCCGAGCGGCTGCGGGCCGGCATCGCGCGGTTTTCGGTGCTGCGGCGTGACCAGACGACCGCCGAACATCGCGTCCGGCGCCCGGTGCAACCGCAAGCCGCCGACTGATCACCCCGTCCGGAAGGCCGCTGCGGCCGCGGTCGGTCCTTGGTCCCACATCCCCGCGTTGAGCGGATGAAACGCCCGCAGGGCCTCCCGGTACGGGGTGATCAGTAGATCGCAGAAGCGGGCGAGGGCGACGTCGAACGGGAAGCGGTGCCGGAACTCGCTCGCGGTGACGCCCAGCAGCGTCTTCAAGTGTCGCGAGAAGCTCTGCGGTGAAGAGAAGTCGAGCCGGTAGGCGATGTCCGCGACCGACAGCCCCGGGTTCTGGAACAGGTACGCGGCGTGCAGGAGCCGCATCGCCGCGAGGTAGCTCTTGGGGGACGGCAGGCCGGCCCGGTAGAACCGCGACATCATGGTGCTGGGGCGGGCGCGCAGGTGGCGGGCGAGACCGCGGACGGTGCACAGCACCGGCGCGAGCCGGGCCAGCGCCTCGAAGAACAGGCGGGTGTCTTCCGGCACCTCGACGAGCTCCGGCACCACGCGGGCAAGGATGCGCGCGGCGACCGGGGACGCCGGGTGGGCGACGAGGTCGCGCAGCCGCCCCCAGCCGGCGGGCTCGGTGCAGTCCACGGCGGTGCGGACGCCGGTCGCGCCCAGACGCAACAGCGTTTGCGGAGCGTCGCAATCCGGCCGCGAGACCAGCGCGACGGCGGGGATGGCGGGGAACTCCCGGACGAAGCGGGCCACCACCGGCAGCTCGTCGGTGCGACAGCGGTGCACTGAAATGACGAGCGCATCGACGCGGTGGCGTCGTGCGGCAGCGAACAGCTCGCGCACCGAATCGGCGTGGACGGCGGCGAAGCAACCGCTCCCCGCGGCTTCGATCCGCGGCCGCTCGGCCGGCGGCAGAAACGTGCACACGGTCACCATATGCAGGGCAGGGTAGCCATGCGGCATCAACGACGGGTCACAGCTGGTCAGCCCGAGCGCACACACCGCGCAGCGGTGCGGCGCGAGGGCTCAACGCCTCGTCAAACCGTCGCTTTCCTGCTCGCCGCAGCGCTGGTGAGTGGCGCGATCGGGACCTGGTGGCTGGTGCGGAGCGCGGGCCGCGTGCTGGACGGCGGCCTGGTGGCCGTGGCGCCGCTGGCGCTCGGCGCGCTCGCCCTCGAGCCCGCGGCCCCCGGCATCGAGCGCGACCTGGCCGCCGCGATCACGGCCGGCGGCGGCCTACGCGCCGTTCCCGCCGCAGCGGCACACGCGGCGTGGGACCCGCAGGCCGCGCCCGCCCATGCCGCCCTGGAGCTGGCCCAGCGCACGCGGGCCGGCCTCGTGGTGCTCGCTCAATTGTGGCCGGCGGGCGCGGATTCGACGCGCCTCGTCGCACGCCTCCTCGACATCTCCCACAACCGCGTCCTCGCTATGGTCGAGGTGCGGGCCGCTCGCGGCCGCCAGGCGACCCTCGGGGGTGAGGCCGGCGCACAGCTGCGCGCCCACCTCCCTGCTCAACCCTCCAGCAGCTCCCGGTAGACGGCCAAATCGCCATCGCTGAAACAGACGAAGCGCACCAGCTCGACCGGCGTGGGCCGGGCGAGGTGCGCGCGCACCGCGGCGACAGCGATGCGGGCCGCATCGCGCAGCGGGTAGCGGTAGGCGCCGGTACTGATAGAAGGAAATGCGAGGGTACGCAGACCGCGCTCGGCCGCGAGCCGCAGCGAAGTCTCGTAGCAACGTCGCAGGAGATCAGCTTCCCCGTGCCTGCCACCACCCCAGACGGGCCCGACGGTGTGGATCACCCAGCGAGCGGAAAGGCGATAGCCTTTGGTGATCCGCGCCTCGCCGGTGGGGCACCCGCCCAGGGTCCGGCACTCCTCCAACAGCTCGGACCCCGCGGCGCGATGAATGGCGCCGTCCACGCCGCCGCCGCCGAGCAGGGAGGTATTGGCCGCGTTCACGATCGCGTCAACGCGCTCCACGGTGATGTCGCCGCGGACAGCCTCGATCCGACCGGTCGTCATTTCGCCGTGTCGGCCGCCACCCGCGTGAAGTCGCCCTGGCCCGGCCATGTGAGGTGATCGATTTTGCCGTCGGCGTCGAGCGCGAAGGTGACCAGGTCGGTGCCGGCCTCGGCATCGCGCCAGGTGGCCTTGAACGTATCGAAATGCCAGTGCGCGAGGTCCGCCACGAGGAAGGGGCCGAAGCCCAGGGTGAGGTGTGCGCTGTCGGCGGTCACCGTGACGTCGCCGTACATCTCGCTCCGGTAGGTGCCGGCGTAGCGCGCGAGATCGAGCGAGGGCTTGGTGCCCGACACATGCGCCGAGTCCTGCTTCGCCTGGTCGGCGCGGTCTCGCGCCTGGCCGTTGCGATACACCTGCAGAAAGTCGGCGCTCCAGTCGCCGATGGGGACTCCCACGTAGCTGTCCACGACACGCAGCGCCACGGCGGCGGTCAGCAGCCGGCCCGCCTCCCCGCCGTTGCTCAGCGCGACGATGCCGAGCCGCTCCTCGGGGACGAGCATCACGATGGAGCGCATCCCATCGAGGGCGCCGCCGTGCGACACCACCTTCCGACCCCGGTAGTCCGACAGGGACCATCCCAGCCCGTACGCCTGGAAGTGTGTGGACGGTCGCAGGCGCTCGGTGATGGAATCGAGCGGGATCACCGTCTGCGGCGAGCGCATCTCTTTGACCGCAGCCTCGCTCAGGAGCCGCTGGCCCCGGTAGACGCCGTTGCCGAGCTGCAGGCGGATCCACTGCGCCATCTCGATCGCGTTGGAGTTGATCGACCCTGCGGGCCCGACGTTGTCCACGTTGCGCCAGGCGACCGCCCGCAGCGTGCCGGAGAAGTGCTCGTGGGGCGTCGCGACGTCGCCGCCGGCCGGCAGCTGGGTGACGCTGGTATTGGAGGCCGTCATGCCGAGCGGCGTGAAGAGGCGACGTCGGATGAAGTCGTCCCAGCTCTGCGCGGCGATGGCGGGCACGATCTGGCCGGCGGCGAGGAACATGATGTTTTGGTAGCCATAGTGGCTGCGGAAACTCCAGCTGGGCCGCAGGAACCGGATGCGTCGCAGAATCTCTTGGCGATCATACGGCGTCGCCCACCACAGCCCGTCGCCGCGGGCGAGGCCACTGCGATGGCTCAAGAGATCGCGGACGGTGAGCTCCCGGCTGACGTAGGGATCGAAGAGCTGGAAGGCAGGCAGGTACTTCGATACGGGATCGTCCCAGGAGAGTTTGCCCGAGTCCACCAGCATCGCCAGGGCGGCCGCGGTGAACGCTTTGGTGCAGGAGGCGATGGCGAACAACGTGCGCTCCGTGACCCGCGCGGTGTCGCCCAGGCGCCGGATGCCGAAGCCACGGGCCCACACGACGGAATCATCCTTGACCACCGCCACGGCGAGGCCAGGCACGTCCCAGGCGCGGAGCGCGGTGGTCACATAGGCGTCGAGGCCGCGCAGCGGCCGGGGCAGGGCAGCGGGGCGCTGACCGGCGAGGGGCGCGGCGACGAACAGGGCGACGATCACGAGCAGGCGGCGGACGGACATCAGCATACCTCCAGGGCTGCGGTGCGCCCACGAAAGCGCAGGCACCGCGCAAGGTACCTTTCGTGCCCCGCGCGGCAACCGCATCGTTAGACAGGGAACAAGACCACCATGGCCGGCCGCGACATCCTCGACCGCGTCCGCAAGACGCTGGGCGACCACTACGACGTGATCACGGCCGTGGGGCGCGGGGGTACGGCCAGCATTTTCGGCGCGTACGACAAGAGCGGCCGGCGGGTGGCGATCAAGGTGCTGCACCCCGAGCTGACGGTATCGGTGGCGGCCGACCGGTTCCTACGCGAAATCCGCTACGCGGGGCGCCTGCACCATCCGCACATCGCGCCCCTGCTCGACAGCGGCGAGACCGATTACCTGCTCTGGTTCGTGATGCCGTTCGTACCCGGCGAGACGCTGCGACAGGTGTTGCGGCGCGAGCAACGACTCCCGGTCGAGCGCGCGTGCCGCACCGCCTGCGAGGTATTGGAGGCGCTGGGGTACGCCCACGGCGAGGGGCTCGCGCATCGGGACATCAAGCCGGACAACATCGTGTTGAGCGACGGCGGCGCGATCCTCGTCGATTTCGGGATCGCCCGGGCGATCGCGACCTCGGGCGAGGACCGGGTGACGCGCAGCGGCTTCGTGGTCGGCACCGAGGAGTACATGAGTCCGGAGCAGGCGGCGGGGTCGCCCGACGTGGACGCCCGCAGCGACTTCTATTCCCTGGGCGTCGTCCTGTTCGAGGCGCTCGCGGGGCGGCCCCCGTTCTCTTCACCGAGCGCGGCGGCGGTGCTGGACATGCACCAGCATCACGCGCCGCCGGAGCTCCCGAGCTTCCGCCGCGACGTGCCGAAGCCGCTGGCCGCCGCGGTCACCAAGGCCCTGGCGAAGCAGGTCGCCGAGCGCTGGCAGAGCGCCGCGGAGATGCGCGAGGCGTTGCAGCCGTACGCGGGGGGGCACTGATGAAGCGTCGGACCGTCCGACTGTCCCTCCTCTTATTGGTCGCCGCTTGCCAGCCGCAGGCGCAGCGGCTGCTGCTGATCGATCTCCAGCTCTCCGATCCCATCGCGCTCGACGCCACCGCCGAGCCGTGGCACGCCGCCGGATACACCGTCGAGTACCGACGCTTCTACCCGCACCTGACACGCGCCGACCTGCGCCGCTACCACGGTGTTTTGCTGCTCGGCGGGGGTGAGCCGGAGCAATCCTCGGACGCGCTGTCGGCGGGTGATCTGGCACTGCTCGGCGAGTGGGTCGGCCGGGGCGGCGTGGTGATCTTCGGCTACGCCGGCGACGGCGAGGGGTTTCTGGACCGGTGGGTGATGAATCGTTGGCTGGCGGCCCAGGGGTCGGGGATCGTGATCGGGGATTACGTGCTCCGCGATACGACGCCGCGACCCACGGGCGCACCCGACCCGCAGCCGTACGCCGAGCCGGTCCCCGGATCGGGGCTGCGGGACCCCGGCTTCACGTCGTTCCCCTTCGGCCGCAATCACGTGCTGCTGGTGGACCACCGGGAGCAGGCCCTCGCCCGCACCACGCACGCGGCGTTCGTGCACCCCCCTGGCCAGCCGGCCGCCGCTCGCAGCGCGGCGGTCGTCGCCGCAGCGAGCCGTATCGGCGACGGGCTCGTCCTCGTCGCGAGCCGGCACGCGCTGGGCGCCCTCGGTCTCGAGCGCCGGCCCGGTGACACGCCGCTCCTCGATGCCGAGGGCCTCGCCCGGACGCGCATCTTCCTCGTCGCCCTCGCCCGCTGGACCCGGCGGCCGGCCGAATGGGCCCACGTGCCGCCGGCCGGTGCCGAGCGCCGACTGGTGCTCCTGGACAGCCCGCGTCCCGTCTCCTCCCGCCCCCCGCGCCTCGACCCTCCGGCACGCGTCCTGTTGGAGCCGCTTCCCGCTCCCGGAGAGGCGGGACGGCGCGGCGCCACGCCGCCCGCGCCGCCTTGGGCTCCGCGCCAGACGCTGCGCGCGTTGTGGGCGCCCCTCCCGCTGCGGCCAGGGACGCTGTTCGAGCAGCGGCGCGCGGCGCTCGACTCCCTCATCGCGTTTCTCGACGTGGGGGGGTTCAACACGTTGGCCGGCGACGCCGCCGTTTGGGCGGCGGACTCGATCCACGCGGCGCCGTGGGAGCGCGATGCCCTGCGGGCCAACTGGCGCCAGACGCTGGAGGCGCTGAAGGCCACGAGCTTCGACTGGATTCCGGCGGTCGCCCTGCGCGAGTTTCGGGTCCCGGTGGACACGCCGGCGCGCGGGGTGCGTGGCGATTCGCTCGCGGCCTGGTGCGCACTCGACCCGCGGCTGTGGGACCAGGCGCTGGCGCCCGCCACCCGGCAACTCGCCCGGCTCGCCGCCGGGGCGCCCGACGTGATCCCCGCGGTAGCGATCGACCTGGACGCCGCGGGCGTGGGGACCGACACGTACGCGTTCTGCGATCCGGCGTGGCGCACGGGGCTCGCCGCGCTCCCGGCCGATACGGCGCTCGGCGCCGAGCGGCGCGAGCGGCTCCGCCTCCTGCCGGTCGAGCAGCGTTACGACACGCTGCTCGAGGCGGGCCTGCTGGGCGAATACTTCGGGGCGCTGGAACAGGCGGTCGCGCAGCGCGCCGCGGAGCTGCGGACCCAGGCGCGGCGGCTCGACCCGGATCTGGGCTTCGCGCTGCGCGCCACGCGGTTCCCGAGCGATTGGTGGGCGCTGGGCTTCGCCACCGGGCTCGGCGCGCCGGGTGCGCCGGTCGTGCTGCTCACGGCAGCGCCGCTGGTGCGAGCGCCGCTCGCGCGCCTGAGCGCCCGCGGGGCGGCGCCGGTGCACGCGCTCGAGCTGACTCCGGAGCGCCTGGCGGCGGCCGCGTGGCCCCGGTTGGGACGCGTCGTCTTCGCGGCGCACAGCGGGTTCTGGATCGCGACGGCCGCCGGGACGCCGGGCCGCGCCCGCACCGCCGACGGCCCCCTCTCACCGGACAGTCTGGCGCGCCTCATCCGCCGCCTGGGGCGGTAGCCGGCCGTCACTTGCTGGCCCGGCGGCCGCGCTGCTAGCTTCCGGGCGCGGGTGCGGTGGGGCGCGATGGTCGCGGTGCGCCGGCAGTATGGCGCGTCGAGGAAAGTCCGAGCTCCAACGGGCAGACTGCCAGGTAACGCCTGGGCGCCGCAAGGCGACGGACAGGGCCACAGAGAACAGACCGCCCTGTATCCAAAGGGTAAGGGTGAAACGGTGGGGTAAGAGCCCACCGCGC
>WNGD01004635.1_pt1 | contig 13487 bp, 15 predicted proteins | sample 5400671 | NCBI WGS metagenome assembly WNGD01 (sample SAMN13153369, study PRJNA577476) | soil metagenome | isolation source: 40 cm soil or saprolite under grassland replicate 2 | place: USA:California | collected 2016-06-15
ATGTGCTCTCCGGCGTGACAGACGACGAGGTCGAAGCGACGCGACAGCTGCGGGTCGCACCGAAGAGGCGTCCCGCATCACCGTCGCGGGCGCAGTTAGATGGAATGGCGATCGAGCGCGTCCACGTCGCGTTGGATGTTTTGAGAACGGACAACGCGCCGCGGGTACGAGACGGGTACATGAGCGAGAGCGCGACCGGTCACGTGCGGGCACTGGCGGCACATCGCTAACGTCTATTTGCAGGACAAACGCGGCCGCGAATGATCGCCCGTGTACGCCCGTACCGTCGCCAAAATGGTAAGGAGGGGGTCGACGGTTCGAGTCCGTCAGAGGGCTTCAGCTTTCTCCCTGCTCAGTCGTCGCTTTCGTTTTCAGGGCCGACGCTGGCCGGCGTTTTCGGCGTCCACCGAGCGTCCACCACCGTCCACGGTGGACGTTGTCCGGCGCTCAACTCGTCGAGCAGGCGGATCGCATGCTCGCGTCCGTCGCGGGCGAGGTGGCCGTAATGGCGGTCGATCATGGTCAGGCTGGCGCCCATGTAGCGAGACAGATCGAAGGTGGAAATGCCGGCACGGAGCGCGAAGGTCGCGAAGGTGTGTCGGAGATCGTAGACCCTGCGCAGGGGTTCGATCCCGGTGGCGACTTGCGCGGGCTTCCACTCGCGGTTGCGGAAGTTGTGCAGGTCGAGGTAGCCGCCCCGCTCGGCCGGGAAGAGCAGCGGGCTGCGCGTACTCGACGGTTGGCGATCGATCGCGTCCAGGGCGATCGCTTGCAGCGGCACGGCCCGCCGGCTGGCCTCTGTCTTGGTGCACTTCAACCGACCCTTCGTGAACGAACGGCGAACATAAACGACGCGCGCCCGGGGATCGACGTCGCGCCGTTCCAGCGCGAGCCATTCGGCTGGACGAAGCCCGGTCGCAGCCGCGAAGATCACCATAGGTCGGTAGCGGGGCGCGAGATTCGCGGCGACCGCGTCGAGCTCGGCCCATGACTCGAACGGGCGCTGCTCCCGGCGCCGCGGCGTCGGGTTATCGACACCAAGCTTCGCCGGGTTGACGTCGATCAGCCCCCAGAGCACCGCACGCGAGAGCACCTGCCGCAGGGCCTGCGTGGCGTCGAACCGGTAGCCGGGCGAGAGCGCGATCCGCCAGGCCGCGATCTCCTGCGAGCGCAGCTCACCGATCGGTCGGTCGCCGAAGGCGGCGACGGCCTTCCCGAGCCGCCAGTGCAGCTTCTCGATCGTCACCGGGTCGACGTCATGTTGCTCGAGGTACGCCTCCACCAGTTCGGCGACGGTGAGCGATCCCGAGACTCGCTGCTCCCGCCGCAACCGCTCCAGCTCCCGCTCCAGAGCCTCCGCCGCGTCCTGCTCGGAAACGAACCCGCCACGCTGCACTCGCTTTGAGTCTCGACCGCCCACGCGGTACCGGTACGCCCACATCGCCTCCCCGTCCCGACCCGTTCTCTTCAGCCGGATCAGCTGGCCTTGTTGCGACATCGCCGATCACCCCTTTCGCTTGGAGTACGAGGTGATCGTGATGTCGACCTGCATCACGGCCGCGGCCGCAGCTTGCTGAGCTACCTCAACGGCGAGCTCGGCACAGCACCCGCCGACGGGTCGCCCTACTCAGGCGGGCGGTCGATGCCGCTTCCGCATCGCGCCCTCCCAACCCGATCTTCCGCTGAAAGCCAGCCGGACCTTCAGCACGCCAGGCACTAGAAGCCGATCCCGCCGTGGCGGGGTCTCCTAGCCAGACCGTTGCGCCTCCTCCTCCATCCGTCCGAGCCGGGTGTAGTAGTCGGGGAACTCGTTCAGATGCGCCAGCGCGATCTTTCCCGTGACGAGGGGATCGTCGTCGGTGACGTCAGTGCGCGGATCGCGGCGACCGTGCTCGAGCTCGACGTCCATCCCGGCGCGGAACTGCTCCTCGTCGAACGGGGCCGACGCCCAGTCGACGCCGATTTCCTCGCCGACGCGGCGCGCCTCGTCGCGGCTGAAGCTCTTGCGGCCAGCCATGCCTACTCCGCCGCCTGCTCTTCATTGAGCAGGCGGTAGAAGAGGCGGCGGCCTTGCTCCTGCTCGCCGCCGTGGCGGGCGCGATCGAGGTCCGCTCGGAGCTCCAGCAGGTGTTGGGCCAGCGCCGGCTGCTCGATCAACTGGCGCTTGATCGGCTCGACAACGCAGCCGACCTCGACCTCCTCCCAGAACGGGCAGCACTCACCGGGACAGCTCTCGGTGCGGCCGACGGCATATTGGAGGGTGCAGAGTCCACTGCTCATAGCTTCGCTCCTTACTCGTTAGCTCGAGCATGAACGGGCGCACGCACCCCACCATCAGCGGAAAGGCACGCTCTTCCTGCGGACGACTACTGATAATCCACCCATGCCCGAGACCGACCGCCTACGAGGACTCGTCGACGCCGGGATCGCCCTCAGCTCCGAGCTCTCCCTGGACGACCTGCTGCAGAAGCTGGTCGAGACCGCCGCCGCCTTGACCGGCGCCCGCTACGCGGCGCTCGGCGTCATCGACGAGACCGGAACAGAGCTCGAGCGCTTCCTGACGACCGGCATCGACCCGGAGACCCACGCCGCGATCGGCGAGCTGCCGCGCGGCCGCGGCATCCTCGGCGTGCTGATCAGGAACGCCGAGCCGCTGCGGTTGGAGTCGATCGCGGACGACCCGCGCTCGGTCGGCTTCCCGCCCAACCACCCGCCCATGCGCGGCTTCCTCGGCGTGCCGATCCTCCTGCGCGGCCACGCCTACGGCAACCTTTATCTGACCGAGAAGGCCGGCGGCCAGTTCACCGCCGAAGACCAGGAGCTGGTCGAGACGCTGGCGAGCCAGGCGGCGGTGGCAATCGAGAACGCGCGCCTCTACGAGGACGCGACCAACTGGTCCGCGCAGCTTGAGGCTTTGAACGAAGTCGGCACGGCCCTGGCCGCCGAGATCGAGCTCCCGCGGTTGCTGAAGCTGATCTGCCGCCGCCTGCGCGGCCTGATCGGAGCACGGGTCGTGACGATCGCGCTGTTGGCCCCGGACGGGACGTTGCGAATCGAGGCTGCTGACGGTGTGGGCGCCGACGACATCCTCGGCCTCCAGCTCGAGCACGCCGGCTCGAAGAGCGGGCGCGTGTTGGAGCGGCGACGGGCTGAGCGGGTCGACTCGCTGGCCGACGACCCCGAAGTTGACCAGCAAGCGACGCGTCCCCTCGATGCGCGCACCGGCCTCTACGTACCGCTGATCGCCGGCGCGCGACCGATCGGCGTTATCGTCGCCCACGACCAGGAGGGCGAGGATCCGCGCTTCGGCGACGATGATTTACGCCTGGCTGAAACTTTCGCAGCGCGGGCCGCCGTCGCGGTTGACCTATCGGCCCGTGTGGCGACTGACGCCCTCCGGCGCGTGGTCGAGGCACAGGAGCTCGAACGGCGGCGGTTGGCGCGCGAGCTGCACGACCAGACCGGCCAAGAGCTGACCTCCGTCTTGCTCGGTCTGAAGGCGGTCGAGGAGGCGAACAGCGACGCCGACCGCACCGAGGCGCTGGCCGCCGTCCGCGAGCAGGTCGTCGAGACGCTGCACGATGTGCGCCGCTTGGCGGTCGAGCTCAGACCGAAGGCGCTCGACGACTTCGGTCTGGTGCCGGCGCTCGAGCGACTGCGCGACACCTTTGCCGAGCAGACGGGGATGCGCGTCGACCTCGAGTCCCAGCTCCGCGGGCGGCTGCCGACCGACGTCGAGACCGCCCTCTACCGCATCGTCCAGGAGGCGCTGACCAACATCGTCAAGCACGCCCAAGCGAGCGCGGTCAGCATCGTCTTGGCCAGACAGGGCGGTACGGTCACGGCCCTGATCGAGGATGACGGACGCGGCTTCAGCCCCGTCGGTAATGGCGAGGGCCTCGGGCTCCTCGGCATGGGCGAGCGGCTGGCGCTCCTGGGCGGCAAGCTAAAGGTCGAGTCCAGCCCCGGTGCTGGGACGACAATCGTGGCTGAGGTGCCCCTGCGATGAGCGAGACCCCCATTCGCGTGCTGATCGTCGACGACCACGCCGTCGTCCGCAGCGGCCTCAGAAAAGTGCTCGAGTCCGAAGCCGACATCGAGGTCGTCGGCGAGGCCGGCGACGCCAAGCAGGCGGTCTTCGAGACGCGGGCCCAGAAGCCCGATGTGATCCTGATGGACGTCGTCATGCCGGGAAAGAGCGGCATCGACGCCACCCCAGACGTCCTCCACGATGCGCCCGAGGCCAAGGTGCTGATCCTCTCGATGCAGGACGACCCGAACTACGTCCGTCAAGCCTTCGCCGCCGGCGCCGCCGGCTACATCCTCAAGGAGGCCGCCGACACCGACGTCGTCGCCGCCGTACGCGAGGTCGCCAACGGCGGGCGCTATGTCCACCCCACGCTTGGCGCGCGCATGGTCGCCGCCGAGGCCGAGGAGCGCAAGCGCGCCGAGCAGGACCCGCTCTCAGACCGCGAGCGCGACGTGCTGCGTCTGCTCGCTTTGGGACACACCAACCAGGAGATCTCCGACAAGCTCTACATCTCGGTCCGCACCGCCGAGACGCACCGAGCGCACATCATGCAGAAGCTGCGCATCTCCACCCGCGCCGAGCTCGTCCGCCACGCCCTCGAGAACGGCTTGCTCGAGATCGACGACGACACGGCGTAGGCGCGGCGTTACCAGCTCTTGGCGCGCGACCGGCTCTCGGGCCGTTGCACGCGCACGCGCGCGTCGACGGCGACGCAGCGGTCTGGCAGCGCGAGCACCGGGTTCAGGTCGAGCTCGGCGACCGCCGGCAGGTCCTCGCCGAGCCGCGACAGACGGCAGACGAGCTCGACCAGCGAGGCGACGTCGGCCGCCGGCGCACCGCGAAAGCCGTTGACGAGACGCCCGGCCTTGCCGGTCGTGACTAGCTCCTCGCCGTCCAAGTCGGTGAGCGGCGCGATACGGAAGGCGGCGTCGCCGATTAGCTCGGCAAAGACGCCGCCGGGGCCGAAGGCGACCAGCGGGCCGAAGACGGGATCCTGGACGAGGCCGGCCAACAGCTCCGCACCGCCTTTGATCATCGGCTGCACGATCACCGGCGCGCCGATCCTCTCAACGGCCGCGCGCACGGCGGCGCCGTCGCCGAGGTCGAGGGCGATGCCGCCGCTTTCCGTCTTGTGCGCGCCGGCGGCGGCGGTCTTGACGGCGACCGGGTAGCCGAGGGCCTCGGCCGCCTCGACGGCCTCCTCGGCCGAATGCGCGACCGCCTCCCCGACCAACGGGATCCCGTAGGCGAGCAAGAGGGCGCGAGTGTCGGCCGGCTCGAGCCAGGCCTCGTCGCGGTCGGCGAGCGCCCGCTCGATCACCGCGGTGGCGGCGTCGCGGTCGACGCTGAGCTCGGGGAGCGAGCCGAGCGGCCGGCGCAGCCAGTCAGCGCGCTCGGCGGCGCGGCCCAAAGCACGCGCTGCCGACTCGGGGTAGATGAAGGCGGCCGCCGCCTGCGGCGCCGACCGCAGGGCCGTCGGGATCCCTTCCGCGCTCATGACCACGGCGAGCACCGGCTTGTCACTGCCGCCGGCATGGGCGACGGCCTCGCCGACCTCCGCCGCCGTCGCGCTGACCGCCGGCACGAACAAAACGATCACGGCGTCGACAGCGGGGTCGGCGAGCAGGGCAGGCAAGGCCGTCGCATAGGAGGCGGCGGTCGCCGAGCCGAGCATGTCGATCGGGTTCGCCAGACTGGCCTCCGCCGGCAGAAACCCCTGCAGCTGTGAACGCGTCTCGTCGGCGAGGGGCGGCAGCGTCAGCCCGGCCGCCTCGCAGGCGTCGGCGCACATGATCCCGAGCCCGCCGGCATTGGTTAGGACGGCGACGCCGCGACCGCGCGGCGCCGGCTGCGTCGACAGAAGCGTGGCGACGTCGACGAGCTCCTCCAAGGAAGCAGCACGAATGACCCCTGCTTGGCGGAAGAGAGCGTCGACGGCGACCTCGGATCCGGCCAGCGCGGCCGTGTGCGAGCTGGCGGCGCGCGCACCGGTTGCCGTCGTGCCACTCTTGACGGCGAGGATCGGCTTGCGGCGGGCGACGCGACGAGCGAGCTCGGCGAACTTGCGCGGGTTACCGAACGACTCGACGTAGAGGAGCACTACTTCTGTTGCGGCGTCGTCCTCCCACCACTCGAGCAGGTCGTTCGATGAGACGTCGGCCTTGTTGCCGATCGAGACGAAGGCCGACAATCCGAGTCCACGCGACTCGGCCGCCTCGAGCAAGGCCAAGCCGAGCGCGCCGCTTTGCGATGAGAAGCCGATGTTGCCGGCCGGCGCCTGGCGCGAGGCGAAGGTGGCGTTCAACCGTGTCGCCGCCGAGGCGATGCCGAGGCAGTTCGGCCCGATCAGACGCGCGCCGTGCGCGCGGACGAGAGCGAGCAGCTCGCGCTCGCGCGCGGCTCCTTCGGCACCGACCTCGGCGAAGCCGGCCGAGATGACGAGCAGCGCCCGCACCCCCTTGGCCAACGCCGACCTCGCCGCCTCGAGGACGGCGGCGGCAGGAACGCAGATGACGGCGAGGTCGACCTCGTCTGGCACGTCTTCGATCGTCGCGTGGCCGCGCACACCGGCGACCGGGTCTCCGCTGCGGTTGATCGGGTACGTCGCGCCAGCGAAGTCGCCGGCGAGGATGTTGCGGAACAGTTCGCCGCCGATCGTCCCGCGCCGCGGCGACGCGCCGAAGACCGCCACCGACTGCGGCTCGAAGAACGGCCGCAGCGAGGCGGCGACGGCGGTGTGGTCGCGGGCGGCGACACGGTCCGTGTAAGCCGCCGTCTTCGCGATCGGGAACGTGACCTCGACCACCCCGCCGGCAACCGTCCGGGACACAGTGAACCCGGCCTCGGAGAAGACGCGCAGCATGGCTCGGTTGTCGGCGATGACCTCGGCGATAAAGCGCGTGATCCCCTGCCTCGCGGCGCGCGCGGCCAGCTGCTCGAGCAGGCGCGTGCCGATGCCGCGGCCTTGATAACCATCGGCGACGGCGAAGGCGACCTCGGCCGAGTCGCGGTCGCGCAGGCGGGCGTAACTAGCGAGGGCGACGACGCGCTCACCATCGTCGGTCGCGACCGCCCCGAGGAGCGCGCCGTGCTCTGCCCAGTCCGGCTCGAGCTCCAGCTGCACGAGACGCGCGTCGACGGACGGATGGCCGTGGAAGCGCAGGTAGAGGCTCTGGTCGGAGAGTTCGGCGAAGAAGCGAACGAGCGCGTCGCTGTCGCCGCGTACAGGCGCGCGCAGGCGCAGCGTGCTGCCGTCGCGCAGGATGACGTCGACAGCGGTGTCGCCTTCGACCTTGTCGTCCGGCTTCTGCGTCATGGCGTTCATCGTCGCAACGACTACGGCGTCGGCTTGAGGTCAAGCGCGACGCACGGCTCATCGCCGACGACCCACGAGTCGTGGCCCGGCGGGATCAGGTACACGTCGCCGCCGCTGGCCTTGAGCTCACTGCCGTCGTCCGTACGAAAGCGCAGACGCCCCGAGACCAGGTAGCCGAGGTGGCGTTCAGGACAGCTTGCCGCCCCGGCCTGCTCGGACCAGCGCCAGCCCGGCTCGAACGTCGCGCGGTCAAAGGCCAGGCGGCCGAGTGCGATCGCGTCGACGCGACCAAGCGCCAGCGCCCTGCTCTCGTCGGCGGCGTCGAGGCTTTGGATGTGCGGTTTGTCGGTCATCGGGTGGTCTTGGCTGGTGCACGCAGCGAGCCGCTCGATTCTCGTGAACGCGAGAAGCCGGTCGCCGCTAGCGCGACTCGATGGCAATCCGGCGGTATGCCCTGGCGTCGCGCCACGAGCAGGCCGGCACACCACCCCGGCGCGCGCCCACCGGGGGGCGACTGCACCGCCTCGACGGCGAGGCCGCTGCGGGCGATCAGCCAGGAGATGACCGAGTTCGAGTTCCACATCTCGCCCGTCCGGAGCTCGTCGCGCCCCCAGACCGGCGTCGGCACTTTGGGGACCAGATCGAGCAGGCGCTGCGCGACGCGGGGATCGTCGGTCAGCCGCTGTGGACTTTCGACCGCCTCGTCAACGTCTGGGATCACGCCATCTCGCCAGCGTCGGATTTCGTAGCGGAAGATGCGAAACCGCTCAGCCCAGCGGCTGCCGACCGCGCCTTCAGCGACGACGCCGCGCGACGCTCCGTTTCCGTCCCGGACCGGTGCCTGCTCGATCACGAACTCGCCCTCGGGCACCCTGACTACGAGCGCCGAGTGGTAGAGGTCACAGCGAGCACGCTTCTCGAGCCGCGCCACCACCGCCTCGAAGATGCGCCCGTTCAGCCGCACCGAATGACCGCCGGCGCCAAGCGGCAGCCAGTAGAGGTCGACGCTGGATTGCGACTCAGCGGTCATAGATGGGGTCCATTGGACGAGCTCAGGTCGACCTCGACGCGAACTGCGCCGGCCGGTTCGACCGGTGCGAGGATGACGCCGGCCCAGTCGGCGAGGAACGGGGCCAGGTGCTTGCCGGCGACCTTGCCCGGCGGCCACCAGAGCGGCTCGCTGTGCGCGACCGACGTCTCGCCGTGACCACCGGCAAGCTCGGCGCGCAGGTAGGTCGGGGCGCGGCCGGTCAGCAGTAGGCCGCGAAGGATCGGCCGGAACGGCTGCGGCACGATGTCGGCACCGGCGCCAGCGGCGATCGCCGCGGCAACGGCGTCCGCCTGGGCGGCGGCGAGGCCGCCTTGCTTGACCGGGAACGCAGTCACGTCGCCGGCGGCGTAGACGTCAGCGACCCCGTCGACCCGGCCATGGGCGTCGGTGGGGATGAAGCCATGTCTGTCGTGCGGTAGCCCAGCGATCGGCGCGCCGTCGATACGCGCCAACGCGACGACGCGGTCGACCGCGATCGCCTCACCGGGCGAGACTTCTAGCTGGCCCTCGTCGACGGCCAGCGGGTAGGTGCCGGTACGGACGGTGACACTGCGTTGCGCGAGCATGGCCGCCACTGCGGCACTGGCCTCGCTCCCAAAGATGGCGAGCGGGGCGTCTTCGGGGGTCACCAGCATTAGATCTGGTGCCGTCTCACGCTCCTCGGCGAACGTCGCCGTCATCAGCGCGAGTTCGTAAAGTGGCAGCGGCCAAGTCACGCCGCCGGGAACCGCGAAGACCAAGCGATCAACCTTCCCTGCGCCCAGCTCTGCCAGCAGCTTGCCGAACGCGTCGCTGTCGGCCGGGCCGCGGAAGGTGAACGCGCCGTCGATCGCGGCAGTCGGGCGCGCGCCCGAGGCGACGACCAGCACGTCGTACTCGATCTCGCCTCCGGCGGCGGTGCGGGCGATGTGCCGGTCGGGCTCGACGGCGGCAAGGGCGCCGAGCGTGACCTGAGCGCCGACTTTGGCCGCGAGCTCAACCAACTCGAGGCCGTGGACGCGGCCGAGGCCGAACGGTTCGACGACCGCGAGCGGGCGGTACCAGAACTGCGGCTCCGGCGCGAGCAGCTCGAGCTCGACCCGCTCCTCGGCCAACGCCCGCAGAGCAAGCGCGGCCTCGAGCGCCGCGATGCCACCGCCGGCGATCAGGACTCGGAGCCGCGCGCGGTGGGCCTTGGCGGCCGAGGTCGGCTCTCTGCGGGCGCCGGGTGATGGCGAAGTTGACGGGCTGGCGCTCATCGAAGACTCCTTTCAGTCGCCTTCGAGTGTCGCGTCGAGCGCGCTGCCCGCCATCCGCGTCGACTGCTGATCTCGTTGCGGCTTTCCCGCACCATCTACTCCGCCGACGAGTGGTGCGGACGGGCGAAGATGACCAGCACGGTCAGGGTCTCGTAGCCGACGAAGCGATGCTCGGCGCCGGCGGGCACGAACACCGCCTCGCCTTCCTTGAGCTCCACCTGCTCGCCCTCCATCTCCAGCGTCCCGCGCCCCTCGAGGACGACGTAGAGCTCGTCGTCGGCGTGCGGCTGCTGGCGGTCCGGCTCCGGCGCCACCAGCGCGTAGACGGCCACCTCGAGACCCGGCGACTCGTGGACGATCTCGTAGCCGCCGCTCCCTCGGGCGAGCCTGTTCTTCACCGCTTCGACGTCGAACCGCTCGTTCATCGATAACTCCCTTCCTCAATGCCGAGGGCGGCCCGAACGCCGCCCTCGGAGTCGGTCGCGACGAGACTCAGGAGGCCACCGAAGCGGGCTCGCGCCGGCGTCCGACCGCGGGTGCCGACTGGGTCCGATGGCGCAGCGCGCCGCCGAGCGTCAGCACGAGAAGCCCGATGCCGGTCAGCAGCAGGGCGACCCCGACGACGATGCCGAAGATCGACAGCTGCTCGGCCATGTACGAGGTGTTCAGCGCAGTCGATAGCGCCGTCTCGGTGATCCAGACTTGCCGCGCCGCGTTGTCGAGCGGCTGGCCGCTCGGCCCCTTCTGCGCCTGGGCGGGGTCGTTCGTGCCCTTGCCGTCGGCGGTCGCGAAGCGCGGCATCTCGGCGTAGGTCTTGCCGCCCGTCGCCTCGAGCGCATGGATGCGCATGTAGCTGGCGAAGGCCCGCGCGCGGTCGCCGTTGTTGATCGCCTTGCCGGCGACGTCGACCGTCGGCAGCTTGATGCTCGCCGGCAGCCCGGCCTTCTTCGCCTCGGCGGCGATCGCCGCCGGGGTCATGTCGGGGGTGCCGACGATCTTCTCCAGCTTCAGGCTGTCGTGCACGGTGCTGCGTCCGTTGATACCGAGGACGAGCGCGCCGATGCCGAACCCGATCAAGACCACGCCGGCGAGTAGTCCTCCGATTTCAAAGAGCCTTCTCATCTTCTTGCCTCCTTCGTCTCGCGTTACATGACGAAGGTAGGCCCGACCCGAGGAGCGCCCATCGGGGTCCGGGCACAGACCGTTTGCGGGTTAGCCGCAGTCTTCTTGCGGATGCCTAGAGCCCGAGCCCGATCGCCGGCACGACGCGCGGCTCCGGGCGCTCCCAGGCGTAGGCGACCTCAGCCAGGCGTGGCGGGCCGTCGACAAGGTCGTGCCAGGCGACGGCGGCGGCCCAGATGTCGAGCTCGCTGAGCAGTGCCGTCAGCCCCTCCTCGGTCTGGGCCTCGAAAACGAAGATCGCCTCCTCCGGCGTCAGCAGCAGCTGATGTCGCGTCAGAGCGGTCTCGACCGGGTCGAAAGGCGGGCCGTGCGCGACTAGCTCGCGGACGTGATCAATAGCGCCCGGCTTCAGCGGCACGACGACCGTCGCCCGTCGAGGCGCGGCCTCGCGCAGTTCGGCAAGCCTCTCGACCAGCTCCTGGACGATGCCGGCGCCCATGCCAGCGCTCGTGACCAGGTAACGACCATCGGCGCGGTCGACGACGAGCGCCGGCCGGCCGTCGAGACGTTCGTCGCCGTGACTGCCGAGGCGCAGGCTCTGCACTTCGTCGTAGCCGATCTGGCGATCAACGGCCGGCCCGTTGGGCTCGCGCCCTTCGAGCCGGAGGGTCCGCGGACCTAGCGCCAAGCGCCCGACATAGGTCTGGCCGTCTGGCTCGCGCCACTTGACTCCGTAGGTCGGCTTCACACTACGAGAGTAGGCCCGCGCCGGTCGCTGCCTATCGTGGACGCCACTGAACTTGGCTGCGGATAATCCGCAGGTTCGGGGTACGGCCCCCGCCCAGCCCGCTCACGCCGCCGCGCTACCCCGCCGCGAATGAGGTGATGCGTCCGCGGAAGTAGACGAACGGGCCGTCCGACAGCTCCCAGCGGACGGCGGCGGTCGTCGGTAGCCGAATCCCATCGAACAGCTCGTAGTCGCCGAACTCGCCGGCGAACGGAGTCTGGACGACAGCCTTTCCGACAGCGCGCGGCCGGTCTTGCGCGGACGCGGCGACGATGTCACCGTCGTCGTCGAAGTGCAAGCGCACAGCCGCCCGCGATCCGACGATCGTCGTCGCCACTTCAACGGTGCTCTCGTCGACCTCGCGCCACTCAAGCTCGCGGTTGGCGACGAAAGCGTGTGGCACCCAGGGCAGCTCGGCCAGGTAGCGCATCGCCTCTCCCCTCGCGACGTCGACGCTCTGCGAGCGTTTCAGTCGCAGACCAAACAGCTTCACCTCCAGCGCGCCGTTCCCGGCCCGATACCAGTCGTCGACACGAAGCGCGACGAGCGGCGCGATCGGGAAGCGCGCCCGCCAGGAGAACTCGACGCCTTCGGTCGCCGCCTCTTGCTCCGCCTCGAAGCGAAGCCACCGCCCCGGCTTGAGCTGCATCTGGCCGACCTGGGCGAAGCGCACCCGCGCAGGCGGCGTGCCGGGCGGAACGTTGCGCTCGACGAAGCGGGCAACCAGCGGCGGCAGATCCGTCCTCGCCGGGCGCGCACTCATCTGCACACGTCGGCGCCGGCCGACGCTGGGGCCAAGTCGACGGCGACACCTGAGCCGTCCTTGCTCATGCTCGCCGCCCGCTCAGCACGCCGCTTGATCCCGCGCAGCATCGTCGCGACATGATCCAGTCGGCGGGGGCCGATCACGGCGCGACGAGCAGCCGCGTCCAGGGCGGCCAGTACCTGACCCGTCCCCGGCGCGAGGCTCAGTCATTGCGGGACCTCCCTTTCAGATGCGGTTGAGAAGAGCGGCCTCACGACGACGGCGGCCAGTGACAGCAAGCCGACAGCGAGCGCGCTCATCAGCACCACCAAACCGAGCGAGGCGTTCGGGTCGTCGTTGACGTACATCGTCAGCGCCATGCCAGCGACGGCGGGCCGACGAGCGCCAGCCAGCCGACGACCGCGAAGAGGGCCTTCTGCCCCCAAGAACGCTCGCGGGACAACCCAACGCAGGCCGCGACGAGCGTCGGCAGAGCCACGCCGAGGTCGAGGAGAGCGATCGTCCCGAAGAAGGTCGGCCCAGCCACGTAGTCGCCCGCCTTCGGGTGGGCGCTCGAGGCGTCGAGGAGCGCCGGCAGGTAGCGGGCGAAGACGACAAGCGCGGCGAGCGGGAGCAACACACGACCGAGCAGGCGGGCGCTTCGGAGTGGCATGGCTGGAACCCGCTCAAGGTCGGCCGCGGCCCAGGCCCGGATGCCAACAGCGCCAGCGAGGACGAAGAGCGCCAGGTAGACGAGGAAGAAGTCTTCGTTGTTGCCCGGCAGGCGCAGATACTGCGGGCCCAACACGTACTGCACCATCATGTAGACGCCATAGGCCGCCGGCCCGAGGGCGAGCAACGGCGCCGCCCTTGCGGCGCTAGCCCGTCTTCAGCGTCTTGATGTAGGCGACGAGTGCCCGCAGTTGCTCGTCGGGGATGATCCCACCCCAATGGGGCATCGACACGATCGGTGCCTGCCCGAGGACGCTGCCACTCCTGATCACGGCGATGATCTTCTGGTCGGTATCGAACTCCTTGAAGAAATCGGCGCCGGAGAGGGCAGGGATCGCCTTGTCGGGCGACTGCGGGTTCGGCACGCCGCCGAGCGCGTTCGGGCCGTGGCAGTTAACGCACCCATACCGCTGATAGAGCAGCGCCCCCTCGACCGCAGGGCCCTGGCCGGTGATCACGGGCGGCG
>WNGD01004637.1_pt1 | contig 13485 bp, 13 predicted proteins | sample 5400671 | NCBI WGS metagenome assembly WNGD01 (sample SAMN13153369, study PRJNA577476) | soil metagenome | isolation source: 40 cm soil or saprolite under grassland replicate 2 | place: USA:California | collected 2016-06-15
GGACTTCGCACCTAGACTGCGAGGGCTGATGGCAGCCGCCCCAATCGCGCTGCTGGTCCGCTCGAACCGAATTTTTCACAGGAGATGGCCATGAAGAGACTGGTCGTGCTCGCCGCCGCGGCAATTGCTCTGGGGCCTACGGGAGCGCAGGCGCAGGAGAAGCTCAAGATTGGCATCATTGCCACCTTGTCCGGGCCGCCGGCGGTGCTTGGCCAACAGCTCCGAAATGGATTTAATCTCGCGGTCAAGACACTCGATGGCAAGCTCGGTGGCCGCGAGGTGGAGGTGATCGTCGCTGACGATGAGCTCAAACCCGACTTAGCCATCACTAAGGTCAAGGCGCTGGTCGAGCGCGACAAGGTCGAATTCGTAGTCGGCCCGATCTTTTCCAACGTGCTGGCGGCGATCATAAAGCCGGCGACCGAGGGCGGCGCGATCCTGATCAGCCCCAACGCCGGCACTTCGAACTTCGCCGGCAAAGAATGCAACCCGAATTTCTTCGTTACCTCCTACCAGAACGATCAGGTGTTCGCGGTCTCGGGCAAGCATGCCCAGGACAGCGGGATCAAGAAAGTTTTCTTGATGGCGCCCAACTATCAAGCGGGCAAGGACGCGCTGGCCGGATTCAAAGCTTTCTTCAAGGGCGAGATTGCTGATGAAGTCTACGTTCCGCTGAACCAGCTCGACTTCTCGGCAGAGCTCGCCAAGATCGCGGCGGCCAAGCCGGACGCCGTCTACGTCTTTTTGCCCGGCGGCATGGGGGTGAATTTCGTCAAGCAGTTCCGACAAGCGGGGCTGGCCGCGACGGCCACTTTTCTTTCCGCCTTCACCGTCGACGAATCGACATTGCCGGCACAGCAGGATGCCGCGCTCGGCTTTTTCGGCGGCGCCAATTGGGCGCCCGATCTCGATAATCCGCAGAACAAGGCGTTTGTCGCCGCCTATGAGAGAGACTTTGGGGCGGTGCCCGCGACCTACGCATTCCAAGCCTACGATGCCGCGCTCTTGATCGACAGCGCGGTGCGTCAGGTCAACGGCAAGCTCGATGATCGCGCGGCGCTGCGCGCCGCCCTGATGAAGGCCGACTTCAAATCGCTACGCGGCAACTTCAAATTCAATACCAACCATTATCCCATTCAGGACTTCTATCTGGTCAAGGTCGGCAAGCGCGCTGACGGCAAGTTCGAGACGCAAATCGTCAAGAAAATATTCGAGAACTACGCCGATCCGCACGCCAAAGATTGTCCGATGAAGTGAAAGTCCCGACCTTCCGGACAATGTGCACGCCGCATTCGGTCTGCACCCTCTGCCCGCATTTGCGGGAAAGGGGTGCAGCCGAGCGCGGCCTCATTCGGTTTCGCTAATGTCCACTTCCCTGCTCGTGGTTCAGATTCTCAATGGGCTGCAGCTCGGCGTGCTGTTGTTCCTGATTGCGGCGGGGCTGACGCTGGTGTTCGGGGTCATGGACTTCATCAACTTGGCGCACGGCGTCCAATACATGCTGGGGGCCTATTTCGCCGTCGCTTTCTATGCGTTGACCGGCAGCTTTCTCGCCGCGCTGGTGCTGGCGCTCGCCGCCACACTGGCATTTGGGCTTTTGCTCGAACTCATCGTCTTTCGACATCTCTACGACCGGGATCACCTCGATCACGTCATTGCGACCTTCGGTATCATTCTTTTTCTCAATCACGGGGTGAAGCTCGTATGGGGCGCGGCGCCGCTGAGCCTGCCGATGCCGGAACTGTTTTCGGGATCCGTGCAGCTCGCCGATGGCCTCCTGTACCCGGTGTGGCGGCTCGTCGTGATCGCCACCGGGCTCGCGATTGCCACGCTGCTTTACGTGCTCGTGGCCCATACCCGCACCGGCATGCTGGTGCGCGCAGGGGCGACCAATGCCGCGATGGTTTCCGCTCTCGGCGTCAACATCCGGCGCCTGTTCACGATCGTGTTCGGCTTCGGCGCCATGCTGGCGGGCTTTGCCGGCATCATGATTGCGCCGATCCTGTCGGTGGAGCCCGGCATGGGCGACACCGTCCTTATTCTCGCCTTGGTCGTCATCGTGATCGGTGGCATCGGTTCGATCCGCGGCGCATTTTTGGCCGCCCTACTCATCGGGATCGTCGACACGCTCGGGCGGTCATTCTCGGTTGATATCCTGCGCCTTGCCATGGGCCCATCGGCGGCACGCACCGTGGGTCCCGCCGTCGCCTCGATGCTGATCTACCTGTTGATGGCGGTCGTGCTCTATATCCGCCCGGCAGGGCTGTTCCCGGCGAAGGGTCGCTGACGTGCCGGCTTCGCTTGCAGCCTCCCGCATTCGGCGGCGCGAGGGCTTACCAGCGGCAACGCTGCCGGCGGGCATCTTCTTGGTGCTCGCGCTGCTGCCGACGGTGACGTGGATTACCGGCGGCAGCTATCTCATCAGCGTCGGATCGCGGGTGATGATTTTTGCCATCGCCGCGGTCGCGCTCGATCTTCTCGTCGGGTACGCCGCGCTGATCTCGTTCGGGCATGCGGCTTTCATCGGTCTCGGAGCCTATGCCGTCGGGATTCTCTCCGCCTATGGGTGTACCGATGCGCTCGTCTCGCTTCCCGTCGCTCTCGCAGTGTCCGCCGCATACGCTTTCCTGACCGGCCTGGTTTGCCTACGCACCAAGGGTGTCTATTTCATCATGATCACCCTTGCCTTCGGGCAAATGGCGTTCTTTACGGCGAGTTCGCTCGCGCCCTTCGGCGGCGACGACGGACTCACCATCGCGGCGCGCAATACGTTCGCCGGTTTTCCGGTCCTGAGGAACGAGCGCGTATTTTATTACATCGTTTTCTTCTGTCTGCTCGGCACTTATCTGTTTTGCCGTGCGCTTGTCGCTTCACGCTTCGGCCGCGTCGTGCGCGGGGCGAAGGAAAATCCTATCCGAGTGTCGACGCTCGGCTTCGATGTCTATCGTTTTCAGCTCGCCACCTACGTCATTGCGGGGGCGCTCGCAGGCCTTTCCGGGTTCCTGCTCGCCAATGCCGCGGAATTTGTCAGTCCTGCCTACATGTCCTGGCAGCGCTCGGGCGAATTGATCGTGATGGTGTTACTCGGCGGCTTGGGCTCGCTCGACGGCGCGGTGATCGGGGCTGCGGTCTATCTCCTGACCGAGGAGTGGCTCTCCGCTTTCACCGAGAACTGGAAGGTGATCTTCGGCCCGGTGCTCGTGCTCATCGTCCTGTTCGCGCGCGGTGGCCTCCTTGGCCTCACGAGCGCCCTGGCGCGGAGAATCATGCGTGCCTGAGCCGGTGCTGCGCCTTGAAAAGCTGCGCAAGTCATTCGGTGCCCTCCTGGTCACCGACGACCTGACGCTCGATGTCATGCCGCGTGAGCTGCACGCGGTCATTGGGCCGAATGGCGCCGGAAAGACCACGCTGATCAACCAGATTTCCGGACTAATTGCGCCGGATTCGGGCAGCATTCTGTTTAACGGCCACGACATTACCGGCATGCCCGTGGACGCGCGCGCGCGGCTCGGATTGGCGCGCTCGTTCCAGGTGAGTTCGGTCCTTCCCGGCTTCTCCGCGCTCGAAAATGTCGCGCTCGCGGTGCAGTCGCGCTCCGGCTCGAGCTTGCGCCTGTTTGGCCGCGCGGCCGAGGAGGCCGGCTTGAACGAGCCGGCAATGGCCGCGCTCGGTGACGTCGGTCTGGCCGAACGCGCGCAGGTACCGGCAGGCGAACTCGCCCACGGCGAGAAACGCGCGCTCGAGCTCGCCATTGCGCTTGCGATGCGGCCAAAAATTCTGCTGCTTGACGAACCCATGGCCGGCACCGGACGCGAAGAGACCGCGCGGCTCATCGCCGTTTTGCGGCGGCTCAAGGGGCGCTTTTCCGTCGTGCTGGTCGAACACGATATGACCGCGGTGTTCGCGCTCGCGGATCGCATCTCGGTCCTGCTCTACGGCCGCATTCTCGCGAGCGGAACAGCCGCCGCCGTGCGTGCCGATGCCCGTGTTGTTGCGGCCTATCTCGGCGAGGAGATGGAGTGAGGGGATGCTCAGCGTCGAGCATCTGCAAGCCGCTTATGGTCCGGCGCAGGTTCTATTCGACATTACTTTCCGCATCGGAGCAGGCGAAGTCGTCGCTCTGCTTGGCCGCAACGGAATGGGCAAGACCACGACCATTCGCACCATTATGGGCCTGTTACCCGCCTGTGGTGGAAGTGCCGTTTTTGAAAGCGTATCCCTCCTCGGGCTGCCGCCATACCGGATCGCGCAGGCGGGTCTCGGCCTCGTACCCGAAGGTCGGCAGATCTTTCCCACGTTAACGGTCGAGGAGAATCTGATTGCAACCGCAGCTTCGCGCTTCGCGCTTCGATGGACCCTCGATCGTGTCTACGATCTCTTCCCCCAGCTCGTGCAGCGCCGCAGTCACATGGGCAATCAATTATCCGGCGGCGAGCAGCAGATGCTAGCAATCGGCCGCGCGCTCATGACGAACCCCAAACTGCTTATCCTCGACGAGGCGACCGAAGGGTTAGCGCCCCTACTGCGTCACCAAATCTGGACATCGCTGAGGCGATTGAAAGAGGAGGGCCAGGCCGTTCTCATCGTCGACAAGCATCTCGATGCGATTGTAAAACTCGCCGACCGGCACGCGATCATCGAGAAGGGACAGGTCGTCTGGACCGGCACATCGGAAACGTTGACCGCCGACCCGAGTATCGCGCAGCGATATCTGCAAGTGTAGCGCCGGGCGCGCGGTCTGGCCGGTGGAAGCCATCACGCCGAATGAGGACGCCACCCGCTTGACAATCCATACTCGGCTTTTTCCAGCAGGCGCTTCTCATACCGCAGCATCAGCGCTGGCGCGGCGAGCACGAAGAGCGCCGCTGCGAGGCCCAAGCAGATCGCAGCCGGTGAAGCCACGTTCGCGAATGCCTCGCCAAAACAATAGGCCGCAAGACCGTAGCATACGATCCAGGCGGCGGCCGCCGTCGCACTCGCGAAATAGAAATTCCCCTGCGCCATGGCATTGGTACCGGCAAGCACGGCCGCAATGTTGCGCAGAAACGGCAGAAATCGAGCAATAAAAACGAACCTGCCGCCGTATCGCACAAAGAGCCATTGACCGATCCGGATGCGTCCTTCTGTCATTCCAAGGCGCGTGCCATATCGCATCAAGAGCTGATGGCCGAATCGTCTGCCGATCCAAAACCCGACGATCTCGCCCACCACAGCTGCGACGGTTGCCGCGGTGATCAACGACCAAATATCGAGTCCGTGATTCCTGGCGGCAAAAAATGCGGCCGCGATCAAAGCAGCCTCGGCAGGCAATGGAATCCCCACGCTTTCGAGCGCGATGAAAGCCGCAACGATCCAGATGCCGTAGATGGATACGAAGTCAGCCATTTCGTATCTCCGCGACCGGCGCGGACACGCCTGTGCGAGTCCGATCCTAGGATGTCTTTTGCTCGCGCGCACGCGTACATGCATCGTTGAGCTCGAAGCAGGCCGCGAATCTTCGCGTGTGTGGCCGGCAAGCCACATGGTCATCCCAGAAAGACAAGATCATGCCAGACGAAGGCAGGGACTGTGCGTCACCGCTTGCCGATGAACTGTTTTGCTGCCTCCACGGCCTTGGCCCCGAAGTCTTCGTGCCCGACGCCGGCAAACCGCACAAAGCGCTTCGGCGCGTTGATCAATCCATAAAGCCGCTCGGCCAACGCGATCGGCACAACGTCGTCGCGATCGCCGTGCAGTATCAGCACTGGCGCCGTGATCTTGCCGACGCGCAAATCCGAGCGGAACTGATCCTTCATCAACAACCGCACGGGCACGAACCAATATCGGTGCATCCCGACATCCGCGGCCGAAGTGAAAGGGGACTGCAGGATGACATACGCGACCGGCATTTGCGATGCGAGCGCGACCGCAAGTCCGGAGCCGAGCGATTCGCCCCAGAGCACGATGCGCTCGCCCGGGTACCGTGCAGTTGTGAAGGCATAGGCCGCCAACGCGTCGCTCACAAGCCCCACTTCTGTGGGCGCGCCGCTCGAGCCCCCATACCCGCGATAGCTCAGCGCCACCAGCCCCGTGCCGTCCACAGTGAGATCGCGGAAGCGATCGACCCGCAGCCGCAGCGAGCCGCCGTTGCCGTGGAAATAGAGCACCACGGGCTTGTTCCCGCGCGGCGGCACGTGCCAAGCGATCACGCGCTCGCCGTCACTAGTCTCCAACACCACCTCTTGCGCCTGCGGCAGGCCCGCGGCGGCGGGTGCCGTCCGAAAGCGCTCCGGAAAGTACTGTATCGCGCGCTGGGTGAGATAGAGCAACGCGAGGAGGGCGCCATAGCCGAGGATCGCGTAGAGGGTGAACCACTTGAGAGTGCTCATTCCTTTTCATAGCACGACGGCTTTCCTCGGGGTCATCGGTGGCTTGACCTTATTGCGGCCTGGCTCGTCAGTCGCAGCGGCGAGGAGGTAGCACCGGCGTTGCTGACCACGGCAGCAGCAGCGGTCAGCTTCCCGATGCTGCTGCGCTTTCGAGAGACCTATCGCAGCCCTTGATCCGAGCGAACTCGGGCACGGTCGCCGCCTACGCGTGAACGCGTCGGAACCGGCCCTTGCAAACCTCAGAGCCGCAGCGCGGCCTGAGGCGGCGTAAACTTCAGCTTCAGCGCTCCGGCGACCGCGCGATGAGTAATCATGCCTTCGCACACATTGAGCCCATTGCGCAGATGCTCGTCTTCACCGAGGGCCCGTCGGTAGCCTTTGCCGGCGAGTGCCAGCACGAACGGCAGCGTCACGTTGTTGAGCGCGAAAGTCGAGGTGCGCGCGACCGCGCCCGGCATGTTGGTCACGCAGTAGTGCACGACGTCGTGAAGGATATAAGTCGGCGCCGAGTGCGTCGTGGGCCGCGACGTCTCCGAACAGCCGCCTTGGTCAATGGCGATGTCGACGATGACGGAGCCGGGCTTCATAGCCTTGACTATCTCCGTGGTGATCAACTTCGGTGCCGCGGCGCCGGGGATGAGGACCGAGGCGATCACGAGATCCGCGCGGCGGCATAGCGTCCCGATGGCATCGCTGGTGGAGAAGACGGTGCGCACCCGGCCGCCAAGTTGAGTCGCGACGCGCCTCAGCACGTCCGGGTTGCGATCGATGACGGTCACGGTTGCGCCCATTCCAGCGCTGATCAGAGCAGCGTGACTGCCCGCGACGCCCCCGCCGAGGATTGCGACGTCCGCCGGCGGAACGCCGGGAACTCCGCCGAGCAGCACACCGCGGCCGCCGTTCCCCTTCTCGAGGCAACGCGCGCCGACGTGCGGTGCCATCCGACCCGCAACTTCCGACATTGGCGTGAGCAGCGGCAGGCTGCCCTGCGCTGAGGTAACGGTCTCGTACGCGATTGCAATGATGCCGGAGCCCATGAGATCGGCCGTTTGTTGCGGGTCGGCTGCCAGATGCAGATAGGTGAAAAGCACCTGCCCGGTTTTGAGCTTCTTGCGCTCGGGCGCGAGCGGCTCCTTGACCTTCACGATCAGCTCGCTGCGCGCATAGATCTGATCGGCATCCGGCACGATTTCGGCGCCTACCGAGCGATAATCGGCATCGGTGAGGCCGGCTCCCAATCCGGCGTTCGTTTCGACCAGGAGGTGGTGACCGCTCGTGGTCAGTTCGCGCACAGCCGAAGGCACCAGACCGACCCGATATTCGCTATCCTTGATCTCCTTCGGCACGCCAACGAGCATTTTTGCCATTCCGAATGTGGGCCGCGGCCGTGCTCCGGGACATCGGAGGCCGACGTGCAAATTCTACGTATCGAGAGGCTTTGATGCCACTAGCAGTCGGCGCGCTGTCGCCGCGGGCCCGCGCTCCTTGATTTCCGGCATCGGCTCGCGTTCCCTAACCGTCAGTCAAGCGAGGAGCGCGACGTGAGCGAGGACCCCTACGCTGTCCTGGGCGTCAAACGGGAGGCGACGCAGGATGAGATCCGCAAGGCTTACCGTGAGCTGGCAAAAAAGCTGCACCCCGACCTCAATCCCGGCGATCGGCAGGCGGAGGAAAAATTCAAACAGATCTCCGCGGCCTATGATCTGTTGGGAGATGCCGAGAAGCGCGCGCGCTTCGACAGAGGTGAGATCGACGCCGCCGGACAAGAGCGGCCGCGCGAGCGCTATTATCGCGACTTCCATGGCCCGGGAGCCGAGCAACACAGTTACAGCACCCAGGGCGGCTTCGCTGATTTCATGGAGTCGGAGGACATCCTCAGGGACATATTCGGGCGCGGCGGCGAGGCTCGGATTCGGCTGCGTGGGCAGAACGTCCTTTATCGGCTTCCGGTCGGATTCCTCGAGGCGTTGAACGGCGCAACCAAGCGCATCACGCTGCCCGACGGTGGCACGCTCGATGTGGTCATCCCCGCCGGAACGCGCGACAAGCAGGTTTTAAGGCTACGAGCGAAGGGTGGGCCGGGGCTCGGCGGCGGGCCGCCCGGGGACGCGCTGGTTGAAGTCGAAGTAGAGCCGCACAAGTTCTTCACCCGAAAGGGCGACGATATCCACCTCGAATTGCCGATCAGTCTGCCCGAAGCGGTGCTCGGAGCAAAGCTTGACGTTCCAACGCCGACGGGCCCGGTGCGCATGACCGTCCCGAAAGGCGCGAACACGGGCACCGTACTGAGGCTCAGGGGCAAGGGCGCGCTGCGAAGCGATAAGAGCCACGGCGACGAATACGTGACCCTCAAGCTCGTGCTGCCGCCGCAGCTCGATCCGGAGCTCGAGGAATTCGCACGACGCTGGCAAGCGGGGCAAAACCAAAATCCTCGCCGGCATCTGGAGGTTTGAATGATCTCGTCCCAGGAATTTCTGATCCGGACCCGCGTTGAGTACCACGTGCTGGAGACCTGGATCGAAGCCGGCTGGCTCGCTCCGCCGCAGACCGAGCCGGAGCTGATGTTCTCCGATGTCGATCTGGCGCGCGCGCAACTCATCCGCGACCTACGTGAAGACCTCGGCGTCAATGATGAAGGCATCTCGGTCATCTTGCATCTGATCGATCAGATGCACGGCTTGCGGCACAGTCTGCAGAGTCTGCTCGAGGAAATACGACCCCGCGCAACTCCGGCCGATCAAAGTTGAGGACTCTACACGGCCGCGTTCCCGTCCTGCAGGCACGATCGTTTGGGAACGCATTAAGGGTTAAGGGAGTTACAGTGCCTTGACGATCTCTTCCGTCATTTTCTTGGCGTCGCCGAAGAGCATCATGGTGTTGTCGCGATAGAACAGCGTATTGTCGATGCCGGCATAACCGGACGACAGCGAGCGCTTGGAAAACATCACCGTGCCCGCCTTCCACACTTCCAATACCGGCATGCCATAGATCGGCGAGGAGGGATCCTCCTTCGCCGCCGGATTGGTGACGTCGTTTGCTCCGATTACAAAGGCCACATCGGCCTGAGCAAATTCCGAATTGATGTCTTCGAGCTCGAACACTTCGTCGTAAGGGACGTTCGCTTCAGCGAGGAGCACATTCATGTGACCCGGCATGCGGCCGGCAACCGGATGGATGGCGTATTTGATCTCGACGCCCTCATGCTTGAGCCGGTCCGCCATCTCCCGCAACGCGTGCTGTGCCTGCGCCACCGCCATTCCATAGCCCGGCACAATAATGACCTTGCCGGCGTTCTTGAGCACGAACGCGGCATCCTCGGCAGAGCCCTGCTTCACTGGCCGCTGCTCTTTGCCCGCCGCGGGTCCCGCGACCTCGCCACCGAAGCCGCCGAGGATGACGGAGATGAAGCTGCGGTTCATGCCCTTGCACATAATGTAGGACAGGATCGCGCCCGACGAGCCGACGAGGGCGCCGGTGATGATGAGCGCAGAATTGCCGAGCGTAAAACCAATGCCGGCGGCGGCCCAGCCGGAGTAGGAATTGAGCATCGAGATCACCACCGGCATGTCGGCGCCGCCGATCGGGATGATGATCAGCACGCCGAAGGCGAAGGCGGCGAGGGCCAGCAGCAAGAAAGCAGTATGGCTTTCGGCGCGTGCGAAAAAGGCGATGAGCGCCACGATGGCGAGCGCCAGCGCGATGTTGATGGCATGGCGCGCGGGAAGGATGATGGGCGCGCCGCTCATGCGACCGGACAATTTCAGGAACGCAATCACCGAACCGGTGAACGTCACGGCGCCGATCGCGACGCCGAGCGACATTTCGATGAGGCTCGATGTATGGATCGCGCCGACGGTGCCGATGTCGAAGGCGGCAGGCGCATAGAGCGCCCCTGCCGCCACCAGCACCGCTGCCATGCCGACCAAGGAATGAAACGCCGCGACCAATTCCGGCATGGCGGTCATGGGCACGCGGCGCGCGATCACCGCACCGGTGCTGCCGCCGATTGCGAGTCCGAGCACGACGAGCCCCCAGGCGCCAAGGCCAGCGGGAGGATGGGACGCGAGAGTCGTGGCAATCGCAATCGCCATGCCGACCATGGCGAACAGGTTACCGCGCCGGCTGGTCTCGGGACTCGACAACCCGCGCAGCGCAAGAATGAAAAGAATCCCGGCGAGAAGATAAAGCAGCGCCACGAGATCAGCGGACATCGCCATCTCCGACGATCACTTCTTTTTCTTCTGGTACATGCCGAGCATGCGTTGCGTGACCAAGAAGCCGCCGAAGATGTTGACCGACGCGAGGCTGAGCGCGATGAAGCCGAGGACGCGCGCCCAGATAGGGCCTGCGTCATTGCTTACCAGCGCGACGCCGACGCCGAGCAACGCTCCTACGACAATGACGGACGAAATCGCATTCGTTACCGACATCAGTGGCGTGTGCAAGGCTGGCGTCACCGACCACACCACGTAATAGCCGACGAAGATCGCGAGCACGAAGATCGAGAACTGGAACGTGAATGGATCGACCGTCGCGCCGCTGGCGGCGTGCATGGCCCCGCCAGAGGCAGCGGCAATGATGTCGAGCTGCGCAAGCGTGAAGTCGCGCGCCGCGTCTCGAGCCGCATCAATCGCCGCGATGCTGCCAGATAGAACGATCAGCATTGCAATCTCCTTACTCGCAAGCTCCGCGGCTCAATGAGCGATGCCCGCACGCGCCCGGCGCATTTCTGCGCGCGCCGTCACGCTGCACTCTTGGGTGCGAAGTTTGGATGAACGACCGCGCCGTCGCGGGTGAGCACCGTCGCCTTGATGATCTCGTCATCCCAATTGATCGCCAACGCCTTCGCGGTCTTGTCCACGAGGATCTCCAAGAAGGCGAAAACGTTCTTGGCGTAAAGGCTCGAAGCGGACGCGGCGATGCGGCTCGGCACGTTGTGATGTCCGACGATCTTGACGCCGCTGCTTTCCACGACTTCGCCGGCCCTGGCGAGCTCGCAATTGCCGCCGCGCTCCACCGCGAGGTCGACGATCACCGCCCCGGGCCGCATGCAGGCAACCATGTCCCTCGAGATGAGCCGCGGCGCCGGTCGGCCTGGGATCAGCGCCGTCGTGATCACGATATCCTGTTTCTTGATGTGCTCGGAAACCAGCGCGGCTTGCTTGGCTTGATACTCCTTCGACATCTCCTTGGCGTAGCCGCCTGCGGTCTCGGCCTGCTTGAATTCCTCATCTTCGACCGCGATGAACTTTGCGCCGAGACTCTCAACCTGTTCCTTCGCTGCCGGCCGCACGTCGGTGGCGGTGACGATGGCGCCGAGCCGGCGCGCAGTCGCGATCGCCTGCAGGCCGGCAACGCCTGCGCCCATCACGAAGACCTTGGCCGCGGGCACGGTTCCGGCCGCGGTCATCATCATCGGGAATGCACGCCCGTATTCGGCGGCGGCGTCGATCACCGCGCGATAGCCGGCAAGATTGGCTTGGCTTGAAAGCACGTCCATGACCTGTGCGCGGGTAATGCGCGGCAACAGCTCCATCGCGAATGCGATGATCCCGGCGTCGGCCATGGCCTTGAGCGCGGCGTCCTCGCCATAAGGATCCATCATCGCGATCACGAGCGCGCCCTTCTTATAGCGGGCCAGCTCCGATGCGGCGGGCCGGCGCACCTTGAGCACCACGTCGGCATGCTTGACGGCCTCGTTGGTCACGGTTGCACCAGCGGCGACAAATTCGGCATCGGGAATGCCGGATTTCCTTCCGGCGTTGGGCTCGACCGCCACATCGGCGCCGAGCACTTTCATCTTCTTGACGGTTTCCGGCGTAGCGGCGACCCGGTTTTCGCCCGCGTCGATCTCCCGCGCTACGGCAATGCGCATTCACCCGCCTCCTCGTGAACCGGCAATGCCCAGCCCGCTTCAGCCACCAGAGGCGAGTGCGAGCGTGATCAGCGAAATGATGACCATGACGATGCTGGGCATCCGCGCCCCGCTCAAGAAGCCATGGAAGGCGACGATGGTCGCAACTACAAAGATCGCGAATGCAACCAGCCAGTGCCCGGCGACGCCGCCGATCGCCAATCCCAGGACGACGTTGGCGGCGTGAGCGCCGCCGACCACGATCCAATGGACGAAACGGTCGTACATTGTCACGTGCGCGGGGAGATCATTACCCTGCGCCGTCGCGTATTCGACCTGTCCGTGCTCGGCCATCGACTGCTCCACGATTGCGCTCTGTCCGGCAAGCGGGAATTAGCGCAATTGACCCTTCAGGGCAACGGCGCAATGTGCGGACAGCGGGGTTCGACGGCGCATCGAGCGTCGCGTCGCAGCCCCGTTGTTCAACGCTCCAACGGGGACGGGTCGAGCCCGACCGCCGCGAGCGCTGTCGCCTGACGTTGGGCAACGCGGCGGATCGAAAAATCCTCGATCGCTTGGTTGAACAGCTTGTGGAAATTGAGCTCGGCGCGCAGATGCAGAAAGACAGCGCCGAGGCCGATCGCAGCCCGGTCCATGAATACGAATTCGCGCGGCACCGTCACGGGGCCTTTTTTCTTGAGCGCTTGGTGCACGCGAAACGCCTCGCGTCGGCCGTATTCAGACGGTTTCACGCCATCGGCAAGGCTGCGCACCCGCTCGTCCAGCAACGGCCCATAGATGAAGCGCGCCCAGATATTCAACACATCGATCAATTCCCGATTGAGCTGCTTGAAGCCCCATGTCTCATAGGCGTGTACGATGAGATCGGCGTCTTGTCTGAGCAGGCCGTGGTAAAGATCAACCACGCCGCCGACGAATTTCGGCGCGAAGATGCGAATGCATCCGTAGTCCAAGAGATTGATGCCGCGGGGTCGGCCGCCCGCCTCGAATACGGTGTAATTGCCGAGATGTGGATCGCCGTGGATCACGCCGAAACGGCTGAATGGCCACCACCACGCCGTGAACATTGCGGTGCCGAGCCGGTTGCGGGTGGCAAGGTCGGCCTTGGTGTGGTCAAGCAGACGACGCCCTTCAAGCCAGTCGAGGGTGAGGAGGCGGCCAGTCGAGAGCTCCGGCCACACGTGCGGAACACGGATCTGGTCGATGCCGTCGAGCATTCTGCGGTAGAGCATGACGTGCTTG
>WNGD01005198.1_pt1 | contig 13485 bp, 12 predicted proteins | sample 5400671 | NCBI WGS metagenome assembly WNGD01 (sample SAMN13153369, study PRJNA577476) | soil metagenome | isolation source: 40 cm soil or saprolite under grassland replicate 2 | place: USA:California | collected 2016-06-15
TAGGTGCCACCGCTGGAGCCGTCGCATCGCCTGCTCCAACGGCCGGCGCACGGGTCGTGCGGCTGGATCGCCTCGGAGGGCTGATCCACGAGTATGCCCAGGTCGCATGAGGTGGTACGGGGTTTTCGGCACCCACACGGCAAGCCGTGGCAGTCCAGCGGCGACGGGTTCCGCGCGGCGATGACCCCAGGCTCAACAGCGAGGCCGGCAAGGCCCGCTACGCCATGCGCAGGCAGATCAAGGAGCCGATCTTGGGGCAGATCAAGGACGTCCGTGGTGCCCGCCGGCTGCTGCGCCGTGGCCTGGCCGCCTGCGAGGCGGAGTGGAAGCCTTTGTGCGGCACCCAAATCTGCGCAAGCTGTGGCGCTACACCTGCCGCCAAGGGGCACCCACGCCGATCGCCGTCTGAGCCGAGGGGAACGGCGACCTCGTTCCACGCGTCGGCTGGCTCCAGCATCTGTTCGGTCCGGAGGACGCGTCTGACCGATGCCGCAGCCAGCCGCTTGGACTGCTGATCGGCTCACGGTCGGACTCGTCGCCGGGACTGGGCAGAAACAAAGCCAGCCAGCGCCCCTCGGCCCAGGCAGGACCCGGCCAGCTCAGGAGCGGAGCTGGGACTGCCAGGTGCGGCCGCCGTCGGCGGTGCCGAGCAGCACCGCCTGGCCGGCACGGTCAGTGCCTACCACCCAGCCGCGTGTGGCGCTGGCGAAGCTGACCGACAGCGGGTTCGACAGGGTGGTCCCGGGGATGCCGGGCAGCCGCCGGAGCTGGTTGCCATGGCTGATCAGCACGACACCCGTGACCTCAGCTGGCGGGGTCGGACTGAGCAGGAACGCCCGCTGGGAGTTGATCACCGAGAACGGGCCTGAGTCGGTGCCCGGCCCGATCGGCAAGTGCAGCACGTTGCCCAGCGTGCCGGGCTCAGCGAGCGCGCCGCGCCAATGGGCGCCACCGTCGCCGCTGGCGTACAGCGCGTAGGGGTTGTGCCCCCTAGCGGCGCGGCGCACTGCAGGTCGGCGAAGAACGGGAAACCGTCGGCGGGCAGCGGTAGGGTGAAGCTCGGCCGCCAGCTCTGGCCGCCGTCAGTGGAGCGCCACACCCTCCGTTCGCTAGCCAGCCAGCCGTCGTCCGGGGCGGTGAAGCAGACCGTCTGCGGCGGCGCCGGCGTGGCCAGCGCCGACCAGATCCGGCCGCCGTCGGTGGTGTGCACCAGCCTGGTCGCGTCCCGCTTCATCATCGACCGCTCGTCCACCTGGCCCGGGTCACCGGCCACGCCCCAGCCCTGGGTGCGGCTGGAGAAGTGGATACGCCACAGCGGGCCGGGCCTGGGCTGGCCGAGCTGGCGCCAGTGCTGGCCGCTGTCCACGGTGCCGAGCAGGACGCCGTCGCCGAGCGCCCATCCGGTCGAGGCGCTGACGAAGTCGACCTCGTACAGCTCGTGGGGACCGCGCCAGACCCGGGCCCAGGTACGCCCGCCGTCGCTGGTGGTCAGGATCACACCTTGGCCGACCGCAAAGGCAGTGGCGGTGCCGCCGATGGCCTGGACCGCGTCCAGCCCCTCGATGTGGCCCAGGGGGAGGGTGGTGGTCGGCGAGGAAGGCACGGTCGCCGGCGGATTCGAAGTGGGACGGTGGGCTGCAATGGTAGTTGGTGGTGGCGGCGTGGACGACACTGGGGTCGGCGCTGCGGCCGAGTGGACGGCGGCGGAGTGGACCGTGCAGCCGGTGATGGCAACTGCGACGGCGAATGAGATGGTTGCGATGATCCGGACTGGTCGCATGGCGACCTCCTCCCAAGACAAGCACGACCCGTGTGGGTCCATGCCGTCAGCGTGGCGGAGCCCTGTCACGGCACGACCGCGGGCGAGCGTCGCGGCAACGGCGAGAGGGACTCGACCGGGCCGCGATCGTCGATCGGATCGAGCACGCCAGCTGCGCCCCGCAGGCGCTACCGCGACGGCCTGGTAACCCTCGATTCGACCTGGGTGAGCTGCCCGGTTGCCGCACGCTCACCGTCACCCTCGACCAGAGCCAGGTCCTCGGGGAACAGGTGGAGCCAGGCGATGCCCGGCTCCATGGCGACGAGGTAGCTGCCGCGGGCGGCTGCTCAGCACGCGGGCTGGGTCGCGACTTCCTTGATGTGGTGCACGGCACCGCCGTTGACGGTCAGCGTGAAGTACAGGTTGGGGGAGTGGAAGCTGACGTCGGAGATCAGCATGTTGAGCTTGTGGATGAGGGATGGTCCACCGCATCCGTCTGCAGTTTCGTTGCCGCGGAGCACGTCCACTTGCAGGTCGCGGGCCAGCGGCAGGGTCCGCAGCCGCGGATTGTGGTTGCGGATGTAGGTGTTCAGGCCCTGGGCGGCGTCGCGTGGCTTGCCGTCGGCGATGGCCGCCTGGGTCGCCGCGTCGTCGTGGAAGACCTGGATCAGGTCGACCACGACCTGGTTGCGGCCGAGGTCGACGGTGCGGATGTAGGCGTCGTAGCGGCTGTCGGCCAGCGCCGGCCGGGGGGCCGGCACCCGGTCGATGGGGACGTCGGGGGCGCTGTCCGGCGGCTGGGGCGACGGCTTGGCGATGAGCGTGGGCGCTGTGGGTGTGGATGTTGTGGGTGCTATGGCGACCGGCACGGTCGGCGCTGCCGCGACGGGGTGGGTGGCGGTGGCGTGGGCGAGGTAGGCGCCGGTGGCGACCACGGCGGCGGTAACCAGGACGGCGGCGAAGATCTTGGCTGGTCGCATGGTGACCTCTCTTGGATGGCGCGACCTGTGGGTCCAGAGCATCAGCTTGGTCTGGTCCGGTCACAGTGCGACACCGGACCAGCGTCGCCGGAACGGCTAAACGGACTCGATCCGGTCGCGATCGGCGATCGGAACGAGCACGCCGGCTGAACATCAGAGGCGTTTCGCAACAGGCTGGGGAGACTCAAGTGCTACGTCTCCCGTCCGGCTGCCGAGCGACGCGCCGCGGTGTAGCGGGGATCGGCATTTCCGCAGCCAGACGCACCGCGTGGAGTGCGTGGTTCTGGTCCGGGTCGCGCACAGCACTCGAACGCGTGCACCATCACGCCACCATCACCGCAGCTCATCCCACTAATCTGGAGCTGCCCGGCGTGTCGAGCGTTGGCGGAATGTCAGTGCCCTCCCCCGGCCTGCACGACATGACGGACCACCATAGCCGGCCCGTGATGGTCAGGTGACAGTTGGAGGCGGGCGCCAGTACGGTCGTGCACAGCGGGCACAGTAGCCGCAGCCAGTCGCCTTCGACGACGGTCAGGCGTCGGGAGAGCGCGTGACCGTCCCCGCAGCGCAGGCAGGCGAAGGTGGCTGGCGCGGCGAGCCGGTAGGGCTGGAGTCGGCCGCCGCCCACGGCGGGTTCGGTCCGGGTGACCTGGTAGCCGGCCGGAGGGCTGCCGACGCCTGGGTCCGGGTGGCGGCGGTCGCCGGGATGACCGGTCACCGGCGGCGGCGGTCGGGGTCGGTGGCGGCCATGAGCTTGGCGACCGCGGCCTAGATGGGTTTGAAGTAGCGCTGCAGGGTGGCCAGGCGCTTGTGGCCGGAGATGGCCATCAGCAGCGGGCGCTCACGTTCTGCTCGCCAAGGTGGGTCAGGCGGGAATGGCGGAGCTGGTGCAGCGTGCCGCCCGCCGGAGTAGCGCTTGAAGAGCTGCTCGGCCATCTCGTAGCTCAGCCGCGCCCGGCCGGTGGCGGGGTCCAGGTCGCCGGCCGGTCAAGAACACCGGGCCGCGCTCCCGGCCGGCGACGAGCTTGGCGAGCAGGCGGGCGGCGGCGGTCTGGAAGTTCAGCTGCCGGACGTAGCCGCCCTTGGTGCGCGCTTTGGCCTGCCGGTTGGCCAGGTCGAGGTCGTCCACGTCCAGGCCAAGGGCTTCCTCGGCCCTGGCAGCGCTGTCGTACAGCAGCCGCCACAGGGCCTGCTCTCTGAACGGCACGTCGGCGCGGCTCCACAGCCGCTCCAGCTCCGCCAGGGGGATCGCCTTGGCGTCGTCGTCGGCCACCGCGCGCCGGTCGACGCGCAGCGCAAGGCCGCCGACGGGCCAGCCGTGGCGGCGGCACCACGACAGGAACGAGCGGACGGTGGCCACCTGGCGGTTCCACGTCCGCGGCTTCTGTGGCCCCATAGCCGCTCGACGGCCGCGGCGAGTTCCTCGTCGGTGACGGCGCGAAGGGGCCGGTCCCGGCCGAGCTGCCCGGCCAGGCGCTCGAGGGTGCGGCCGTAGGTGCGGCGGGTGGTTGGGGCGCGGGGGCTGAGCGAGGAAGGCGTCGATGGCCTGGCCGAGGGTGCGCCCGGCGCCGGCGATCGCGACCACCGTGCCTGCGCTGGCCATGCTCACTGCCTTCCCTGCTTGTCACAGAGAATCCGTCACGCCGAGCCTATCGCGCGCGGGCCCGATGACGACGTACGCCAAGCGACCAGCCCTGTGATGGGGCACCCAGGCCCGCACGCCGTGAGAGCGCGCGGGCCTGTCCTATCTTGCGGCTGGTGACACGGACCCAACAGCTACGGCGACGTACCGCTCCCGACAACCGACGCTGGTCGGCGTCGACCTGACGCCCGCTGTTGTGGCCGGTTCGTGGTCAGCGGCGGGAGCATCGCCGGCGGCGGTCACCGCACGCGGTGACCGCCGCCTGACTGACGCAGGCAACGTCTGCCAATGCTCAGCGCCGTGAGAAGCGCACGACCGCGAGCAGCCCGAAGACGACGACGATCGCCGCTGCCCATATGAGCGACAGCCCGACATAGTAGCCGCTGCTGTGGCCGAGCAACGCCTCCATCTGGGGGCCCCCGGTGAGCGTGCGCACCGCGTTGACCATGGGCGTGACCGGTTGGTTGTCGCTGACCGCCTGCATCCAGCCGGGCATGCTACTCACGGGGACGTAGGCGCTGGAGGCGAATACCAGCGGCGACACGATCATGGACATCCCCTGGGCCGCCTGCGCGTTGCCCGCCAGCAGCCCGATGGTGATGAACACCCAGGAGAAGGCGAAGCCGAACAGCACGCACAGCCCGAACGCGGCCAAGGCGGCGGCCACCGACCCGTGCAGGCGGAAGCCGACAGCGAAGCCGAGGGCCGCGGCGATGAGCAGGCCCCAGGTCACCAGGGCCGTGTCGGCCAGACCACGCCCAGCCACCACCGACGCCCGGCGGATCGGCAGGGAACGGAGCCGGTCGAACAAGCCCTGCTCGACGTCCTCGGCGACCCCAGCCGCCGCGCCCATGCCCGCGAACACCACGCCCGTGACGATGAACCCCGGCACCAGGAAGTCGACGTAGGGCAGCCCGCCGACGTCGATGGCGCCGCCGAAGACGTACCTGAAGATTAGTAGGAACAGCACGCTCTGGATGGAGGAGTAGACGATGAGCTGCGGCGTGCGGACGAACTTGCGGACCGTGCGCCGCGCCACGACGATAGCGCTCGGCCAGAACCCGGCGCCGGCGTTGCGCTGGGCCTGCACCGTGCCCGGGGGTGAGATGGTGGTCACGGATGTGTCGGTCATCGGGTTCCCTTTCGGTTCAGGCGGCCTCGGGGCCGGCGGTGTCGGTCGGCTTGCCGGTGAGGGTGAGGAACACCTCGTCGAGCGTGGGCCGCCGCAGCGAGATGTCCTCGACCGCCACGCCGACGCGGTCCAGGGCACGCACGGCCTCCATCAACCGGCTGGTCCCGTCCTCCACCGCAACCGACGCCCGGTGCATGGCGAGGTCGGTCCTGGGATCGCGGCCGACGGTGGCCAGCACCGCAGCCACCTCCGGGAGCGCCGCGGCGTTGCGGACGTGGACCTCGATCACGTCATCGCCGGCGCGGGTCTTCAGCTCCGACGGCGTGCCGGCGGCGATCACCGTGCCGTGGTCGATGATGACGATGTCCGCCGCGAGCCGATCGGCCTCGTCGAGGTACTGGGTGGTCAGCAGCACGTCGGTGCCGGCGGCGACGAGCTGGCGGATCGCGTCCCACAGCTGGACGCGGCTGCCGGGGTCAAGGCCCGTGGTCGGCTCGTCCAGCAGCAGCAGGCGAGGCGCCCCGACCAGGCTGGCGCCCAGATCCAGGCGGCGGCGCATCCCGCCGGAGTAGGTGCGGACCAGCCGGTCGGCGTCCTCGGTGAGCTGGATCTGGTCCAGGACCGCCGCGGCGGCCGCCCGCGCCCGGCGGCGGTCCAGCCCGAACAGGCGGCCGACCATCTCCAGGTTCTCGCGGCCGGTCATGGCCGGTTCCACCGCCGCGAACTGGCCGGCGAGGCCGATCACCTGCCGCACCTGCGCGGGGTGGCGTAGCGCGTTGATCCCGGCGACCTGCAGGGTTCCCGTGTCCGGGCGCAGCAGGGTGGCCACGGCTCGGACGAAGGTTGTCTTGCCGGCCCCGTTGGGGCCCAGCAGGGCGACCACCCGGCCGGGCTTGACCACCAGGTCCAGCCCGGCAAGGGCCTGGGTCTTGCCGAAGCGCTTGGTGAGGCCAGCAGCCTCGAGGATCGGAGTCATTGGCGTCCTTTCCTGGAGGGATCCAACATCAGTAGGAGGCGAAGGTTGCTTACGGTTGACCCACCGACCCGGGTCAGCCCGGACGCGACGACGGGCGGGCGGTCACCGCGCGCCGCCGCGATGACAACCACCGCCAGATGCCGCGTAGGCGGCCAGGCGGACGCCACGATGGGTCAGTGAGGGAGTCCGTGCTGCTCCCTGCGCCGGACGCGTGGGCTTCACCGACCCCGCGACATGCTGGGCTGCCGCCTCGGCCGGCAGGCCCGTCATGCCCTTGCTGTGGCCGTGGGAGTCCAGAGCGACCTGTTGGTCTCCGAGACCGAACCCGACGCTGCTACCTGGCGTCATAGCGTGCTCCTCACACTGGGTGTTACCTCGGCTGGGCCTGGTTCGACATTGCTATGTCGGATGGCGACGGAGGAAGGTAACGATGGACGAGCGCGACTGGCTGGCGGAGCGGTTCCAGGCCCACCGCTCCCACCTGCGGGCGGTGGCCTACCGGATGCTCGGCTCGCTCACCGAGGCCGACGACGCCGTCCAGGGAGCCTGGCTGCGACTCAGCCGCAGCCGCACCGGCACCAGCGAGGTCCACAACCTGGGCGGCTGGCTGACGACGCTGGTCGCGCGGGAGTGCCTGGACATGCTGCGCGTGCGCACCTCACGGCGCGAGGAACCCCTGGGCGTGCACCTGCCCGAGCCGGTCGTCAGCCGCCAGGACGGAGTCGACCCCGAGCAGCAGGCGCTGCTGGCCGAGGGGGTGGGGCTGGCGCTGCTGGTGGTGCTGGACACGCTGGCGCCGGCCGAGCGGCTGGCGTTTGTGCTACACGACATGTTCGCCGTGCCCTTTGAGGAGATCGGCCCGATCGTGGGGCGGTCGGCGACCGCGGCCAAGATGCTGGCCAGCCGGGCCCGCCGCCGGGTGCAGGGCGCGGCCCCGGTGCCCGACGCTGATCTGGCCCGCCAGCGGGAAGTCGTCGACGCGTTCTTCGCCGCCGCCCGCGACGGTGACTTCGCCGCGCTGGTGGCGCTGCTGGACCCCGAGGTGGTGGTCCGCGCCGACCGCGCCGCCCCGGCGGGCATCTCGGTGGTGCGCGGCGCGGCGTCCGTGGCCGAGCAGGTGCTCGCGACTGGCGGCTTCGCGCGGCTTGGGCTGGCGCAACCGGCGCTGGTCAACGGCGCCGCCGGGGTGGTGCTGGCCGCCGAGGGCCGGCTGTTTGCGGTCGTGGGTTTCACGGTCAGGGGTGGGAAGATCGCCGAGATCGACATCCTCGCCGACCCCGCACGGCTCCGCCGGCTCGACCTGGCGGTCCCCGACGACTGACCAGCCAACCGACATTGCCGCTCGGGTCAGCGTCGGGAGTTGCGGACCGATCAGCTCCTGCGCGGTCGGCCTGGCCCGGATGTCAACGCCCTGGTCAGCGCACAAGCGTCAGCAGCGTAGGCGGCGGTAGAGCCGGCTGCCGCCGGCCCTCTTCACGGGAGGCACGTGTTCACGATCGAGGACCTGTTCCACTTCCTGCACCAGCTGGCTGCCATCATCTGCCTCGGGGGCATCCTCGCGATCAACGTCGTGCAGGTGCGGATCGGCACCGGCAACGACCGGGCCGCGCAGGCGTCGCTGCTGCGCCAAAGCGGCCTGTACGGTCGCGCGATCATCACCCCGGCCGCCGCGGACTACCTGTCCCAATCGCTGGCGATGCGACGGCGCCTCGGCTGGCCGGCCGGTGAAGCGATGGCGCTGGAGAATCTCGGCGTGGTCTTCTTCGGGCTGGGCCGCTTGGACCTCGCCGCGCAGCACCACGCTCAGGCTGTCGCCATCCACCGGCGGCTGGCAGCCCCACGGCTGAGGCCAGGGCGAGCAATGGTCTTGGCGTCGTCTATCACGGTCTGGGCCGGTTCAACGACGCCATCGCGGTGCTCGCCCCGGCGAGCACCGTGCTCCGCGAGGCCGGTGATCGCCTCTTCCTCGGGTATCGAATGCGCCCTCGGCGACGCGTACCGCGATCTGGGTGACCAGCTCAAGGCGCTCCGCCACGCCGAGACCGCGCTCCTGATCGCCCGCGAGGTCGACGACCGAACGCTGGAGGGCTACGCCCTGGCCGCATTGGCCAGCACACACCTCACCAGCGGCGACCTGGGCCGGGCCGTCGGCGGCCACGAGCGGGCCCTCGAGCTCGCCCGCGACATCGGCGACCGCTACCTCGAGATCGACGTGATGGCCCGGCTGGCCTGCGACCACCTCCGCGTCGGCCAGCTCGGCATCGCTGCCGACCTGGCCGGTCAGGCGCTCACCACGGCGCGCATGGGCGGGTACCGGCTCCTCGAGGGCCAGGCCGCCACCGTCCTCGCCGCCGCGCTCCTGCGCCGGGGCGAACCCGAGGCGGCCATCGACCAGGTGAAGCAGGCGCTCGACATCCACGCCGAGACCGGTCACCGCCTCGGCCAGGCCCAGGCCCACCTCATCGCCGCCCGCGCACTGCGCGGGACGGGCAGCGATGCCGAAGCCAGCATGCACGAGTCCGCCGCACACGAGCTCTTCGCCAAGATCGGCACCGACCCGGGCCGACGGCCGCGGCCTTCTTTTGCGGCGATGCCCCTGACGATGGCTTCAGCCCGCGGTTGTCCCGGCTGGTCGAGCCGGAACCTTGAACCCAGGCCAGCGCCCACCGAGGCGCTCGTCACCCGCCGATCCCGGCGCCCATCGGGGCCAGGCCGAGGGCGGCGAGGGCCGCCGCGCCGGTCGTGGCTTCCTCGCCGCCCGCGAGGCTCAGGGTTCGCGCCCACTGGTAGCGGCAGCCGGCGGCGTCGAACGCCGCCGCGGCGGCGACCAGCCGCCCCCGGTCGTCGCCGAGGAGCGCCTCGGCCCGATCGACGATCGCGCCGGCGACCGGGTTGCCGGCGACGATGGTCCGGGCGGCGGCGAGGCGGCCGGGCGCGTCGGGATGCCCGGCGAGCACGGCGGCCTCCGCGCGCATCGCCGCGTACCAGCGCCGCCACACCCAGCTGGCCCACTTCCCCAGCTCGTCCGGCTCGGTTGCGAGCCGCTCCAGGGCCGGCACCGCCTGGCCGTGATGGAGCAGGACGACGGCGTCGAAGGTCGGGCCGAAGCCGGCGCTGCGCTCGGGTGTGGCGCCGAGCTCGGCGGCGATGGCCAGCCACCTGGCCCGGGCGCCGCCGTCGCCGCGCAGGCCGTAGACCATCGCCACCGCCGCCGCGGCGGCGCTGAGGCTGGGCGCCCGCCGGCGGCCGGAGCGCGCCCACGCGTCGAGGAACCGCTCGCTGCCGGCCAGGACCTCGCCGGCGTTGCCGGCCAGCGCGTCCGCCACGAGCAGCCGGGACGTGGCGATCTGACCGGTCTCGGCCAGCAGCGGCAGGTCGCGCAGCTGCCGGCCCCACCGCTCGGCGCCGCGCAGGTCACCCACGGCGACGCTCGTGTCCGCCGCCATGATCAGCGCGTCGACCAGCTCGCACGCGCTTGCCGGTGACACCTGCACCGAGGACAGCAGGTCGGTGCGGCCGCGCGCCGTGACCGCGGCGTCGAACGCCGCTCCCGCCCAGCAGTGGGCGCCGGTCAGCGCGTCCAGCGCGGCGGACTCGGCCAGCCGGTCGCCTGTCCGGCGGGCCAGCTCTACCGCCCGCTCGGCGAGCGCGGCCGTCTCGGCCACGGTCGTCTCCGGCTCGGTCAGCTCGGCGATGAACGCGTCGGCGTGCACGCCGCAGTCGGCAAGGGCGACCGCCGCCTGGGCCGCCGGGTCGTCGCCGGCCAGCTCGCGCGCTGCGGCCCGGAGCGCCCGTGCCTCATCGGCCGGCGGGCGCCGGGCGAACACGCCGGCGAAGCGGTAGACCGTGGTGGCCGCCGCCGCCAGGTCGCGGGCCGCGCCGGCGCCGTCCCCGGAGCGGCGCGCGGCGCCCGCCGCCGCTTTGAGCAGGCGGTACATGTCGTCGCCGAGCATCCGGCACCCCGCCACCGCCGCGGCAAGGCGCAGGGCCGATGCGGCGGCGTTGGGATCGCCGGTGAGCGTGGCCGCCTGCTCGTACCGCCGCTGGGACTCGCCGGCCAGGTTGCGGGTGAAGGCCAACTCGGCCAGGGACCGGGCCAGGCCATGGGCATCGGCGCGATGATCGGGCTGGCCGGCCGCCCAGCCGAGGGCGGCCCGGATGTCGTCGGCCGCCGCGTCGAACCTGGCCCGCCAGTCACCGCTCGGCTGCGCATCGCGCTCCAGCTCGGCGGCGCTGGCCAGGCACCAGCGGAGGTGGCGGCCCCGGGCGGCGGCGAGGTCGCCGGCTTCGCCGAGCCGCTCCATGCCGTACTGGCGGATGGTCTCCAGCGCCCGATAGCGGGTGCCTTTGGCCGATGGGGCGACCGCCAGCAGGCTCCGCTCGGCGAGGCGGGCCAGCCCGTCCGCGACCGCGCCGGGCTCCAGCGGCGCGAACCCGGCCACCTCCGCGGCGGCGCCGGCGGTGAACGGCGCCATGAACACCGAGATCCGGCGCAGCAGCGTCAGGTCGGCGGTCTCCAGCAGGGCGTAGCTCCAGTCCAGCATCGTCCGCACCGAGCGATGGCGGTCGTCGGCGCGAGACCCACCGACCAGCAGCCGAAGGTGGTCGGCGAGGCCCGCCGCGAGCCCGTCGAGGCCGAGCGCGGGCAGGCGGGCGGCCGCAAGCTCGATCGCCAGCGCGATCCCGTCCAGCTCCCGGCACAGCTCGGCGACCTGGTCGTGCCCCTGCGGCTCCAGCGGCCAGCCCATCGCCGCGGCCCGATCCACGAACAGCGCGACCGCATCCGACCCGCCGCCGCCGGCGAGCGACAGCGGCGGGACCTCGTAGACCCGTTCGAAGGGCACCATGAGCCGGGCGCGGCTGGTCGCCAGCACCGTCAGGCGCGGGCAGCCGGCCAGCAGGCGCTCGACGAACGGGGTCACCCCCTCGCGCAGGTGCTCGCAGTTGTCCAGCACCAGCAGGGCATGGCGATCCGCCAGGGCGGCCAGGACCGACTCGTCCACCCCGCGGCCCTGCTGCTCACCGATCCCCAGGGCCGCGGCGACCGCGGCGCCGACCATCGCCGGATCCGTGATCGGGACCAGGTCGATGAACCACGCCCCGTCGCCGAAGTCGCCCGCCGCCTCCGCCGCGATGGCCAGGGCCAGCCGGGTCTTTCCCACCCCTCCCGGGCCGACGGCGGTCACCTGGCGGTGTAGCTTGATGGCCTCACCCAGCGCCGCGCACTCCCGTATACGGCCGATGAACGGCGTCAACGGCGAGGGCAGCCTCGCGACCGCCGCGCCCGACCGCTCCGCCTCGGCCAGCTCCGCCGCGAGCTGGGCGAGGCCGCGCCGGTCCGGGACGCCGAGCTTGCGCAGCAGCGAGGAGACGTGCGTCTCCACGGTGCGCACTGAGATGAACAGCCGCGCGCCGATCTCGGCGTTGCTGAGATGCTGCGCGACCAGGGTCAGGACCTCGGCCTCCCGAGCCGAGATTCCCGCGGTGGCGGACGCCTGACTCGACACGGTCCCATTCTCGCGCAAGTGCCCCGCAGCCGGTACCTGGGTGGCTCCGTGCCGCGATGTGTGCCGCAATCCGTGGCGCGTTCCGTGGTGGGCACGGATACGCCGGCGGCCCCGCTCGGGCGACCCTGATCCCGCCGCGCGGAACATGACGACGCGAAGGGAAGGGAAGGGAAGGGAAGAGAAGAGAAGAGAAGAGAAAGGAAGAGAAAGGAAGAGAAAGGAGCGGCACGATGGGTCAGGGCGTCAAGACCATCCATGTTCCCCGTCAAGGACCTGGCCGGAGCCAAGGCGCTGTTCCAGGACCTCCTGGGGGTGGAGCCGTACGCGGACCAATCCAACTATGTCGGTTTCAGGGTCGACGGCCAGGAGATCGGCCTGGATCCCAAGGGCTACGCCAAGGGCATGACCGGCCCGGTCGGCTACTGGCACGTCGAGGACGTCCCGGCGGCTCTGCAGCGGCTCGTCGACGCCGGCGCGCAGACGCAGAAGAAGGTCAAGGATCTCGGCGGGGGCAGGCTGTCGGCCATCGCGCGAGACGTGAACGGCAACGTCATCGGGCTCATCAAGGCTCACTGACCACTGACCGCACGGTCGGCCCCGCCGACCAGCCCGACACGTCGATTTCCGGGCTTCCTGTTCGTCTTTAAGCCAGACAATCCCGACCAGACCCACGACTTCAGGAGTGACCATGACCGGCTCTTCCACCCAGGGGATCAAGACCGTGCTGCATCCCGTGTCCGACCTGGCGACGGCCAAGGAGGTGTACGCCGCCCTGCTCGGCGTACCGCCGCAGACCGACGAGTCCTACTACGTCGGCTTCGAGGCCGCGGGCCAGCACATCGGGCTGGTGCCGGGCGGTGGACCGCAGGGCATGACCTCACCGGTGGCCTACTGGCACGTGCCGGACCTCGAGGCGAAGCTGGCCGAGGTGACCGCCGCGGGTGCCACCGTGAAGGAGCCCGCGCACGACGTCGGTGGCGGCCGCCTGGTGGCCACCGTCACCGACCCCGATGGCAACGTCCTCGGGCTGCTTCAGGACCGATGAGTGCCGACCCCCCGCTCCCGCGCTCAGCGTCGTCGCGACACCGAGCATCGGCTCACCCACGACATCGATGTCTAGGTGGCCAGTGCCTCGGCGGACGGTGCGCCGTATCTGGTGCCGCTGTCCTTCGACTGGGACGGCGAAGCGCTGCTAGTGGCCACGCCGACGGACGGCCCCACCGGCAGGAACCTGGCCACCACCCGAACCGTTCGGCTGGGGCTGGGCCACACCCGCGACGTGTCCATGATCGATGGCGAAGTCGAGGTCCTCGAGATCGACGCGCTGCCGCAGCAGCGGGGTGACCGGTTCGCCGCGCGCACCGGCTTCGACCCGCGTGCGCTGGCCACGCCGTACCGCTGGTTCCGCATCTCCCCGCGCCGCATCCAGGCTTGGCGCGAGGTGAACGAGCTGCCCGACCGCGAGCTGATGCGCGACGGCCGCTGGTTG